>Ga0214923_10000825_pt1 | contig 45910 bp, 32 predicted proteins | sample LL1510_MetaG_FD_177993 | JGI IMG/M metagenome (GOLD analysis project Ga0214923, IMG submission 177993) | Freshwater microbial communities from Lake Lanier, Atlanta, Georgia, United States - LL-1510 | ecosystem: Environmental > Aquatic > Freshwater > Lake | place: USA: Georgia | collected... | reverse complement strand
CCTGCTGAATAGCGTCAGGATGGTGAACGCTGGGCGTGGGGCAAGCGTCTCGCTTTCCATGATGGGCGACGCAGGCAACCGGGACGGTCGCACCACGATTGGCAGCCGGGATGGCTGTCCCACGGTTACACCATGCCGAGGACGTCGCGCATCGAGTAGAGGCCGGCCGGCTTGCCGACGAGAAACGCGGCCGCGGCGAGCGCGCCCTTGGCGTAGCAATCGCGGTTCGTGGCCCGCACGTTGACCGCGAGCGACTCGCCGTCGAGCCCGAACAGGATCGTGTGCTCGCCGGGATTGTCACCGGCCCGCACGGCGTGATAACCGATTTCGTCGGCGGGGCGGGCCCCGGGCCGGCCCGCGCGGCCGTGGGCAGCCGTCATCTGCCCCATCGCGGCCTGCACGATCTCGCCGAACTTGAGCGCGGTGCCGCTCGGAGAATCCTCCTTGTGGCGGTGGTGCACCTCCAGGATCTCCACGTCGGCGCGGGCGCCGACCCGCTTCAAGAGCGCCCCGGCCCGGCCCACGAGATCCAGCGCGATGTTCACGGCCAGGCTCATGCTCGGCGACTGCAGCACCGGGATCCGTTTCGCGGCCGCCGGGAGGGCGTCGCGGGCCGCGGCGTCGAGGCCCGTCGTGGCCACCACGAGCGGCACCTTCTTCTCGACGCATGCGGCGACGATCCCGGGCACCGCCTCCGGGAGCGAAAAGTCGATCACCACGTCGGCGGGGCAGGCCCACGAATCGCCCACGGCCACGCCCGCGGGCGCGAGCCCGGCGAGCGTGCCGGCGTCGAGGCCCGCCTTCGGATGGCCCGCCCGCTCGATCGCGGCGACGAGCCGCCAGGGCAACGCGTCGGCCGCGGCGCACGCGATCACGCGCTGCCCCATGCGGCCGGCGGCACCGTGAACCACGAGGCGGTGTGCGTCAGCCATACAGCTCGATCGCCTGCACGATCTCGTCGAGCCGGTTGCCCACGCTCACGGCCCGGTTGGCGAAGCTCGCCCGGCTCACGCCCCGGCTGCCGAGCACCTCGTTGAAGAGCTTCTGGTCGGTCGTGTGGTAGGCCACGGTGGCGGTCGGATCCTTGAGCTGGTGGCCCGTGAGGATGCACACCACCCGCTCGTCGCGGCCGATCACGCCCTCCGCCACGAGCTGCTTCGCCCCGGCCACGCTCGCGGCGCTCGCCGGCTCGCAGCCCAGGCCGCCGGCGCCCACCTGGGCCTTGGCGTCGAGGATCTCCTGCTCGGTCACCTCGCGCACGACGCCGTCGCACACCTCCAGGGCCCGCAGGCACTTGTTGAGGTTCACCGGCCGGTTGATCTCGATCGCGCTCGCGATCGTGTCGGCCCGCTTCTTGTCGCGGTCGAGCTCGTCGTAGTAGTGGCAGGCCGGCGAAAGGTCGGCCCGGCCGCCCTCCCAGCGCAGGCCGCGCTTGTGATAGAGCTCGTAGAGCGTGTCCGCGCCGGCCGCGTTGATCACGGCGAGACGCGGCACGCGGTCGATGAGGCCGATCTTCCGCAGCTCGGCGAACGCCTTGCCGAAGGCGCTCGAGTTGCCGAGGTTGCCGCCCGGCACCACGATCCAGTCGGGCACCTCCCACCCGAGCGATTCGAGCACCCGGAACATGATCGACTTCTGCCCCTCGAGGCGGAAGGGATTCACGCTGTTGACGAGGTAGATGCCGAGCTTGCCCGACACTTCCTTGACGCGGGCCATCGCGTCGTCGAAGTCGCCGGCGATCTGGATCGTGAGGGCGCCGTAGTCGAGGGCCTGCGAGAGCTTGCCGTAGGAGATCTTGCCGGAGCCGATGAAGATGATGCCGCGCATCAGCCGCGTGACGGCGCAGTAGACGGCGAGCGAGGCGCTGGTGTTGCCCGTCGAGGCGCAGGCCGCCCGCCGGGCCCCGATCATCCGGGCGTGCGTGAAGGCGGCCGACATGCCGTTGTCCTTGAACGATCCCGAAGGGTTGAGCCCCTCGTACTGCAGGTGGAGCCGGCCGGGCTTCATGCCCACGAACGCCCCCACGCCGTCCGACACCGAGAGCAGCGTCTGCCCCTCTCCGATCGTCACCACGCTCTCGCGGGGCGCGAAGGGAAACAGTTCGTGGAACCGCCACACGCCCGAAGAGGCGAGCGGGTCGCTGCGGCGCATCCATTTCCGCTCGAAGACCTCGAACGAAGTGGGCGGGCGGAGCCGGTCCCAGTCGTAGGTGACGTCGAGCAGGTTGCCGCACGACGGGCAGCTCGTGAGCACCTCGTCGACCGAGAACGTGGCCCCACAGGCAGGTGCGATGCACTGCTGGAAGGCGAGGTCGGTGCGGGCGGCGACGGCCACGGTAGGGCTCTCGGTTCGGGCTGGGGCTGGCCCCGGTGCTCGTTCAACGTCGGCACGACGGCCCCGGGGACTCGATCGCGGCACCGTTTTCGCAAGGTTAGGTCATCCCGCCCGGCCCGACAAGGATCGCCGAACGTCTGGCAAACACGGCCGTCCAGCCGACGCACGGCCCCTGGCTGCCAGATTGACAGCCCCGGGGGCCGCGGTATGCTCAGGAGTTCTTCTGGACGTGCCGTGGGGTCTGCGGAGACCTCACCACGCGGCCCCGACGGACGGACGTGCGGCATGAAAGCGGCGGAGATGAAGCCCTTCAAGGCGACGCTCGAGGCGTTGCGCGCGCGGCTGCGGGGCGACGTGTCGACGATGGCCGACGCGGCCCTCGGCAAGACCCGCTCGGAGGCCAGCGGCGACATTTCGAGCATGCCGCTCCACATGGCCGACATCGGCTCCGACGCCTACGAGCAGGAGTTCACGCTCAGCCTGATGGCGAGCGAGGAAGGCACCCTCGAACTGGTGGAGCACGCCCTCGACCGCATCCGTGCCAGGACGTACGGCTCCTGCGAGGAGTGCGGTGGCGTGATCGCCAAGAAGCGGCTGGAGGCGATCCCGTTCGCGTCGCTCTGCATCCGCTGTGCCGAAAGTCTGGAGCGGCCGTCCACCCCGCGGCACGCCAAGTAACACCCCCAGCGACGCCGGCCCCGTCCGCCGCCTCCATCCCCGCCCGATGTGGCATCCCTCCCGCGGCTGGCCGCTGTTCGCGACGCTCGCCACCGCCGCGGCCGCGGCCGACCTCGCGACGAAGTCGATGCTCTTCGCCCGCCTCGGGATGCCGGGCGAACGGCCGGCGATCGTGGTGGTGCCCGCCGTCCTCGCGCTCGAGACGAATCTCAACGAGGGGGCCCTCTTCGGCATGGGGCAGGGGCTGGGCGTCGCGTTCGCCGCCGTGTCGTGCGCGGCGATCGCCGGGATCCTGGCCACCGTCTCGTCGGCGGGGGTGCGGGGTCAGCCCTGGCTCCTCGTGGCCCTGGCCCTCGTCACCGGGGGCATCGTGGGCAACCTCTACGACCGGCTCGGCCTCCCCGGCCTCCGCTGGCACGCGCCGCTCGGCCGCGTGGGCCAGCCCGTGTATGCCGTGCGCGACTGGATTCACTTCGCACTCGAGGGGATCATCGATTGGCCGATCTTCAACCTCGCCGACTCCTGGCTCGTGATCGGCGCCGGCCTGCTCGTCGTCCTGTCGTTCCGCGCCTCCCCTCCGGCCGATGCCCACTGAGACAATTTCCGTCGCCTCTGTGAACGCCGCGGCCGAGCGGCTCGAGGCGGCCCGCGCCGCCGCGGCGCTCGCCGGCGCCGAGGCCCTGCGCTGGTTCGGCGCCTCCGGGCTCGCGGTACGGTCGAAGGACGACCGGTCGCCCGTCACGGCGGCCGACCTGGCCGCGGAACGCGTCCTGCGCGAGTCGCTCCTCGGGCGGTTTCCCGACGACGCCTTCCTGGGCGAGGAATCGGGGGCGGTCGGAGGAACCAGCGGCTACGAATGGATCGTCGACCCGATCGACGGCACGCGGTCGTTCATCCGCGGCGTGCCGCTCTGGGCCACGCTCGTGGGCTGCCGCCACGAGGGCCGGGGCGTCGTCGGCGTGATCGCGATCCCCGCGCTCGACGAGGGCGTGTATGCGGCGGCCGGCGCCGGAGCGTGGCACGTGACGCGCGGCGGAGCGGCCGCGCCCGCCCGGGTCTCGGCCAGGCCCACCCTCGCCGAGGGCCTCTGCTGCTCGAGCGACTTCACGTCGTTCGGCAGGCGGGCCGACGCCCGCGCCGGCGAGGCCGCGCGCCGCCGCGTCGAAGCCGCGTGCGGCACCCTCCGCACCTGGGGCGACGGCTATGGCTATCTGCTCGTGGCGACGGGCCGGGCCGACGTGATGATCGATCCGCTCATGAACGCCTGGGACGCCGCGGCCGTGGAGACCGTGATCGCCGAGGCCGGCGGCCGGTTCACCGACTGGCGGGGCCGCCCGCGCATCGACTCGGGCGAAGGCCTGGCGACGAACGGCGTCGTGCACGACGCACTGCTCCATCTGCTGACGAACCCTGCATCTCCCGCAGGGTAGGCGAGGGGGCCGGCGAAGGCTCGACGAGCGTTGGGCCGCCGCGGCCCAAGCGAGAAGACTTTTGCCGCCCCCGAGCCGGGCCCATTCTGAACATCACCGAGCCCTTGCGATCCCAACGAAAACAGATATCCTTTCCGTGGCTTCCGGACACGGCTTATTCACCCACTTCGAGCATCCACAACGTGGCACGTTCCTGCGAGGTCTGCGGCAAGGGTTTTTCGATGGGCAACACCGTCACCCTGCGCGGCAAGGCGAAGTATCTCGGCGGCGTCGGCACGAAGGTGACCGGCATCTCGCGCCGCAAGTTCAAGCCCAACCTGCAGCGGCTGCGGATCACCGTGGGCCGGGGCACGAGCACGACGGCACTCGTGTGCACCCAGTGCATCAAGGGGGGCAAGGTCACGAAGCTCGTCAAGCAGGCTCCGTTCCGGCTGCCGAAGGTCGAGAAGGCCCGGGCGGCGGTCGAGGAGGCCGTGCCGGCCGGTCCCCGCGCCCGCCCCTAGGCGGCCCAGCAGCCATGACGCTCGCCCGGCAGGATGTCGCCAAGGTCGCGAAGCTCGCGCGGCTGGCCCTGTCGACGGAAGAGCTCGACCGCATGACGGCCGAACTCTCGCAGATCGTCGGCTTCGTGGCGCAGCTCGAGCCGCTCGACACGGCGGCCGTGGCCCCACTGGCCCACCCGCTCGAGACCCAGAACGTGTTCCGCGACGACGTGCCGGCCCCCTCGCTCACCACGGCCCAGGCCCTGCAGGCCGCGCCGCGGCACGACGGCGAGTGCTTTCTCGTGCCCGCCGTGCTCGGTGAGTCGGGCGCGGCCTGACGGGCCGGCCGAGGGCGTCGCATGCAACCCGCAGAACTCTCCGCCACCGAGATCGTCGCCGCCGTCCGGCAGGGCGACCTCACGGCGGTGCGGTGCACCGAGGCGTTTCTCGACCGCATCGCGCGGCTCGACGGCTCGATCAACGCCTTCCTGCACGTCGACCGCGAGGCCGCGCTCGCCACGGCCGCCCGGATCGACGAGCGCCGCCGGGCCGGGAAACCGATCGGCCCCCTCGCCGGCCTGCCGGTGGCGGTGAAGGACGCCCTCTGCACGGCCGACCAGCCCACCACCTGCGCGTCGAAGATGCTGGCCGGGTTTCGCCCGCCGTACGACGCCGACACGGTGGCACGGCTGCGGGCGGCCGACGCAGTGATCGTGGGCAAGACCAACATGGACGAGTTCGCGATGGGGGGCTCGAACGAGAACTCCGCGTTCGGGCCCGTGCACAATCCGTGGGACCTCGCGCGGGCGCCCGGCGGCTCGAGCGGCGGTTCGGCGGCGTGCGTGGCCGCCGACATGGCGCCGGTGGCGATCGGTTCCGACACGGGCGGCTCGATCCGCCAGCCCGCCGGACTGTGCGGGATCACGGGGCTCAAGCCCACCTACGGCCGTGTCAGCCGGCGCGGGCTCGTGGCGTTCGCCTCGAGCCTCGACCAGATCGGGCCGATGGCCCGCTCGGCGGCCGACTGCGCGCTCGTGCTCGAGACGATCGCCGGCCACGACCCCGGCGATTCGACGTCACTCGCGGCCGACGTGCCGCACTACACCGAGCTGCTCGACCAGCCGCTGGCGGGCCTGAGGATCGGCCGCGTACCGGAGCACTACGCCGCGGGGCTCGATCCGGAGGTGCGCGCGGGCGTCGACGAGGCGTTCGCGGTGTTCAGGACGGCCGGCGCGACGATCGTCGACGTCGAGCTGCCGCACGCGAAGTACGGTGTGCCCACCTACTACCTCGTGGCGCCGTGCGAGGCGTCGAGCAATCTGGCACGCTACGACGGTGCTCACTATGGCGTCCGGGCCGAGCCCGGAAAGGGCGTCCGGGCCGAGCCCGGAAAGGGCGTCCGGGCCGAGCCCGGAAAGGGCGTCCGGGCCGATGAGTTCGCGTCTCCGCTCGTCGAGATGTATTGCCGCAGCCGCGGCGAGGGCTTCGGCCCGGAGGTGAAGCGGCGGATCATGCTCGGCACATACGCCCTCTCGGCCGGCTACTACGACGCCTACTACGCCAAGGCGCTCAAAGTGCGCAGGCTGATCCGGCAGGATTACCTCGAAGCCTTCGAGAGGGTCGACCTGATCGGTGGCCCCGTCTCCGCCACGCCGGCCTTCAGGCTCGGCGAGAAGACGGGCGACCCGCTCGCGATGTATCTCGTCGACCTCTACACCGTGGCCACGAATCTCGCCGGCGTCGGCGGGATCTCGTTTCCCTGCGGCTTCACCAAGGGCGGCTTGCCGATCGGCTTCCAGCTGCAGGGCCCCGCGCTCGCCGAGCCGACGCTCTTGCGGGCCGCCGACCGGTTCCAGCGGCTCACCGACTGGCACACCCGCCGGCCCAAGGCGTGCGCGTGAACACCATGACGACGCAGCCCGTCATGCCCGAGCCCTACGTCACCGTGATCGGGCTGGAGGTGCACGTGCAGCTCCAGACGCAGACGAAGCTCTTCTGCGGCTGCTCGACGCGGTTCGGTGCCCCGCCCAACACCCAGGTCTGCCCGGTGTGCCTCGGCCTGCCCGGCTCGCTGCCGGTGATGAACCGCGCCGCCTTCGGGCTGGCCATGAAGGCCGCCCTCGCCCTCAACTGCAGGATCGCGGCGTTCACGAAGTGGGACCGCAAGAACTACTTCTACCCCGACCTCCCCAAGGGCTACCAGATCAGTCAGTACGACCTGCCGTTCTCGGCCGACGGCTGGCTCGAGGTGGCCGATCCGAAGGGGGCCTTCGCGCGAAAGGTGGGCATCGTCCGCGTGCATCTCGAGGAGGACGCGGGCAAGAGCATGCACGACGAGGCGGTCGGCACCGCCGACAGCCGCATCGATCTCAACCGCGCCGGCACGCCGCTGTGCGAGATCGTGACCCAGCCCGACCTGCGCAGCCCGCAGGAGGCCCGGGCCTGGCTCAACGAGCTGAAGCTCCTGCTCGTCTACCTCGGCGTGAGCGACTGCAACATGCAGGAGGGAAGCCTGCGGGTCGACGCCAACGTCAACCTCCACGTCCCGTGCCCCGACGGCCGGATCGCGAAGACGCCGATCGTCGAGATCAAGAACATGAACTCGTTCCGCTCGGTCGAGCGGGCGCTCGCCTACGAGGCCGCACGACAATACGACGAGTGGCAGGCGACGAAGGCCGAGCTCGGAAAAATCCCCAAGCAGACCCGCGGCTGGGACGATCCCGCCGGCGTCACGCGGGCCCAGCGGCACAAGGAGGAGTCGAGCGACTACCGCTACTTCCCCGATCCCGACCTCGTGCCCGTCACGGTCAGCGACGCGCAGGTGGCCGACGTCAGGGCCGCGATGGGAGAGCCTCCCGCCGTGCTGCGGCAGGCGCTGGCCGAGCGGTGGAGGATCACGGCCTACGACGCCGAGGTGCTCGTGAACCAGGGGCGCGAGCTCGTGGCGTATTACGAGGATGTCGCCACACGGGTGGCCGACGGCAAGGTGGCGAGCAACTGGCTGCAGCAGGACGTGCTGCGCACGCTCAACGAGCGCGGCGGCATGATCGACACGTTCGCGATCCGGCCCGAGGCGCTCGCCGACCTGATCGGCCGCGTGCAGAAGGGCGACTTCGACACCAGCCGCGGGCGGGAGATCTTCGCGGAGGTTTTGGCGTCGGGCCGGAGCGTGGCCGACGTGGTCGCCTCGCTGGGGATCGCGGCCGTCGGCGACGATGAACTCGTGGCACTGTGCCGGGAACTGATCGCCGAGAACCCGAAGATCGTGGCCGACGTGCAGGGGGGCAAGGAGCAGGCGGCGGCCGGTCTGATCGGGCAGGCCAAGAAGAAAAACCCGAACGTGAACCCGGGCAAGGTCCGGCAGATGTGCCTCGACCTCATTCGCGGCCGTTAGCCGGCCAACTCAGATTGCTCAGGTTTCCAGCGGCGATAGCGTGCACATCATTCGATGAAAACGCATGGATTGATGGCTGTGATCGAACGCTCTGTTATTTCCGTTCTCAGGCACGCAAGCGTCACGCTAACCGCACTCGTGTTGGCTGGACCAAAAGCCACCGGCAAAACCCACTCGTCCCAGATTTCCTTTCCTGCTCATCGTCACATCACCCTCGCGCTCCCCAGTGAAGCCTCGCGCGCCGTCCTCGATCCCACCTCGTTTCTGGCTGCCCATCCGGCCCCCGTCGTGATCGACGACGTCCACGTGGCGCCCCGCCTCCTGCATCACGTGGCCCGCGAGGTCGCCGCCCGCCGTCTCCCGCCTGGAAGTTTCGTGCTCGTCGGCTCGCGGCCGCTCCTCCTCGCCGCCCTGGCCCGCGACGCCTTCGCCTCCGCCGACTGCGTGGTCCGCATCGACGGCCTCTCGCACGCCGAGGTGTCGGCGGCCCGCCCCGACATGCCGCTGGCGGAGCGGCTCCTCCGCGGCGGGTATCCGGCGCTCTACGCCGACGCCGCCCTCGACCCGGCCGAATACGTGCGGCACGTCGTGGCGGAGCACCTGGCCCGCGAACTGCCCGCCCAGCTCCGGGTGGACGACGTGCTCCAGTTCGAGCGGTTCCTGCGCGCGGCCGCCCGGCGCACGGGGCGGCTCCTCAACAAGGCGGAACTCGCCCGCGAGGTGGGCATCGTCGGCTCGACCGCCGCGATCTGGCTCGACACGCTCGCCGAGGCCGGCATCGTCGAACTTCTCCGACCGTGGCAGCCTCCGCACGGGAAACCGCCGGTCAAGGCGCCGAAGCTCTACTTCCTCGACACGGGGCTGTGCAGCCACCTGCTCGGGATCCGCTCCGCCGCGGAGCTCGAGGCGTCGCCGCACGCCGAAGCCCTGTGGGAAACGTATGTCTACGGCGAGGTGCGGCGCTTCGCCGCGGCCGCGGCGCCGCCCGTCGAGCCCGTCTTCTGGCGCGACCGTACGAAGGAGGCCGACTTCGTGGTCCGCACGCCGCGCGGCCTCGTGATCCTCGACGCCCTGTGGAGCGAATTTCCGTCGACCGGCGACGTCCGCCGCCTGTTGCGGATCCGCGAGGCGATCGGGCCGGAAGCGGTGGCGCATCTCGCCGTCGTCTGCCGCACGCCGGGCCGCCAGTCACTCCGCGAACCCGGCGGACCGGCCGTGGAGACGATCGGCCTCGACGACATTCCCTCGCTTGTCGGGTAGTCTCGCCGTCATGCTCCGCATCGTCACGCTCACCACCGACTTCGGAACCGGCAGCGAATATGTCGCGCAGATCAAGGCGACGCTGCTCGGCGCCGCCACACCCCCGACGCTCGTCGACATCGCCCACGACCTGCCGGCCCACGACATCCGCGCCGCAGCCTGGCTCGTGGGCCAGGCCTGCCTCGCGTTTCCGGCGGGCACGCTGCACGTCGTCGTCGTCGATCCGGGCGTGGGCACGCGGCGCCGGCTCGTCTGGGCCCGGCTCGCGGACCAGGAGTTCGTGTGCCCCGACAACGGCGTGCTCTCGTGGGCGCTGCGGCGGGCCCCACTCGCGGCCGCTAGCGTGCTTTCCGTGGATGCCGGCGCCGCGGCCACGTTCCACGGCCGCGACGTGCTCGCCCCGGCGGTCGTCCGGCTCCTCGAGGGGGCCACGGGCGAGATCCTCGGGCCGCCGCTCGCCTCGCTGACCCCGCTCGCATGGCCGGAGGCGGCGGAGACGTCGCACGGCATCCGGGGCGAGATCAGCCACATCGACCGGTTCGGCAACCTCGTCACGAACCTGCCCGCCGCATTCTGGCCGCGGCTCGTCTCCGCCGGCCGTCTGCGCGTGGGCGACCGTGACGTCTCGTCGCTCGTCCGCACCTACGGCGATGCGTCGCCGGGCACCCCCGTCGCCCTCGTCGGGTCGCAGGGGTTCATCGAGGTGGCCGTCGTCGAGGGCAGGGCCGACGCCCAACTCGCCGCGGCGGTGGGCACGCCCGTGTCCGTCCGCGGTTCGAGCCCGTGCACCGTGGGATCGGGGCCCCGCCCGTGAGTGACCGCGATCCCCCGTCTGCCGACCTCCTGCGCTGGGACCGCGAGCACGTCTGGCACGCGTTCACGCAGATGCAGGAGTACGAGCCGCTCCTCGTCGAGACGGGGCGGGGGGCCTGGCTCGTCGATACGGCGGGCAACCGCTACCTCGACGGCTCGGCGAGCATGTGGTGCAACGTGCACGGCCACCGCCATCCGCGGCTCGACGCCGCGCTGCGCGGGCAGCTCGACAAGGTCGCCCACACGACGAACCTCGGACTCTCCAACCCGACCACCGTGGCCCTCGCCCGCCGGCTCGTCGAGGTCGCCCCGCCCGGCCTCGAGAAGGTGTTTTTCACCGGCGACGGCTCGAGCGCCATCGAGGCCGCGCTCAAGATGGCCTTTCAATACTGGCTGCAGACGGGCCCGCCGCAGCCGCGCCGCACGCGGTTCATCGCCATCGGCGAGGCCTACCACGGCGACACGCTCGGCGCGATCGGCGTCGGCGGCGTGGACCGGTTCACCGCGATGTTCGCGCCGCTCACGTTCGAGGCGATCCGGATTCCCTCGCCGGGCGGCCCGTGCCCGCACTCGGGCCGCCCGGCCCCGACGCTCGCCGAGGCACTCGCCGCGCTCGACCGCACGCTCGCCGAGCACGGCGGCACGGTGGCGGCGGTGATCATGGAGCCGCTGGTGCAGGCGGCCGGCGGGATCCTCGTCCATCCGCCGGGCTTTCTCCGCGGCGTGCGCGATCTCACGGCGCGGCACGACGTGCTGCTCATCCTCGACGAGGTGGCCACGGGCTTCGGCCGCACCGGCACGATGTTCGCCTGCGAGCGGGAGGGAGTGGCCCCCGACATCCTCTGCCTCGCCAAGGGCCTCACGGCCGGCTACCTGCCGATGGCGGCGACGCTGGCGACGGAGCGGATCTGGGACGCATTCTTGGGCGCCCACGCCGACCGCCGCACGTTCTTCCACGGTCACACCTACGGCGGCAATCCGCTCGCGGCCGCCGTGGCCCTCGAATCGCTCGCCATCTTCCACGACGAGCGGGTACTCGAATCGCTGCCGCCCAAGATCGCGCGGCTCGAGATGCACGCGGCCCGCCTCGGGAGGCTCGACCACGTGGGCGACGTGCGGCAGTGCGGCCTCGTGGCGGGGATCGACCTCGTGGCCGACAAGGCGGTGCGGCGGGCGTATCCCTGGCAGGAGCAGCGCGGCACGCGGGCCTGCCTCGCCGCACGACGGCACGGTGCGATCCTGCGCCAGCTCGGCGACACGGTCGTGCTCATGCCGCCCTTGTGCATCACGCTCGACGAGATCGACCTCCTCGCCGCCGCCGCCCAAGCCGGCATCCTCGCCGCCACCGGATGATGCCGGCTCGCAGGAGGCGAGCCCGGCGGGCGAGGCACACCTTGGCTGTGCCGATGCCCGCGTAAGCCGCGGGGCCGGGAGGACCCCGCGGCGCGACTCGACAGGCTCGCAGGAGGCGAGCCCGGCGGGCGAGGCACACCTTGGCTGTGCCGATGCCCGCGTAAGCCGCGGGGCCGGGAGGGCCCCACGGCGCGACTCGACAGGCTCGCAGGAGGCGAGCCCGGCGGGCGAGGCACACCTTGGCTGTGCCGATGCCCGCGTAAGCCGCGGGGCCGGGAGGGCCCCGCGGCGCGACTCACTGCACCACGCTCTTGCTGCCTTCCGTGGAGCCGCCGATCGGAGCCCCCTCCGGCATCGGGCGGCCGGCGGTGGGGATGCCGAGGCGGTGCAGCTCCTCGCGGACCGCGCGGAAGGCCTCGAAGCTGTCGGGATAGCACCACAGCGTGACGGTCGTGTCGGGCCGCACGTTCGCGAGCACGGCACGGAACCGCGACGACGGCTGGAGGGCGTCCGCGAGGGTCTCGCCGAGCCCCGGGCGGCCCGGCCGCACCACCCACTCGCGCGACCGCACGAGCACCTGCCCGCGGGCCTGGTCGATCTTCAGCTCGACGACGTAGTCGAGCGAGAAGTCCTGGAGCGGCCCGACGGTTTCGATCCGCTGCGACATCTGCGAGATCTCGCCGGCCCGCCGCTGCGTCTGCTGCTTCGCCAGTTCGAAGAGTTCGACGAGGGGGATGTAGGCGATCCGTCCCTGGTCGATCTGGAAGTGCAGCTCCTCGCCCGTGACGGTGCGGGCGATCGGGGTGGGGTAGGCGAGCACTTCCTTCGTGGTCGCGGGAGCGTGGGCCGCCGCCTCGGCCTCGCGGGTGCAGCGCTCGATCTCGGCCTCGAGTTCCTGGCGGCGGGCGGCCGCCTCCGCGGCGGCGAGACGCTCCGCCTCGACCGAGCCCCTGCGGCCCTCGAGTTCGGCCTTCGCCGCGGCCACCGCGGTGGCCAGCGTCAGCCGCGACTCGCCGGCGAAGGCTGCGGCGGCCGCCACCGTCTGCGCCTGCTCCGCGAGCTCGGCGATCTCGCTTTCCCTGACCGCGACCGCCTTGTCGAGGTCCTCCACCTCGCGGGCGAGCTCGGCGGCGCGGGCCTGCGCCCGCGGCGTCGCCGACAGCACGACGTGCTGCACCCTCCCGCCGACCACCATCACGAGGATGATCAGGATGCCGACGATGTTGGTGACGACGTCGAGGAACGAGTCCTGGCCGGCGGAGCTGATGTCTTCGGGCTTGGGGCGGGGCATGGCGGATTCCTCGGACGCGGCCGGTGGCCGGGTCACTGTTCCTCGTGGAGGTAGTTCGTCCGTTGCACCGGGGGCAGTCTGCGGACCTCGTCCTGCTGCCCGGCGTGCCGGGTGTCGATGCCGCTGTCGGCGAGCAGCCGCTCCAGATCGTCGCGGCGCGAGCGGCCGTCGGCGGTGGCCGAGAGCACGAGCTGCGGCTTCCAGTACATCCGCTCTCCCGCCAGCCCCCAGTCGGCGACGCGGGCGTGCACCGCCTTGACGAGCGGGTCGACGGCGGAGGCGGTGTCGCCGTCGACGGGGATCCGGGCGCAGATCCGCCTGCCGCCGTCGTCGAGCAGGCGAAACTCGTCGAGCGCGCATTCGATCTGGATCGGCCGGGTGAGCGGGATCGGGCGGTCGTGGGTCGCGAGGCTCGCCCAATTCCTGCCGCGGGCCCGGGCCATGGAGACCTCGGCCGATGCGCCACCCGCGCCGCCCGCAGATTGCTGGCTGCCGCCCGACTGGCTGCCGCCCGACTGCATCAGGCCCGGCATCGGCACAGCGGCGGCTCCGGCCATCGACTGGCCACCGCCCGCGCCGGCCTTCGCCGCCGCGCCGGCCGATCCGGCGACCGTGCCCGATCCTGCGGCCGCACCTCCGCCGCCGGCTGCTGCACCGGCCGCGTTCACCGGCACCGACACGCTGCCGCCTCCACCGCCGGATCCGCCCTCGGCCCCGTCGCCCCCCGGCGATCCAGCCGCGCCGCCGGTGGATCCGAGCGTGCTCGAACCCGCGGCGGCCGCGTCCGCAGTGCCATTCCCGGCGTTCGATCCGGCACCGCCGCCGGACGTGCCGGCCGGTCCGGATCCCGCCTGCCCGCGTCCTCCGCCGCCCGAGCCTGGTCGTCCGGAGAGCAGGATGTCGCCTTCCCCGGGCCCGCTGCCCGAGCCGGCGCCACCGGCCTGCGGCTCGCCCGCGCGCAGCGGTCGGCCCGGTGCCACGCCACCTCCGGGCCCACCCGCGCCCGTGCCGCCCCCCGACGAGCCGGTTCCGCCTCCACCGCCGGCGCCCAGGGCGCTGCCGTTCGCCGCGCCCTGCACCGCGTGCTGATTCTTCCACTCGAACCGTGACTGGTCACCGAGCACGCTCGGCCCTCCCTCGGTGACGACGCCGCCGCGGGTCGAGGCCGCACGGTACTTCGGCGCCGGCCGCGGCGCCTTCGCCGGCCGCATCTCCGCCAGCCACGCCAGCCGCTGCCGCGCCTCGTCGACGGCCCGCTTCTCGACGTCGGCGAGTGTCGGATCGCGGGGCGGGAAGGTGAGCGTCCAGTCCTCTTCGACGAGCTGGTAGCCGAAGTCGCTGCCCCACGACTGGATCGCCTCACGGGCGGCGTAGTAGGCCATCACGCCCGACGGCCGCACCAGCAGCAGCGGATAGGGCTGCGCCGCCGGATCGGCGGCCGGCCCCGACGTGTTGGCGATGTGCTCGCGGGCCGCCCGCAGCGCGCAGGCCAGCGGGTTGCCGGGGCCCGGCGGCCCCTCGAAGTCGCCGGGCGACAGCCGCACGCCCTCGGGCTGGAGGAACACGCCGTCGAGACAGCATTCGACGTACAGCGGCCGGCGGTGCGTGCCGTTGCGCCCCACGTAGGGCACCACGGCGTAGGCGGCCGGACGTTTCTTCCCCTCGGCCCGGGCCTTGTCGAGCGCCTGCCGCGCCGCGTCGAGCCGCCCCTCCAGGGCCGCGAGATCGGCCCCGTCGCGCCGCGGGCCGGAGCCGTCGAGGTCGACGAGCATCCGCTCGAGCTTTTCGAGTTCGTCGGCGAGGGCCCGCGCGTGCTCCTCGGTGCCGGCGAGCTGCAGCCGGGCGTTCGCCAGGTCGTCCGCCGTGCGGTCGCGCACCCCCTCCAGTTGGCCGACCCGCCACCCGAGGCTCTCCCGCGCGAGCTCGAGGTCGGCGACGTCGGCGACCGCCGCGCCCTCCGCTCCCTGCCGCGCCGAACGGCTGAAGAGGACCAGCAGCACGAGCAGCGACCCCATCGTGCACAAGAGCACGGCCAGGAACGGAAACAGCGAGATCGTCGGCCCGGCGACCGGGGTCGAGCGGCTCATGCGGCCTTTCCGACGCGGTGGACGCCCTGCAGGTCGACCCTCCGCGGCTCGACCGTCGCGTCCTGGGCCCGGGCGGCGAGCAGTTGCACGGCGGCGGAGAGCGTGGCGAGCGTCTCCTCGAACCGGCCGTTGCCGGCGAGGGCGGTCAGGTTCGAGTCGAGCGAACGCTCGAGCGTGGTGATGTCTCGGGTGGCGTCGACGACGCGGGCGAGCAGTTCGGTCTGCCCGGCGAGCGTGCGCTGGTGCTCCTCGAACGACCGCATCGCCGTGGTGAGCGCGTCGGCGGCCCGGGCCCAGCGGTCCTCGCGGGCCGACGTGAGGTGCGCGTGCGCCTGCACCAGCGATTCGCCCCACCTGCCGAGCGACGCTTCGAGCGACGTCGCGAGCGAGGCCTGGAGCCGCTCCGCCGCGGCCTCCACCACGCGTTCGAGGCCGCCGGCCGCCGACCGCTCGAGCGCCCGCCACGAGTGCTCCTGGGCCTCGAGCAGGCTCGCCGAACTGCGGGAGAACGCCTCGCCGAGCTTCGCCACGGCGAGCGCCGTGCCGCCGTCGTCCTCGTCGCCCGCCTGAAACCTCCCCGCCAGCGCCGCCCAGGCGGCGGCGTCGACGTCGCCGAGCAGGGCCTGCTCCCGGCGGTCGATCACGAACTGCGTGAACATCAGCACCATCGAGAGCGCGAGCGCCGTCGCCGTGGTGTCGAAGGCCACGCCGAGCCCGGCCACCACGCCGCTGATGTTCTCGAGCTGCGTCGGCGAGAGCTGCGCGATCGCCTCGGTGATCCCGATCACGGTGCCCAGGAAGCCCATGATCGGCACCGCCCAGATCACGAACCGCACGAGGCCGTAGCCCTGCGCCGCCCGCGCGGCGTCGAGGTCGGAGAGATACTTGAGGTGATCCTCGAGAGCCGAGGCCGAGCCCGTGCGCACGACGAGGTCGACCGCCTCGGCGAGACGGCGCTCGAGGGAGGTGGCCGGCCGCCCGGCGGCGTCGGCCTCCTCGCGAACCGCGGCCAGCGTCTCGGCGAGCGCGGCGGCCTCGGCCGGCGGCTGCCCCCCCTCCGGCACGGGCCCGAGGAGGTCGTCGCCCACGCGTCTGCGCTGCGCCTCGACGTCGAGCCACTTGATCGCGAGGGCCGCCAGGCCCACGCAGAACATCGCCGTCTCGACGTACTCGACCCAGTGGCCCGCGAGGTAGCGGATCACGTTGGCGTCGGTGATCACGCCGCCGTGGATGAGCGCGAAGAACGAGAAGGCGAGGGCGCCTCCCCACACGATCGGCGACCGCAACAGAAGGGACGAGAGGGTGTTGATCCGTGACACGCTGCTGCACCTCCGGGCGGTCGGGACGTCGGCGGCGGCGAACACCGCCGACACACCCTCCTGAATCGGCAGACCTTGCCCGGGCGATTGAATCGAAACGACCGTCAGGGATGAATGGCAGATTTGCGGGAACCGCGCCGGCAGGTTGGGCAAGCGCGGCGGCGGGCGGGGCGGGCGGGGGAGAGACGGGGCGACCGCCGTGCGGCCGCGACGGCATTTCGCGGTTGCGGGGTTGGGGCGGGCGGCCTACGGTTCCCGACATGGACTGGTCCGGACGAGTTCGGTGGCAGGTGGCCGCGGCCGTCGCCGCGGCCGCGCTCGCCTGCGGAGGCCGGTGGGTGCTCGCCCAGCGGATGCCCCCCGGCCCGCCGCAGGAGCCGGCCGCGGGACTGTGGATTCAGGCCTCCCCCCTCGACGAGCGGCAGCACCTGCTCCTCGTCGTCGACCCGCAGCTGCGCAACGCCGCCGTGTACCACGTCGACTGTGCCTCGGGCACCCTCGTTCTCAAGAGCACCCGCAACATCACCTGGGACCTCATGGTGGGCGACTTCAACGCCCAGGAGCCCAAGCCGGCCGCCCTGCGCAGGATGCTCGAGGTGGGGGCGGACCAGGGTCCGGTTGGGCAAAATCCGCGGTGAACGCCCCTGCGGACGGTGCGGTTCGCGCGTCCCCCGGCCGGGCCGCGTAGAATCCGGAGTCGGCGGCGTCGACAATATCCCCAGGAGCGGCCGGGCAGGCCGCCCCAACAGCCCCCGCCGCCCGCGGACGCCATGGCCGGAAAGTTCCTGTCGCTCGAAGAGGCCGCCCGCCAGCTCGGCGTGACCGTCGACGAGGTCCAGCGGTTCGTCGAGCGGAAGATGCTGTTCCCGATGCGGGACGGGGCCACGATCAAGTTCAAGGCCGACGACGTGGATCGGCTGGTTGAGGAACGGGCGGAGGAGGGGGGCGGTGCCGGCGCGGCCGCCGACGACCTCGACCTCGCCCTCGAGGCCTCGGGCGCGGGCGGCAGCGACATCGTGATCGGCGACGTCGACGAGGCCAGCGGAACGATCTTCGCCGACGGCGAGGGGGACGCGGCGGCCGCCTCGCACACGATCGTCCGCTCGGGTGACGCCGGCGGAAGCTTCGTGGGCGGCACGGAGGGCTCCGGCCTCTCGATCTCGTCGGCATCCGGTGCGTCCGCGGCCGACGTCGTGCTGGGCGAGGACGAGGGGAACGCCCTCGACGCCGACGACCTCGCGCTCGAATCGATCCTCGGCGCGTCGTCGATCGGCGCCTCGTCGCCGTCGCTCGCCGCCGCGGCGAGCGGCGTCACCGGCGGCCCCGGCGAGATCGACGAGACGCTGGCGATCGACCTGGGCGACTCGGCACCCGCCGGCGCGGCAGGCACGCTCGCCGTGGGCAGCGACGTGGCCGCCGCGGGTTCGCCCGAGGCCACCGGCGCGGGCCAGGCGCTCTCGGGGGCGCTCGACAGCGGTCTCTCGCTCGAGGACGGCGCGATCGAGATGTCGGGCGTCGACCTCGGCGGCGACGGCGCCGCGGCGGCCGACGACGGCACCCTGCTCGGCGGCGACGACTTCGAGCTCGGGGCGGGCGGCGGCGACGAGGAGAGCGCCTCGGTCGTGATCGCCGAGTCGGAGACCGGCGAGTCGAGCTTCTTCGGCGACGCGATGGCGGGCGAGGGCTCGTCGCTGGGCGACGAGAGCGCGGCGCTGCCGAGCAGCATCGCCTCGGAGGCGCTCGGGCTGCCCGGCGAGTTCGCCCCGGAGATGACCTTCAGCGTCTGGCAGACGGCCGGGCTCGTCTGCTGCTCGCTCCTCCTGCTCTTCGGCGGCTTCATCGCCTACGACCTCGTGCGCACGATCGGCAGCCCCGAGAGCACGACGCTCGCGAACCCGCTGCTCAACGCGATGGCCGACACGTTCGGCTGGCGGTAGCGGCCCGGGCCGCACGGCGGCCACACTCGGCCCGGCCGCCCGCCGCGCTATACTTCACAGAAGGGGACGTCCGGGCCCCGCCGTGCCGACATCCCGGCCCGCCCTCCGACCACCGCTCCGCCGCCTCCGCAGGACACCGATGGCAGCCCGCAGGCTCACGTCGCCCGACCAGCCACCCGTCGTGCGGCTCGTCCTCGGCGTCTACGAATTCCTGGCGTCGCTGCAGTTCGCCGTGGTGCTGATCGCGCTGTTGGCGGCGGTGCTCGGCCTGGGGACGTTCGTCGAGAGCGGATTCGGCACGGAAGCGGTGAAGTTCGGCGTCTGGGATACCTGGTGGTTCACGCTCCTCAACGCGCTGTTGGCCGTGAGCATCTTCTGCGCGGCCGCGATCCGCTACCCGTGGAAGCGGCACCAGACCGGGTTCGTGATCACGCACGTCGGGCTGCTCGTGCTCCTGGCGGGCTGCCTCGTCTCGCAGCGGGGCGGGATCGACGCCCAGATTCCGCTCCTCGAGGGGGAGCGGGCCCGCCGGGCCTACGAAGACTCCCACCACTTCGCACTCGAGGTCGGGCCGGCGGCCGGCGGCACCGCGGCCCCGGCCGTGCCGATCCGGTTTCGCTCCGGGCCGTTCAACTGGCAGGAGTACGGGCGGGAGCGGTGGTGGGTGCCGTGGGGGCTCGCGCCGCGCGACACGGGCGTCGTGCACGACGCCGACGGCGTCCGCGTCGAGGTGCTCGACTTCTACGCCGATTCGGTCGCCGCACTGGCCCCGAGCGTGAAGGTGCGGGTGGGGAGCGACTCGTTCGCGGCCGGCGGCGCGGGGCGGGGCGTGTGGATGCCCGCGGAGCTCGCCTGGCAGCCCGATCCCCTCCGGGCGACCGAAGTCCGGCACCGGGCCACCGTGGGGGGAGGCACGCTCGTGTTCTGGAAGACGGGCTCGCGGGCGGAGGCCGACGCCTTTCTGGCCGGCCTCCCCGACCCCGACGTCGGTTACGGCGAGCAGGGGCAGCTCGTGCTCGCCACGGGCGGGGGCGTGCACCGCTTCCGCGTGGACGACGTGCTCGGCAAAGGGCCTGTCCCGCTCGGCGACTCGGGTCTCCGCGCCGAGGTCACCGACTTCGAGCCCCGGCTCTCCGCCGTCCGCGTGCGAATCGGCCGGGAGGGGCGAAGCGCCGACGAGGAGATGGTCGTGCTCGCCGACCTCCCGGAGGTGACGATCCACGCGCCGCGGGCGGGCGTCTACGGCACGCTGTGGATCGAGCGGGCCGTGGCCGACGCGGCCGAGCGGATGCAGGGGAAGGGGCGCAGCCGGATCGACATCGTGCAGGCCGGCGGCGGCAGGCACGAACTGCTCCACCGCGTCTGGCAGCAGCCGACGGCCCGGTCCGGCCCGCTGCCCGCCGACTCGAGCCCCGTGCCCGCCTTCAGCATGCCGATGGGCGCACTCGAGCTCCGCGTCGACCGATTCCTGCCCGCCGACACCGTGGAGGTGGCCACGCTGCCGCTGCCGTTCTCGAAGGACAAGCCGCCGGGGGCGAAGCGCCGCGCGGCGAAGGTCCGGCTCACCGTCGACGGCCACGCCGAGGAATTCTGGCTCGCGGGCCTGCCGGTCGAACCGGCGCGGGCGTCGGCGGCGCCCCCGGGGCCGACGGAGCGGCGCACCGTCTCCGGCCGCTCGCGATCGGCCACCGTGATGCTCGTGCCCGACACGGTCGACATCGGGTTCGACGTGAAACTCGACAACTTCGAGCGCCGGCTCGACCCGGGCACGAGCCAGGCCTCCCACTTCTCGAGCGTGGTGGAGTTCCTGGCCGCGTCGGGCGGGCCGCTCGTGAAGGCCCCCGTGACGATCACGATGAACGCCCCGGTCGACTTCTCCGACCCCGCCACGGGACGCTCCTACCGGCTGTTCCAGGAGAGCTTCATGGGGCCGTGGCTGCCGGGCGACGACCTCTTCGAGCGCTTCACCCGCGGCGTGTCGGACCCTCCCGAGAAACTCGAGGCCTCGGTGCTCACGGTCAATTACGACCCGGGCCGGGGCGTCAAGTATCTTGGAAGCGGGCTGATCGTCGTCGGCATCTTCACGATGTTCTACATGCGGGCCTACTTTTTCGCCCCGCGCCGCCAGCCCGGAGTCGCCTGATGCAATTCGTCGCCAGCCGTGTCGCCGTCGCCCGCCTGTTCGGGGCCGTCGTCCTCTGGAGCGCCGTCTCGGCGGCGCCGGCAGCCGACAATCCCCTCCCCGGCCTGCACGCAGGGCTCGCCGCGTGGCGGGAGATTCCGGTGCTCGAGGACGGACGGATCATGCCGCTCGACACGTTCGCGCGGCGGCAGGTCGAGGCGATCACCAACGCGCAGGCGCCGCGGCTGGCGACCGGGCCGGAGGGCGCCGTCGTGACGTGGCAGGCGGACGAACTCCTCCTCGACTGGCTCGCGCGGCCCGAGGCGTGGGAGGGGATCCCGTTTCTGATCGCGGAGCACGAGGAGGTGCGGCGGCTGCTCGGGCTGCCCGTCTTCGAGACCGGCGGGGGCGGCTCGCGGCGGCTCAAGCACGCGGCCCCCGCCGACGTGGCCGACTGCGAACCCCTGCGGAAGCGGCTCGTGGAGATCGACGAGCGGCGTCGGTCGGCCCGGGCCGACGGAGGTCGGTTTCGCCTCGAGGGGGCCGACGCCAAGATCGACCAGCTGTGGCGGGCCTACGTGGCGTGGCGGCAGCTGACGTTCCGGGCGGCGGTCTCGGAGATCGGTCGCTCGCGATTCGTCCGCCTCCTCGAGCAGGCGGCCGGGGCGTGGCGGCAGGTCAGGCCGCAGGTCGCCGCCGGGGCGGCCGCGGCGGCGGACGTCGACACGGCGCTGCTCGATCTCGCCGAGGCGCTCGGCCAGTCGACCCGGTTCGCGACCGACGCGGTGCTGCCCAGGGTCGAGGCGGTGCAGGCGGCCGTGGCGGCCCTCGCCGACCGCGCCGAGCCGTTGCCGGCGGGGGCGCGGCGGGGGCTGCGCCGGATGGCCGACCACGTGGCCGTTCTCGGCGAGGCCCTGTACGACGACGGCGGCGGGATGCTCGTCGTTCCCGCGCTCCGGGCCGAACCGCTCGAGGCTGAGCGAAACGCCGACGACGACATGCCCCCGTGGGTGGCGCTCGCCACCCTGCTCGACGCCCCGCCGGCGTTCCTGCCGGGCCTGCCCGCCGCCGGGGTCGCGGCCGTGCGCGAGGGTTTCGCGGGCCTCGCCTCCGCGGCGACCGTGGCCGCCTCCGACGGCGGGCGAATCGCGGCGGCCGCCACGGCCGCGCAGTCGTTCGCCACCGCGCTGCGCCGGCTCGGAGAGGAGGTCGAGCCGCTGCGGCGGCGGCTACCGGTCGACCGGGTCGACGCCGACCTGCTCCGGCACACCGCCTACCCGCCCGCCGGAAGCACCCGCCGCGAGGTCTCCTACAACGAGAGCGATCCGTTCCGGATGTCGTGGGTCGCGAGCCTGCTCGCGCTGTGCGCCTTCGCCCTCGCCGGCGGCCGGATCCGCGGGCCGATGTTCTGGCTGGGCGTGGGGCTGCTCGTCTGCGAACTCGGCTGGACCGCCGCGGCGTTCGCCGCCCGCGTGGCGATCACGGGCTGGGCGCCGGTGACGAACATGTACGAGACGGTGATCTACGTGCCGTTCTTCCTCGCCGCGCTCGGGCTCGGCTTCCTGCTCGCCCCCGCGTGCGCGCGTGGAGTCGAACACGCCTGGCGCCTGACGGCCCTGCCGGCGCCGCTCGGCAGGTTCCTGCCGGGCGAGGCGGGCACCGGCCTCGCCAACTGGATCGCGCTCGTGCCGCGCGTCCTCCTCTCCGGGCTCGTCCTCTGGGTGCTCGCGATGGCCCCGTACGCGGCGGGCGGCCGCACGATCGTCAACCTGCTCCCGCAGACCGACGTCGACCGCGCGCTGCCCAACCTCAACAACCTCGTCGTATGGCTCGTCGGCCTCTCGATGCTCGCCCCGGCCGTGTGGTATCTGCCGCGGGTGGCGCTCGCGGCGGCCGCCGCCACCTGCACCGTGCCGTTCTCCTGGCGCGGAGGGCACCTCGCGGCGAAACTGCCCGAGGTCTACGCCCGAACCTCGTTCGGCCTCGTGGCCACGGGGGTGGCGTTCGCGGGCACGTTCATCGCCTGGTTCTTCCCGATCCCCGGCAAGCAGTTCAGCCCGCTGCAGCCCGTGCTCCGCGACAACTTCTGGCTCACGATCCACGTGCTCACGATCGTCTCCAGCTACGCCGCCGGCGCCCTCGCCTGGGGGCTCGGCATCCTGTCGCTCGGCCACTACCTGCTCGGCCGCTACGAGCCCGGTCGGGCGGGCCGGCCCGCCCGACCACCGGCGGCCTGCGCCGAACTCGCCGGCTCCATCTACAAGGCGATGCAGGTGGCCGTGCTCCTGCTCGCGGCCGGCACGATCCTGGGCGGCCTGTGGGCCGACGTTTCCTGGGGCAGGTTCTGGGGCTGGGACCCGAAGGAGGTGTGGGCGCTCGTGTCGCTGCTGGCCTACCTCGTCGTCCTTCACGGCCGCTACGCCGGCTGGATCGGCAACTTCGGCCTCGCGGCCGGAGCGGTGCTCGGCGCGGCCGTGATCGGCATGTCGTGGTACGGCGTCAACTTCCTGCTCGGCGCGGGGCTGCATTCCTACGGCTTCGGCCAGGGGGGCCAGACCGAGTTCTTCGCGTTCCTCGTTCTCAACCTGCTCCTCCTGGGGGCGGCCGCGTGGCGCTGGCGACGCGAGACGACGGTCGCGGTGCCGGCGGCGGAGGCACTGACCGCCACCGCCCCGCGCTGAACTGCCGCACCGCCACGCCGGCGGCGTCGAGCGACACGCGCACCGCCCCCCCGGGGTCGCCGCCGTCGTCCACGCCGCCGGTCTTGACGACGCGGGCCGGCCGGCGGGCGCCGCGGGCCGTTTCGTAGGCCCGCCGCACCTCGCCCCAGCGGCTGCCCCCCGGCCCGCTCACCACCACCCAGTCGGGCCGCGTCGCCCGGGCGATGTCGGCCGGGAGGCTCGTCGCGCTGCCGTGATGCGGCGCGAGGATCACGTCGCAGGCATCGGGCCCCGCGGCGACGAACCGGGCCAGCGACTCCCCCTCGAGGTCTCCGGTGAGCAGCAGCCGCCGGCCCGCCGACTCGACGGCCAGCACCAGACTCGTCTCGTTGTCGGTGGCGGCCGCGGCGTCGTGGTGCAGCACCCGCACGCGGCACAGGTGGTCGCAGGGGATGTCGTCGCCGGCGTCGACGCGGACCACGGGGATGCGCCGCTCGTAGACCAGCCGCAGCAGCCGCCGCACGGCCTCCGCGTCGCTCCGCAGGAAGGCCTCGGAGACGGCCACCCGGCCCACGGAAAACCGCTCGAGCAGGTCGGGCACGGCGTTGAAGTGGTCGGTGTCGGCGTGCGAGACGACGAGCGTGTCGATCCGCCCGACGCCGGCGTCCCAGAGCACGGCCGACATCCCGCGCCGGGCCGCGGCCGGCGCGCCGAGCCGGCCCGCGTCGCAGACGATCACCCGGCCGGTCGGGCTGCGGATCACGACGCCGCAGCCGTGGCCGAGCGCCGCCACGGTCACCTCGGCCACCGCCGGCCGCCGGTCGAAAAGCGGCGCGGCCAGCGCGGCCGCGAGCCCGACGCCGGCCCACGCCGCCGCCGCCGCGGCCCACGTGCCGGGCCGCACGAGCCGCTCCCGCGGCAGCGACACGAGGATGGCGACGAGCCCGGCATACCAGCCCGCCACCCACCACGCCGCCGGCCCCGCGACCCAGACGTAGGCGCCGGGCAGCCGTGCGGCCCACTCCGCCAGCAGTTCCACGACCACGAGCGTGGCGTCGCAGGCGGCCCCGCAGCCGGCCGCCAGCCACGTCGACACCGGCGCCACGACCAGGCACAGAAACCCCCACACCATCGCGAGCGGCACGAGCGGCGCGAGCAGCGGATTGAGCACGAGCCCCACCGGGCTCACGAGGTGGAACCGGGCCGCCACGACCGGCGCCGTCACCAGCCAGACCGCGGCGCCGGTCACCGCGACGCCCGCCGCCTGCCTTCCCAGCCGCCGCAGCCGGCGCTCGAGCGGACTCCTGCTCCCCTCGATGAGCCGCTCGATCGGATCGGGGCTCGCGGCGAGCGACGGCGCGAACGCCCCAGCCCCCACGAGCACGGCGGTCGACACGAACGAGAGCTGCGTGCCCACGCGAAACACGTCGGCGGGCTGCCAGACGAGCACGACGATCGCCGCGGCCGCCAGCGCGTTGAGCACCGGCGAGCGCCGGCCGAGGGCGGCGGCGAGGCACGACAGCCAGACGAGCAGCGTGGCCCGCACCACCGGCGTCTCCCCGCCGACGAGCAGCATGTAGAGACCCGTGACCACGGCCACCGCCGCGAGCGCCCACGAGCGGCGCAGCGACGTGGCCCGCAGCGCCCGCGAGAGCACGAACGCCAGGATGCCGACGTGCAGCCCCGAGATCGAGAGGATGTGCACCGTGCCGGTGACGAGGAAGGCCTGCGCGTCGTCGGCGGGCAGCGCCTCGCGGCTGCCGAGCAAGAGCGCCGCGGCGAGGCCGGCCCGCCGGCCGACGTGCGCGTCGAGCACGGCCGCACCGCCGCGCCGGAGCCGGTCGAGCAGGGCCGCCGGTGACCACGGCGCCGGCGGCGCGACCACGCGGATGCAGTCGCCCGACCGCGCGCGGACGATCGACAGGCAGCGCAGCGCTCGCGCCCGCTCGCGAAAGTCGAACTCGCCCGGGTTGGCGGCGTGCGCCGGCCGGAGCCCGCGGCCCACGATCCGCACACGGCAGCCGCAGAGGATGGCGGGCGGCTCCCCGGTCACGACGACGGCCGCCCGGCCCGACGCGGGCCGCCAGCCGCCGCCGGCCCGGACCCGCTCCAGCGCCACGACGCACTCGCTGGCCGGCTCGATCGCGCGGTCGTGCGCGTCGCTCCGTCCACCCGACGCGCCCCATCCGGATTCTGCGCCGAGCCCTCCGGGCGCAGCGGCGGGCAGCACGCGGAGCGACTCCACCACGACCCCTTCGACAGCCACCGGCGCGGGTGTTTCCGTGAGGCTCCACGCCAGGTCATCGGCCCGGAAGAGCCGCTCACGGGCCACCGACCAGCCGGCCGCGACGGCGGCGATCGCACCCAGGAGGAGCCAGGCCGCGGCGACGGAGCGGCCGGCCCGCACCAGCCAGCCCCAGCCGCAGAACGCGACGCCCGCCGCGGCCCAGCAGCCGAGCACCGCCCACCGCGCCCCGCCGGGCGGCCAGAGGCCGGCCGCCACCGGGCCCGCCGCCGAGCCCGCCACCACCGCCGCCGCCACGGCGACGAGCGGCCGGCGCGGCAGCGGCTCGTGCCGACGGAGCCCGCGAGCCCGCCGGAGGGCGTCGATCCCGGCGCCGCCCGCCCGGCGGGCGGCCGAGGCGAGCGCCCCCCCGCACCCGGCGAGGGCGTCTCCACACCGATCGACGACGTCGTGCAGGGCGTGCCGCATGGCTCCACCCACAGAAACGGGCGCGGCGGCCGGCAGGGGCAAACCGGGCGATTCCCCCGGCGCCCAGCGGCCCTGCGGCGAGGCGTCACCTCCGCCTGGCCTGCACGATCCGCGGCAGGCCGGCGAGGTCCGGGAGCGTCGGACCGGGCTCGAGGGCCGCCTGGGCCGCGAGCGCGGCCTCGGCCGCCGCGGCGACCGCCGGCCCGATCTCCACGAGGAGCCAGCCCCCCGGGGCCAGCCGCTCCGCCGCGGTCGCCGCCAGGCGGGCCACCACCTCCACGCCCGTCGGCCCCGCCACGAGCGCGCCGCGCGGCTCGTGCAGCCGCACGTCGGCCGGCAGCGATTCGAACTCGTCCTCGCGCACGTAGGGCGGATTGCTCACGATCGCATCCCAGGGGCCGGCCCCCCGCGAATGGTCGAGCAGGTCGCACTCCAGGAACTCGATCCGCTCGGCCACGCCGTGCCGGGCGGCGTTGCCGCGGGCGACGGCCAGGGCGTCGGCCGCGACGTCGGTCGCGGTGACGAGCGCCCGGGGCAGGTGCTTGGCGAGCGTCACCGCGATCGCGCCGCAGCCGGTGCCCACGTCGGCGATCCGCGGCGCTGCCCGAGGCCGGCAGAGGTCGAGCCCGCGCACGACGAGCCCCTCCGTCTCGGGCCGCGGCACGAGCACCGCCGGCCCCACGGCGAACGGCAGCGAGAAGAACTCGCGGCAGCCCACGAGATAGGCCACCGGCTCCCCGGCGCCGCGCCGCTTCACGAACCCGCGGAACGCCGCCCGCTCCGCCTCGGGCACGGGCGTGTCGAACGCCGTGTAGAGCATGATCCGCGGGCAGCCGCGCACGTGGGCCAGCAGCACCTCGGCGTCGAGCCGCGGCGACTCGCTGCCCCGCGCCGCCAGCCATTCGGTGGTCCAGGTGAGCAGCCGGCCCACAGTCCAGACGTCGTCGGCCATGCCCGCCCTCTCAGCCCGCCGCCGCGCCGGCCGCGGGCTTCGCGGAGCGTTCCATCTCGCTTTTCCGCTGCCGCCTGTTGAACTGCTCGATCGCCTCGATCACGAGGCCGAGCCGACCGGCCATCACCTGGTCGAGCGTGAAGCTCTCGTTGATCCGGTGGTCGGTGACGCGGTTCTGCGGGAAATTGTAGGTGCGGATCCGCTGGCTGCGGTCGCCCGAGCCGACGAGCGTCTTCCGTTCGGCCGACCGCCTGGCGTGCTCGATCTGGCGGCGGTGCTCGTAGAGCCGCGTCTTCAGCACCCGCAGCGCCTTGGCGAGATTCTTGTGCTGGCTCTTCTCGTCCTGGCACTGCACCACGATCCCCGTCTCGAGGTGCGTGAGCCGCACGGCCGAGGCGGTCTTGTTGACGTGCTGGCCGCCGGGCCCGCTCGCGCAGAACAGGTCCTTGCGGTAGTCGTCGGGCGCGAGCGACACCTCGACGTCCTCCGGCTCCGGCAGCACCGCCACGGTGGCGGCCGAGGTGTGGATCCGCCCCTTCGTCTCCGTGTCGGGCACCCGCTGCACCCGGTGGCCTCCGCTCTCGAACTGCAGCCTGCGGTAGACGTTTTCGCCGGAGACGCCGAGCACGAGCTCCTTGAAGCCGCCGAGCTCCGTGGGGCTGGCGTCGAGCACCTCGACCTCCCAGCCCGCCTCGGCCGCGTGGCGGCGGTACATCTCGTAGAGGTCGCGCACGAACAGCGCCGCCTCGTCGCCGCCGGTGCCGGCCCGCAGTTCCATGATGATCCGGGCGCGGTCGGCGTCGGCGTCGTCGGAGCAGAGGTCGAGCAGCTCGTCCCACTCCCGCTCGCGCCGGGCGGCGAGCTCCGGCAGCTCCGCCTGGGCGAGCGCCTTGAGCTCGTGGTCGTGCCCGGCGCTCATCTCCTCGAGGTCGGCGATCTGCCTCTCGAGGGCGACGAATCCGCGGTATTTCAAGGCCAGCTTGGCGAGCGTGCCGTGCTCACGGGCGACGGCGGCCAGCCGCTGCGGCTCGGCGAGCACCGCGGGGTCGACCAGCGCCCGCTCCAGTTCCTCGAACCGGGCGAGCTTGGCATCGAGCTGGTCGCGCATGGATCGGGCCGGCGGGCCGGGCCTCAGGTGGCGGCGGCGTCGGCCTTCTTGCCCTTCTTCAGGCTCGCGTAGCCGGCGCCGGCGAACTTCGACTTGAACCTCTCGATGCGGCCGGCCGTGTCGACGAACTTCAGCTTGCCGGTGAAGAACGGGTGACAGACGTTGCAGATGTCGACCTTGATCTCGGGCACGGTGCTGCGCGTCGAGAACGTGTTGCCGCAGCCGCAACGGACGACGGTGTCGGTGTAGGTGGGGTGGATGTCGTCCTTCATGATCGCGTCCTTCGCTCGGGGAGTCACTGCGGGCAGGGGAGGGAATCTGAAAAGATACCCGGCGGGACGGGGGCGGGCAACGCGACGCGTTCCCGCGGCTATCGCGGGGCGGCGGCCTTCTCGAGGCGGGCGGCCGTGAGCCGGCTGCCGAACCGCTGCGGCGAGGTGTCTGCGCGCAAGAGGGCGATCGCCTCCGCCGTGCGGCCGAGCGCCGCCTGGGCGGCCGCGAGGTTCGTCCGCGCCGCGTCGGCCCAGCGGCTGTCGGGCGCCGCCTCGAGGACCATCCGGCCGAGGTAGTCGACGGCCGTCTCGTATTGCCCCTCGCCGAGCGTCAGCACGCCGAGCCAGTAGGTGGCGTCCTCCTTCATCGTCTCGTAGAGCCGCTCGAGCCCCGCGGCCTGCCCCGAGGGAGACCGCTTCACGACATCGGCGATCACCACGGCCGACGGGCGGGCCAGCATGTAGGCGGCCTTGGCGCCGTCGGGTCCGTCGAGCTCGCCGCGAAACTCCCGCAGCCGCGCCGCGTAGAGAGGCCGCACCGTCCGCCGCGTCTCCCGCCCGTCGGGCACGGTCGCCTCGAGCGCCACCACAAAGGGCGCGAGTTCCTGCGCCGCCGCCGCCGCCACGGCGGCGGCGCGGCCGCGCCGGGCCGTCTCCCAGGGAAACTCCCAGAGCCTCACTCGGCCCGGGTCGGCCGGGCCGGGCAGCGCCGCGAGGGCCGTCGCTCCGAGCTCGGTGGCCGCGATCGCGAGGTCGACCTTCGCGACGCCGGCGAGCTGGCCGTCGAGCAGGTGCATCCGCCGGGCGAGATTCACCGGCGCGGCCGGCACGAGCACCGAGAGTTTCGCGAGGTCGGCCGCCTGCACCGGATACGCCCGGTCGGGAAGCGAGAGGGCCCGGAGGATGGCCGGATCGGCGGCCGCCTGCCGCACCGTCGCCACGCCGGCGCCCTCCGGCCCGGGCACAGGCAGGCCGTAGACGGGTTCGAACAGGAAGGCCTCGCCGCCCGAGACCAGGGCCGGCAGCCACGGCCGCAGCGGTCCCGCCGCGGCATCGCCCGTCGCCAGCATCACGCCGTCGAGCCCGGCGTGCCGCAGCAGCTCGAGGAACACCCACGCCCGCTGCGCCCCGCTCGCCCGACCGGCGAGGAGCACGTCGCCCAGCGAGAACCAGCGGGTGCCCGGAGTGGCGTCGGTGGGCACCAGCGGAGGATCGCTCGTGATCGCGAGCGACCGCACCGTCCACGCGAACAGGTTGCGGGCCACCTCGACGTCGTCGACGGCGTCGCCCCGCGCGCTGGCGGCGATGTCGGCCAGCCAGCGCTGATCGCGCAGGGCCGGCACGTCCACCTCGGCGACGAAGACGCCGCTCTCCAGCGCGTCGGCGTCGGCCACGGCCCGGAGCACCGGGGGAAGCGTGCCGTGGAGCGGATCGAGCGACCAGGCGGGCTGCCCGTCGCCCGCCGCCGCGATCGCGCCGTGGCTCCACTGGTTGAGCCGGTCGAAGACCTGCGCGAACGCCGCCGCCTCGTCGTAGGCATCGAGCCTGCCGAGCACCGTGAGCGCACCGTCGAGCAGTTGCTGGCGCACGGCCGGCGGCAGCGCCGCCGCGGGGCGGGGGGGCGCGGGGTCCGCGGCCTCGAAGCGGGCCGGCCGCCGTCCATCGCCGCCGCCGCATCCGGCGGCGATGACGACCACGGCCGCCAGGAGCAGCCGTGTGACGTTCGGGGCGGGCCGCATCCGCGGGGCGGGCCGCATCCGTGCGCGGGGAGTCATGCGTCGTGCTCCGCCTCCGCGGCGGTGAACTGCCGCGCCTCGTGGATCCGCAGCACGCGTTCGAGCACGCCCTGCAGTTTTTCCAGCGGCACCATGTTCGGGCCGTCGCTCGGGCTGGCGTCGGGGTCGGGGTGCGTCTCGAGGAACAGGCCGTCGATCCCGACGGCCGCCGCCGCCCGGGCCAACGGCTCGACGAGCGCCCGGTCGCCCCCCGTGGCGCCGCCGAGGCTGGCCGGCTGCTGCACCGAGTGCGTGGCGTCGAAGATCACCGGCACGCCGAACGACCGCATCGTCACGAGCCCGGCGAAGTCGTTGACTAGGCGCCCGTAGCCGAAGAAGGTGCCGCGCTCGCACAGGCAGATGTCCTGGCAGCCGCCGGCGAGGAGCTTCGCGATCGGGTGCCTCATGTCGGCCGGCGCGAGGAACTGCCCCTTCTTCACGTTCACGGCGCGGCCGGTCGCCGCGGCCGCGAGCAGGAGGTCGGTCTGCCGGCAGAGAAAGGCGGGGATCTGGATCAGGTCGCACACGCGGGCCACGTCCGCGGCCTGCTCGGGCAGGTGGATGTCGGTGGTCACGGGCAGCCCGGTGGCCCGATGCACCTTCTCGAGCACCTCGAGCCCTCCGCCCAGGCCGACGCCCCGGAACGCCCCGGCGCTCGTGCGGTTGGCCTTGTCGAACGAGGCCTTGAAGACCGCCTGGATCGGCAGCCGCGCGGCCAGGCCGGCAAGTGCCTCGGCGACCTGCAGGCAGAGCGACTCCGTCTCGATCACGCACGGCCCCGCGATCACGAGGAGCGGGTGGCCGGGGCCGCAGTGGTGGGGGCCGACGATGGCGGGCAGGCGGGGAGTCACCGCAAGTCTCCTGACGACGCAGCATCACGCCGCACGGGCCGCGGCGCGCCGCGGGTCCGGTGGGACGCCGGCCAATCATACCGACGGCGCGGGGTTTCGGATGGGGCGCGGCAAAATGCCGCAGCCGGCTCAGTGTGGCGACGCATTTTGCAACGCGACGGTGCCGGCGAGCGGCGCGGGGTGGGCCGGACGCCGCAAAAAACACGCACCGAAAATTTTCGTCTTTCGGCACAGGCCGTGCATCCCGTGTTCGGACGTCGGGGACGTGCCCCGACACCCACTCACTCATTCGAAGTGGGGCCTCCGACTTCGTTCGGGCGTGCGGTCGACTTGCCCCTGACCCGCATGCTCATGGCAGGATGCTCCTGCCGGGTCGGAGGCCCCACTTTTTTATTTCCCACCGGGCCCCGGGCAGACCCTTGACGGTGGGCCGATCCCCGGGCTACTTTTCGGGGTTCCGACCGCCGTTCCGCGCTCGGACGCCGCCGCCAGCGTAGCTTCAATTGGCAGAGCACCGCATTCGTAATGCGGGGGTTGCGGGTTCGACTCCCGCCGCTGGCTTCCCCGAACCCCCGAGGCCTTCCGCATGATCTCCACAGCGACCGTCGACGTCCGCGATCTCGTCACCGGCACCGGCCCCTTCGGCCCCCGTGAAATCCGCGGGCTGCTCGAGGCCCTGGGCACCGACCAGGCGGCCCACCGCGACCTGCGCGGGGCCGTGCAGGAACTCGAGGCCGCGGGTGACCGCAGCCCGGCCGCAGCCGTGCGGCTGGGAGTCTCCCAGCACCTCCTGGGCCGGTCGCGCGACGCCCTCGAGACGCTCAAGTCGGGCGACGGTGGGGCGCTCGCGCTCTACTACCAGGGACTCGCGCATGCCGCGCTTGCGGCCGTCGACGCGGCGCACGTCGAGCGGGCCCGGGAATCGTTCGAGGCCGCCCGGAAGTCCGGCTACGACGCCGCGGCCTGCGGCGCCGCGATCGCCGAGACCCTGCGGAGTGCGGGCCTGGGCACCGAAGCCGCCCGCGTGCTCGAAGACGTGCCGGGCCGCGAGGCCTCGGCCGACTACTGGGCGGCGAAGGGCTCGATCCTCGCCGACGACGTGACCACGATCGCGGAGGCGGCGGCGGCCCTCGAGAAGGCGCTCTCGATCGACCCGGGCCATCCCAGGGCGCTGTTCGTGATGGGCGTGCTCAACGACCGGCTCGGCAACGACGCCGACGCCAAGGACTGCTACGAGCGGTCGCTCAACCGCTATCCCGGCACCGTGGGCGCCCTCGTCAACCTCGGGCTCCTGTACGAGGACGAGGACGACTTCCCCGCCGCGCAGCGGTGCTACAAGCGGGTGCTCGACGCCTTCCCGGATCATCCCCGGGCCCGGCTGTTCCTCAAGGATTCGTCGGCCGCGGGCGATCTCAAGCTCGACGAGCAGGCGCTGCGGTCGCGGGACCGGCTCGACCAGGTTCTGGGCCTGCCGGTCACCGACTTCGAACTGTCGGTCCGCAGCCGCAACTGCCTGCAAAAAATGGGTATTCTCACGATCGGTGACCTGGCCCGCACGACCGAGGCCGAACTCCTGGAGAGCAAGAACTTCGGCGAGACGAGCCTCGTCGAGATCAGGGAAATGCTCGCCAGCAAGGGGCTCGCGCTCGGCCAGCTCGCCGAACCGCAGGCCGCCGAGGAGGCCGTGGCCGCCGAGGCCGAGGAGCCGTCGGCCGACGAGGCGGAGATCTTCTCGCTGTCGATCGGCGAGCTGAACCTCTCGGTGCGGGCGCGGAAGTGCACGACCAAGCTCGGGATCGGCACGATCGGCGAACTGGTGCGGCGGACGGCCGAGGATCTCATGGAGTGCAAGAACTTCGGCGTCACGAGCCTCAACGAGGTCCGCGAGAAACTGGCCGAACGGGGCCTGAAGCTGCGGGGCGACTGACCGGCGGGCCGGGGCGCGAAAACCGGCGAAAAGCCGCACAAAACCGGTCACATCCACCCCTGTGGGTGGGGTCGAATTTGCGTTTTGGCCGGTTCCCCGGTACCGTTGGATCTCGGGAGAGGCGGATCGCTTCCGAGGGTCCGACCCCGCCTTCCGTGCCCCGGCTACCCGTTCCCCTTCAAGGACGTTCCCGCCCGTGACCGCGGCCCACCTCAAGGAAAAGCCCGTCCGCGATCTGGCCCGCCTCGCGAAGCAGCACGGCGTCACCGGCTGGCACTCCATGCGGAAGGACCAGCTCATCCGGGCCCTCATCCGCAAGGCCAAATCGAGCCGCGTGGCCCAGGCGGGCGGGATCCGCCCCTCCCTCAAGGCGGCCGGCGGCGCGGCCGTGACGGCGATCCGAGACGCCGAGGTGGCGCGGCGGATCGCCGAGGCCAGGGCCCGTCTGCAGCGCGTCAAGAGCCTGGAGACGCCTCCGGAAGGGGGCAAGGCGGCCCGGGCGGTCCGCGACCGGATGGTGGTGATGGTGCGGGGGCCGCACTGGCTGCACGCGTTCTGGGAGGTCGCCCCGCGGAGCATCGCCCGTGCCGAGGCGGCGCTGGGGCAGGAGTGGCACGCGGCCCGGCCCGTGCTCCGGCTGCTCGAGCTGGAAAACGGCCTGCAGGGGGCGCCGTCGGAGCGGGTGGTGCGCACGATCGACGTCCATGGCGGCGTCAAGAACTGGTTCATCGACATCCGCCACCCGATCCGGTGCCGCGTGGAGGTGGGCTACCTCGCCGCGAGCGGGCGGTTCCACGCCCTGGCCCGCAGCAACGCGGTGTCGACGCCGGCCGGCCTGCAGGGTGACACGCTCGACGCCCACTGGGGCGACATCGCCTCCGACTGCGAAAAGATCTACTCCATGAGCGGCGGCTTCTCCCCGGAGAACAACAGCACCGAGCTGCAGGAACTCTTCGAGGAGCGACTGCGGCGGCCCATGGGCCCGCCCGCCTCGAGGTCGGCCGTGCGGTCCGAGGGGGAGGCCGACGACGACCGCGCCGACGACTTCCAACTGGAGGTCGACGCCGAGATGATCGTCTACGGGGCGACGCAGCCCGGGTCGTACGTCACGCTCCAGGGGGAGCCGGTGAAGGTGCAGCCCGACGGCACGTTCAAGGTGCGGGTCGACCTCCCCAACAAGCGGCAGGTGCTGCCGATCATCGCGAGCACCGCCGACGGCGTCGAGCGGCAGACGGTGGTGCTGGCCGTGGAGCGAAACACCAAGTCGATGGAGCCGCTCACCCGGGGCTGCGACGATTTCTGATCGGCCCGGGCCGGGCGGGCACGAAGCGGAAGGGAGTGTGCGGCGATACGTTTTCTGCCATGTTCGTGCTGCGTCGAACCATGCCGGTGAGCTCTTAACGAGGCTCGTTGGGCGCCGATGAATGGCTCCGGCCGCGTGTACAGCCGAAGGTGCCGGCCCAGGCCGCACCGCTCGGATCACATGCCCCGGGGCCGAGGCACCCGCTTCTTTTTGAAACGAGCTCTCCGCATTCCCCGGCGCCACGGCATCGCGGTGGAAAGCGTATCGCCCCACGCTCCGGACTGTTGCCCCGTGCGGAGACACCGGATGTCGAGCCGCATTCGGAGCCGGCGGTCAGCGCCGGGCGGGCCTGCGGGATTCCTTAGCGCACCAGGTGGCGAACAACGGCGCGGAGGGGCCCTTGAAGACGTCGGCGAAGGCGGCGTCGAACGACGCGCCTCCGTCGAGCCGCTCGATCATGGCCTGGAGTTTGGCAGGGGCGGGTGCGAGCCCCGAAACGAAGCCGCCGGCGATGGCCGCCTGGGCCACGGGCCCGGCCTGCCCGCCGAAGAAGTCCTCGGGCGTCGCCAGCCGCGCGACCGCCGCGGCCGACTCCTGCCGCCAGGCCTTCACGGCCGGCGCCTTGGGCGCGACGCGGGCGGCCACCGCCCGGCCGGCCCCCGCGGCGAACCAGGCCGGCGCGCCGCGGGCACCGAACGCCGCGGACGCGATCTGCTCGGCGGCGAGAGCGGCGAGGTCGTCGTCGGCATCCTCTGCGGTCGCCGCCGGCACGAGCACCGCGCCGTAGGCCACGTCGCCTGCGACCCCCGCGTGCCCGGCGAGCCCCTTCGGCCGCTCCTCTCCCGTAACGGCCTGGCGGAAGTTCGAATAGTCGTAGGCCTTCACGAACAGGTAGCAGGCGACGCCCCCCTTCACGAGCGGGCCGTCTCCGCCGAGCAGTTGTTTCCGCACGCCGGCGACGGCCTTCTCGATCGTGCCGGCGGTCTCGTCGAGCCGCGACTGCGGCAGGTTGCCGATCACGATCACGTCGTCGAGCGTCGCCGCAGCCGCTTCCTCGTCGGGGATCGCCCGCTTCCAGAGCTGACGGGCGGCGGCGAACCGGGCCGTGCGGAGATCTTCGTGCGAGAGGCTGCGGGCCCGCCCGGCGGCGGCCAGGTCGGCGAGGCCGGCGTTCGGGCCGAGCAGGTCGAGCCGCGCCCCCTGGTCGATCCACTTCTCGACCAGCGCGATCACCTCGGGCGCGAGCGGCGGCTTGCCGATCGGCATCCGCTGCCCCTCGATGCCGCTGGCCCCCTTGATCTTGCGCACGAGCAGGCTGTCGGCGCCCCGCCCGGCGGTGAACGGGGCGCCGCTCATGCCGCCCCGCGCGAACCGCGCGAACGTGGTCATCGAGAACCGGGCCTCGGGCTGGTCGGCGTCGTGGCAGCCGGAGCAGTTCTTGAGCAGCACCGGCGCGATGTCGAATGCGAACGACACCTCGCCCGGCGCGAGCCGCACGGGCTTGATCGCCTCGCCGGCGGCCGCACCGGAGGCCCCGGCCGCGGCCCCGAGCGGCGCGATGGGATCGGGGCCGTCGAACGCAGCGCCGGCGTTGATCCAGGCGACGAGCAGGGCGAGATCCTGGGGCGGCACGCGGCCGCCGCCGCGCGGCATGTCGCCGGTCTCGATCACCTCGACGATCCGGCTGGCGGCGCCGGCTCCCCGCTGCACCACGCCGGCCCGCATGAGGGCGTCGTACGAGGCCATCTGGAAGTCGCCCCGGCGGCCCGTCACGTGGCAGCCGCCGCAGTGCGTGACCAGGAGCGGGCCGACCTGCCTGGTGAAGCTGATCCCGGCCGCCGGCGCGGCGGCTGGCTGCGGTGGCGACGCGGTCCGCGACGCGGGCCTGGCCTTGAGCTGCGGGATCGCGATCGCCGAGACGTCGACCCCCTCGAGGTCGAGGTCGTCCTTCAGCTGCGCGCACAGGTCGAGGAGCGGCCGGACGCCCGACGGCACCCGGTCGAGCTCCGCGAGGGCGGCGAGGTCGGTGGCGGCGGCGGCCACCAGGCTCCCGGCCTTGCCGGGCTTCCCCTCGTCGAGCAGGTCGCGGGCCTGGTCGAGCTTGCGGCGGACGTCGGCCGGAGCGGCGGCCTCCGCCGCCGCCGCGGGCCGGCCGCCGGCCGGCCACGGCGCGGACGCGGGCACGAGGAGTGAGATCAGGGCGACGGCGCGGAGCGCGACGCGGAGTGTGGAGCGGAGCGTCATGGGCGGGGCTGGACCTCGTTGTCCGCGGGGGGAACCCGGTCGTCGAGCAGCGCGGCCCCGCTCGCCACCGCCGTCGCGATCACCGCCACCAACCAGCCCGCCGCCACGACGAGCGCCACCCGGCCGCAGACCCGCCCGCCGAGCGGATCGCCCACCGCGGCGAGCAGCGCACCGAGCCCCGACACCACCGCCAGCACGATCGGCAGCAGCAGCGAACAGACGACGCCCACGAGCAGCAACCGCCTGATGATTCCGCGTGCAGCCACCGGTTTATTCCGGTCGGCTGCGGGATGCGGGGCCGACCGGGGAAATTGTCGATCCCCTGCCGTGGCCCGTCAAGAAACGGCCCGCGGGCGGTGTGGCCGGGCCGACCGGCGGCCTCCTACACTCGGCTGCATGCAGCCCACCCATCCCCGGCCGCGCGGCCTTCTCCCCGGCGTCGTCCTCTGGGCGGCGGCGGCCGGCCCTCTGTGCGGCGACACCGTGGAACTCGCCGACGGCCGCGTCCTCGAGGGCCGGTTCGCGATTCTCACCGGCGTCGCCGTCGATCCCGCGACGGCCGCGTTCCGCGGCGAGTCGGGGGGGCCGATCCTGATGTGCGACGACGACCTCACCCGCACGATGGTGGCGAAGAGACGGGTGGCCCGGGTCGTGCCCGGCGCCGAGGGGGCGGGGCTCGAGACGATCAAGATCCCGCAGCCGATCCCGGACGCGGGCCGGCGTGTCGCCGCCGTCGGCGGCATCGTCGAGGCCGCGCCGTTCGACGAATTCGGCCGGCGCGTGATCTCGCTGGCCACGGCGTCGGGCCGCCTCGACGTGGTCCAGGGGATCACGCGGATCACGCCGCGGTGGACGAGCCTCGAGGGGGTCCTCACGGAGCAGCCGGTGCTCCTCGACCAGCGGGTCGCGACGTCGTCGATCCCGCGCGACGTCCTGCGCCGCGTGATCGACCAGCGGATCGACCGCACCAACCCCGACGAGCGGCTGCGCATCGTGCGGCTCCTGCTCCAGTCGGAACGCTACGAGGAGGCGAAGGCGGAACTCGACGAGGTGCGGGCCGACTTCCCGCAGCTCGCCGACCTCGCCGACGAGCGCAGGCGGCTGGCTGCGCTCGCCGCCACGCGGCTCCTCGACGAGATCCTGCTCCGCGGCCAAAGCGGGCAGGACAGGCTCGCGATGCGGCTGCTCGAGCAGTTTCCGACCGACGACGCCGGGGGCGAGGTGCTGGAGCGCGTGCGCGAGGCCCGCGACGGCTACCGCGACCGGCAGGCGGCCGCTCGGCGGCTGGTGGAGGCTCTGCGGGAGAGGGTGGCGGCGCTCGCCGACGAGGCCGAGGCTGCGGCGGCCGGAAGGATCGTCTCCGAGATCACCGCCGAACTCTCGTTCGCGACGCTCGAGCGGCTCTCCACGTTCGAGCGGCTCGGCACCGATCCGGACACACCGGCCGAGGCCGCGGTGGCGCTCGGTGTCAGCGGCTGGCTCGCAGGGGCGGCCGCCGCCACCGACAACCTCAAGCTCGCGATCTCGGCCGCCCGCGTGCGCGACCTCGTCGGCGACTACCTGCGGGCCGACGAGCCGGACGACCGGCGGCGGCTCCGCGCCGCGCTCGGCCGCGAGGAGGCCTGCGACGCCGCCACCGTCGCGGCCGTCGCACGGCAGATGCGGCCGCCGGTCGACCCACCTCCCCCGGGCGGGCCCGGGCTGCACGTGCTCTCCGTGCCGGCGGGCCCGGGCGAGCCGCCGCGGGAGTGCCTCGTGCAACTGCCGCCGGAGTACGACCCGCTCCGCCGCTACCCCGCGATCGTGACCCTGCACGCATCCTGGACGACGCCCCTCAACCAGGTCGAGTGGTGGGCGGGCCTCCCGGCCGCCGACGGCGTGCGCCAGGGGCAGGCGACCCGCCACGGGGCGATCGTCGTCGCCCCGGCGTGGGCCCGGCCCGGGCAGACGGCCTACGAGTATTCCGCCCGCGAGCACGCCGCGGTGCTCGCGGCCCTGCGCGAGGCGACGCGGCGGTTTTCGATCGACACCGACCGCGTGTTCCTCTCGGGGCACTCGGCCGGCGGCGACGCGGCGTGGGACGTCGCCCTGGCCCACCCCGACCTGTGGGCGGGACTGGTGGCGGTGGCCCCCGCGGTCGGGAAGTACGTCAACCATTACTGGCACAACGCCCGCACGCTGCCGATCTACGTGGTGGGGGGCGAACTCGACGGGGCGGGCATCGCCCGCAACGGCATGCACCTCGACCGCTGCTTCGCCAAGGGGTTCGACACCACGTACGTCGAGTACCGCGGCCGCGGCCACGAGCACTTCTCCGACGAGATCGTGCGGATCTTCACCTGGATGCGGTCGCGCCGGCGCGACTTCTTTCCCCGGTCGATCGACGTGGTCTCGATGCGGCCCTGGGACCGGTTCTTCTGGTGGGTCGAGATGGCGGGGGCTCCGGACCGGACCGTCGTCCTGCCGAGCCAGTGGCCGCCGCCGCAGGACATCCGGCCGTTCGAGATCGAGGCCAAGGCCACGGCCGGCAACGCGCTGGCCGTGCGCTGCGGCGCCGAGCGGGTGCGGGTGTGGCTGGCCCCCGACCTCGTCGACTTCGCGTCGCCCGTCACCGTCACGCTCGACGGCCGCCGGTTGCTCGACGGGCCGGCCGCCCCCGACGTCGACGTCCTCCTCGAGGACCTGCGCCGGCGATGCGACCGCCAGCACCCCTTCTGGGCGGTGGCCGACTGGCCGCGGAAGTGACGCCGGACGGGGGATTTTGCAGCCGCCACCCGGCTCGCCGCGGACCGGGTGTTTTCCTACAATTCAACCCGTGGTCTTTCGATGAAAAGCGGCCGGTGCTGCCGCGTTCCTCGCCCCGGCTGGATGCCCGGCCATGCCGACCCTCCGCCTACTGCCTGTCGCGATCGTGGTCGCCGCGGCCGCGAGCGCCGCGGAACCTGCGGGCCGGATCCTCGACCCCCCGCGGGCGGTGCGGACGGTGCTCGAAAGCCGCTGCATCTCCTGCCACGAGGGGCCCGAAGCGGACGGCGGCCTCGACATCGCCGCGTTGCGGTTCGATCCCGAAGACCCCCAGGGCGACGCCCGCTGGACCCGGATCATCGAGCGGGTCGAGGCGGGGGAGATGCCGCCGCCGGAGGAGGCGAAGTTCGCCGACGCCGGGCGGAGGGCGTTCGTGAAGGCGGCCGGCACCTGGCTGCGCCAGGCGATCCGCGATCGTGACGAGACGTTCGGCCGCGTCCGGGCCCGCCGGCTCTCGCCCCGGGAACTCGAGCGGTCGCTCCACGCGCTGCTCGGGATCGACATCCCGCTGGCCGACTTGATCCCCGTCGAGGGGAGGCCCGGCGGGTTCACGACCGTGGCCCAGCGGCAGACGATGTCGCACCACCAGGTGGAGCGGCACCTGGCCGTCGTCGACGCGGCGCTCGACGAGGCCTTTCGCCGGGCGCTCCAGACGCCCGACGTGTTCGACAAGGAGTTCGACGCCCAGGGCGTCTCCCGGACCGATCCCAAGGCCCGCACCCGCGAGCCGGAGATGCTCGACGGCCGCGCCGTGGTGTGGATGAGCGGCGTGACCTACTACGGTCGGATCCCCGCCACGACGGCGCCGGCCGACGGATGGTATCGCTTCCGTCTGCGGGTGGCGGGGCTCAATCCCCCGGAGACGGGCGGCGTGTGGAGCACCGTGCACACGGGCCTGTGCGTGTCGAGCGCGCCCCTGCTCACCTACGTCACGGCCTTCGAGGCCGCCGCCGAGCCGCGCGAGATCGAGTTCGAGGCCTGGCTGCCGCGGCGGCACATGCTGGAGATCCGGCCGGGCGACGTGACGCTCAAGAAGGGGCAGTTCGCCGACGGCCAGGTCGGGGCGGGGGAGGGCACGCCGCAGAACGTGCCCGGGATCGCGATCGAGCGGCTCACGATGAGCCGCTTCCACCGCGGCCCCGACGACGGCGCAGTGCGCCGGCTGCTGTTCGGCGACGTGCCGACCGAGGCGCGGGAGAAAGGCGGATTCCGTCCGCGGCCGCGGGCGGCGCCGGCCGACCTCGAACGCCTCATCCGCGACTTCGGCCGGCGGGCGTTTCGCCGCCCGGTGGAGCCCGCCGACCTCGACGCCGTCGTGTCGCTCGCCAGGAGCGTGCAGGAGGCCGGCGGCCCGTTCGACGCCGCCCTGCGGGCGGGCTACCGGGCGATCCTCTGCTCGCCGCGGTTCATCTACCTCACCGAGCCGGCCGGTCGGCTCGACGACCACGCGATCGCCGCCCGACTCTCCTACTTCCTCACCGGCGGCCCCCCCGACGCCGCCCTCGCCACCCTCGCCGACGCGGGCACCCTTCACGATCCGGCCGTGCTCGAGGCTCAGGCCGACCGTCTGCTCGGCATCGCCGGGGACGACGCCGACCGGGCCGCCACGCGGCGGTTCGTCACCGACTTCGCCGCGGAGTGGCTCGACCTCGACCAGATCGACTTCACCGAGCCCGATCCCAAGCTGTTTCGCGACTTCGACCCGATCGTCAAGCACTCGATGCTCGCCGAGACGCACGCGTTCCTCGAGGAGATGCTGCGCGAGAACCGCTCCGCCTCGTGGCTCATCTCCGCCGACGCCACGTATCTCGACAGCCGTCTGGCCCGCTACTACGGCGTCCCCGGCGTCTCCGGCGACGGGCCGCGCCGCGTGAAGCTGCCGGCGGGCACCCACCGGGGAGGCGTGATCACGCAGGGTGCCGTGCTCAAGGTGACGGCCAACGGCAACAACACGTCGCCCGTCGTCCGCGGCTCGTGGGTCTCGGAGCGGCTCCTCGGCCTACCCAACCATCCGCCCCCGTCGGGTGTCCCGGCTATCGAGCCCGACATTCGCGGCGCGAAGACCGTGCGTGAGCAACTCGCCCAGCACCGTTCCGACTCCGCCTGCGCCTCCTGCCACAGGCTGTTCGACCCGATCGGGTTCGCGCTCGAGAACTTCGACCCGGCGGGGAGGTGGCGGGCCCAGTACCTGGCGATCGTCGACGGCAAGGTGACGAAGGGGCAGAAGATCGACGCGGGCGACGTGCTCGCCAACGGCCGCGCATTCAAGGACTTCGACGCCTTCCGTACGCTCGCCGCAGGCGAGGCCGACCTGCTCGCACGGGCCGTGGCCGGGCAACTTCTCGCATACGGCACCGGGGCCGCCCTCTCCTACGCCGACCGCAAGGCGGTCGACGAGATCGCCGCCGCCGCCCGCACCGGCCACGGCCTGCGGTCGATCGTGCATGCCGTCGTGACCCACCCGGTGTTCCTGAGCAAGTGACCTCCCCCTCGGCCGAAAGGCAGGCGTCCGATGCCCCCGCTTCCCTCCCGCGTCCATTTCGACTTCCAGCGGGCCCTGCCACGCCGCACGCTCCTCCAGGGCTCGGGCGTGGCGCTCGCCGTCCCGTGGCTATCGGCCATGCAGGCCGCGTTCGGCGACACCGCCGCCCCGCGGCAGCCACGCCGGTTCGTGGCCATGACGCTCAGCCTCGGGCTCGTCTCTGAAAACCTCAACCCCGCCGCCCCCGGCCGCGACTACGAGCCGTCGCGGTATCTCGACGCCCTGCGGGACATCCGCGACTGCTTCACGGTGGTATCGGGGGCGTCGCACCCGAACGTATCGGGCGGGCACCGGGCCGAGGCCAGCCTCCTCACGGCCGCCCCGATGACGGCGGCCGCCCAGGCCCGCAACACCGTCTCGCTCGACCAGCTGCTCGCCAAGCACCTCGGAGGGGAGACGAGATTTCCCTCGCTCGTGCTCGGGCTCTCCGGCGGCAACAGCCCGTCGTACACCGAGCAGGGCTCGATGATCCCGGCCGAAGACTCCCCCGCGCGGCTGTTCACGCGGCTGTTCGTCGCCGATTCTCCCGAAGACCGGCGGCGGCAGGCGGAACGGGCCCGCCAGGGGCGGAGCATCATGGACCTCGTGGCCGACGACACGCGGGCCCTCGAGCGCGAGCTCGGCGTCGGCGATCGCGGCCGCCTCGACGCCTACTTCACGAGCGTCCGGGAGCTCGAGAAGCGGCTCGTGGAGAGCGAAGCGTGGGTGAACCGCCCCAAGCCGAAGGTCGACATCACGAAGCCCGTCGACATCGGCAACCCCAACGACTTCGTCGGCCGCCAGCGGCTGATGAGCGACATGGTGCGGCTGGCCCTCGTCACCGACTCGTCGCGGTTCATCACGTTCCACCTCGGCGGCAGCGGCGGCGTGGTGCCGATCGAGGGCGTCGACGAGGGCTACCACTCGCTCTCGCACCACGGCCGCGACGAGGAGAAGCTCGCCCAGTTGGCGCTCGTGGAACAGGAGATCGTGAAGGCGTGGGGGGATTTCCTGCGCGGCCTGATCGCGGCCGACGAGGGGGAGGGCTCGGTGCTCGACCGCACCTCCGTGCTGCTCACGAGCAACCTCGGCAACGCCTCGAGCCACGACAACCGCAACATGCCGGTGCTTTTGGCCGGCGGCGGCTTCCGCCACGGCGGCCACCTCGCGTTCGATCAGCAGAAGAATCACCCGCTGCCGAATCTCTTCCTCTCGGTGCTGCGGCAGACCGGCCTCGAGGCCGACTCCTTCGCCACCTCCACCGGCCCGATGCCCGGCCTCGAGCCCACGTAGGACAGGCTTCAGCCTGTCTCCCCTCCGACGTAGGACAGGCTTCAGCCTGTCTCCCCTCCGAAGTAGGACAGGCTTCAGCCTGTCTCCCCCAAGCCTCGGCCCCGCGGCCTTCTCCGCGCCGCCCAGGCGGCGGCGGCCACGCCGATGCCGGCCAGGGCGAGCGCGCCCGGCTCGGGCACGATCACGAACTGCGTCACGCTGCCGGTGACGCTGCCGCCGCCGAACGCGGCGGTGCGGGTGATGGCCGCCACCGTCGCGCCGGTGATTCCCGGCAGGCTCGTGAGCGACGAGTAGGTCGAGCCGTTGAAGGTCGTCGAGCCGCCGCCGTCCCGGACCCAGAAGCGGAAGACCCCGCCCTGCACGTTCGTGAGCAGGTCGCTCGCCGCGAGTCCCGTGAAGAAGCCCCCTTCGAAGACGTCGCCTGTGGAGACCGTGGGGACGTTCAAGTAGATGTCGATCACGTTGCTACTCGTGAGGCTGCTGGTGAAGGCCGTGCCGCCGGTCAGCCGGAGGACGTCGTTGAAGCTGGCCCCCGCCGAGGCGTAGTCGGGCGCGGCGGCGGTGAACTCGAACGCCGCTCCCAGTCCGTTCGTCGGGTCGAACTGCCCGGCCGTGAGGATGCCCGGCGAGTTGCCCGGGCTGACGAGGCCGGCCCCAGCGACCGTGCCGCTGATCAGGCCCGAGCCGCCGAGGATCGAGCCCCCGCCCACCTGCACGCTGCCGGCCAGCGAGCCGGCGACGTCGAGCACGCTGCCGGTGCCCGAAACCTGCGTCAGGCCCGTGAACGTGTTCGCGGCCGTGAGGGTCACCACGCCCCCGGTCACGCTCAGGCCGCCGGTGCCCGAGATCGCCCCGGCGAACGTCAGCGGGGTGAAGTTGTTGAGGTCGAGCGTGCCGCCGGAGAGCGTCACGGAGCCGCCCGTGCCGAAGGCGTTGGCGCTGCCGATCCGGAGCGTGCCGGCCGTGATCTGCGTGTTGCCGGCGTAGGTGTTCGACGCGCTCATCACGAGCAGGCCGAGGCCCGTCTTCGTGAGGCCCGCCGCCGCACCGCCGCCCACCGGGCCCGAGAGCGTGAGCGTGGCGGCATCCGCCACGTCGATCGTCGTGCTCGTGGCCAGGGAGAGGGCCGAGCCGATCTCGTGGCCGCCGCTCGAGACCGTCACCGCCGCCGGGCCAGCCCCGCCGTCGAGGGCCAGCGTGCCGCCGGCGAGCAGGTAGGAGGCGCTGGAGTTCGAGAAGATCAGGTTCGCCAGGCTCGGGGCCGCGGCCGAGAGGTCGATCGTGGCCGTGCCGCCGGTCACGACCGCCCCGAACGTGGCCGAGTCGGTGCCGGCGAAGCCCGCGAACGTGCCCGGGGCGGCGTTCACGCCGCCGGCGCCGCTCCAGTTGCCGTTAACGCCCCAGGTGCCGCTGCCGGCCACGTTCCACGAGGCGGTGCCGCTGAACACCTGGCCTGCGAGGGCCACGGTCTGGCTGCCGACCGACACGGTCGACAGGCCGCTCGTCGTGCTCCCGTTGGATGCGTAGGCGATCGTGAGCGAGCCGCTCCTGGAGCCGGCGGTGGACGTGTCGGCGGTGCCGAGGCCGACCGTGATCGTGCCGAGCGAATCCTGGGCCGCGAGGTTCACGATGCTCGATCCGCCGAAGCTCGCGCCGCCGCTGGAACCGCTGACGGCGGCATCGAGGCCTTCGGAGTAATCGCCGCTCGCGGCCGTGTTTTTGATCGTGAGGCTCTGCGTGCCGAACGAGCCGCCGGCGTGGATCAGGCCGAGGTTCACCGACGTGCCGGAGGTGATGCTGCCGGCCGCGGGGTTGTAGACGAGCACCGACGCGCCCGAGGTCGAGCCGGCGGCCGCGGCCGTGCCTAGGTTGACGTTCGTGGCGGAGGAGACCGACGGCGTGAACGCGTACGAGCCGGTCGTCAGCGTCGTGAAGGTGGCGTTGCCGTTGCCGGAGCCGCCCGGGGCGAGCGTGCCGCTCGTGCTCGAAAGCGCGCCCAGGCCGCCGGACAGGGCGAGGCCCGCGTAGCCGAGCTGGTCGGAGTTCTTGACGGCGGCCGTGCTGCTCGTGATCGTGGCCGTGATCGTCGCCGTACCGCCCACACGGATCGCCGCGGCGCTCGCCGCGGCCGAGAGCGTGTAGGAGGCCGACGGGGCGTAGGTGAGGATCAGGCTCGTGCTGCCGGCGTTCGTCGTGAGCCAGAAGCCGGCGCCCGCGGGCAGCGTGTTGACGTTGCCGAAGGCCGTCGAGGAGTCGATCGAGAACCTCGACGCGTCGAATCCCGTGATCCCGGCCGAGGACGTGGCGATCGTGAACGTCGTGCCGGTCGTGCCCGGCGAGAAGCCCGGCACGACGCCGGCCGTGTTCGAGCCGGTGAGGCTCGTGAGCAGGATCTTGAACGTGCTGCCGCTCGTGGCGGTGATGTTCAGGGCGCTGCCGGAGACGGCGAGCTGGTCGTAGGCCGTGCCGGCGGCGCCGGTCCAGTTGTTGATTTCCCAGGTGTATTGGCCGCCCGGGGCGAACGTGAGGCCCTGCGTGAACGACTGGATGCCGGGCGAGTTGCCCGGCGAGAGGATCGCGGCCGAGCCGACGGTCACGGCCGTGCCGATCGTGCCCGTGCCGGAGAGCGTGCCCTGCACGAGCGCGAGCGGCTGCGCGAGGGCCGTGGCGGAGTTGTACTTGAACTCGGCTCCGGATCCGTTCACCGTGATGCCGCTCGTGGCGTTGACCGAGCCGGCGGCACCGATCTGGAGCATGCCGCCCGTGATCGTCGTCGCCCCGGAGAAGGAGTTGGCTCCCGAGAGCGTGGCCGTGCCGGTCGTCGACTTCGTGAGGGCGATCCCGGAGCCGGCGAGCACCGCCGACACGCTGCCGGCCTGGAGGGCATAACTGGCTGCCGTGATCGTGCCCGTCTGCACCGTGCCGCCCGAGATCGTGGCCGCCTGGGCGAACGTGATCGAGTTCGACCCGCCGTCGAGGATGCCGC
>Ga0214923_10000824_pt1 | contig 45962 bp, 43 predicted proteins | sample LL1510_MetaG_FD_177993 | JGI IMG/M metagenome (GOLD analysis project Ga0214923, IMG submission 177993) | Freshwater microbial communities from Lake Lanier, Atlanta, Georgia, United States - LL-1510 | ecosystem: Environmental > Aquatic > Freshwater > Lake | place: USA: Georgia | collected... | reverse complement strand
TATAAAATAAAATTTTTTGATAGATTAAATAGAGTTGAGATTTTGAATAAAAAATTAAGATTAAATTTAAATTATCTTCAAATCCTTTCAATATTATTAGTTGGATATAATAAAAAAAATATCTATTTTTCTAAAGAATTTCGATTGTCTAATAAAGATAAAGATTATCTTAATTTTATTTACGAACAGTTTAAACTGTTAAAAAATAAATCTTATGATTATCAGACAATCAGACGTCAGTTATATTTTTATAATAAAGATTTAACTTTAGGTTTTTTAAATTTTATTTTTTGTATAAAAAAAGAAATTAATCTGAAAAACTTTATAAAATACATTCTGTTTATTAAAAAATTTAAAGTACCAAAATTTCCAATTTCTGGAGATTTTTTAATTAAAAAAGGATTTAAAGAAGGAAAAACACTTGGAAAAAAAATAGAATTCTTAAAAGATTTATGGATTAAAAATAACTTCAAATTAAATTTACGTAATATTTAATCCTTAAATTAAATATATTTAACTTCAATAATCTCATAATTTTTTTCTCCAGCTGGAGTTTTAACAGAAACAAAGTCACCAGTGTGTTTAGAAACTAATTCTAATGCTATTGGTGATTTATAAAATAATAACCCTTCTTTTGCGTTTGCTTCATCTTTGCCAACAATTTTGTATTTCTTTTTTTCTTTATTTTCCATATCTAATAAAATAATTGTTGATCCAAAAATTACTTTGTTATCATTTTTAATTTTTGTAACATCCACAATGTTGGCAGTTGCTATTGTTGTTTCAATTTCTTGAATTCTTCTTTCATTATGACCCTGTTCTTCTTTGGCAGCATGATATTCAGCATTTTCTTTAAGATCACCGTGAGCTCTCGCTTCCGAAATAGCACTGACAATCTTTGGTCTTATTACAGAAATTCTTTCTTGTAATTCTATTTTAATTTTTTCTAAACCTTGAGGTGTAATGGGTTCTTTTTCCATTTAGTTTTTTACCATTTTGCAAGCGGGGGAAGCGACATAAAAATAGCTTCTATATTACCATTAGTATTCAGACCAAATTTTGTACCGCGGTCATATAATAAATTAAATTCAACATATCTTCCTCTTTTAATTAATTGTTTTTCTTTATCTTTTTCATTCCATTTTAAAAACATTTTTTTTTGTATTATCTTAGAAGATACTTTTAAAAAAGTTATTCCAACATCTCGTGTATAATTAAAGTCTTTATCCCAGTCATTAGAGTTAAGATAATCATAAAATATTCCACCATCACCTCTAGGCTCTTTTCTATGAGGTAAGTAAAAATATTGATCGCAATTTTTTTTATGCTGAGAATAATAATTCTTATTATAAAGATTACACATTTTTTTTATTTCTTGATGAAAATATTTTTTTTGATTTAAATCTTTTATACATGGAGTCATGTCCATTCCTCCACCAAACCAAGATTTTGAAGTTACTATAAATCGAGTATTAAAGTGAAATGCAGGAACTTTTGGATTTTGCATATGTGCCACAATAGAAATTCCTGAAGCCCAAAAACTTGGGTTGTGTAATGCCCCAGGAATTTTTTTTCTAAATTCTTTATTAAATTTTCCAAAGACTGTAGAAATATTAACTCCGACTTTTTCAAAGACAGACCCATTTTCAATTAACGAAAACGTTCCTCCACCTTTAGAACTTCCGCCAGCAGTCCACTTTTTTTTTTTAAAAAAGATTCTCTTTTTAGATTTAAGATATTCGATTTTTTCAAATTCATCACAAATAGAATTTCTTAAATTTTCAAACCAATTTTTAGCAATAATTTTTTTTTTTTCTAAATTTGAATTCATTATTAAATATTATAGTAATTGTTTTGCCTAAGCGCCTCAGATAACACAATAGAAATAGAAGTTACAACATTTAAAGATCTAGTGTTTTTAGAGATGGGTATCTTTAATCTTGCATTAGCTATCTCGTGTACAAAATCTGGTACGCCAGCACTTTCTCTACCAAATAATATTGTGTCATCTTTTTTATAATCAAAATTATAATAATTTTTTTTCGCTTTAGTTGTTAATAGAATTATTCTTTTATCTTTTTTAGTTTTAATAAAATCACTAAATGATTGATGTCTTATAATTTTACAATTTTTATAGTAATCCATGTAGATGCTTTTGAGTCTTTTTTCATCAAATTGAAATCCGCAAGGTTCAATGATTTCTAAAGTTGTATTCAAACATGCACACAATCTTATGGTTGCAGCAGTATTTTGAGGAATATCGGGCTGAAATAATGCAATATTAATCATATAAGAAATTTATTATTTATGCGTCATTCTGGCTATGGAAAAGAAAATAGTTTAGAAATAATTAAATTAAATATTTATGTCAGAAAATAATAATAACCCGGATAAGAAAAATAGAAGAGATTTTTTAACCGTTGCGACAACAGCTGTCGGTGTAGTAGGTGTTGGAACCGCGGTTTGGCCAGTTATAAATCAAATGAATCCAGACTCCTCAGTAAAAGCTTTAGCATCTATTGAAGTTGATTTATCAAAAATTAAAGAGGGTCAAGAAATAACAGTTCTATGGAGAGGAAAACCTGTTTTTATTAAAAGAAGAACCAAAGAAGAAATTACTAATGCTGAAAAAGTTGATCTTAAAGAATTAAAAGATCCTCAACCTGATAATAAACGAGTTAAAAAATCTGAATGGCTAGTTTTAGTAGGAGTTTGTACTCATTTAGGCTGTGTTCCAATCAGTGGCAAAGGTGATTACGGCGGATGGTTTTGTCCTTGTCATGGATCTCATTATGATAGTTCTGGAAGGATTAGAAAAGGTCCAGCCCCAACTAATTTGGAAGTTCCAACATATGAATTTGTTGGGGATAGTAAAATTAAATTAGGATAAAAATTATTATGAGTGGTAAAGATTCTGATTTAAATAGTAATAATATTAAACCAGTTCATACGAATAAAGTAGGTGGATCTCCATTTAAAGGAGTTGTTGGCTGGATAGATAATCGTCTTCCAATTATCAGAATGTTTAAATACGAGTATTTAGATTTCCAAGTTCCAAAAAATTTAAGTTACCTCTGGAGCCTAGGCGGAATATTAATGATATGTCTCATATTTTTAATTGTCACTGGATTAGTTCTTGGTATGCACTACAAACCATCTTCAACTGAAGCTTTCATATCCGTTGAAAAAATTATGCGAGATGTAAATTATGGATGGCTTCTTAGATATGCTCACATGAATTTCGCCTCTTTCTTTTTTATAGCAGTATATATTCATATTTTTAGAGGACTTTATTATGGTTCATACAAAGAACCCCGACAACTAATGTGGCTTATTGGAATTGTTATTTTTTTCATGATGATGGCCACTGCTTTCCTTGGTTATACTTTACCATGGGGTCAAATGAGTTATTGGGGAGCAACCGTTATAACAAATTTATTCTCAGCAGTACCATTAGTAGGTAAAGCAATAGTTACATGGCTATGGGGAGACTATTCTGTTGGAGATTCAACTTTGAATCGATTTTATGTTTTGCATTGGCTTTTAGCTTTTGGAATTTTAGGCGTAGTAATTTTTCATGTAATAGCTTTACATATTGTTGGCTCCAACAATCCATCCGGTATCGAGCCAGCTGATACCAGAGATACAGTTAGTTTTGCACCTTTTACAACCAGCAAAGATTTATTTGCGATGTTAATTTTTTTATTAGCTTTTGTTTTAATTACAATGTACGCGCCAAATTATCTCGGACATCCGGACAATTATATTCCTGCAGATCCATTGGTAACACCAGCTCATATTGTTCCAGAATGGTATTTTTTACCTTTCTATGCAATTTTAAGAAGTATTCCTGATAAACTTTTAGGAGTTATTGCAATGGTAAGCAGTATTGCAGTTCTGGGTTTATTACCTTGGTTAGATTTATCCAAAGTTCGATCTTCAGTTTTTAGACCAATATGGAAACAGTTTGTTTTTTTATTCGTACTTGATTTTTTTATATTAATGTACGTAGGAGGAATGCCAGCAGAAGGAATTTATGTTTTAATTGCTAGAGTAGGCACTGTTTATTGGTTTTTATTCTTTTTAGTTATAGCTCCTTTGGTATCGTTAACAGAAAAAACTCTCCCTATGCCTAATAGTATTCATGAGTATGAGGATTGGAAAAAACAAGGAAGAATTAAAACATTTAAAATCTTTTAGATAAAACATGAGTTTAGTACTAAAATTTTCGTTATTTTTCTTCTTTTTATTATTAAATATTTCAAATTCTTTTTCAGCAGAAAAACAAGAGAAGCTTTTAAAGCAATCTTGGTCATTTGATGGTTTTTTTGGAAAATTTGATAGAGCCTCTCTTCAAAGAGGCTATCAAGTTTACACAGAAGTTTGTTCATCTTGTCATTCAATGAATCTTTTAAGTTATAGAAATTTATCAGAAGCAGGTGGGCCAAGTTTTTCCGAAGAGGAAGTTAAAGCAATAGCATCAAAAGTTGAAGTTTTAGATGGTCCTAATGACAAAGGAGAAATGTTTAGAAGACCTGGAAAACCATCTGATAAATTTACAAGTCCATTTCCTAATGAAAAAGCAGCAAGAGCTGCAAACGGTGGTGCTTATCCCCCTGATATGTCAGTTTTAGTAAAAGCTAGAGCTGGAGGTCCAGATTATATTTATTCTATTTTAATGGGCTATGATGACAAACCCCCAAAAGGCATAAAACTAGAGGATGGAGTATATTATAATAAATATATGCCAGGTAATAAAATTAAAATGGCGCAGCCGCTAAATAAAGATTCTGTAAATTATTCAGATGGCACTTTAGCGACACAAGAACAACTTGCAAAAGATGTTGTAACTTTTTTAACTTGGGCATCAGAACCTCATTTAGAGGCTAGAAAAAGAATAGGATTTAAAACTGTATTTTATTTATTGATACTTACGGTATTAGTTTATCTTGTTAAGAAAAAGATTTGGTTAAGTGTTGAACCTAAAGTGTAATACATCTCCATCAGCTACTTCATAGTCTTTTCCCTCAATTTTTAATTTTCCATTATCTCTAGCGCCGGTTTCCCCCGCATACTGAATATAATCTAGATAAGATATAACCTCAGCTTTTATAAATCCTTTTTTAAAATCAGAGTGAATAACTTCAGCTGCATCAGGGGCTTTGCATTTTTTTTCAATAGTCCATGCGTGAGTTTCTTTAGGCCCTACAGTAAAATAAGTGCATAAGTTTAAAATTTTATATCCAGCCTTTATAATTTGATCTAATCCAGATTCATTTATTCCAATTTCTTTCATAAATTCATTAGCTTCAGAATCTTGAAGTTCGGTAATTTGCTGTTCAATTTCAGCAGAAACGATTACTACTGTGTCATTTTTAAATTTATCTTTTATTTTTTGAGAATAATTATTACCTGAGCTAACGCTATTTTCATCTACATTGCAGACTAAGATTCTAGGTTTAGTTGATAGAATCCCTAGATTTTTAATTAATTTTTTATCGAATTTTTCTTCTAGTTTATCTGGACGAATGCCTTTTTTTAAAGATTCATAAACATGTTCTAAAATTTCAAAAATATCTTTATTTAATTCATTATTTTTATTTTTTTTTTGAGATAATCTTTTTTCAACAGACTCTAAATCAGAAATCATCATTTCAGTTTCTACTGTCTCTAGATCTCTTATAGGATCTACTGTTTTATTAACATTTTGTATTTCGCTTGAGTCAAAACATCTTAACATATGTATTACAGCATCAACCTCTCTTATATTTGCAAGAAATTTATTTCCTAAACCTTCACCTTTAGATGCACCAGCAACTAGTCCAGCAATGTCCACAAATGTTATGTATGTTGGTATAATCTTTTCCGATTTTGCAATGTTTGAAAGTCTTTCTAACCTTTCATCAGGAACAGTAACAACACCGATGTTTGGTTCTATTGTGCAAAAAGGAAAGTTTGCTGCTTGTGCATTTTTAGATTTTGTTAGAGCATTAAATAATGTTGATTTACCAACGTTTGGTAAGCCTACAATTCCACATTTGAAACTCATATAGACTTATTGATTACTTTTAGAAGTAAAATCGTCTAGTTTTTTTTCTATAAGAAGATTTATATTTTTAAATATTTTCTTAATAACTTGATCTATTATTATCTTTTCCTCTTCGGTAAAATCATTTAGGACATGTTTGTCTACTAATTCTTTGTCCCCAGGGTGACCTATGCCAATTCTAATTCTATTATAATCAGTACCTATAGAGTCGTCTATTGATTTAATACCATTGTGACCACCGCTAGTGCCACCAATTTTAGTTTTTATTTTTCCAATTTCGATATCCATGTCATCATGAAATACAAAAATATTATTCGTTTTAATTCTATGGTAGTCAGTTATTTCTCTAATACACATTCCAGAATTATTCATAAAAGTTAATGGCTTTACTACTATTACTTTATTATCTTGTACCTGACCGTTGGTTAATAGACCTTTAAATTTTGGTTTTTGTTTTGAAAGACCAAAATTTTTATTTAAAGCATCTATAAGTTTGAATCCTACGTTATGTCTGTTGTTTGCATGTTTTGGATCTGGATTTCCTAACCCTGCAAATAATAACATTTAGGTGTTATTTCTTTTTATCCGCAGGCGCAGCAGCAGCAGCAGGTTTTTTAGCAGCATCGGGAGATTTCGCTGTTTCGCCCGGTTTAGCTTTTCCATCAGTAGCTTTAGCATCACCAGCAGCAGTAGCAGTTGTCGTACCTTCAGCTTGAGCAGCAGCATCACCTGCAGCAGCATCACCTGTAGCAGCGGCAGCTGGTTCAGGTTCTTTAACAACTGTAGGAGCCGCAATAGTTGCTATAGTAAAATCTCGATCAGTAATCGTGGGTTTTGCACCATCAGGTAATTTTACAGAGGATATGTGAATACTTTCATTCATTTCTTTATTAGCTAAATCAACTACGATTTCAGCAGGAATATTTTCAGCTGCACATCTTAACTCTATCTTTCTTCTTACTATGTTTAAAACTCCTCCTAATTTTAGTCCTGGACAATTTTCGTTGTTAATAAATTTCACAGGAATATTTACAGTTACTTTTGTTCCAGGCTTAATTTTTTGAAAATCTATGTGTATAGGCTCATTATTTAGTGGATGAAAATTAATATCTTTAGTCAAAACCTTATGTTTTGATCCACCAATGCTCATTTCTATAACTGAGCTCATAAAGTTAGAAGACTCCAACATTTTTTTAATTGATAATTTTTTAACTGATAAAGGTAAATTTTGTTCTTTATCGCCATATAAAATACCAGGGAGAAAACCTTCTAATCTTAATTTTTTAAGATCTCCTTTGGTTTTAAGTTTTCTTTCTGATGCTTCAAGCTTTAAATTTTCCATATAATAAAGATCGCTTGTTTTATATTAACTTCAAAAAAAAAACAAGTTATTGTTATTTATTTGAATAAGCTAGAAACTGAAGTTGATTGAGATATTCGTTTAATAGCTTCAGCAATTAACGGTGCAATACTAACCACCTCTATTTTTGAAACTCCTTTAATTTTTTTTGTATTATCAATTGTGTCAGTGATAACAATTTTTTTCATTTTAGATTTTTTAATTTTATCGATAGATGAGCCTGTAAGAACACCGTGAACAACGTAACAATAAACTTCTTTTGCTCCTTTTTCTATTAGAGCATCAGCCGCGTTACAGATTGTTCCTCCACTATCAATTAAATCATCAATTATAATACAAGATTTATTTTTTACCTCCCCAATAACATTCATAACTTCAGATTGACCTGGGCTTTCTCTTCTTTTATCAATGATTGCTAAACCAGCATTCAATCGTTTACCAATAGCTCTTGCTCTTTCTACTCCTCCAACATCAGGCGCAACGCAAACAATATTTTTAGTGCCTATATTTTTTAATATGTGTTTTAAAAGAACTGGAGCTGCATATAAATTATCTACAGGAATATCAAAAAAACCTTGAATTTGATTTGCATGAAGATCCATAGTTAAAACTCTATTCGCTCCAGCGTTAGTAATTAAGTTTGCTACTAATTTTGCACTTATAGGAGATCTTGGTACAACTTTTCTATCTTGTCTTGCATAACCGTAGTAAGGAATGACCGCAGTTATATTTTTTGCTGAAGATCTTCTTAAGGAATCAATACATATTAGCAACTCCATAATATTGTCGTTAGCAGGATAAGAAGTTGATTGTATTAAATATACATCGTTGCCTCGCATATTTTCTTTAATCTCAACGTACACTTCTGAATCAGCAAACCTTACAATTTCTCTTTGCGTTGGCTTTGTTTTTAAATATTTACAGATTTGATGGCTAAGGGAGATACTGCTTGTTCCAGATACAATCTTCATGAGATCTTTTTATATAATTTTACAATTAGTTAATCAATTAATATCTGCAAATTACAGAGATACATCTTCCATAATCTGATTCATTATTATGTACAGATCTTCTGTAACTAAAAAAGTTTTTATAATCTCGATAAGTGTCCCTATTTATATTATCGATATTTCTTTTGGGTATTCCTAGTTTTAAAAATTTTTCATTTACGAATAATCTTAGATTAAAGTAAAATTTCTTATTAATACTCATAAAATATTTTTTATAATCGTAATTATTGATTTTAATATTTTTTACAAAGTCTTCTTTTACTTCATAATTTCTTTGTGCTATGCAAGGTCCAATTGCCACAATTAAGTTTGATATTATTGATTTTTTTTGTTTAAATTTTTTTATTAGATTTTCAATAATTCCAGAATTAGCACCCCTCCATCCAGAATGAACAGCTGCCATTGTTTTATTTTCTTTATCAGCAACTAATATTGGTACGCAATCTGCAGTTAAAATTCCAAAAGAAAATTTTGGAAATGTAGTAATAATTCCATCAGCTTTGTATTTTTTTTTTACTAAAAAATTATCAAAATTAATTATTTTATTGCTATGATACTGTTTTAACATAATTAATTTATTTGAGTTGCAGCCAATTTTTTTTGAAACGATAATAATATTTTTTTTAACGATTTTCTTTTTATCATTCGATCCCAATCCACAGTTAAGACTTTTATAAATCCCTTTTGAAAAACCATTTTTTCTTGTGAAAAAAAAACTTTTTAAACCAGGTATTTTGTTAATTTTTTTAGAATAAAAAATCATTAAATAAATCCAAGATTAAATTTGCAATTTTTATTAGAAAAAGCTAATGCGTAAAAGGCTTCCCCCATTTCTTTTGGATTAACTAATTTATTAATACTTAGAATTAAGTCTTTACTAGTTATTAAATCTTGCTTTTTGATTATCTGATCTGCTCTTTCCATAATACCTAATTTTTGTAAAAAAAAATTTTGAGTTACGATACCAATATTTTGAATATTATTTTTTTTAAAAATACTCTTTAATATGTTGAAATTAATGTCAAAAGTAATATCGCAATCATTATATTCTTTTAATAAATCAACAACCCTATGTTTTTTTATCGCTCTAATAGTATTTTTTCCAATAGCATTACAATATCCATAATCAAACATTAAAAAAATTCCATTATTTTTTTTTATAATTTTCGATATTGAATTAAGATAAGTTTCAATTTTGATTGGGTATTCTATAATTTCACTTTTATGAATGTTGTAAAATTTAGAATATTTTTTAATTGAGTTATTATTAATTTTATTTTTGTAATAAGTAATTTTTTTATTACCATTCTTAAAAGCAATACACTGTTCAAACCAATTATTATTTTCTTTATAAAATTGTTTTATAGGAAATGCGTCAAAAAATTCGTTTGCTAAAATTATTGTTGTATCTTGATTAATTTTATTAATATTTTTTATCCAAATAATATTTTTAAAGTCACGTAAATTATATTTCTGAACTTTTATCAAATTTTCACTTTTTTCATGTAAATAAATAGTAAATGTTGCATCGAAAGTTTTTATTTTTTGAATAGAGTTTATTATTTGCTTGATCATTAAGCCAGTTCCAGGACCTAATTCCAATATATTAATTTTTTTTGGTTTTTTTATATAAATCCAATAAGAAACAATCCATATAGATATCATTTCTGAAAAAATACTAGATATCATAGGAGACGTTATAAAATCTCCATCTCTTCCAAATATTTTGTTATTTTTATAATAACCAAATTTTTTATGGTATAATGCAATATTAATAAATTGATTTAATGGAATAAATTTTTTTTTATTTATTAATTTTTCTATAGGATTCATTTTTGAATATTTTATATGTAATTATTCCAAAGATTAAAAAACATATACTAATACAAGTTCCTAAAGATAGATTAAAAATTACATAGCCTATATGCTTATCTGGTTCCCTAAAAATTTCTGATATAATTCTGAATACAGAATAAAAAATTAAAAAATAACAAGACAATTCACCGTTAAATAATTTTTTTTTATATTTTAATATAATATTTAATAATAAAAATAATATTAAACCCTCAAGAACAGCTTCATATAGTTGTGAAGGATGCCTTGGTTCCATGTCTACTTTTGGAAAAATTACTCCATAATTAGAAAAAGTTTTTTTTCCGTATAATTCTCCATTTATAAAATTAGCAATTCTTCCAAGAAATATACCAATTGAAGCAACACAAACAATTATGTCAGTTAAAACGAGTATTTTGATTTTATTTTTTTTTGCAAAAATTATTGAAGCAATAAAAACACCGATTGAGCCTCCATGAAAAGACATCCCTCCTTGCCATAAAAAAAAGATTTCAATAGGATTATTTAAATAATAATTAAAATTATAGAATAAAATATATCCAATTCTACCCCCAAAAATAATTCCTAAAATTAGATAAATTAAAAAATTATCAAAATTTTGAATATTAATTTTTTCTTTACTCCAGTGTTTTTTAATTAAATATTTCGCATAGTAAAAACCAAACAATATACCGGCAATGTAAGCCAAAGAGTACCAACGAATTTCTAAAAAACTGAAATTAAAGATGACAGGATTTAGATTGTGAATAAACATTTAAATAATCTTAGAATTATTTATAACTATATCAATAAGAAGAATATATGAATAATTATAAAAAAATTATTAATGATTTTGTAAATTTATTTCAAATAGGAATTTTAACTGCAAAAGATATCAAGCAAGAAATAAGTAATATTATTAAGTTTAAAAAAGAAAAAATAATGAACCATTTTAATAATTCATCTCAACAAGATTTAGAAGATTTAAAAAACAAAATAAAGAACCTAAACTTAGAAATAGAAAAGTTAAAAAAATTAGTTAGGAAAAGATAAAGAAACTCTTAGTCCTTTACCCTTTGGGTTATTTAATAGTTTTACAGTACCACCATGAGAATTAACAATATCCTCTACAATTGAAAGGCCTAATCCGACATTACTATCTTTGAGAGATCTTGATTTGTCGACTCTATAGAATGGTCTAAATACTTTTTCTTTATGTTCGTCAGCAATCCCAGGACCATCGTCATCAATATTAATTAAAATAGTTTTTTTTATTTTTTTACAACTAATTGAAATATTTTCTGCATATTTTTGAGAATTATTTATAATGTTAGCAATACATCTTCTAATTAAATTTTTTCTTCCAGAAAATATTAAGTTTTTAGGACTTTTCATTTTAATATTTTTTTTAAAACTTTTATTAATTAAATTTTGAATTAATTGTACAATATTAAATTTCTCAACAGGCTGGGAATATTGATTACTTGCAAAATCAAGATATTCGTTAATCATTTTTTCCATTTCGATAATCTCTTCTTTTAGTGAATTTAATTTTTGATTTTTGTTTAAAAGTTCGATTTGTAATTTTAATCTTGTTAGTGGTGTTTTTAGATCATGACTAATACCAGATAACATCGCTGTTCTTTGACTAATATGTTTAAGAATTCTTCTTTTCATTTTTTCAAACTCATAAGAGGCCTGTCTAATTTCAAGAGCTCCTGATACTTTAAAATCACTATCAAATTGCCCTTTGCCAAATCTTTCTGCCGCTTGAGAAAGAAGAACGATAGGTTTAATTTGATTACGTAGAAAAATTATTGAAATAAAAAGAAATATTAACGAAGGTACTGTAATCCAAAGTGCAAATATTCTTCCAGAAGTAGATCTTATTTTTGTTTTAGGTATTAAAAATTCAATAACTTCATTCTTATTAAGTAGTACCAATACTTGAACGAACGAACTATTAAATCTGACATTATGCCAGTATGGATTTTTTATTTTATCTGAAAATTCTTCCAGAACAATTTTGTCATACAAACTGTACCATTTTACTGTTTCGGTAGACGGAAGCTGCTGAGTTTCTTTTTTGATTGAAATTATTATGCCACTTTTATCTTTGTAAATATTAATTAATTCATTACTTTTGTTTCTTTGTTTATATTCGGGGTAGAGGGCTAAGAATGTATTTATTTCGTTAGCAGCAGATCTAACTAACCCTCTATTTGTTTTGTACCAGATGCTATCAAAAAAAACACCTCCCACAACAATTTGAATAAGTATTATTGGGGCTATTACAATTAGTAATGATCTAAAAAGTAAAGTTCTAGGAAATATTTTTCTTAGCATTTCAATCTAGCCACAAAACATAGCCTGTGCCACGGACTGTTTGCAAGTATTTTGGATTTTTTGGATCTGGTTCGATCTTCTGTCTTAGTCTTGTAACTAAAACATCTATACTTCGTTCTTGTGTTAAGTTTGTAATCTTTGATATTTCTTCCCTAGAAAATATTTTTCCAGCAGAACTAATCATGTTTTCTAGTAGAATTTTTTCACTTGCATTAATTTTTATTATTTTTTTATCTTTTAGGATTTCCATTTTTTTTATATTAATACTTGCTTTTCCTATCTTAATCGAAGTTATTATATGTTTGTCTTTTTTAATTCTTTTAATAACGTTTTTAATTCTTAACAACAGCTCTTTCGGTTCAAAAGGTTTTGGTAAATAATCTTCTGCTCCCAATTCTAATCCTCTCACCCTGTCCTCAGCTTCTCCTTTAGCTGTCAGCAGAATTATTGGTAAGTCAATTTTTTCCCTAATCTCTTTTGTAAGTTGTAAACCGTCCTTACCAGGCATCATAATATCAACAATTGCCAGATCAAATTTAACAATTTTTAATTTTTCCTCTGCATCAGATGCGTTAATTGCAGTTGATACTAAGAAATTATTACCTTTCAAATATTGTTTTAATAAATCTCTTATTTTGTCATCATCATCAACAATTAAAATATGTATTTTTGAATTATCCATGAATTATTTTTTTCATTATTGATTTAAAATTTGAAACTTCATCTGAAGTTGAATTTTTGAGTGCATTAATTATTCTTTTTTTTTGCTTATTAAATATTTCATCGCATAGTTTAATGCCTTTTTCAGTTAGAACTAATTCTCTTTGTCTACCGTCTTTTATTCCTTTTTTTTGTGATATAATATTTTTTTTTATTAGATCTTGTAGAACTCTACTTAAACTTTGTTTGGTAATTTTTAATTTTCTTAATATATCAGCAATGCTAATGTTGGGATTTCCCTCTATTATGCAAAGGAGCCTATGATGAGCTCTACCAAAAGAATTTTTTTTTAGTACTTCGTGTGGGTCTGAATATGAATCTATATATACTTGAAAAATAAGTTCTATAATTTCTTTTAAACTTTTTTCTCTTAAATATAAAAGATCTTTCATTTTAAAATTATATTGTATGTCAGTTTTATTGACATATCTACTTTACTTATTTACCAATACAATTTTAATTATTTACTACTTAAAACTTTAATGGATCCAATCCCTTTTGATAAAAGATTAGGAAAAATTTGGTACAATGGTAAATTAGTAGACTGGAAAGAAGCTAATTTACATATTCTTAGCCACGGACTTCATTATGCTAGCTGTGTATTTGAAGGTGAGCGTGTTTATAACGGTAAAATTTTTAAATTAAGAGAGCATACAGATAGATTAATTCATTCGGCCAACAGAATGGGCATGAAGATTCCTTATTCCGCAGAAGAAATAGATAGAGCATGTAATGAAACTATTTCTGTGCAAAATGTTAAGAATGGCTATGTAAGACCAGTTGTGTGGAGAGGAAGTGAAATGATGGCTATATCTGCGCAAAAAAGTCAGATTCATTTAGCAATAGCAACATGGGAATGGGGATCTTACTTCGATCCGCAAATTAAAATAAAAGGAATTAGATTAGCTATCTCTAAATGGAAAAAACCTGCACCAGATTCTATCCCTTGGGACACTAAGGCCTCCGGTTTGTATATGATTTCAACTTTGTCCAAGCACGAAGCAGAAAAAAATGGTTATCATGATGCTTTAATGATGGATTATCAAGGCAATATTGCAGAAGCGACGGGAGCAAATATTTTTTTTATAAATATTAAAAATAATGAAATTCACACTCCAATAGCAGACTCCTTCTTAGATGGAATTACCAGAAGATCAATTATAGAAATTGCAAAACAACTTCAGATTAAAGTTTTAGAAAGAAAAATAAAAATTGATGAACTCAATAAATTTGATGGTTGTTTTTTAACAGGTACCGCAGCAGAGGTAACCCCTGTATCTCAAATTGGAGAAGTTAAGTTTAAGGTGGTTGATATGATTAAAAAGTTAGATGATAATTATTCAAAATTAATTAATAAAAATAATTAATCAATAAGATCTATTCCTCTTCTTAAATAAGCGTATCCTGTCCAAAGTGTTAATATTGCAGCCATCCAAAGCAAATATATTCCCAATTGAATTCCATAATTAAATAAAAATTTATCACCACTGTTACCAGCTAATAAAATAGAAATAGCAATCATTTGTATTATAGTTTTTCCTTTTGATAAATTTGTAACAGGGATATAAATTTGTGCTTTTGCTAAAAATTCTCTAAGTCCTGAAATTAGAATTTCTCTTGTTATTATTATAATCGCAGCCACTACATGAATATCTTTAATGGTTTGCGCCATTATTAAGAGTGCAAGTGCTGTTGCAACTAAAACTTTATCTGCAATTGGATCAAGTAATTCACCAAACTTTGATTGTTGTTTATATAACCTTGCAAAAAATCCATCGAGATAATCTGTAAAAGAGGCTAAGACAAATATTCCACAACATAACCAATCACTTAATTCTCCAGGAAAGTAGAAAACAATTATTAATATTGGAGCAATGAGAATTCTTCCGATTGTTAAAATGTTAGGAATTTTCATTTTTTAGATATTAAACTATTTCTATTAAAAAAATTATAGATTTTATTTGCAACTAAATCACTTATTCCATCTATTTTTTTTATATCTTCGATGCTTGCGTTCTCTATTAATTTTACAGATCCAAAGTGATTTAACAGTAATTTCTTTCTTCTTTTTCCAATTCCTTCAATCTTATCAAGTGCTGATTGAGCAAAAGTATTCTTTCTATTAATTCTATGTGAAAAAATAGCAAATCTATGAGCTTCATCACGCAATCTTTGTAAGAAAAATAGCAAAACATTATTGTTAATTTTGATTTTCTTATTATTGTAATAAAAAGTTTCATCACCTTGATTTCTTCTCTCACCTTTTGCAATTGCTATCATATTAAGATTAAAATACCCAAGTTCATCTAAAACTTTTCTAGCTAAATTGTAATGACCTTTGCCACCATCAATTATTATTAAGTCAGGAGTTTCATCTTCATTATTTGATTTAATTTTTGCAAATCTTCTAGAAAGAACTTCTTTTAACATTCCATAATCATCTCCAGGATTAATGTTTGTTTTCGATATATTAAATTTTCTATATTTTCTTTTAATAAATCCATTTTTTCCAAACACAACAAAAGCTCCAACAGCATTAAGTCCTTGAACATGACTATTATCGTAAACTTCAATCAGGCCAGGGTTAAAACCCAAATTAAATTCATGGTTAATTAATGATAAAAAATGATCATTATTTTCATTCTCTAATAGTTTTTTATCTAGAGCCAATTGTGCATTCTTAATAGCTAATTTTATAGAAAGTTCTTCATTACTATTTTTTGCAGTTTTTATGTTAATTTTTTTATTATATTTTTTTTCTAGAGCAGTTTTAATCAGATCTAAATCTTTAATTTTTTTATTTAACACAATCTCTTCTGGAGGGATTTTATTTTCATAGAATTGAATCAGAAAAGAATAAATAATATCGTCTATATTATCGTCTTTATCATGCTTTGGAAAAAAAGCTTGATTACCCCAGTTTTGTTTTGATCTATAAAAAAATACTTCAATGCACGTAATATTGTTTTTTTGAAATGCAACAACTAAATCTGCATTATTAAAATTATTTTTATTAATCTGCTGAGATGATTGAATTTGAGTTAACGCTTTTATTCTATCTCTAATTATTGCTGCTTTTTCATAATTAAATTTTTCACTTTCATTTTCCATTTCTTTAGAAAGTTTTTTTTGTATAAGAGCTGATTTTCCATTTAAAAAATTAATACTATCTAAAACAAGATTATTATAATCTTTTTCATTAATTTGATTTGTACATGGTGCTGAGCATCTTTTAATTTGATATAAAATGCATGGTCTCTTTCTATTATTAAAAATTGAATCGTCGCACACTCTTAATAAGAATACTTTTTGCAATGTTTTAATTGTCCAACTTGCAGAACTTGGAGAAGCGAAAGGACCAAAAAATATATCATTTTTATTTTGTTTACCTCTAAACTTGGTTAGTTGTGGAAATTTATGAGACTTTGTTAGCTGAATATAAGGAAAAGATTTATCATCTTTCAATAATATATTATATCGAGGTTGATTTTTTTTTATTAGATTAGCCTCAAGTAATAATGCTTCCGCTTCATTTTGCGTTGCAATAAATTCTAGATTTTTTGTACTAGAAATCATTCTTTCTGTTCTGATAGGCAAATAAGAAGCTGAAATGTAGCTATTTATTCTATTTGGTAAGTTCTTTGCTTTTCCCACATAAATAATGGCATTTTTATCATCTAGCATTTTATAAACACCAGGACCATTAGGCAGAAATTGAATTATATTTTTTATGATTTGCTTTCCTTGTTCAAAGTTTTTCATAATCATTTTTTGTTTTAAAGAATTCTATTCCCACAGACTCAGTATTTTTAATTATATTGAGTTTTTCAATTTTTATTTTGATATTAAGAACATTTTTATTCTTAAAAATTTCATAAATAAAATCATTTGCAAAAGATTCTAAAAAATTATATTTTTTTTTTAGAAAAAAATTTATTTTGTTAATAATTTCCTCATAATTAAGCACTGAATTAAGATTTCCATCAATTACTTTTTTTTGCTTGCTTAAAATTTCAACATTAAATCTTAACTTTTGAGGCTTAGACTTTTCAAAAGCATGATAACCAATAATTGCCTTGCACGTATAATTTTTAATAAAAATTATTTCTTTAGATTTTTTTTTTTTTTCCTCGAAAAGTTTTATAATATTTGTCTTATTCATTAGTCCCAAGGATATCTGGAGTTTTCCAATTAAGACTTTGCCCGCTATCCACAGCAATGACTTGGCCGGTAATTGTTTCGCTATTTGCTAAAAGGTAAGCAGTTTTACATATGTCTTGAATTTTAACAGCCTTACTAAGCAAAGTATTTTTTGATTGTTTATTAAAATGTTTTTGAGTTTGTCTTTTGTTTTTAAGGACTGGACCAGGAGCAATTGCATTAACCCTTATTGTTGGTGCCAATTTCATAGCTGCAGTTTTTGTAATTGTGTGTAATCCGGTTTTGCTAATGGTGTATGAAAAGAAATATGGAGTTAGTTTAAATACTCTCTGGTCAAGAATATTTATAATAGATTTATTTTCAGATAGATTTTTAATTTTAGAAAATTCTTTAATAAAGGTAGCCGGAGCTAAAAGATTAATTTTTATATGTTCATTCCAACTTTTTTCGTTAAAATTTAAAATATTATCGCTATTAAAAATAGAAGCATTATTAATTATGCAATTAATATTTCCTAAACTTTTCTTTGCTAAAGTGATTGTTTTTTTTATTGTTTTTGTATTTAAAAGATTACCTTGAATACAAACACACTTTACACCGTATTTTTCTATTTCTTTTTTAAGTGTGATTGCTTGTTTTTTTGATTTATTAAAATGAATAGCAATATTCCATCCCATTTTTGCAAAATATACACATAGTTCTTTACCAATTCTTTGAGAGGATCCTGTAATCAAAATATTTTTATTCATTTTATCTTTTTTTTTTAACAATCATCCCAGCCTTACCCTGTGTTGATCTTCCTATTAATTCTTTTTTTACATCGTCGTTATAAACTTTAATTTTACTGCTCATATTAATTTCTAATTCTCGTTCTTGAAGTTTTCTTATTTCATCTCTTATTTTTGCCGCCTGTTCAAATTCTAAGTTGTCTGCAGCTTTTTTCATTTCTTTTTCTAACATTTTTAAATGTTTTTTAAGATTATCACCAATAGGAATGTCATTATCAAAAGTAACATAATCTTTCTCAAAAACTCCTTCTAAAATATCATTAATTTTTGATTTGATTGATTGAGCGGTTATTTTATTTTTTTTATTATATTCAATTTGTTTAGTTCTTCTCCTATTAGTTTCATTGATAGCTTTTTTAATACTTTCCGTTTCTTTATCTGCATACAAAATAACTTTGCCATCAACATTTCTAGCCGCTCTGCCGATAGTTTGTATTAACGATCTTTCGGATCTTAGGAATCCTTCTTTGTCAGCATCTAAAATCGCAACAAGAGCACACTCGGGTATGTCCAATCCCTCTCTTAAAAGATTAATACCAATCAAAACATCGAATACACCAAGCCTTAAATCTCTTATAATTTCTATTCTCTCAAGTGTATCAATGTCAGAATGCATATAACGAACTTTAACTCCATTTTCGTCAAGATATTCAGTCAAATCTTCAGCCATTTTTTTTGTAAGCGTCGTAACCAGTATTCTTTGATTATTTTTAGAAACGGTAACGCATTCATTCAATAGGTCATCTACCTGATTTTTTGCAGGTCTAATAAAAATTGGAGGGTCTATAAGTCCAGTGGGTCTTATAATTTGTTCTGCAAAAACTCCTTTGCTTTGTTTTAATTCCCATTCACTTGGAGTTGCAGAGACAAAAATTGTTTGAGGTCTCATCATATCCCACTCTTCAAATTTTAATGGTCTATTGTCCATACAAGAAGGAAGTCTAAAGCCGTAATCCGATAAAGTTTTTTTTCTAGTATAATCTCCTTTGTACATCCCATTTAATTGAGGAATAGTAACGTGGCTTTCATCAACAAATACCAGACAATTGTCAGGAAGATATTCAAATAACGTCGGAGGTGGTTCACCAGGATTTCTTCCAGATAAAAATCTTGAATAATTTTCTATTCCAGCGCAACTTCCTGTAGCTTCAATCATTTCGAGATCGTATCTAGTTCTTTCTTCTAGTCTTTGTGCTTCTATAAGTTTTTTTTCATTTCTGAATTTTTCTAAAGTAACAATTAATTCTTTTTTTATTTCTTTAATTGCTTTTTCCACTGTTGGTCTAGGAGTTATATAGTGGCTATTTCCATATAATTTTATTAAATTAATTTCTTTATTGTCAACTCCAGTCAGAGGATCAAAGGACTTTATCTGAGTTATTTTATTATATTCAATTGTAATTCTCCATGCCTCATCTTCATAATGAGATGGGAAAACTTCTATATTTTCTCCTCTGACCCTAAATGTTCCTCTATGAAAATTTTGATCATTTCTTTTGTATTGAAGCTCAACAAGTCCTTTAATAATTTTATCTCTTTCACAGTTTTCGTTCTTTTTAAAAATCAAAGTCATTTTACTGTAAGAGTCGACAGATCCTAATCCGTAAATACAAGAGACGCTTGAAACAATAATAACATCATCTTTTTCTAAGAGAGATCTGGTAGCCGAATGTCTCATTCTATCTATCTGTTCATTTATAGAAGCTTCTTTTTCTATATAAGTGTCGGATCTTGGAACGTAAGCTTCTGGAGTGTAGTAATCATAATAAGAAACAAAGTATTCAACTGCATTATTAGGAAAGAAGTTTTTCATCTCACCATACAATTGCGCAGCTAAAGTTTTATTTGGGGCAAGAATTAGGGCTGGGCGATTTAATTCTTCGATGATTTTGGCCATTGTAAAAGTTTTTCCAGAACCAGTCACACCAAGCAAAACTTGATTTTTTTTGTTGTTTAATATTTCTGTTTTTAAAAAAGAAATAGCCTTTGGTTGATCACCCGCAGGAGTGTATTCAGTTATTAGTTGAAATTTTTTTCCACCCTCTAATTTTTTTGAAGAAAGTTCTTTCGTATTTAATTTTTCTAATATATTAGTTTCCGAAAGATTTTGCATATTCCAAAATATAATTAATTTAGATGTCTATACTATCAACTTCTTTATCGAGAATAAAAGAATCTCCTACAATTGCAATTACTCAGAAAGCCAGATTGTTAAAAGAAAGTGGAAAAGAAGTAATAGCATTAGCGTCGGGAGAGCCAGACTTTGATACCCCAAATAATATTAAAGAAGCTGCAATTAAAGCCATTAAAGAAGGTCAGACAAAATATACTGCGGTTGATGGAACTCCAGAGTTAAAGAAAGCGATAGTTAATAAATTTAAAAGAGAAAACAATTTAAGTTTTGATGTAGATAATATTACAGTTGGAACAGGGGGTAAGCAGGTAATTTATAATTGTATTCTTGCCACAATTAATTCTGGTGATGAAGTTATTATTCCAGCTCCTTATTGGGTTTCGTATCCTGATATGGTTTTACTAGCTGGTGGAACACCAAAATTTGTAGAATGTGATGAACAAAGTAATTTTAAAATTTCTGCTGATCAGCTTGATAAATTAATAACAAATAAAACAAAATGGTTTATTCTAAATTCACCAGGCAATCCAACTGGTATGTGTTATTCAAGATTAGAACTTACCGAACTAGTTAAAGTGTTGAAAAAACATAAACATGTAAATATTTTAACAGATGATATTTACGAGCATATTCTTTACCAAGACAAAGGTGCAAATGATTCAAGATTTGTAAATATTTTAGAAATAGACGATTCTTTAAAATACAGAACTTTAGTTGTGAATGGTGTAAGCAAAGCTTACGCAATGACAGGATGGAGAATTGGTTATGCCGCTGGCCCAAAAGAATTAATTAAAGCAATACAAAAGATTCAATCTCAATCCACAACTAACCCATCTTCTGTTAGCCAGGCAGCTGCTGTTGAGGCATTAAATGGTGATCAAGGTTTTATTAATCCTAGAGCTTTAGAATTTAAAAAAAGAAGAGATTTTGTCGTTAATGCTTTAAATAATATTAAAGGATTAACCTGCGTTAATCCTGAAGGAGCATTTTATGTTTTTCCAAATTGTAAAAAATTAATGAATAAAAAAACATCTAGTGGAAAAATTATAAAAAATGATACAGATTTTGCAACTTACTTATTAGAAGAGACAGGCGTTGCAATTGTTCAGGGTTCAGCATTTGGATTAGAAGGTTATTTTAGAATTTCTTACGCAACTTCTATGCAAATTTTAGAAAAAGCTGCAATAAAAATTAAAAGTTTTTGCGAAAGTCTAAGATAGTCTCAGTGGTTAGATAAATGTCTTTCAGCCTCGAGTGCAGCCATACATCCCATCCCAGCAGCTGTAACAGCCTGTCTATATAGTTTATCTTTTACATCTCCTGCAGCAAATACTCCTGGAACATTAGTCTTTGTAGAATCGGGTTGAGTTATTATATAGCCGTTACTATCCATATTAATTTGCCCTTTAAACAATGCTGTTGCTGGATCATGTCCGATTGCAACAAAAAGTCCATGAGTTTGAATTTCTGTAACGGTATTTGTTTTGATATTTTTTAATTTAACAGCTGTTACACCTTTGGGGTTTTCTGTTCCAATAATTTCAGAAACAACGCTATCCCAAATCACATTAATCTTAGGATTAGAAAATAATTTTTTTTGTAATAACTTTTCTGCCTTTAGCTCACTTTTTCTATGAACAAGTGTTATCTTTTTTGCAAAATTTGTAAGAAATAAAGACTCCTCGACTGCAGAATTACCACCCCCCACAACAACGACATCTTTATTTTTATAAAAGAATCCATCACAAGTTGCGCAAGCAGAAACACCAAATCCTTTATATTTTTCTTCTGAAGCTAAATTCAACCATCTTGCCTGTGCACCAGTTGAAATAATAACGCTTTCAGCAAAATAATGAGTTCCAGAGTCTCCAATTATTTCAAAAGGTTTTTTATTAAAATTAACTGAAGAGATGTGATCTTCAATGAATTTTGTTCCAACTTTTAGCGCTTGCTCTTTCATTTGTTCCATTAACCAAGGACCTTGAATTACATCTGCAAAACCTGGAAAATTTTCAACATCAGTAGTGATCGTTAATTGACCGCCTGGCTGAGAACCAGCAATCAAAACCGGTTCAAGCATTGCTCTTGCGGCATAAATTGCAGCTGTATATCCGGCAGGACCAGATCCAATAATAATTACTTTATTTATTTTATCGACATTCATTGTAGATTTTAATTTATAATACTTATAATTAATTATCATTTTAAACAATGAGATATTTTAAAGCATTACTATTAACCGAGGGAGCTCATGGCATGGTGAGCCAAGTAGAAGGTTTAGCAAAAGCTTTAAAACTGGATTTTAATCATTGTTTTGTAAATCTAAAAAAACCCTGGAGATACTTTCCTATAAACTTAGTTCCCATTAACAAATCCGTTATTGATGGAAAAATTCCAGAGCAAATAGAGGATCAGGTTCTGATTTCGTGCGGAAAAAATAGTATTATTTCCTCTTTGTTATTAAAAAGAAATAATAAAAATTTATTCAATATTCATATCCAGAACCCTAAAGTTAATTTTTCAAATTTTGATTTAATTGTTGCTCCAGAGCATGATCAAATAAAAGGAAGCAATGTATTAAGTACGTTTGGAGCACTTCATTATATTACTAAACAAGAGATAAATAATAGCAGTAACTTTTTTTCAAAATATAATTTATCTGAAAAAGACAAAATTGCTTCTTTAATCTTGGGAGGCCCTAATAGATATTATCATTTTAACGAGATTGACCTTGGAAATATTTTTTTATCAATTAAAGAAAATTTTTTAGACAAAGGTTTTAAATTAATACTTGTTAGATCAAGAAGAACACCAGACAATATTATTGATTTTGCTAAAAAATTTTTTATAAATTCTGCAGTTATTATTGATTTTGTTAGTAAAGAATTTTACTTATCAGCCCTTAAATTATCTAAAATAATTATTGTAACTTGCGACTCTACTTCGATGATTTCTGAGTGTGCGATCACACAAAAGCCAATATTTGTCGCTAAAATGAAGGCTAATAGAAGAAATACTAGATTTGAATATTTTCTTAATAGTTTTAGAGAAAAAGGGATTATTAGATTTTTGGGAGAAAAAATAGATTATTGGGAATACCCATTGCTAGATGAGACAAATCGCATTGCAACAATAATAAAAGAAAGGTTAAATTATATTTAATGAGTTTTTTAAAATCATTTCAGACTAATTCAGTTCATTCAAGCTATCCATTTGATCACTGGGAATTAACAGAGCCTTTAACAGATCAGCAAATAAAAGAAATTTGCGAAGCAAAAGTTCCAGAGGTTAAAATTGATTTTGATGGCACTAGAGCAGTGGATGGTGGTGCTGGGACATATAGATCTGGAGATCCTACCGGCGGTAAAGCAGGTAAGATAAGAGAATTCGTTACAAAAGATAATTATAAACACTATCCGCATTTAAAAAAATTCATTGATGAATTATGTAAAATGGAAACTGCAAAATATGTTGGCTCAAAAATTAAAAAAGATTTAACCAAGGCTTATGTACGGGTTGAGATTATTGCTGACAGAGTTGGTTTTTGGCTCAAACCCCATTGTGATATTAAAGAAAAATTAATGTCCTGCCTGTTATTTGCAAATCCGGATAATTATGAGTCTGAAGAACTTGGTACAGATTTTTATGATAAGAATTTAAAGCTGGTAAAAACTGTTCCTTATAAAAATAATTATGGATATGTTTTTACAAGCGGTCCTGATACTTGGCATGGATTAGAGAAAAAAAAGATTAAAAGAGACAGAAGATGTCTTCAAGTTAATTATGTAACTTTCGAAACTGATTGGAAAGTCAACTAGTTTGTATCTTGCAAAGCAAGAACTTCAAATTTAGAATTTTTTAAAGATTTAATAGCTTCAGTAATTGCATTGGCTCCAGCAATAGTTGTGTAGTAAGGAGTGCCGCTTGTAAGGGCTGCTCTTCTAAGAGAAAAAGAGTCCTTTATAGATTGCTTTCCTTGAGACGTATTAATAACTAAAGAAATTTTCTTTTCGTTAAGAAAATCTTCAATATGGGGTTTTCCTTCCATAACTTTATTAATTTTTTTACATTCAACTCCTGATGAATTTAAAAAATCAGAAGTTCCAGAAGTTCCAAGGATATCAAATCCTGATTTTTGTAGTTCTTGTGCAATTTTAAAAATATGTTTTCTATCATCTTTTTTTACCGACAAAAAAGCAACTCCAGATTTTGGAATTTTATTTCCTGTTGCGAATTGACTTTTTGCAAAAGCAAGACCAAATGTTTTGTCAATTCCCATAACTTCTCCTGTTGATTTCATTTCAGGTCCCAACAAAGTATCCACATTTGGAAATTTGTTAAAAGGAAACACAGCTTCTTTAACAGAATATAGTTTATGGTTTTTTTTATTTAAATTTAGTTCTTTCAATTTTAAGCCAGTCATTATTTTTGTTGCAATCTTTGCAACAGGAATACCAATAGATTTTGCAACGAAAGGGACAGTTCTACTTGCTCTTGGATTTACTTCTAGGACAAAAACTTGATCATTTTTTACAGCAAATTGAATATTTAAAAGTCCTAAAACTTTTAAACCAAAAGCAATTTTCATTGTTTGTTTTGATATTTCATCAATAATATTTTGCTTTAATGAATAAGGAGGAATGCAACATGCAGAATCTCCAGAATGAATGCCTGCTTCTTCTATATGTTCCATTATTCCAGCAATAAAAACATCTTTGCCATCGCAAATAGCATCAACATCAACTTCAATTGCATCGTTAATAAATTTATCTATTAGAACAGGTTCTTTTCCTGAAACTTTAACAGCCTCTTTTATATATTTTTTAAGATGGTCCTCATCGTATACAATTTCCATTGCTCTACCGCCTAAAACATAAGAGGGTCTAATTACTATTGGGAAATTTATTTTTTTTGCAATTTCAATTGCTTCACTTTCAGATCTTGCAAGTCCACTTTCTGCCTGAAGTAATTTTTCTTTGATTACAAAATTTTTAAATTTTTCTCTATCTTCAGCAAGATCAATGGATTCAAGTTGAGTACCTAAAATTGGAATATTATTTTCATGAATAAATTTTGCAAGTTTTAATGGGGTTTGACCTCCGAATTGAACTATAACTCCAAAAAGAGAACCATTACTTTTTTCTTTACTAATAATTTCAATTACGTGCTCTTCAGTCAAAGGTTCAAAATACAATCTATCACTTGTATCATAATCAGTGGAAACTGTTTCTGGATTGCAGTTAATCATGATGGTTTCAAAATTTACTTCTTTTAATGCGTAACTTGCCTGACAACAGCAGTAATCAAATTCTACTCCTTGTCCTATTCTATTTGGTCCACTACCTAGAATAACAACCTTTTTTTTATTTGTTGGTTCAGACTCGCAAGCACTTAGATCGCTGCTTCCATAAGTAGAATACATATAAGGAGTTTTAGATTCAAACTCTCCAGCGCAGGTATCAATTTTTTTATATATTGGATGAATTTTAAATTTATTTCTAGCAGCTCTTACATCCTCACTTTTTATTTTTAAAATCTTTGCAATTTTTTTATCTGAAAAACCTATTGATTTAATATATTGGAGTTTTTCTTTATTACTTAAAACGTCTTCATTTTTAATTTGATTTTCTACAATAATTAGTTCGTGAATTTGTTCTAAAAACCACTTATCTATTTTTGTCATTTCATAGATTTCATCTAGTTTTAAATCTCGTCTAAAAGCCTCGGCTACATAAAGTATTTTTTGAGGAGTTCTTTCTATGAGTTTCTTCTTTAAATCTTGTATGTTTATTTCTTCGTTCTGATCAAAACCATCAAATCCAATTTCTAATGAACACAATGCTTTTTGAACTGACTCTTTAAAGTTTCCTCCAATAGACATTACTTCACCAACAGACTTCATGGCTGTTCCCAGTATTGCTTCAGTATTCTTAAATTTTTCAAATGCAAATCTTGGAATTTTAGTCACTACATAATCTATAGTTGGCTCAAATGAAGCAGGCGTTGTTCCTGTGATTTCATTTTTTAATTCATCTAAAGTGTAACCTACAGCAAGTTTTGCAGCTACTTTCGCTATTGGGAATCCAGTTGCTTTTGATGCCAATGCAGAGGATCTAGAAACTCTTGGATTCATTTCAATAATAATCATTCTGCCATTTTTTGGATTGATTGCGAATTGAACGTTAGAACCTCCCGTTTCAACTCCGATTTTTCTAATACATTTAAAAGAGGCATCTCTCATGATCTGATATTCTTTGTCAGTCAAAGTTAATGCAGGAGCTACCGTAATAGAGTCGCCAGTGTGAATTCCCATCGGATCAACATTTTCAATGGAGCAAATAATTATACAGTTATCGTTTTTGTCTCTAACCACTTCCATTTCAAATTCTTTCCATCCCAATAAAGACTCTTCTATTAAAACTTCTTTTGTTGGAGAAAGATCAAGACCATTGGCTATAATTTTTAAATACTCTTCCTCAGTATAAGCAATTCCACCGCCTGACCCCCCAAGAGTAAAAGAAGGCCTGATAATTGCTGGTAGACCAATTGATTTTAAACTTTTCTTTGCATCTTCAATTGATCTACAAATTATAGACTTTGCACAATCGAGACCAATATCGGTCATATTTTTTTTAAATTTTTCTCTATCTTCTGCATTCTCTATGGCTTCAGAATTAGCTCCTATTAATTCAATGTTGTATTTTTTTAATATTCCTTCTTTCTTTAGTGCCATTGCAGCATTAAGTGCAGTTTGACCTCCCATGGTTGGTAATATTGCATCCGGTTTTTCTTTTTTGATAATCTCTTCTATAATTTCTGTGGTGATAGGCTCAATATAAGTTTTATCAGCAACATCTGGATCAGTCATAATAGTTGCCGGATTTGAATTGATTAGAATAATTCTATAACCGTCAGATCTTAATGCTTTACAAGCTTGCGTACCAGAGTAATCAAATTCACATGCCTGTCCAATAATAATAGGTCCAGCTCCAATAACTAAAATTGATTTTATATCTTTTCTTTTAGGCATTATTTTTATTTTTCTCAATTAAACTTATAAAATCTTTAAAAAGATAATTGCTATCATGTGGACCCGGAGATGCTTCTGGATGATATTGTACAGAAAACACAGGTTTGTTTTTTGATTTTATGCCTTCAATAGAGGTATCAAAAAGAGATACATGAGTAATCTCAACATCTTTGGGTAGGCTATCTTTTGTAACTTCAAAACCATGGTTTTGACTTGTAATTTCAACTTTATTATTTGTTAAATTTTTAACCGGATGGTTTGCTCCTCTATGTCCTTGATGCATTCTTTTTGTTTTTGCACCTAGACTTAAAGCTATTAATTGATGACCTAAACATATTCCAAATACAGGAGTATTTGAGGATATTATTTCTTGAATTATTTTAATTGCATATTTTCCTGTAAGATCTGGATCTCCAGGTCCATTAGATAAAAAAACACCATCTGGTTTTAAATCAAGTATATCCTTAGCAATAGTTGTTGAAGGAACGACAGTTACTTTGCATCCAAGTTCAGAGAAATTTCTTAAAATATTAGTTTTAATACCGTAATCAATTGCAACAATGTTATATTTATTATTCTTTTGAACTTCATATCCTTTTCCGTTCCATAATTTATTACCAATCCATTGATAAGATTTTTTACAAGTAACTTGCCTAGTGAGATCTAAATTTTCTAAACTTAGTAAATTTTTTGTAGTTTCTAAAAGTTCTTTAATATTATGTTTACCATCTTCTTTAAAAGCAATTGTCGCTTTTTTAGGTCCAAATTTTCTTATTTTTAAAGTAAGTTTTCTAGTATCAATCCCATAAATTGCAGTAATGCTGTTTTTTTTTAACCATTGATCTAAATTTTCTAATGCTCTGTAATTTGATGAATGTGATACTTTAGCACTGAAAATTGCCCCTTTAACCCAAGTTTTCTCAGCTTCTAAATCCTCATTGTTTGCCCCCACATTACCAATATGAGGGAATGTAAAATTTATAATTTGTCCGGAGTAAGAAGGGTCAGTGAGTATTTCTTGGTAACCAGTGATTGAAGTATTGAAGCATATTTCACCAGAAGATATTCCGTAAGTGCCAATTCCAAATCCGTGAAATTGCTCTCCATCTTCAAGAATTAAAATAGCATTAGGATTAATAGAATTTTTAATTTTGTATTTAGTTTCTAAATTAGTTTCTTTAGACAAATACAACCCATGAGTTAAGAGCTTTTAAGTTATTTAAAAGTTGGCGAACATTATGAAAAAGTTAATCGCCAGTCAAGTTGGTAATATTTTCTTTTGAGCAATTGGATTATTTAGAGTAATTTAAAACTTATGAATTTATTAGATAAAGTAAATGCTCAATTAAAAGAATCGGCACTTAAACAGGATAAAGATAAGGTTCTTACTTTAAGACTTATTATTTCAGCTTTAAAAGATAAAGAAATTGAAAAGAGAGGAGCTGGAGCAAAAGATTCTTTAATTAAAGATGAAGATGTTATTTTAGTTCTTAATAAAATGTTAAAACAAAGGAGAGAATCGTTAGAGATTTATAGAAAAGCCTCAAGAAATGATTTAGCAGAAAAAGAAGATAAAGAAATAAATATAATTAAAGAATTTCTTCCAAAGCAATTAGATGATAACGAAATTAAAAAAGTCTGTGAGAGTGCAATTAAAGAATCGGCCGCAACCTCAATCAAGGACATGGGAAAAGCAATGGCAATTATAAAATCTAAATATTCAGGTAGCATAGATTTTTCTAAAGCAGGAACGATATTAAAAGAGCTACTAAGTAAATGAAATTTCCAAAAGAGTATTTAGAAGAGATTAAGCAAAGAATAAAAGTATCGGATATAGTAGGTGCTACGGTTCAATTAAAAAGAAGAGGCAGAGAATATGTTGGTCTATCTCCGTTTTCTAAAGAAAAAACACCCTCATTTACTATTAATGATGAAAAAGGATTTTATCACTGTTTTAGCTCAGGTGAACATGGGAATATTTTTGATTTTTTAGTTAAAGTAGAAAAATTAAATTTTGGTGATGCCGTTAGAAAATTAGCCGCAAAAGCTGGTATGCCAGTATTTAAATTTACCAAAGAAAATATTGAGGTAGAGAATAAAAGAAAAAAATATGACGAAATATTAACAATTGCTTTACAGAATTATCAAAAAAACTTTTCTGAAAATGAGAGTGTTAGAAAATATGCCCTTAGCAGAGGTTTAACACAAGAAATATTGTCTTTCTTTAAAATAGGATATTCAGGAGAATATGGCTTGAATCTTTCATTGTTTGGTAATTTTAATCAAAAAGAACTTATTGAAAGTGGAATATTTTTTTACGATGAAAAAAATAATAAACTTATTGACCGATTTAAAAATAGATTAATTTTTCCAATTTTTGATTACAATAATAAAGTTATTGGATTTGGTGGAAGAGCATTAAGTCAAAATTATTTAGCAAAATATATTAACTCTCCAGAAACCGAATTTTTTAAAAAAGGTTTTAATTTATATAATTTAAATAACGCTAAGAACCAAAATAAACAAAGCGGAATTGTTTTTGTTGTTGAAGGATATATGGATGTGATTAGCCTTTATCAGGCTGGATTTAAAAATGTTGTTGCAACTCTAGGCACAGCAATGACAGAATCTCATTTAAATTTAATTTGGCGTTATTTTAATGACCCCATAGTTTGTTTTGACGGCGACAGAAGCGGACAAAATGCTGCTCACAAAATTTCTGAAAAGTTAATTGCTTACATGAAGCCAAATTACTCACTATCATTTTTGATTTTACCAAATGGTTTTGATCCAGATTCTTTTGTAAGAAAAAATGGAAAAAAAAATTTTGAGAGTTTATTAGATCAAAAAATTAATATTGGTAATTTTATTTTTGAAAATAATTTACAAGATTTGAAATCAGCGCTACCAGAAGAAAGAGCAGGATTTGAAAAAAAAATAATGGACTTGTGTCTACTAATTCAAGATTCAACAGTAAAAAAACATTACGTGAGTTTTTTTAAAAATAAAATTTTTGAACAATTTTCAAATATAAAAAATAAAAATCTTAAACCATTAAATAAGACCAAGGAGCTTACAAGAAAAATTACAAGATATTCATCTTTTGAATTAAAAGAATTTTCCTTAATGTATCTTTTTTTAAATAATATTCAAATTTTAAAAAATCAGTCTAAAAAATTTTCATTAATTAATTTTCATAATAAAAATTTAGAAGAATTAAAAAAAGTTTTGTTAAATATTTTAGAAAAAATTGAGACTTTCAAAGAGTTTAATTTATTAAAGCATTTAGAAGAGAATAATTTTAGTCAAATTATAAATGATATAAATGAGTTTTCATCTATCAAAGGAATTTCAGAAAATTTGAATGAAGAAAAGTTTGATAAATTTTTGGAAGATTTGATTGAACAAGTTAATAATTTGAAACTTGAGAGTAAATTAAAAGACGCCGAAGAATCATTATCTAAAAATATGAACGAGGCTCAGTATAACGAACTTTTATCCTTAAAAGATCAGATTGTAGCATCAAAAAAAGTCTAGTAATTTTCTATCCTAGTAAATATATATACTGCTTCAATAAATAGATATTAAAGTGAAAGCAGATAAGCTTATTTCAAAATCATTTGAGAAATTGCTTGAGCGTGGAAAAGCTCGAGGATTTATTACTCATGAAGAATTAAAAAAATCTTTAGGAAAAAGAAATAGCAATCCAGAAAGTTTAGAAAAAGCTGTTTTATATATTTTTGACAATCTTGTTACTTTAGTAAAACAAAAGTCTGATTTTAAGGTTAAGACAAAAGAAGAAGCACCAAAAGCGGAAAAAACTTCAGAAAGAAGTGATGATCCGATTAGAATGTATCTTAGAGAGATGGGAGGTGTTGAGCTTTTATCTAGAGAAGGTGAAATCGCAATAGCAAAAAGAATAGAATCTGGAAAATATGTGATGGTTTCTGCACTAGCAGAAAGTCCATTAATGGCTAAAAAAATATTTGAATGGAAAGATAAATTAAATGCTAACGAGATGTTGGTTAGAGATATTATTGATCTTGATAGTAATTATTTAGAAGATGAGAATTTTACTAAAGCTTTAGCTGCTAAAACTGTTGAAAAAGCAGTTAAAGAACCTAAATCAAAAAAAGATAAAGAGGAAGATCCAGATAATAAGAGCGTAGAAGCCATTGAAGAAGAGAATGATGAGTATAATATTTCTTTAGCAGCTCTTGAAATTGAGCTTAAGCCAAAAATTTTAAAAACTTTTGAAAAGCTATCAAAAAATTATAAAAAACTTATTTCTTATCAAAAAGAAAAGTTAGAAACTGTGCTAGCTAGGTCTAAGTTTAGCCCAAGTAAAGAAAAAAATTATCAATCAATTAAAGAAGAAATCAGCCAAGATATTTTACAGTTGCAACTAAATCCATCAACACAAGAAGAATTGGTTCAGTTGAATTATGTTGAGAATAAAAAATTAATCAATTTTGATGGAGAACTTTTAAGACTTTCTTCTAAACATGGAATTCCTAGAGAGGAATTTATAAAATTTTATGTAGGAAATGAAATCAATCCAAATTTTGAAAGTTTTTTAGGAGAGAATAAAAAATGGCACAATTTCTTTACTAAAGAAAAAAAAGAATATGATAATATTAAAAGTAAACTAATTCAAATTAGTAAAGACATAGGACTGCCAGTTTCGGATTTTAAAATTTTAGTTAATAAGATTAAAAAAGGTGAAAGAGAATCTAGAATCGCTAAGAAAGAAATGATCGAAGCTAATTTAAGATTAGTCATTTCGATTGCTAAAAAATATACAAACAGAGGATTACAGTTCTTGGATTTAATTCAAGAAGGTAACATTGGTCTTATGAAGGCCGTTGATAAATTTGAATATAGAAGGGGTTACAAATTTTCAACTTATGCAACTTGGTGGATCAGACAAGCGATCACAAGATCAATAGCCGATCAAGCAAGAACTATTAGAATACCAGTGCACATGATCGAAACAATTAATAAGATTGTTAGAACCTCAAGACAGATGCTTAGCGAATTTGGGAGGGAGCCAACACCAGAGGAATTAGCTAAAAAATTAGCTATGCCATTAGACAAAGTTAGAAAAGTATTGAAAATTGCTAAAGAACCGGTTTCTCTAGAAACACCAGTTGGAGATGAAGAAGATAGTAATTTAGGAGACTTTATAGAGGATAAAAATGCGTTAATACCAGTAGATGCTGCAATTCAAAGTGGACTTAGAAATACAACTACAAAAATTTTGGCAACATTAACTCCACGAGAAGAAAGAGTTTTAAGAATGCGTTTTGGAATTGGAATGAATACAGATCATACTTTAGAAGAAGTTGGTCAACAGTTCTCAGTTACGCGTGAAAGGATAAGACAAATCGAAGCTAAGGCTTTAAGAAAATTAAAACATCCTAGTAGATCTAGACAGTTAAAAAGTTTCTTTGATAGTTAAAATTTAGTTAATAAAGTATATTTTTAATGTTATATCCGTTTAAACGGGCCTGTAGCTCAGCTGGTTAGAGCCCCCCGCTCATAACGGGGTTGTCCGGGGTTCAAATCCCTGCGGGCCCACCAATTAAATTTAATCTAATTTGATTTATTAAAATTTTCTAAAGCACTAATTACGCCAACAAAACCTTTGCTCGCTATTATTGAGGCAAACTCTTCTTTTTGAGTTCTAGCTAAACTTAATCCTTCAACAACTAAATCTCTTGCAAGAAGTTTTGAGTCTTTTGTATAAATTCTCCAATCAACAGCAATTTCTTGCGCATCTTTTTTAGAAAAGATTTTTGTGCTTACAATAATGTTATTTTCATTAATTTTTTTTGAATCGACAATTTTAAGTTCTTGATCAGCAAAGTCATTTAATTTTGAAGACATATTTTTTATAAAATATTCTCTAAATAGTTTGTTAAAAATATCTTTTTCTGTAGTTGACGCTTTTTCCCTATAATCACCAAGGGTATAACCAGCTAAGGCATCCAAATCTAAATACTTTGCAGAAAGATCATTTAGTTTTTTTAGTCTAGACTCTGTACTAAGAGATTTATCGTTAAATATAATTTTTGCATCCTCAGTTAATTTTAGAACAAAAGCTTCAGCGTTACTTTCTGCTGAATTAGAATTTGAGGATATTAAAAGAATTATACTTATATAAAAAAAAAATTTTTTAATAAAAGTAATCATTTTATAAATTAGAAATATTATCTAATTTTTTTCCACTCGTCTTCACTTGTTCCGTACTGATTTTCTGATCTTTTAACGTTTTTAACTAAGTTCTCTCTTCTTTGTAAATATAAACTTTTATATGCAGAATAAAGATCTAAAGAATTTTTTTCTAAATTTTCTGAACTCTTGATATTTTGTGATCTAAAATTAATAATCTCAGTACCTTTTGTTGCCCAGTAAACTGTGTCTCCAAGATTTTCTCCAAAAGCTGTTTTGTCACCCGCTGAGATCATATAGAAATAGTCTCCATAAATTCCAAGAATTCTACCAGCAGCATCTCTAGGACTTGAAGGTCCAAGAAATGGAACTACTGCATAGCAACCATGACCTACGCCCCAAACAGCGAGAGTTTGACCAAAATCTTCTCTGTTTGTTTTTTCAATACCAAGAGCTGTTGCGGGATCAAATAATCCAAGAATTCCAATTGTAGAATTTATTGCAAATCGTGAAACAGATATTACCGCCTCACCAAAATTGCCTTGTAAAATTTGATTTGGAACAGAAAGAGTGGAATCTATATTTAGTAACGCATTATTTATTCCACTTCTAATTTCAACTGGCAGAACATTGTAAACTTCAGCAATTGGTTTAAAAAAATATTTATCAACTGTCATGTTAAAACTGAACACAGCTCTATTTATGCTCTCACTGCAATCAGGAAGATCTGCAGCATAAATAGTTTTTGAATTGAATACTGTTAAAAAAGCTATGATTAGAAATGTTTTTTTCATAATGTTAAAGTTCTCTATATATACATATTTTCTATAATTAAATATTAAAAACGCCGCAGAAATTTAGAGCTTTTTAGTGTATTTTTAGAGTCTTAATGATGAAAATTAAATACTTAAAGTCACCTAATTACGTCTTTTGTAACAAGAGACGTAATGTTTATTCAATTATTATACATTATACAGGAATGAGGTCTTTTCAATCAGCAGTAGAAAGACTTTTATCAAAAAAATATGAAGTTAGTGCACATTATCTTATAGGCAGAAATGGAAAAGTATTACAACTTGTCAAAAATAATAATATTGCTTGGCACGCAGGTATTTCAAATTGGTTTAATTTTAAAAATTTAAATAAAAATTCTATTGGGATTGAGCTTGAAAACAAAGGTCACCAATATGGTTATCAAAATTTTTCAAATAAACAAATCACGCAACTTATTAAAATTTTAAGAATATTAAAAAAAAAATTTAAGATTAAAAATATTAATATCACTGGTCATTCAGATATTGCTCCGAATAGAAAAATAGATCCCGGAGAAAAGTTTCCGTGGAAAAAACTTTATAAAAATAATTTAGCGATTGGTCATTCCTTAGATGAAAAATTTATTAAAAATTTTAGGTTAAAAAAAATAATAAATATTAACAAAAAAGGTATTACTAAGATGATAAAAAATCTAGGATATTCAAGGGTTTTAACAGCAACTTTATTAGATAAAAATTTTATAAAAGCTTTTCAAAGAAGACATAGACAACAATTAATAAATGGTATTTTTGATCAAGAATGTTATTTAATATTAAATAATTTACAAAAATTCATTTAATAGTTGAATTTTTATTCTACTTAATATAGATTTACAATTGCCAGTTAGTTGAATGGTAGCTTTGATATTTTCAAAGAGGAAAGTCTGGGCTCCACAAGATAACAGTGCCAGTTAATAGCTGGCGAGGGCAACCTCAGGGATAGTGCCACAGAGAATATACCGCCTTATCAAGGCAAGGGTGAAAAGGTGCGGTAAGAGCGCACCGGGTTTTTGGTAACAAAAACCGCATGGAAAACCCCACTGGGAGCAAGACCAAATAGAAGCAACATGATTTAAACTTGTTTAAATCTAGCCTTATCTTGGGTGAGTTGTTTGGGTTGGTTGCTCGAGTCTATTGGTGACAATAGACCTAGATAAATTACCATTTTCAATGACAGAACCCAGCTTACAGACTAACTGGCAATTAAATCATATTCCTTAAATTTACATTTAGTTATTTCAAATCTATTAAATAATTTTTTTAGAACAAAATAAGAACAAAATTATTTAATTAATCCTCATTTTAAATATGTTTCTCCATTGACTTACTATTATATACCATGTTATCCCATGATAACCCATAAATGATAAATATTAATTATTTTATGAATAAATTTAGTGGGAATTTTTTTTTAAAAAAAATAAATGTTTATATCAACTTACGAAAACAAGTTAGACAAGAAAGGCAGAGTATCAGTGCCGGCTAGCTTTAGATCTCATTTATCATCTTTAGGATATAACAGTGTTATTTGTTACCCGTCATTTACAAATTCATCTATCGAATTTTGTCCACAAAGCAGAATAGAAAAATTAAGTGATAGCATAGATAGTCTTAGTCCATTTGAAGAAAATAGAGATACTTTTGCAACCTCAATACTTGCAGATAGTTTTCAATTAAATTTTGACTCCGATGGAAGAGTAGTTCTGCCGAAAAAACTTTTAGATCATTCTGGAATTAAAGAAACAGTAATTTTTGTTGGTCAGGGAAAAACATTTCAAATGTGGGAACCTCAAAAGTTTTCTAAATTTAGAGAAGAGGCAAGAAAAAAAGCTAAGACATTAAGATCAGATTTAAAATGGTCTTGATGAATATTAATAAATAACAATAAGGGAGAAACAAATGACAATAAAAATAAACGTACCAGAACTAAGAGAACTAAAACCTAGAATAGTTGTTCTAGGGGTTGGAGGAGCAGGCGGAAACGCTATTAACAATATGATAGACTGCGGTGTTCAAGGTGTTGAATTCGTTGCAGCAAATACTGACGCACAAGCTTTAAAACATAATAAAGCTTCATGCAAAATGCAACTTGGAACAAATTTAACTAGAGGACTTGGAGCTGGGGCAAAATCTGATATCGGACAGGCAGCAGCAGAAGAGTCTCTAAACGAATTAATAAATCTTTTACAAGGTGCTAACATGGTTTTCATTACTGCTGGAATGGGTGGTGGAACAGGAACAGGTGCTGCACCGGTAATAGCTCGAGCCGCTAAAGATTTAAATTTATTAACTGTTGCAGTGGTAACAAAACCTTTTATTTTTGAAGGACCAGGAAGATTAAAAGCTGCTGAAAGAGGTTTAGAGGAATTAAAAAAATACGTTGATACTAGCATTATAATTCCTAATCAAAATTTATTTAAAGTTGCTAATGAGAAAACTACTTTTCCCCAAGCATTTAAAATGGCTGACAATGTTTTAATGCAAGGCGTTAGAGGAGTAACAGATTTAATTGTTAAACCAGGTCTTATCAATCTAGATTTTGCTGATATCGAAACAGTAATGAAGGGTATGGGCAAGGCTATGATGGGAACTGGAGAAGCAGAGGGAGATAAAAGAGCAATAATGTCTGCTGAAGCAGCTTTGGCTAACCCTTTAATTGATGATTATTCATTAAAAGGGGCAAGAGGACTTCTTATTAATATTACCGGTGGAAATGATATTACTTTATTTGAAGTGGATGAAGCCGCAAATAAAATTAGAGCTGAAGTTGATCCTTCAGCTGAAATTTTAGTTGGTTCGACTTTTGAAGATGCTTTAGATGGAAAAATGAGAGTATCAATTGTTGCAACTGGTCTAGGCGGAGAAGCTGTTATTAATAATAATAAACCGGTTGTTAGCATGATGAGACATATTAATAATAGAAACAATGGATACAGCACTGTTTATAATAAGCCGCAACAATCATTTGTTCCAAATTATACAACTCAATCAGCTCCTCAAGCAATGACTAATGGGGCTGCGGCTCTTGATATGTTTCAAGAAACAGCACATGTGGCTGAAATAAATAATCAAGCATTAAATCACATGAATGTTCAAGAGCAGGCGGTAAGTTCTGTGGCTATTCAAGAACAAAATATACCCTCTAAGGATTTGAGTGCATTAAATGAAAAAGAAAATACAAAAATAGTTGAAGAGATTACATCTTTTCCAAAACTATTTTCTGAGGATGAAAATTTAAAAAGTATTTCTGATGATAAAGAAGGCTCTTCTCAATTCTTTAAAGATTTGGGACATGATCTTACCGATGCAGAAAAAGCAGATTTAGAAATTCCTGCTTTTTTAAGACGTCAAACTAATTAGAGATTAATTAAAGAAAAAAATTTTCCCATGTCACTGGAATTTAAACATATTCCAGTGATGTCGGAGGATATTGATAAAATACTAGCTCCTTACAAATCTGGCATTTATATTGATTGCACTTTTGGTGGCGGTGGAATTACCAGAAAAATATTATCAAAAAAAAATACACAAGTTATTTCTATTGATCGAGATAATTTTGTTGAATTTTTTTCTACAGAAATAAAAAAAGAATATAAAGAAAGATTTGAATTTATAATTGATAAATTTAGTAATTTAGAAAATATTTTAAAAGAAAGAAATTTACAAAAGATTCCAGTTGCAATAATTTTTGACCTAGGCCTTTCTTCATTTCAAATTGATAATCCCGAAAGAGGCTTTTCTTATCGGCAAGATGGATTATTAAAAATGACTATGGGCAAAAATAATGTTACAGCACATGATATTGTAAATAAACTTGATCAAAAAGATTTAAGAAATATTTTTAGTTTATTTGGAGAAGATAAAGACTCTGGATTAATTGCAAAACTTATTGTTCAAAAAAGAAAAGACAAAGAAATAAACTCAACACAAGAACTGGCTGAGATTATTTTAAGGGCCAAAAGATACAAAAATAGTAAGTATAATAAAGTAGATTCTTGTGCAAAAATTTTTCAAGCTATTAGAATGATTGTTAATCAAGAATTATCAGAACTTTATGAGGGTTTAATTTCAGCAATTAAAAATTTATCTATAGATGGAAAAATAGTTGTTATTACTTTTCATTCTTTAGAAGATAAAGTTGTTAAAAAAATTTTTGATATTTTTTCAAATAAAATAATAGGAACATCTCGTTATCTACCAGAAGGCAATGTATCTAAAAATTTTAATATATTAGAAATAAAAAATAGAAGACCGATTATTGCATCTGAAAAAGAGACAAAAAATAATAATAGAGCAAGATCTGCAAAATTAAGATGTGCAACTAAAATTCAGGATCACTCTTTTGAATTTAAAAGATCATATCTAAATCTTGAAAAATATTTTCAATTAGAAGAGGTCTTGCATGGGTAAAAAAATATCGATCGTACTATTTATAGTTATTATCGGAACAATTTGTGTGTCGTATATTAAAAATAAAACACGCGATATTGAAAAAGAAATATTAAAGTTAAAGCAGGAGCAGACTGATTTAGTAGAAAAATTAAAGAATGAAAAGTTAGAAAATAATTATCTTGCAGCACCAGAGAGAGTAAAAAAATTAGCTAAATTGCATTTATCCTCAGACTACATAGAGATGGATAAAACTAATTTTAAATATTTAAATGAAAAATAAAACAAATAACAATAAGCAAAAAAGTTTTTATTTTCAAAATTTTATTAATGAGGATAATAAAAATAGTATTAATAATAGTTATTCCTTATTTAATTCAAGGGCAAATCTAGTATTTAAAATTTTTTTCTTTGTATTTTTAGTAATTTTATTAAAGCTTTTGTACCTTGGTATTAATAGAAGTAATGAAATTAATTTCGAAGATTTTATTACAGACAAAGACTACAATCAAAGAAGAGATATCATTGACAGAACGAACTTATTGATAGCGAAAAATATTGATATTTACGATCTTGTTTTAAAAGTAGACAAGACAAAAAATTTACCTCAACTTTTAATTAAATTAAAATCTCAATTTCCAGGATTAAATATAAATGAAATTCAAAAAGAAAGTGAAGAAAAAAAAAGAATTGTACTTAAAAAAAAACTTGATCATATTGAATATAAAAAAGCAATCATGTTAGGTGAGCCTGCAATTGAATTAAGCAGAAGACAAGTTAGAATTTATCCTCAAAGAAATTTATTTAGTCATGTACTGGGTCAAACAGATGAGGACAATAAAGGTATTTCAGGTATTGAAAATTATTTTAATAATCAAATTTTAAATGCGAAATTTTCTGATAATTCATTTCAAATTACACTTGATACAGTCATACAGTCTCAAGTAAGAGATGCATTAGAAAATGCTTTAGCGGATTATTCAGCAAAAGGGGCCGCTTCACTTCTTATGAATGTGAACTCTGGAGAAATAATTTCATTAGTTTCGCTGCCTGATTTTGATATTAACAGAAGATCACTAGTTAATGATGAGAAATATTTAAATAAGATTACTCTTGGTGTTTATGAGTTAGGTTCAGTATTTAAAGCTTTAACTATTGCTAATGCATTAGAATTAAAACTTATTGATGAAAATACTTTATTTAAAAATCTAGAAAAACAAGTATATAATTGTGGACCTTCTCAGCCCATCAATGAGCACGATAAAAATTTAAAAAGAGATCTAACTACTACAGAAATTTTAGTAAAATCATCAAATATAGGAACAGTAAAAATAATAGAAAAAATTGGAATTGAGAATCACAAAAATTTTTTAACAAAGCTGGGAATATTTGAAAAAGCATCTGTTGAGCTTCCAGAAAAAAGCAAATCTTTACCGATGAAATGGGATAATTGCACTTTGGCAACAGCTTCATATGGCCATGGAATTAGCACTACACCTATTCAATTAGCATCAGCTTATGCATCGTTAGTAAATGGCGGATATAAAATTTATCCAACTTTAGTAAAACAAAATCAGAATATAAAAAAAGAAAGAGTTATTAGCGAAGAAACAAGTAAAAAAATGGTTAAAATGCTTAGAAAAGTAGTCGACAAAGACGATCCTATGCAAGGTACCGCAAAAAGAGCTGATGTTAACGGTTATTCTGTTATAGGAAAAACAGGAACTGCAGTTAAAGTTTCTAAAACATCTAAAGGATATTCCAAAGATGTTATGACTGTTTTTGTTTCAGCATATCCTGAGGAAAAACCAGAATATTTATTATTAGTTATGATCGATGAGCCAAAAGCAATACCTAGTAAAGGTTTTTATAAATCAGATTCAGGATGGAATGCTGTTCCTACAGCGGGAAATATTATAAAAAGAATTGGACCTATTTTAGCTTCAAAAAATTATAATATTGTTCTTAATGCTAAGTAATAAAATTAAATTTTTACAATATAATAATAGAAATCTTTCTATCAACTCAAAGAAAATAAAAAAAAATGAAATTTTTTTTGCAATTGATGGCTCAAAACAATCTGGAAATTCATATTCATCAGAAGCTTTATCAAGAGGCGCTTTTAAAGTTGTTACAAGTAAAAATATAAAAAACAAAAATTATTTAATAGTAAAAAACGTTAGAAAATTTTTAGCAAAAGTTTGTTGTACAAAATATAAAGAAAAACCTAATAATATAATTGCTGTTACAGGAACAAATGGAAAATCGTCGGTTGCTCATTTTTATTTTCAGATTTTAAAAAAGCTTAAAATAAATTCAGCAGCTATTGGTACACTTGGTATTTTTTATAAAAATAAATTTAAAAAAACAAATCTTACAACTCCCGATGTCATTACAATTCATAAAGAGTTAAATTTCTTAAAAAAAAATAAAATTGATAACGTGTGTTTAGAGGCCTCTAGCCATGGACTCCATCAAAATAGATTGGATAGTATTAATTTTAAGGCGGGAATTTTTACAAATTTTACACAAGACCATTTAGATTATCATAAAAATTTAAAAAATTATTTAAAAGCTAAGCTTTATCTTTTTAGCTCTTTATTAAAGAAAAATTCTTATGCTATTATAGACACGGATATCCCTGAGTATCATGTATTAGATAAAATTTGCAAAAAAAGAAAAATAAAAATTTTATCTTTTGGATCCAGAGGAAATACAATTAAATTAATCTCTCATTATTTTTTAGGCAAAAAACAAATAATAAAAATTAACTTTTTAAATAAAATTTATAATATTAGATTAGATCTAATAGGAGACTTTCAAATTAAAAATTTATTTGCCGCAATGTTAGCTTCATATTTATCTATTAAAAATTCAGATAAAATTATTAGTACTTTATCAAGGATAAGATCTGTAACTGGTCGAATGCAGTATGTGGGAAATAAAAAAAAATCGGCAGTAGTAGTTGATTACGCTCATACCCCAGATGCTTTAAAAAAGAGTCTTCAAACATTAGCGAAGCAGTTTAATAAAAAGGTAGACGTTGTATTTGGCTGCGGTGGTGATCGAGATAAAGGAAAAAGATATAAAATGGGCAAAATAGCAAATCAATTTGCCTCTAAAGTGTATCTAACAAATGATAATCCCAGATCTGAAAATCCTATTTCTATTATTAAACAAATTAAAAAAGGGTGTTCAAGATCAAAGGTTATATTAGATAGAAAAACAGCAATTAAATCTGCTATTAAGAATCTTAAAGCAGACAGTATTTTATTGATTGCTGGAAAGGGTCATGAAAATTATCAGATTATAAATAATAAAAAAAAATACTTTTCAGATCAAAAAGTATCAAAAATTTTTTTAAAATAAAATGACAACAAAGCTTTACACAAGCGAAGAAATTAATGCAGTTTTTAATTCAAATATAAATAAAAAGTTATTTTTTAATAAAGTTGCAATAGATAGTAGAGAAGTTTCAAATAGAGGAATTTTTTTTGCAATAAAAGGAGAAAATGACGACGGTCATCGATATGTTAAAGATGTATTAAGAAATAAAAATAATTTATCCATCACTAGCAAAGGACCTAAAAATCAAAGATCAATAAGAACTAAAAATACTTTAGAGAATTTAAGAAATTTAGCTTCTTATGCAAGACAAAGAAGCGAATCAAAGATTATAGCCATAACTGGTAGCTGTGGAAAAACCTCATTAAAAAATTTATTAAATTTTTCATTAAGTAAAGTTGGAAAAACTTACTGCTCGCCAAAATCTTTTAATAATCATTATGGAGTTCCTTATTCCTTAGCTAATTTAAGTTCTGATAACAAATATGGAATCTTTGAACTGGGAATGAGTTCAAAAGGCGAAATTGATAAACTTGTTAATTTAGTAAAGCCACATATTGCGATCATAACTAATATTGGACCAGCACATTTGGAAAATTTTAAAAATATTTATGGGATCTGCAGAGCGAAAGCAGAAATTATGAATGGCATTTTTCAAAATGGAATCATTATTTTAAATAAGGATGATAAATTTTATAATACTTTAAAAAGTATTGCAGATAAGAAAAATATTAAAATACTAACTTTTGGTTTTTCAAAATCTGACATTCAGATTAGAAAAAGTTCAGCAAAAGTATTTTTTAAAATAAAGAATAAAATTATTAATTTTAAAATAAATAATTTCAATAAATCTTATTTATATAATGTTGCAGCAACATTATGTGTTCATTATTACTTAAATCATAATATAAATTTGTTAAAGAATAACTTTAATAATTTTAAAATTCCGGAAGGCAGAGGAAACGAAAAAAATATTAAAATTAAAAATAAAAAAATTCTTTTAGTTAACGATAGTTACAATTCTAATCCAACATCTCTGAATGAGGCAATTTATAATTTTTCATTAAGAAAAAAAAACAAGCAGAGAAAAATTTTAATTATTGGCGATATGTTGGAGCTTGGTAAAAAATCAAAATATTACCATCGGCAAGTAGCAAAAATATTAAACAAAACTAATATAGACAAAGTTTTTTGCGTTGGTTCGGAAGTTAAACATACTTATCAAAAGTTAAATCATAGTAAAAAAGGGTTATTGATTAAAAACATTAGTTTTCTTAAAGAAAATATTTTCAATCTTTTAGAGAATAATGATATTTTGTTGGTCAAATCGTCAAATAGAATTGGTTTGTTTAATTTTTTTAAGAAATTTTAATAATGCTTTATTTTTTTTTTAAATATTTTTCTTCTGAAGTTAGTGTTTTTAATGTTTTTAAATATATTACCTTCAGAACTGGAATTTCAGTTGCCACTTCATTAACATTTGTACTTTTAATTGGGGAGAGCTTAATTGCTAAGTTAAAAACATTTCAAAAGGATGGTCAGCCTATTCGCAATGATGGTCCTTTATCGCATATTATAAAAAAATCAGGCACTCCTACTATGGGAGGTCTAATAATTATTTTAAGTATCTTATTTTCAACTTTGTTATGGGCCGATCTAACAAATAAATATGTTTTAATATTAATTTTTTGTTTATTAAGCTTTGGAGCAATTGGTTTTGTTGACGATTATCTAAAAGTTATAAAAAATAATTCTAAAGGTATTAGTGCTAAATTAAAATTATTTTTGCAAATTTTAAGTGGTATAATTGTTATATATTTAATAATTTTAAATACTGAACCAGAATTAAATTATAAAATTTATTTTCCATTATTTAAGAATTTTGTCTTAAATATTGGAATTTTTTATTTTATATTTGGTTTAGTAGTTATTGTTGGATCGTCTAATGCTGTTAATTTAACAGATGGCCTAGATGGACTTGCGATTGTTCCAGTAATTCTTGTTGCGCTTACTTTTGCATTTATAGCTTATGTTTCTGGTAATATTATTTTTTCAAAATATCTTCAATTAGCTTATATTAAAAATACAGGTGAAATCTGTATTTTTTTAGGGGCAATGATAGGAGCGGGCCTAGGTTTTTTATGGTTTAATTCTCCCCCGGCAAAAGTTTTTATGGGAGATACAGGTTCTTTATCTTTAGGTGCAGCACTTGGAGCAATTGGAATTATAACTAAACATGAAATAGTTTTGGCGATTGTGAGCGGACTGTTTGTGTTAGAATCTTTGTCAGTTATTATACAAGTTGCGTCTTTTAAATTAACAGGAAAAAGAGTTTTTCAAATGGCACCACTGCACCATCATTTTGAAAAAAAAGGTTGGAGCGAATCTACAGTTGTAATCCGATTTTGGATTATAGCGATAGTCTTTGCTTTAGTAGGTCTCGCATCTCTTAAATTAAGATAATGCTCTCACTAGAACAGTGTAGCCAAAAAAAATTTTTAGTTTTTGGTCTTGGTATTAGTGGTGATGCAACTTTATCTCAATTAAAAAAAAATAATGCTAACATTGAATGCTGGGATGATAACAAAAAATTAAGAGAAAAATTTAAGAATAAATATAGAGTAAGCAAAAATTGGTTTAAAAATAATTATGATTTTATAGTCATATCTCCAGGAATTAACATTTATACTCACCCAAAAAAATTTTTTTTTCAAAAAAATAAAAACAGAATTATTACTGATCTCGATTTATTTTGTAGCTCCATTAAAGATCAAAAAGTTATCATGGTAACAGGTACTAATGGTAAATCTACCATGTCAAAATTAATCTATGATTTGTTAAAAAATTCAAAAAAGAAAGTTTATATAGGAGGAAATTATGGAACTCCTGTTATGTATTTGCCATACAAAGAGAAATCGGCAATATTTGTGCTAGAAATCTCATCCTATCAGTTGGATTACTCATGGCGTTTGCCAAGTTCGGTTTCAATTTTATTAAATGTTAGCCCAGACCATATTGAAAGACACGAAAGTTTTAACAAATATATTTCAGCTAAGCTTAGAATTTTTAGAGGATTAACAAAAAGAGGAATTGGCTTTTTAGATTTGAGCAATGACAAAGAATCTAAAATATTTAAAGTTTTAAAGTCTGAAAAATACGATCAAAGAAATATTGAATTAATTAAAAAAAATATTAATCACAATATTAAAGATGATTTAATTAGCCCTCCACTAAAAGGAATTCATTTTAAAAATTGTCTTTACATTGCCTTGCAAATTGCAAAATTTTTTAAAATTTCAAAAAATATTTATTTAAAAACAATTAAAAATTTTAAAGGACTTCCGCATAGACAAGAAATTATAAAAACAAAGAATAATTTGACTTTTATAAACGATTCTAAAGCAACAAATTTTTCATCAACCGAGGTGGCTTTAAATAATTATAAAAACATTCACTGGATAGTTGGGGGGCTTCCTAAAGCAAAAGACAAAATAATGGTTCATAAATATAAAAAATCTATAATGAGAGCTTATATTATAGGACGAAATATAAATTTTTTTTTAAAACAAATTAAAAATAAAGTAAAATGTAATATTAGCTACTCTCTTGAGAAGGCTCTTTTGTCAGCTTTAACTGATGCCAAAAATTATCCTAATTTAAAACAAGTTATATTATTAAGCCCTTCAGCCGCTTCTTTTGATCAATATAAAAATTTTGAACATCGAGGCAAAATTTTTAAACAGTTAGTAAAAAAATATTCATGATTAATTTTGGCAGAACCAACACAAATCAATTGGCGCTGTGGTGGAGA
>Ga0214923_10000823_pt1 | contig 46027 bp, 40 predicted proteins | sample LL1510_MetaG_FD_177993 | JGI IMG/M metagenome (GOLD analysis project Ga0214923, IMG submission 177993) | Freshwater microbial communities from Lake Lanier, Atlanta, Georgia, United States - LL-1510 | ecosystem: Environmental > Aquatic > Freshwater > Lake | place: USA: Georgia | collected... | reverse complement strand
TCCATTAAAGAGTTAGGCATACCTTCTGAATAGGATGGAAGTATAAATATGTCTGCCTTGGCTAAATAGTTTGCTTTTAAAGTACCATGTACCCAACCGGGAAACTCGTAAGTATGATTTGGGTTGTTTCGTTTTTTAGAAGAAATTATTAACTCCTCTCTTGCTGGACCATCCCCCAATATTGCAATATGTAAACGTTTATTTTTTAATGCTTCTTCGGAAAGAGCAGAGTACAAATCAAAAACTCCTTTGTCAGATTGAACCCAGCCCATGAACAAAATCATTACAGCCTTGTCATCTTTTCTATGAGCATTAGTTATATTTCTTTTATCAATATAACTGTAGTTATCTAAATCAATCCAATTAGGGATACTTACATATTTTTTAGGATTACTTGGCTCTATAGATGAAAAGAGGTCTCTCCAAAAAATTCCTTGACATATTACAAAACTCGATCTGCGTAAGACTAATTTTACAAATGATCTGAATACTCTGCTCCTCTTTATTTCATGCTCTAAAGGTCCGCCCCTGGGAGCTAATATGGTCTTTACAGAAAATATTGAAGCTATTAAAACCATCATCCCCTTTTCTAAAAAGCTAGGACCATTCGCTGTGAATATTAAAGCTATTTCAGGCTTATATTTAATTATTAAATAAACAAATTTAAATACTCGCCTGAGTGCCAAAAATAAACGCCTACTAATAGGTGGGGGGGGTACTGAATCACCGGTCGAATCTAACAAAATCCACTCGACTGTTTCTGATAAAGGTGAAGAAATAAGTGATTTACAAGCATACATTTGACCACCAATACTCCCATCTTTCGCAGTATTTTTAAATGACCCAACGAACAAAACTCGCTTTTTTCCCATTCTATAGTTCTATTTTATACATCTTAATCCATCCTGACAACATCATTAAACTCCAAAGTTGGTGTGTCTTTCTATAGATACTCCCAGCAGAATCATTAGTCTTACTTGATAACCCTATTTGTAGTATTTGATGTAACCTTGTTTCCCCAAACAATTCTTTCATCGCAGACTCACTCATGAGTTGGGTTGCAAGTTGTTCAAATTCTTCATTTTTAAAATCATGGAGTGGAATACTAAAACCAGACTTCGGATGATTGAACACCTCATCAGGTAAATCATGCTCCATAATCTTCCTAACAACCAACTTACCTAAACCTCCACCTCTTAGAAATTCATCTGGAATCGTACAACTGATATCAAAAAGATCAGGATCTAAGAAAGGGGCACGAACTTCTAATGAGTTGGCCATACTCATTCTATCTACTTTGACCAACATATCAAGCGGAAGATCATATTTAATACGATAAAGCATCATAGATCTGAGCAGCGATGGTTGATCATTGTAATCAGACCTAACAGTCTCGATACTATTTAATAGCTGCCTTACCTCTTTGCTATCAAATAAGGCATGTGTTTCATGAAACCCCTCTTCAAATGGCAAAGAAGCTACGCTTAATGCTTTTGTAAACTGCCTAATTTTATTGCTATTGAGTTTTTTATTTACTAATTGTAAAATCTTATTTGACGAGTTACGAATAAATGAAGGTAGCTTCCTTATCGAGTAAATTTTTGAATACCAATCAAAAACTGTGTACCCAGCAAATACTTCATCCCCACCATCACCGGATAAAGCCACTTTTACATACTTTGAAATCTCGCTTGTAACAATATCGGTGGGTATCGCAGAAGAATCAGGAAAAGGATGCCCCACATGTCTTAGTATTCGCCAAAACCGCTCTTCACTAAATTTATTATTCTCCACCGTAATCTCATGATGGTCTGTATCGAATTTTTTAGCCACTAATGAAGCTATTTGACTCTCATCATAACCAGCAGTTTTAAATTTTACTGTAAATGTGCGTACAGGCTTATTACTCAACTGCGACATCATTGCTACTACTGAACTAGAATCAATTCCACCAGATAAAAATGCTCCTACAGGAACATCACTAATCATTTGACGATTTACTGCATTCTGGAAATATGGCTTCACCAGATCTGCAGCATCTTGGATACTATTGATTTTGTTATCAATTGTATATTTTACCCTAAAATAGGGTTGAGTAATAATTTTTTGATTTGCATCAAGCTCTAAAAAGTACCCAGGTTGGAGACTGTATACCCCTTGAACTAATGTATAAGGTTCTTTTATATAACCAGTATATAGATATTCCAACAGTTTATCATGATTAAGTTTTGGTGTTTCTACAGCACAATTTAATAGGGCTCTTAATTCAGAACTGAAAATGAACCCCTTTTCATTCAGATTATAAAAAAAAGGTTTCTCACCAAACCTATCTCGAGCAAAGAAATATTTCTTAGTTAAAATATGATAAATACAGAATACAAACATGCCTTTAAGTCTTAATAGCATTGACTTTCCAAATTGCTTGTACATATTCACTACAACCTCTGTATCTGAATTGCTTTTAAAAGTACACCCCTGATTTAGAAGCTCTTCTTTAAGTTCTCGGTAATTATATATTTCACCATTGAAAAAGATTAAATACTCACCACAACTAGAAAATAAAGGCTGCTTTCCTGTATTAAGATCAATAATAGATAGTCTACGCATCGCAAGAGTGCATACATCATCTGAATAATATCCATCATCATCCGGTCCTCGATGATAAATAGATTCAGCCATTTCAGATACAATCCTATTTCTACCTTCTTTATTTACTCCGCTCTTACTAATATAACCTACTATTCCACACATTTTTTAATTATCAGATGGTTTATATAATTTGAAAAAAATTTCCTTATAAGAGCTCCAATCATATAAAGTATGAGCAATTGACTTGATTCTTTCTTTTTCATCTCTGCGGTCTGATTGCTGCAAAGAATCGATAAATAACTTTAATCCTTCTATTTCATCTTTAGAATACTCGGGGTAAATCAAAAACCCTAAATTGTATTTAATCACCTGTTTATGAACATCTCCAAGATTAGGAGAGGTAACAACCTTAAGTCCACTGGAAATATATTCAGCAAATTTTACTGGGGAAGCTGCCTGATTTAATAGTCTTCCATCTCTCAATAAAAAAGCCACATCGCACACATTCAAAAATAATGGCACCTCATATCGTTTAAGACTTAAGTGCATCAAGCGATTGCCAAATATTTTCACAAACTCTATTGAAACAGGATGGCTGTGAGGATCATCATTCGTCAATAAAATATATTTTATATCTGGATACTCTAAAAACTCTGACCAAAGTTTCAACATCTGCGGAACTTTTTGATAGTGGCTTAAGCCCCCAGAGTAAACAAAAACAATATCAGTCTCCTTCAATCCGTATTTAATACGATGTTGTTGTAAAACATCTATTGAAATGTGAAAGTCAGAATGATTAACACAGCAAGGAATTACGTGTGTATTTTTTTTTTGAAATTTCCTATTTACAGAACTCTCCAGTAAACTCGTAACTGTTGTTACATTTTTTGCATACTTCACACACCAAGATTCTATAAGCAGATAAAGTTTTTTTTTTATCGAAGGTACATTTACTGAGTTAAGTTCATCTTCCAAGTGCCCCCTCACATCATAAGTTAAGTCTTTTTTGGGGGAACTTAGAAAATTAATTATAATACTCGCTAAACCGCCCCAAATACCTCTTGCGTAAAGATTATTGATTTCAAAATCCTTAGCAATTGATATACCTTTTCTTATAATTTTATAGAAATTTTTAAAAAAATTGGCCGACTGTATCTCAAAAATTTGGACACCGACAGATTCAATTTTTTTTCCAATAGTCTCATTAAACTTAGTTCTATTTTCTATAATACACAAAATCCCCACAGATAATCCACTCTTAGATAAATAACTAACTTGTTCTCCGACTTGAGATTGGAATACAGCCGAATTTTCAAGTGTCAATCCAATATCGATCAAAACAACTAGTATATCAATCTTTTTACTATCCATTAGAAATTTTAATACCAAATAATATTTGTAATCAATGTATTGCTTCTAAAATTAAGTGAAATCCGTTTAGTCGTAATCTCTACACCATACGAATAGCTGTAAGGTACATCCGTAATTGCAAAATCTAAAACTTGATTTGATTTAAGAACAACTAACAAGCCATTTTTTAGCTTTAGCGTACATGAAAAAATATTATTTACTAAAGTACATTCCCTAACATCAACATCTGGATGTACGATAAGGTTGAAGTATTTATTTTTTCTACCTCTGATATAATCATTAATGCATAGTTCCTTTTCTTTCAAATCAAATGAGCGATGGTGTGGTACTGGATAACCATAATGAACACCTTTGATTAATTTTTTATAAGTCCACAATTTGGGCCATGTCCTTTGTCTTAAACTAAACAACCCAGCTACCCCGCCTTTCCATTTATCTTGTTCACTATGCTCTAATACCACTGTATTGTGAGACTTTGTGGAACGGTAAAAATTTCTTTTCTCAGGAGATGCTGTATAAACAGCACAACCTGGATCGACAAAAAGATCGTACCCGTCAATATTGAGTTCAAAGGACAGCTTATCATTATGATTATGTCCTCCTCTACGCCGTTGACCATTTTGCCCACATGTAACAATTAAATTAGAACGCGTATTCTTTCTAACGGCTATACCCGCATCTTTATAATATGACATCTCACTAACAGAAGGAATACTTTCCTTTATGTGTTCATGAAATTTCAGATGTACACCATCAGTAAGAATCAATGCTTCAGTTAAAGAAGCAGTATCAAATTCAATATCATTAAAATCAATCTGATACATTATACTTGCAGTTGCCATTAAGTGTCTGTGATCACTAAAATTTTCAGGGTAAGCAACTATGAGTTTATGTACCCTGGCTGAATCATTATCGCCAATTTGTGGAACATTATAATTGCTTTTTGTTATGGCAGAAGTTAGCAATATCATCTTGTAAAGTTTCTGATAAAACCAGTCTGGCAAAGCATTATAAGATTTAGCTGTATGTATGAGCTTAAAAACTTGAGTTCGAAGCTTTGGGAAAGTATTCAGTAAATTTTTTTTCGATTTAATTATGTTTATACGATTAAGAGGTATTCTTTCAATTAACAATGCCCCGGATAAAAAAAGTTCCGCAACTAGTCTATGATAGTGAGTTGATCCTTCATGTGAATACCCATCCAAATAAACTTCATTTCGCATTTCGCTTAATAACTCTTGAATAGAAAAAATTAGCCATGAATCAGATTCTTCAACTTCTGTTAGAAATGATGCTATATATAACATACCCACAATATCTGACAAATAATGATTCCCAGCAGCTACCGTAGAATATTCTAGATTATGCTCAATATGTATTGCATGAAAATATAATGACTTCTTAAAAAGTTTCACGAATTCTGGATATTTTTCTATATCTGTTTGAAAGAATTTATACGCCCATATCCAATTTACTGCTCTTAAACCAACATCCATTGCGCATGCCCAATTAACTCCATATCCCATTTTATTTGAGGCAATCCAATCAACTACCTGATACATGAACTCATCAGCACCAGTTCTTCCAATAACAATTTTGGCAGATGCCAATAATCCAACATGATTAAACCGAGATAGCTCCCTCGGAATTTTTATATCTGCATCTTTTTTTTCAGCAACTTGTATTCGATTGTATAATGAACAATCATCCCATTTATAGCCTGACTTGAAATCAGTGTGCCAACTAATTGGGTTGTATAAATAAGACTTCCCTGGAAAAGTATTGGCTAATAATGAATATACCTTTTCGTTATTCACTTCTGCAGTTGAGTTAGTATCAAGATAACTTTTAGATAAAATAATCAGTTGATGATTAAATGCTTGTTCAACATGCTCTTTTAAAAAATTATTTTCTGCGTAATATTTTTCTAAGTAAACTTTACAATTACCACCAGGCAAAACTGCATTAGTATGTGGTACCGTATGGAAATCAAAATCTTGAACCTTTGCGACTATGCTTTCAATACTATTTAGGTATTGTTTAATTTTCCTTTCTCGCCAAATCTTATAACTTAACCTTCGAGGTAGAATTAACAAAAAATCGTTTACATCAATTATTAATGCAAGGAATTTATAGAAATACGATGTGAAATAATCTACCATTCTATAAGAAAATATTGACGATTACCTTAATGCTTATTTGTCTTTTTATGTAAAATCGCTAACATAAAGAAATAAAACATTATTGTTGGAATAGATAGAATAAATGTATTTGTCAATGCAGGAAAAACAAATGGTGCTATAAGCAGCGAATCATATGGCAAAACATAATTTCTAATAAATATTAAAATTGAAAAAAAACCTATCAAACCGCTAGTAACAATTATTCTTAGCCAATCATTATGATAATAACGGGGAGAGTAATCAAAAGGAAAGGCATCTATTCTTTCAACCGCATTGAATCCGCTACCAATCAATGGTGAAGATACAATTCGATTTTTAGCAGTGTTCCAAAGGATGAGTGGCCTTTTAACACTATTATCTTCATCATTTTTGTCTAACAATTGTTCATTAGCTTTTGTAAACCTCTCAAAGGCAAATTTCAAAATATCTGCTTGTGCGAATCCGCTATTATTTGAAATAAACGTCGAGACAAAAAAAGCAATAGATAGAAAAATCACCCCTATAAAAGAAAAAACAAACAACCCTTTAAACTTGTATTGATAAAATGTTAGTACCAAAGAGTAAACTATGGTTATTAGTAGCTCGCTTCTACTTCCTAAAACAACAGCCAAACCCATTGGCATCATAATAAGTAGCGCAGTTAATAGAAAATTGGGCCTTTCTAATAGATTTTTTTTGATAAAAACTACAATAAAGAGATATATGATATTAACCTGAAGCATAGAAGTATTTGGGTTGCCAAAAATCCCCCTTGGCCGAAGCATATTTACAATTTCTGAAACATCTGCTACTCCTAAATCTTCAGCTGCATTTTTACTATAATAAAAATTGGCTAAAAATGGAAGTTGTCCATTTAGAAATATAATAGCAAAATTCAATATAATACCAGAGAAGAAAATCCAATATAACCATCTGTAATTAAATGAAATATTACTCGTAGCTAATCCATAAGAAAAAATCATTAAAAGATAAATTGTAATACTCCATAAAGTTTCAGAGAACTGACTCTCAGGAAACTTAAGATAAAAAAAAAGTTCTCCGACAAGTGAACAGGCGATTATCACAATGAAAAGGCATGCAATTTTGAAAAAAGATTTGTCGATTTTTTTCTTCCAAAATAATACATTACCCAACCAAATGACGATCAGTATGTAGGAGATTTTCACAGGCATTCCTGCCAAATGAAACATCGGAAACAAGAGTTGATCTACTAGAAATAAGAGAAAAAAACTAGGGAAATAAACAAACTTTCCAGCAATTTTTCTTTCTACCCCCTTAGATTCAATATCCAGTATTTGTGCCAAGCTATCAAGTTAAAAAGTGTCCATATATATAAACTGTTATCTGCTTTGTTAGTAAAATGAGCTTCAAACATTTTATTGATATAGTTCAAATTAAAGCGTCCCGAGTTTATTAGGGGTGATTCAAGTATTTGATTCTTTACCTTCTTTCCAAAGTCTCCGCGTAGCCATTGAGCCATAGGGGCATTAAAACCCATTTTTTTCCTGTAAATAATTTCATTGGGGATAATACCTTCTACTGCTTTCTTAAATAAATATTTAGGAACATCATTTTTGATCTTATAAGATTGAGGAATATCCATGGTAAAATCAACAAGATGATGATCTAAAAAAGGAACACGAGATTCCAATGAAACAGACATTGTTATCTTATCAACACGCATGAGCAATAACTCAGGTAAACGAAGCTGAAATTCATTATAGGTCATTCTAGTCAGTATATCCTTAATGCCATAACGTTTATCAAAAGGATTGATAAATGATTTTATTACATTAAAACTATCGGGTTTATCATAATCAGCAGGGAGAAGTCCCGACGATATGATTTCTTTACCAAATGAATGTCTTTGAAATTTATCTTCATGAAGTAAACTTTTCTTCATCGTTGACCAGAAGACAGGGGCCCCCGTCCAGAAAAGTTCCATATTATAAGCAGCTCTATAAATGATATCAGCCAAGAAACTAAATGAAGGCTTAATAGTAGCAGCGAATAAAGCAATTGAAGCGATAGGTTTTTGAATAATCGAGGGTACATATTTCCGAAAAGGCTTCCAAAACTTTCGGTCAGCTTTTAGATAGTTCATATAGCTAGAGTAACCAGCAAACTGTTCATCTGAACCTTCCCCAACTTGTATTACTGTTACTCCTGTATCTTTTGCCAATTTTGATACAAAGTATAACGGAATACAAACCCAATCTGCTAAAGGTTCATCCTGCTGATATACAAGATCGTCGATATAATCCATCATATCTTTCTCATCAATGAGAATTTCATGATGGTTCGTCTTAAATTGTTTTGCTATTGCATTGGCATATTCTAATTCATTTAGGTGAATATAATCCTTAAATCCAACTGTGAAGGTCTCTAAAGGCTTCTCAGTAAATTGACTCATCAAAGCTACATTTACTGAGGAATCTATGCCACCAGATAGGAAAACCCCTATTGGAACATCAGACATCATTCTTTTTTCAACTCCCTTTGTAAGCCGATCTCTGATTCCTTGAATATAAAATTGCTCCCGTTCCGTTTCGCTTATCCCATCCAAATGATCTAAAATACCAGACTTACCGGTACCTGCTTCCCAATATCTCCTTGACTCAATAGAGCCATATTGATTTATATTCAAATAACAACCAGCAGGCATTTTATAAATACCTTTAAACATGGTTAATGGAGCAGGGGTTGTCAGGAAACTGAGGTAATGATACATGGCAAGATCATCGACTTCGGGTTTAACCAAGGGATGTAGCAGTAATGCCTTGATCTCAGAAGCAAAGACAAGCCCATCATCTGTAAAAGAAAAATACAATGGTTTAACACCTATTCTGTCACGGCATATAAACAGTTGCTTTAAGTGGTTGTTCCAAATAGCAAAAGCGTAATCACCCTCAATTTTTTCGAGTAAACCGTCAATTCCCCATTGTTCATACCCATGAATTAAGACCTCGGTATCAGAATGATCGGTTTTAAACTGATGACCATCTTTAAGCAATTGATCACGTAATCCTTGATGGTTATATATTTCGCCATTAAAGGTGATCCACACAGCTCCATCCTCATTGCACATTGGTTGTGAAGCGATGGTAGATAAATCAACAATTGATAAGCGTCGATGAGCGAATCCAACAGGATGAGATTCATTTATCCATATTTCACCACCATCTGGCCCACGATGCTCCATTCTATCTCTCATGGAGATTAGTATATCCTTATCTGGCGTTTGAGATGACTTATAATTATATATTCCAGCTATTCCACACATACTTCAATTCTTAGCGATTAAAAATTTGATTTTCGACCTCAAAACTTATCCTGGTAGCTGAAAATTGCTCTTCCAATGAAATAGGCCACTGTTTCTCTTTGGTTAAAGCATCCCTAAGCGCTTCAAGCTCCTCTAAATGTCCTTTACCTTTACAACTTATTAGTTTTTTTCCTTTAGCGCCATAGTAAGTTAGTTCTTTGAAATTGTTCATTTGAATAATCTGACCATCGAAATATATATCACATGTTTCTTTAGGAACAGACTTATCACCCATACTGGTGTATGTAAGAGTACAAATAGAACCATTGGCGTATTTCAGGACAACAATAAAGTTATCATTGCGATTCCATTGTTTTCCTTTAGGATCGATAGCCGAAGCCATTATAGATTCACAACGATCGCCTGTTAGGAAATTGAAGAGATCATAGATATGGCAGGCCTCACCAATATTTCTTCCTCCACCTTCCTTTCCATGAACCCAAAATTCGGGAGCTATAAATCCTGCATTCATTCTATAATTGATGATCAACGGAGTGGTAGATCTTTCAATGATTTTTTTCATTTGTACTGCTGCTTCAGAAAATCTTCTATTAAAACCAGTCAGCAGCAGTGGTTTATTCACAACATTACTGTGATAAAATTCTTCTATCTGTAATAATTCCTCCTCACTCATTGCCAAGGGCTTCTCTACAAACACATGTTTACCTGCGCGCAATGCTTCAATAGTCATACTAGCATGAAGATCATGTCTCGTACAAATCACTACTAAACCTATTTCTGCATCATTGAGTACTTCACCATAGTTCGTGGTGGCATTCTTGGCACCAAATTGCTTTGCTACCGAGATAGCATTTGACCCATTACGATTCAAAATTGTATGAATGAAAAAATCCGAAGAAAGATGATTGATATTGGGCAAATGTGTCGATTGAGCAAACCCACCAGCTCCAATCACGGCAACATTTACCAATTTCGATTTATCATATCCTCCAGCAATTTGAATGGTTGTGCCTTCATTGGATTTCGAATCGGTAGATGGGTATGCAAGAATGATCAACATATCCTTTAATCTACCTTGTACCAAACTTTCATATACCTCAGGGGCATCATTCACGGTAAAGCTACCATTGGTATAATCTGAAAGCACGATACGCTTTTGCTTTATGAGTCGTAAATACTCCTCCATGTTTCTATTCTCAGTCCAACGTACATAAGCAAAGGGGTAATCAATCCCTTCATCTTCATAGGTGTCGTCGTATCGACCTGGTCCGTATGAGGTCGATATAAGAAAATCTATTTCCTTTTTGTAGAAATCTGCCCTTGAAAACGCCAGTGATACACTTCCCACCAAAACAACTCGCCCCTTTTTCCGGCACATTTTCATAGCTTGATCAATAATATTGTCTCCTGCTGCTGCTGCTGTTATAATAACTGCATCGGCTCCGAAGTTATCCGTATGTTTCAATACACGTTCTATCGATTCTTCTTGAATGGCATTGATACCGATATCCATCCCATTTTTTAAAGCCATGTCTACACGCTGCTTATCTACATCGATACCGATCACAACACAACCGTTATTTTTGAGTAATTGAACTGTCAATTGTCCCAAGATACCAAGTCCAAAAACAACAATTCGTTCACCAATCGTTGGGTTGGTTCTTCGAACACCTTGCAAAGCTATGGCACCCAAAGTAACGGTTGAAGCTTCTGCCAGGTCTATCGCATCTGATAATTTTACAACAAGATTGACGGGAACATCAATATATTCAGCATGGTTTGCATGACCTGCCCCTGCACAAGCTACCTTATCGCCGGGAACAATACCATTTACATTCTCACCGACTGCAACCACGATTCCTGATGCTGAATAACCGATCGGATAAGCAGCATCAACCTTGCCTTTGAGTAGGCTCTTTGCCTGAACCAATCCTTTTTCCTTAATTAGATCATATACCTTTTTAAGATATTCAGGTTTTTTGATCAACCGTTTATAAAGAGGCTCTCCAGATCCTTTTACAGTAGTCATTTCTGTTCCTGGACTTATGCATGAAAAAGCGACTTTCACAAGAACATGATTAGGATCCACTACAGGCATGGGTACCTGTTCGACTATGATTTTACCTTTCTTTACTAATAATTGTTTCATCTACTTTCTTTTAGACGGAAATTCATTGATCAGATCAATGTGTTCCTGTACAATTTGTTCATTTGTAAATAATCTCAAGGCCCTTTCCCTCCCACTTTTTCCGAATTCATTTCTAAGCTCGTCATTCTTAACGAGGGAGCTTAGTTTTTCAACATAGATATCCCCATTCAATTTACCATCTCTAAAGGGGACCAATATTCCGGATACATTGTCTTCTATTGTTTCAGGGTGTCCACCCGAAGTAGATGAAATAACAGCTTTACCACTCATCATGGCTTCAATATTGGCTATACCCATACATGCATGCTTATCCTTAGTTGGCGCAGTAAATATGTCACATGAGGCAAAATAAAAAGGCTTATCCTCAAAGTCAATGTTAAAGGCATATCGAACCTGCTGATTTTGTTTAGCTAATTCTTCAACCTTATCGCATAGTTCGGCTTTTGCACCAACGATGAATATGATTAACCTGGGGTCAATTTCTGTCAATCGAACCATATTTCTTAATAGAAAATCAACACCCATATCCATTCCAACTCTTCCCATTGTCATTAAAACAATGGCATTTTCGGGTATACGATGCCTTTTTCGAATGGCAGTTCCATTATTGGATGGATGATATAGTTCTTTATCTACATTATTATAGATAACTTTTATTGGGTAATCTATCTCTAAGAATCCTTTACCCGATGCCGCACAATACATACTGCATGACAATATCTTATCCGCAAATCTAATCGCATGGCGTAAAAAGGGTTTTTCCCTTTGATAGATCTCAGGCGTGAGAAAGAAAGCACCATAGATAGTACAGAATAACCCACTTAATCTATCCTTTTTAATAAAAGGCAAAACATGGACCTGATCGTTATCATATGTGAATACATACGATATATTTTCTTCGATAATAATTCGATTGATCCTTTCAGAGATACTGATTGCTCTACTATATCTTTTGAACGAGAGCCCAATGCGATGATTCAGACCCTGAAACATCCGCAACAAACAGGTTACAGTATTTTTCTTAAAGAACAAACTGGGAGAGAAATAAATGTTCTTAACCCCCTTATCCATTTTATGTATCTCGTTCTCTTCAGTAGTATAAGATAGGGTAATCACTTCGTATCCCTGATCTACTATACCTGGAAGAAGTTCGTACAAATGACTGGCTATTCCACCAAATGGAGGAGGCCAAGGACCCACAAAAAGTAATTTTTCTTTACTCATGAACATTAATTTCCTTAGGATATAACCTTGCAAAATCTGAAATCGCATTTTTTAAACCTTGCAGCTCACTTTCTGTCATTCTTGAATGACAAGGAAGATTTACGATATGATCTGCTATATAACAAGCATTTGGAAAAAGAACTCTGTCATATACAAATTTCTCATTTTGCGGCTCAGGTGTAAGAGGGCCATCAAACCATAATCCTACTTCATAACCTCTTTTTATGAAATAAGTAATAAAGTTGTTACGATTATTTACTAAGAACGAAATACGCGAACTAACAATATTTACACTTTTGTCTTTTGAAGAAACCGCATCAGGTATTGTATAACCACATACAATAGCATATTTACGTATATCAGCATAGTTTTCCAAACATCTTTCTGTTACTGTCTTGAATCGTTTCCATTGAATAAAGGCCAATCTGTTCATCGCTCTTGACATACGAAAAACAAATCCTTTTTGGAAAGCAAGGCTTGATTCATCACTTGAATTGGAATAACGAAATAATTTGATTCTAAAAAAGAAATAGATTATATACTTACCGACAGCATATAATCCACTTTTATGACATATTGATGAAATAAATGTTTGTAATATATCTTTTGTAGATTGGAATATCCCCTTTGAATAACATTTTGTGTACCAGATTTCATGATCTTGAAACTTGTGTGCCACATTGATTAGAAGAAGTCCTCCCCAACCCGTAGAAAGTGTTTTAGAGAGTTCCATAGAAAAGATCGCAGCATCACCAAAACTGCCTACATATCTTCCGTCAATCTTTGACCCTAATGATAACGCACAATCTTCTATGATAAGAATTTTTTTCTGAGATGTTTGCTCTATCAGGGTATGTATATCAGCTGGATTCCCAAAAGTATGTTGTAGAATAATCGCTTTCGTCCTTGGCGTTATTGCAGTAATAATAGATGAGATATCAGTATTCAACGTTGTTGGATTGATATCTACATATATTGGAGCTGCCCCACTATCCAGAACAGCAGTTGGAACGGCCAAACATGTAAACGCGGAAATAATCACTTCATCACCCTTACCAATCCCAGCCATTTTAAGTGCCGCAGATGTTGCTCCCCTACCTGTTGAAAATGGATAGGCTATTGAATCAGGAAATAGAGTACCGACCTGATTAATAAATCTACTCAATACAAATGAATTACCCCTTACACGGATAAGGTCCAAGAACTGAAGATACAGATAATGAAAGACCTGGGTAACTCCTATTGAGGAATAGTAGAGCGAGACAAAATATTTAAACATGGCACTATGACCTCGCTTGACGAATTTGCGTGATCAAGTTGTTGGTGGTTTCTGAAATAAAACGAATCGTTTCTTCTGTAAGCCCAGGATGTGTTGGTAAATTTATTCCAGAAGCAGATAGTCCTGCTGAAATAGGACAAGATTGTTGCTGATACATTGGCAAAGATGAAACAGTATAGAAGAAAGGTCTACTGTCAATTCCAGCTTTCCTTAACTCATCAATCAGTTGATCACGCTCTTCACGACTAAAGTCATTAATCACTAAACATGTCATCCAATTAACTGGCTCTGTATTAGGCATTGATGGATTCCATGATACATTATCAATATCAATGTATTGTTTATACCAAACAAGCAGTTGATTGCGCTGGGCAGTCAGTGTTTCAATTCTACTCATTTGAGCATATCCTAATGCAGCTTGCAAATTGGTCATACGATAATTATAGCCCACCTCGGTATACCAATATCTCTTTTCGCGACTCATTCCATGATCTCTGAGGAACCGCGCACGATCGGCCAATTCAAAAGAATTCGTTGTTATCGCTCCACCCTCTCCAGTTGTAATGATCTTATTACCAAAAAAACTGAAAGAAGCCATTTCAGACATACTTCCTACTTTCTTCCCATTGTATGTGGCGCCATGCGCTTCTGCGGCATCTTCAATCAATGCAATACCATGTTGATCTGCAATTGAACGTAGCTCATCCATTGGCGCAGGATGCCCATATATGTGAACAGGTATTATAGCCTTGGTCTTGGCGGTTATTTTTCTCGCTACATCTAATGGATCCATACACCAATCAGATTCTCGAACATCAACAAGTACTGGGGTGGCTCCAGCCATACGTACAACATTGGCTGTTGCTACAAAAGTTAGATCTGGCAAGATCACTTCGTCACCTTCTTTTATATTCAAAACTTCTAGAGCTAGATGTAATGCCACAGTCCCATTTGCCACAAGGACACAATACTTAGTACCACAAAAATCAGCAAAACTCTTTTCAAACAACTGCATATATTCTCCCTGAGAAGATACCCATCCACTTGATACGGCTTTTGATACATATTCGAGTTCTAACTCTCCAATTACTGGTTGTGAAATATTAATCATAAAAATTAAATAAAATCTATTTACTAATTGACCATTCCTTCTCTTTAAAATCAATACTTATTTCTCCACAAATATTCTTCCATCTACCACTCACTTCTTCATTATACAAATAAGGTCGCCATCCAGTTTTAAAATATAATTTAATAGCAGCCACACGAAAGTCATGTGTTTCAAGATAAATACGATGATAACCACTACTTTTAAGTCTGTTTACAACTCTTTCAACTAGCACTTTTCCCATTTGAATACCTCTATGATCTCCATGTACAGCAAGCCAACCAAGATTTCCCGCAAACGGGTGGCGCTCGGAAGGATGATGTGATGCAAAACATGAGCCAACGATCTTGCTACTTGGCTTATGCTCTACAACAAAAAATCCATTGGGTAAAATATGCTGGTTCCAATATTCTAAAGGACAATCGCCCATTTCTGTCTCTTTCAACAAAGATTGGTAACTTAATAAATCTCTATTTTGATCAAACTGTCTAATAACATAATTCTTATCGGCTATATCGTTTTCCTGGAAAGGGTTTTCTCCTTCCCATAACATCTCTAATAAATACACCGGTTTATCGGGCACGAAAATTTTATAAATTTTGAGAAGTAATTTCTTGATTGCGAGTATCATTGATCATTAATTTATATACTAACTAGTGATTATAATTTATTATATAATACCATGAAAAAATAAAAATCATACCAAAAGAACCAATTACAATATTCAACTATTAATTGAAGTTTCATGATAACAAACAATCAAGTTTTTTGAATTAAATATAAAGGAAGGGTTATATACAGTAATTATGTAAGGAAATAATATGCAATCAAAAGAGCATGAAACAAAGTCTAAGATGTTTTATGTTCAGGCAACTATTATGATCATGAATAAATATTGTTACAGATTATCTATTGAATTCTTGAATACAATCTCATAATTTAAGAAATATTTATTAACTTAATATAACACCTAAAAGAATCGCATAATAAATAATCATGCAATAGTTATTAACATTCTTATACTACAAAATCTATGGTTACTGATTGTTAATATCAATTAAGAAAATGAATACAAATAACCATCTATGGCTCAAAAATAATCACAGTCTTATTAGAAGATTCATTTATTTTTAAAGACGATTCCGTACTCAACAATATCTGTATACTTACCCTCAAAAAAGAATGCTTCCCTTCTTCGCCCTTCCTCAGACATACCAAGTTTTATAGCTAGTTTTTTCATACCCACATTTTCATCTGCTGTACCACAATAGATACGACGAATATTTAGTCTATCAATACCATGTCTTATCATAAGAGTTGCTGCCTCAAAAGAATATCCTTTCCCCCAATATTTACTTTCACCCATAATAACAGCGAATTCTGCACTCCGACTTATCATGTCAATTGATTGTAAAGCCATATTACCGATGTGTTCCCCATTTTCCTTGAAAAAGACTGACAGATGTAAAGATGTGTTATTAATAGACGAAATGTATGAACGAATATCTTTCTCGGTCGTCGGAAATTTACCATGGGTACTATACTTGGTAACTTCCTGGTTATTAAACCATTTTACATAATTTGTAAGATCGTCATTCTCTGTTATTCTACGCAACCCAATATTTTCTCCTTCAAGAAAAAAGAAGTTCTGATGTTGAATCATATTAATTGTTGTTTAGTATAAAAGATTTAATACAAGCTGGAAATTGGTCATTATTATAGTCCCATGATGAAACTATCTTCTTCGGAGAAAAGTCTTCTTTCCGAGAACCCCTTAAAACGGATTTTGACTTATTGATTAACTCTTCAATAGTAAAAGCTAGATCGACTCCAGGGACATATTTTAGTGTATCCTTTTCGACAAAACTTTGTTGTGTAAACCTTTTCCGAAGCATTCCGCTAAAATCTATCATGTTTGAGATAACTGCACAATTAGATAAATAGGCTGCTTCAATACACATAGAAGTAGAAACTGACACTATAAATAGATCAATTTCGGTCAATCGATTGATCTCCTTTACAATGGATGCCGATAAATTTGTAGTCATAGTTTCGTTAGTGACTTCATTGATTTGTGCATCTGGCCATTGGATTTCTAAATCCTTGCAATCAGATAAGCTTTCTATGATGCTTTGTTTATCCGCGTTAGAAGATATATATGGCCTATAAATAAAATGGATTACATCTTCCTTACATCTAAGTTCAGAAAACAAGGCTTTAATTATAGTTATCTCTAATTTTCGTGGATAATATAAAGGAAGCACCCCTGCATATAAGACTTTTTTCCGAGATAAAGTTTCATTCGACTTAATATCCTTATTCGTTATATAAGCATCCAAATTCCTTAACCAAAGTGAACCAGCTTTATATATTGAAGCTATTGATACTCTATGAACTTTTGTAGCATACTCATATTCTATCGTACCCTGTAAAAATATTTTCTTATACTCATTCAATAAATAGCCATTCATGATAAGTTGATCAGTAGTATATGGAATAAAGTAAGAATCAATTTTATTTCGTTTTGCCCAGGATGCTAAGATACGATCTTGTTCACCCCATGTACAAGATTGTATCAGTACAATTTTTTTATACTGATTTGATAGTGATTCAAATTCTTTTGGATAATCGTATTTAGCTGATATAAAATCATCAATTATTTTCCACGAATATTTGATGCTACCTATCCATGAGAGAATGAATAAAAACATTCTTACATGAAAGCTTTTCTTTTTATCATTACCGTCTTCGCTAAAATTAACAAACATATTATAATAATAATATTTCATTTTTGTATTCCGGTACCTAAACCAAAATCCATTCATCCGCATTACTTCGGAGATATTATACAAACTAAATAATGCTTTAGAGAATTTGGGCTTCCAATTATAACATAAAATATTATTTTTATTTTTAATTGATGCTATTTCCTTTTCAAATTTAAGTGGTCCAACAAGTCCAATTGTCAATCTCTCATCATCTAATGAAGACAGAAACGTGTTTGAAACTAATACTTTCCCGACACGCCAGAAAGGAACGGAAACTAGTACTAAGGTCTGATTTTTTTTATCCTGCATATGACTTGAGAAGGGATAGCATTTTTTTCTTTGCACCTAAGAAAGGAAATGTAAACTGGGTATTATCATTTTGAAAAGTTTCTAAGTTTTGAATTATTTCACTAAAAAGATCAGAAAATTTTATAATGTGGATGTTATATAAATCATATGGTATATACAACATACTGCGATCTATAATATTATTCTGATAGCTGAAAGTGGGAATACCCAAAATGGAAGACTCTATTAATGCCATTGTAGATATCCCTATAACCATTTCACTATTAGATAAAGCTGAAGAGATAGATGATGATTCGTCTAAGACTATTCTTATAAATTCATTTTTTGAATAATTATCTGAAATAAATTTTGTCCATTCATTTCTAGATTCTAAGGGGTGAGGTCTAATTGTAAGTGTTATTTGTTGGGGGATATTATAAGATCTAAGAATTTCACTCACAATTACATACTCATTAACTAGAGCTTTAGGATAATAATGTGCTATATTTTCAGTAACGAATAACACATTAATTGATTTTCTATAATTATTACGTTTACGCGTGTAGCGAAACTGGTAAAGGTTTTCTAAATGCAAGTTCCCAATTACATGAATTATTGAGCCTAAACTTTCGAATTTACGATAGGGTTCAGCCATAAGTTCGTCACATACAATAATTTGATCAGGGGTTACTTCAATTCTATTACTTACAAAACGAACGTTATCCCCTGTCCATGAGTCTATATAAACAAAACTAGGTTTTTGGTTTAACCTTGCAAGATGTATTGAATACCTTTCTATATTGGAATTTATACTTGTTGATACAAAAACAACATCAGGAGAAATTTCATTAAAAATTTCCGAATATAAACTAAAGTCTATATCACTTTCATTTTCATAACCGTCAATGGGAAAAACGTTCAACTCTTTAAGTAAAGGCGCATATACTTCTTTCATACGTGCCCTTACTAAGGCTGGCCCTATGAGTAGCAAGTAAACATCAAACAAGTCCTCTTTAAGCAATTCGTCAATAAGAGGATCTAATAGATTATAACCACCTGGATCATGAGCAGAAAACAGAATTTTCTTTTTTTGCATAGATATCTATACGTAATCATTTTCGCTATCATCCACATCTGGGAAAGCTTGTCTGATTTCAGAGACATTTTCCATAACCTTTTCTACAGCCATAATTATATCATCAATATCAGTTGTTTGCAATGGCTCTCTAATGATCGGAGAAAGAATCAATTCTTTTTCATAGAAACGCTCAGCTGTTGGACAAAGTCCCTTTGAGTAATTATAATCAACATCTGGATTAAGGCAGAAAGGAAAACCACGTGATCCAATTACCTTTTTAGTTTGGTACATTGGGTTAAGATACAGAGGCTTTAAATACCCGCCAGCAAAAACAGTATCTTCAAAATCCTTAGGTTCTATGAATTCTTGCTGCACAGCCTTAATAAATAAGTTACGTGATAATCCAACTTTCAAACTGTCGTATTTAAAAGGATAAACATAGTATGCATTATTACATAAATCATTCTGTGACATGTCAAATAGCCCAAACTGAGACATTTTATCTGTAAAATATGAGGCTAACTCTTGCCTCTTTAATACATACTTATCTAACTTATCTAACTGTGCTATTCCTATTGCAGCTTGTATTTCAGTTAATCGAAAATTTCCGCCAACAAAATTTGAAAAATCTTCCCCTTCTAAAGAATCTATAATGTTTTCTCCATGATTGCGAATAGCTTGTGCTTTCAAGGCAATATCATCATTGTTTGTAGCCAGCATTCCTCCTTCACCAGTATGTATATGTTTGTGATAGTTTAAACTAAAGCCTCCAATATCTCCCAGTGCTCCAACGGGTTTCCCCTTGTAAAAAATACCGGGTGCCTGTGCCGCATCTTCAATTACTTTGATGTTGTGCTTTTTCGCAATTTCTAATATCCTGTCCATATTGGCAATACCTCCAAAAAGATGAACAACTATAATTGCTTTTGTTCTTGGGGTAATATTCCTTTCGAATGAATCCGGATCAATGCAATACGTAATTGGATCAACATCTGCAAATACAGGGATAGCTCCATAGAAAAAGCAGCAAGAAGCAGATGCAGACATGGTATAACTAGAGCAGATTACTTCATCACCAGGTTCTATTCCAACACTACCTAACGCTATCACCAGTCCTGATGTCCATGAGTTAATACTGATCGCATGTTTAAATCCATACTGTGTTGCCCACTTTTTTTCAAACTCCTTGACTTTAGGTCCACCAAGAAAAAGATCGCCTGGACTTCCAAAAAATGCAGATAATACATCAGACTCCATAACTTCCTGAACCGCTTGTTTTTCTTCGGGTCCCATAGTAACTCTACGTGGGAAAGGATTAGTTCTTACTTTTTCTCCTCCTAGAATTGCTGGTTTATTTTTCATTTTCTTATTTTGAATAATTTAAATGATGTTTTTGTACTTGATCTACTAATTCCACTGTAGACAAAAAGCTCTGCTGAAGCCTTTCCAAATGAGATTTTGAATAGTTTTGATTCAAATAATTACTAATTAGCCCCATTGAATTAATAAATGCTTCATTGTAATCTACATTGAGAAACTTATCCTCAATAAACTCCCTTAAGACCATCCCGTCATAATACTCAGCTCTAGTATAGAAATGAATATGACTACCTTTTGATTCTTTATATATTATCCTCCGACAAGAAGAGATGATATCAATTTCCGTCAGATTTAGTAGTTGTTGGTCAACACCTTGAATATTTATCTTAAAAGGTTGCCCTTCATTAGTTCGCATAAATAGAATTACAGAAATAGTTGGGTCATTTTCTGAATAATCAATTATACTATCCGTAATGACTATTTTTTCTACCTCTGCTTGTATCAAAAAGACAATGAGATTTATAAAATGAGAGCAATTATGATTAAATCCTTTATGATAACGTATATCTACCGAAAGAAGTTGGTTATTACTTTCACTCAGATATTTAAGTATATCTGTAAAGGCTGGGATAAATAATCTTGAATAATTTATGAGGAGTAATATCCCCTTTTCCTGACAATCCTGAAAAACCTGTTTAGCCTCTTTATAATTCATCCCCATCGGTTTTTCTAAAAAGATCACCTTTGGGGCTTTATCAATAACCTGTTTAAGTACCGATGCGTGTGTATGATCTGGCGTACAAATAGAAACGATATCAAATGAGAAATCTTCTATTGCATTAATAGATGTATAAGAATCCTTTAAACCCCACTTTTCAGTTACTTTTCGCAGAGTATCTTCATTAGGATCGCAAAACGCTTTTACATCAAAAACGTCATGATAAAATTGATACCCCTTGACATGAGTCTTTATACTAGTAGAAGTTTCAGGTTCGTCAAAACCTTGAGCAATATTACCAGCACCAATTATCAATACAGAAAATTTCCTCATATTATACTAGACTCTTTCTGCATGTCTTCTAATACTTGCATCTCTTATTTCAGTATGTAAATCCAACCAAGATATGATCTCATACATATCAATATCTAGTACTTTGGGGTATTTGTAACTATCTACAATTGCCTTGATCAATGTGAAATCTTCTGGATAATCAAGTGTCACCCTAAGCTCCGATCGATTGAGTGGTTTAGGGTAAGAAATCAATAATGGGTTATAATAATCTTTATAATCCGTTTGATAAAATCTGTGTGAAACATGTTCTTTATCATCACTTGTCGGATTATCCATAAGTATCTTACCTAGTTCCTCTGCTTTATAAATCTGAACATCAAATCCCCAAGGCATCGAAATAGTAGGACCTGTATTTGACACAAATCGACATTGTGGATAGGTTGTCATAAAAAGAGAAATTGCCTGGTCTACCAACCTATAGTCGATCAAAGGACAATCACCTGTTATTTGTACTAGAGTATCAGTATTAAATAGTTCTGCAGCGCCGTATACTCTTTCCAAAACATTTTGTTCGCTACCTCTATAGTAAGGCCACCCATTCTGCTCGCAGAGCGCTATAATAGGGTCATCTTCACCATTCGTTGTGGTAGCAATGATAATTTTGTTGATATATGAAGAGTTAGATAAACGCTTCACTAATAGTTCTAACATAGAGTGGTCTTGTGCTACCATTAGTGGTTTACCTCTCAATCTGCTGCTTGTCATTCTTACTTCAACCGTTGCATTAATCATACTAAAAGATATTTCGAACTAAACAAAAAGCTTCTGCATATTCAACTCCTATACTTATACCCCAGCGTTGGGCTTGTATTGCTAGAGCTTTAGCCGATCGTGGATGCGGATATCCTCTCTTTTCATATTGATAACACTCCATGGCATCCGTTTTGCACTGTAAATTTTTCTCAGAAAAAGAGATAAAGAAATTTGGCAAAAAATGTCTTGGATCCGTCATTGCACGCCATTCAGTTCCAGAGGGCGTTTCAAAAGTAAAGATGGATCTTACTATCTCGTGTTGCATTGGACGTGTTGCAGTAATTACAGCTTCAAAAGCACGTTGATGATCTACATTAACATCTCCTCCATGATGAGTAAAAATAATATCTGGTCTGAAATGATTTTTTTCTGCTTCAATTACTTTGATAATATCCAATAATGGGACTGAGTCGAAACGATTATCCGGAAAATCATATATCTTTAACTCTTGATAACCAACTGTTTTAGCAGCCTTTGTTGCGTTATGTCTATGTTGGGCTAATTCTTCCTCTCTTGCTTTTACATCTCTTGAGTCATCTCTTGATGTAATACCTTCTCCTAAAATAATTACTCTACTATAAATATTTGCTTCATTTATTAATCTATTCATGCTAGCACCTAGCCCTAACAACTCATCATCTGGGTGAGCTACAACAACAAGAACTCTTTTATTTCTGAAAAATTCTAACATGTGCATTTATTTGCTTCTCATTAATTACTTCTGCATTCCGAAACTCAATTGTAAAATGTTTCGTTTCAATGAATGCAGGAGGATACCCTTCGCAGTCCAGCATTCGGATATAATCATATATTTCACCAATAGTTAAAAGATTAGCAATATCACTTTCGATAGATTTTCTTCGTTTGAAAACTACGGGATCTCCATTTTGTGGAGTTGGTTTTAAATTATCATCAATGATAGTATTTATCATTTCTTCTATAATGGGCACACATCGAAGAAATATATCTTTTGCTGTACCGTCAAGTGATAAATCTCTTTTCAAGTATATGTCACCTGCATCCAACTCTTTGACAACTCTTATCGCACTTATTTTAGTATTTTTCTTTCCCCGAATAATCAGATTTTGAAGGGGACTGCCACCACGACCATAAGGAAGGTCAGTCATATGAAAAACAATACACTCATATTTTTCATAAATATTACTAGGAATAATGTATGACCAGTGTGGTATGAAAATTTTTTGCGGTCTTATTTCATCTAATGATTCAAGTGTAAAAAAATTCTTATCTGTAATAAGTACCCAATTATACTTTTCATTCGCTGAAAGATTTTCATATAACTGGTTGTGCCAGATTTTCTCACTTACCAAAAGATATGTAGGAATCATATATTATCCCATGTTAAAGATGACCCTGCCCTAATATCTCTGCTTGCCTTCATAGTCTTTAGGACATCAAAATATTTAGGTTCTAATCCTGTAGCAGGTCTTAATGCTTTCACATTTTCACTTGTAAACGATTCTCCCTTAGCTATGTCTTTAACAGCAAAAAGAGATCTTTTAAACTTCAGATTAGGTTTTTCATCTTCCTGGATACCATATTGTATTTTCCCTAAAGCTAAGTATGCTCTTTCAGACTCTACAACTAAACTTTCCAACTCATGTGGTTCTATCGAAAAAGCACTATCGACGCCTCCGTCTTCTCGAGATATTGTGAAATGTTTCTCAATTACAGATGCGCCTAATGCAACAGAAGCAATTGCTGCACCTATACCCATTGTATGATCAGAAAGGCCTACCAAGCAATCAAATAATTGGCGCATGTGGGGTATGGTAGTTAAATTAGTATTTTCAGGACTGGCCGGATAAGTACTTGTACATTTTAGTAATACAACCTCACCTTTACCGTGCTTTTTTAAAATATTTACAGCCTCATCTATTTGAGATAAAGTTGCTGCACCTGTTGACATTATTACAGGCTTATTCGTGGCTGCGACATATTTCAATAAAGGCCAATCAGTATTCTCAAATGAAGCAATTTTATACATCTCAATCCCAAGAGTCTCTAGAAAATCAACAGCTGTTTCATCAAAAGGAGTACTAAATGGCACAAGTCCTAAAGATTTACTATAGTCAAAAATTTGCTTATGCCACTCCCAAGGAGTGAATGCCTCTGAATAAAGATCATATAATTCTTTACCGTTCCATAATGATTTGCTATCACTTATTGTAAATGCTCCTTTTATAGTCATAGTATCAGGAGTATACGTTTGCAATTTAATGGCATGAGCTCCAGATTTTGCAGCCAATTCTACAATCTTTAATGCCCTGTCGATGGATCTATTATGATTACCACTCATTTCAGCAATAATAAAAGGCTTAGTATCCTCTGATATTACACAATTAGAAAGATTAATTCTTTTTGTACTCATAAATTACTATATTATCAGTATTCGGTTTTAGCGCATTTAACTTAGTAAATCCGTTCGATTCAAATGCTTTTTTTGAGGCAATATTGTTGCTTTTAACCTGACCATAAAAAACACCATTTTTAAATAGTGCAATCGTCATAGATATAATTTGTTTTCCAAGCCCTCTACCACGGTAATTTTTAGAAATAGAATAATCAATTATCCATTTATTATCCTCAGTAAGTTCATATCTAATTTGCCCAACTGGTAAGCTATCTAATTCTAGTATAAAAATTTTCACATTGTTATCTAAAATTTTTTTATTAAACCATTTCAAATGATTTTCCCACAGAATTGAATTTTGGTTAAATGAATTTTGACGAACATCATAATCATTCACCCATGTAAATAACAGCTCAGCATCTGAAAAATTTGCATCTCTAATCTTCATGAATCAAATTCTTAAAAACATGCCGAATCCTTTTAGAAGAGTGCCCATCAATTAATTTAACATCTGCCTCGTAAGAAGGTATACAGGCTTGAGAAAACGCTTTACTAAAATCCTTGCTGTCAAATGAATGCAGAGGGATAATACTCTTTGCTTCTACTAAGAAGTTGAAAATTTCTTGTTGATTACTTGCATATGGAACTGCAATAATTTTTGCACCAGTTGTCATTAATTCAAAAACAACAGTACTAGGTGAAACAATTGAGATATCAACAGACTTTATTAGGCTAACAAAATCAATATCAGTTAGATCCTGATAAATGTTTATCCTAGAATCATTAAGTAATTGTAGAGTAGATAAATGTTTATAACCAGCTCCCACTATGATAGATATTTTATCAATACCTTGATTATAATTAATGAGGTTTATTGCTGCCATCAAAGTGAAATTCTTTATATCAGAACCACCAAAGCATACACAGATATGTTTATTCTTCGGAGAAGCTCCGGAAACACTACAATGTTTGGATAGATTTAGAAAAATTGACCTAAGAAGAACGTAATCTAATCCAAGACACAGTTTAGTTGTATCAGAAACTTCATACTTCTCTTTTTTTGCTCCCGGAGAGTGATTGATCACGACATTGGCATGAGGATGAACATTATATACATCATCAATTAAAACAAGTTTGCAACCCTTCCTAATTATCTGACTTTGATATTTTTTTCCAAACCAGTAACCATCAAGAACTACAATGTCTTCAGAAGCAATAATTTCATCTAGATCAAATTCAATCTCATCTTCTTTCCTTTTAGCATCAGGCAAACTGTAGTTTATATATTTTGTCTTAAAAAAAGGTATATTTAGAGAAGAAAGTGCCTTGTCAAGAAAGGCAAAGGATGTATGTGAAACAAATAAACATTGAAACACAGGAGTTAACATCTCAGCTAAAGCCAAAAGGCGATAGATATGCCCCATTCCTATTTCGCTAGCCCCATCTGCACGAAGAATGATTCTGTGTTGTATTTCCATTATGAATACATTCTTATTTCAACCCCTGAATTTCTAATTTGAGATCTGGTTTGCATAAAATTCTGATCCCTGTGTGCGAAAAAGGAACCAGCGGCAACTGCATCTGCCATTCCGATCAAGTACCCATCACTAAAATGTTGCGCCAATCCACATCCTCCTGATACTATCAGAGGTATAGAAACGTTCGTTGCTATTTGTTGAGAAATTTCCAATTCAAGGCCATTCTTCATGCCATCATTATCTATACAGGTCAACAATAATTCGCCAGCCCCTAGTTTTTCACACTTATATGCCCATTCTACCGGATCAATATCGGTTTTAACAGAACCATTCTCTTTATAAACGAAATACTTACCTGTTGTTTGATCCTTTTTATAATCAATACTAACTACTACACATTGCGCTCCATATTTTTCTGCAGCTACAGATATAAAATTTGGGTCTTCAATCGCCTTTGTATTAATAGATATTTTATCCGCTCCATTAGATAATAAGAATCTGAAATCCTCTAAAGTTTTGACCCCTCCTCCTACAGTAATTGGCATAAATATTTCTTCGGAAACCTTAGCAATCACTTCGGCAAGCTGTTCTACCGATTTTTTTTTACGATCAATATTTACAAAAATCAATTCATCTGCTCCTTGGTGCTGATAGATCTTTGCCTGCGATATTGGGTCACCGATCTCAATAATACCATCATATTTTTTAGTAATTACTAAAACCAGTTTTTCTGCATTTCTTTCGCTGGACTTCATTTGAAGCTTCGGTATCAATCGTTTCTTTGACATTAGGGGTTCCAGCTTATAAAATTTTCTAAAATTTTCAATCCCACATCTTGACTTTTTTCGGGATGAAATTGAGTGGCGAATATGTTTCCTTTTTGGATAGCGGCAGTAACAGTATGGTCATATTCATAGGAGGCCGCTACTACTGATTCATCTTTGCATTTCATATAGTATGAGTGCACAAAGTAAACATCAGGACTTACTGACAGCCCTTTAAATAATTCAGAGGAAGACTTATAGCTAATCATTTCCCATCCAATATTAGGGACTTTTTTTACTGCTTTATTTTCAGGATCAAGCTTAATAACTTCAGCATCTATCCACCCCAATCCTTCATAAACACCGCCTTCGTAACTGTGTGTAGCCATTACTTGCATCCCTAAACAAATTCCTAAGACAGGTTTCTTATCCCTTAATACTGCTTCATTCAATTGGTCAACAAACCCTACCTGCTTTAATCTTCCAATACAGTCTTTAAAAGCGCCTACGCCTGGCAACACAATCTTATCAATATTCTTCAACTGCTCAGGTCGAGTGCAAATCGTAACATCAGCGCCTAAATAATCGAATGCACTGAATACAGATCGAAGATTACCCATCCCATAATCAACAATTCCAATCATCTATTGAGTTTTTTTCCATCTTTCCAATTGAATTTCAGCGTCTTCTCTTTTCATAGCACCTTCTTTACTCCATGCATCGAAATCAGGAAGCTGTTCGCCTAATTCTTGTTCAAATACATTCAATTTCCAAGGTGATACTGTGTGGCTCTGTGCGATATCATAAAACTCTTTCTCAGTAAGCCCAACCATATCTAGAAAAATGGATAAGCTTGGCGGCTTTTTGCCTTCATATTTTCCAATCATTTCCAAACCTTCCTTCCTATCTAATCTCCCATGTCTTATATCAATAGAAGCAAGATGTGTTGGTCGTGTATATCCTCGCTTTATATATTTAATATAATCCCTCACTCCTTGAAGATAGCATTCTATCTTTTCATATGTATATTGCTCAGGAACATTCTCTACACGGTCACCTTGCCAACCCAGTTCCTCTTGTATAATCTTAGACTGTCTTTTTACATCCCATGGTATGTATGATCCCAGACAAACAGAACGATAGTTAAGTTTTCTCAAATCTTTTAATGGAGGATAAGAGTAGGGTTTGAAATCCCTCTCATCAAGATCTCCCCCAATTCTAATAGCCATATCAACAGCATTAATACCAAGATTCACAAATCGGTTGAATCTTTTTTCATCTACTTCTTCCGGTTGGTCGTAGCTGTAGTAAGATGTATACTCAGCTGATGGTTCACCCCAAAAGATCAAGGGAACGTTATATCTTAATGCTACCCACATCGGGTAAGAAAAAATTCCAGTATGACAATGCCAGCAGAAATCTCCCTTTTCAAGAAAACTTTGAAGCATTAATTTTTGTACGACTTTCCAATTGGGTGTAAACGTGTGAAAGTCAGCGCCCAAATTCCTCAATACTTTAATCGTATTTTCATTCAGATTAGGGCGAAGAAAGCCGTGATCAAATCTAACCACAAGTGGCTTGAGTTTATACTCCTTCATTAAATAGTATAAGGTCCATGTACTATCTTTTCCACCACTAAACGGAACAATACAATCATAATCATATTTCCCTCTGTAAGACTCAATCAGTTCTGTGAGGTCTTGTTTTTTTTGCTCCCAATCAATTTTTCCGACTTTATATTCAACCTGCCGACAAACACTACAAACACCTTGCTCATCAAAAGTGATACTTTCGTGTGTTTCTGGGGTTAAACACTTTGTACATCTTTTTAGCTCTACCATAACAATAACATTAATTTAGAAACAATTAATTTAATCTTTTAAATCCACCATGACAAATCGGGCCTTCTAAAAGGCGCTCTATTTTCTGCTCATCATTCTCACAAGCTTTGATGACCTTGAATAATTCATCCAATTGGTCAAAGTAAGGATTTAAAACTTCTGGAGTATGAACGACACTTACATAAATACTCATCGCTGCAAGAAACCCTTTCTTTAGCATTTCCTGTGTTATGTAAGTTTTATAAGCAAGATTGCTGTCGCTGGAAATTGAAAATCCAATCAAAGCAGGCAAGCCATTTATCTGAATGGGAAGATCATGAATGTTGGCCAACTCTTGCCATCTAGTACCAATGCTATTACCAATTTCTGTTATTACTTTCCAGGATTGCTCTCGTTCCATCACCTTGAGTGTAGCCAATCCAGCGGTTGGACCAATTCTTTCTGTCCAGAAAGTACTACTAATAAAAGTTTTTTGAGCTGCTTCCATCACCTCTTTTCTTCCGATTGTGGCTGTTATACCATATCCATTACCCAATGCTTTTCCAAACATAGCCATATCCGGTTCTACATCATACAACTTATGAAGTCCGCCGAACGTTTGTCTGAAACCAGATGTGCATTCATCGAATACCAAAACAGCTTTATGCTTTTTTGCTATTTCTCTTACTTTATGTAAAAAACCATTTTCGGGTCCTTTATTACGAGATACTTCCATTTTTATAACACCGATATCTGGATGTTGACTAAAAAGGGTCTCCAGTTCCTCTATCTTATTATAATTAAATGTAAAGACAGTATTACGTAAACTGCTTGGCACTCCCTGGGGGTCTAATCCTGGCAATAAATGCCCTGCCAAACTTTCTTCAGAACCAAGGTTAGCAGAAAGATACCAATCATGCCATCCATGATATCCGCAAACCGCCACTTTATCCCTTCCAGAAGCTGCTCGAGCAATACGAATAGCAATTGCGTTGGCTTCTCCACCACTTCTTGCAAACCTCGCCATATCTGCCCATGGATGCATTTCAACGAGTTTTTCCGCAAGCCAAACTTCCTCTGGACAATTCAGTGTGCTCATGTTACCATTGCGTACAGTTTCCATAACAGCACTATCAACTTCTTCATGACCATATCCAAGAATATTCGTCCCGATGCCCATGATAGAAACATCGGTATACTTATTTCCATCAAGATCCCAAACATTACAACCCTTGGCCTTAGAAAAATATGCTGGCCAATGTTCTGGCAAAAACATTTCTGGCCTTTTCGATAATAACATGGTTCCTCCCGGAATCACGGTTTTGGCTCTTTTGTATAATTCTTGTCCTCTACCCATGGCTAGTATCTTTATCGTTTTGAATTGATTTTAAATATCCTTCATTCCTGATAATTCCGGAATTCAGTGCGTTTAATTGATGATTAACTATGTGATTAACATACTCCTGCCAACCTGCATCCACTCCTATTTCAGCGACTATTTGTTGTATCAATTCGAAATCTGCCGGTTCATCAACGGTCATTCGAATATTTGAGAAATCACCCGGAGCATCATAATTGATGGCTTTAAATATTTTTTGCCCTAGATCATTCAAATTGTTTCGAATAAAAGGTGTCACATGTTCTCTCTCAGAAGGTAATTTAGCTGATTGCCATGCTGTTTGTAATGCATCAAAAGTAAACACCTCTACGTCTTGTCCATCAGGAAATTGCTCTATCATAATATTAGAAGCATAATCCACATTGGATGAGCGTGCCAGATTTATCACACTATCAACTAATTTAGGATCAAGAAGTGGACAGTCGGATGTAACCCGTACTACCCACTTGGGGCTATATGGTAATGCTGCATGATAGAACCTGTCTAATACATCAGATTCCGAACCTCTATAAACAGCGATATTATTTTCTTCTGCCCATTCACTTACAACATTATCACTGGGATTGTCAGTAGTAGCAACGAGTATCTTATCTACAAGTTTTGCTTTCTTCAGTCTCTCAATGTGAATTTCAAGTAATTTTTTTCCTTTTATTTCTTTGAAAATCTTACCTGGCAATCTCGTACTACTCATCCTTGCCTGAGTAATCAAAAGAACATTTACTTCCATAATGAGGGATTTAAAAAATCAGCATTTTGCACTTCGATACGATCGATCAGATCTACCACTTCGTTTGAAATAAATTGACCTGATATTATATTAAGATTCAGCTTCAGCTGTTCAATTGAATCAACACCAAGGATTACAGCTTCAGATAATGCATTCAAATAGCTATATTGTAATGCGAGCGCCTGCATGGAAACACTTGATGAATTTGCAATTCCCTTTAACGAATTGATATAAATAGATAAATATTGATATGCTGGATGATCTGATTCTTCATCCAGAAAAAACATTCCTTGCAAAAAGGGGGATCGTGTATGCGCTGCTATTCCCTCCATCTTCATTTTCTCTAATACCTGTCCTCTTTGAAACTTATTGTCCAACAAGTTATATGGCAATTGAATGACGTCGACTTTTTTTTCATCATTCAGAAGATCCATTATTTGCGTATTGGTGTAGACAGAAACACCTACCTTTTTTACTAAGTCAGATTTTACCGTTTCCAACATATAGCTTGCTAATTCATGATCTTGCCTGTATGTTACAAAATCATGACACATCAACAGGTGAATATTTGATATTCCCAAATCATTGAGATACTGGTCGATTTTACTTTTTACCGATTCAACAAAAATATTCTTAGGTAACTTAGTTATGATATTAAACTGAGCATTGGGGTGTAGCTTGTGATACTGACCAATTACTTGATGAGCCGTTCCGTATGATTCTGCCGTATCTAAAGTTCGCACCCCATGTTCATAGGCATATTCTAAAATTCGAATAGCATCTGCAGGATCAATTTTGCCTGTTTTATTATGTATTCCGTACGCTATACCCATTTGTACGGTTCCAAGAACTAATTCCATATTACTTATTCATGATTGAATAATGCCATTCTAATCAAATCCTGAAGTTGATTATCATAGTAGCCATGCTGCTTATACGTACCTTCAATAATAAAGCCCAATTTTTGATACAAGCCTAAGGCACTAATATTAGCTGATACTACCCCTAAATTGATTTTTCGGAGTTTCAATTTCTTAAAACAAAAATCTATCACTAATAGTGATGCTTCTTTGGCATATCCTTTACCCCATTCACTTCTATCACCCATAAGAATACCATACTCTCCATACCCATGACGTTTATTGATTGGATCAATTTTAATGTTACCAATATGCTTATCGTCTTCTTTTGTATGAATTCCCCAAAAAAAAGTATGTTTATTTGTAAGCGTTTCAATATAATCTGTGAGCATTTCCTTGGTATAGTCACCACCTGTTTCTAAGTATTTATATACTTCAGGATCGTTCATCCAACTCACATACCGGCCGTTACAATGTTCCATGCTGATTGGTTTGAGTATTAACCTTTCTCCATTCATAATAGGAATATTGCTATCGATTGTAAAACTCATGAATCTTTTCTATTACCTTATTCTGCTGTTCGTTCGTTAAAGAGGGATACATAGGTATACTTAAGCAACCAGAATAATAATCCTCTGCAAAGGGAAAGTCACCAGGTTTATAACCCAACCCTTGATAATAGGGCATTAAATGACAAGGTATATAATGAACCTGCGCATATATACCTTGTTGTTTTAAAAAGTTATATAACCCTATTCGATCCTCGTTAACATTGATAACATACAAATGATAAGCATGCCCTTCATGATAGCCGGATTGATTTTTAATGAACGAAGCATTCAAAAAAGCTCTTTCATATGATTTGGCAATCTCAACTCTTCTTTCAATTCCTTTATCAGCTCTTTTCAATTGAGATAATCCTAAAGCCGCTTGTATATCTGTGAGACGATAATTATAGCCAAGGGTTTGCATTTCCATGTACCATCCGGGATACTCTTGGATATCTGTATTTGGATCGCCTATTGCAAGTTGTTTGGTATTAGCGAATAGCGATGCAGATCTTGTTATCCCATGGGTTCTTAATTGCAGTAATTGCTGATACAAATCATGATCATTGGTAGTAATCATACCTCCTTCTCCGGTTGCGATGTGTTTCACAGGATGAAATGAAAAAATTGCGAGATCAGCGTATCTAGAGTTCCCACAATTCTGAGTTATTCCATGGCTATCTATAAAGTAGCCCCCAGGAGCATGACATGCATCTTCTATTATCCACATTCCGTACCTACTTGTTATCGTCTTGAGTCGTTCCATATTTACTGGAAGTCCAGCGAAGTCAACAACTACGATTCCTTTGAAAGTACCTATAGGATGACTAGATAGTAGTTGTTCGAGTTTATCAAGATCGATTAAGTATAAGTCAGGATCAATATCACAAAACACAACCTCGCCACCGCAATACTTTATACAGTTAGCAGATGCGGCAAAAGTAATTGGTGTGGTTATCACCTTGTCGCCTTCTTTCACATTAAGTGCTAATGCTGATAAATGCAATGCAGCTGTACCATTCGCAACTGCCACTGCATACTTTGCTCCAACATAATCCGCAAAAGAATTTTCAAATTCAGCTATCAAAGGCCCTTGTGTCAGATAATCTCCTTGAAGTGCGCTTGATACAGCATCAATATCCGCTTGTAAAATATGCTGTTTCCCGTATGGAATTATCTCATTCATGTGTAAAATTTGGATCAACTTGTTCTTTGATGAGTGACCTGAGCTCTTCAACTGTTACCCACTCTGTATTGTTTAGCGAGTTATAGCTAAATCCGTCTTCGACTTTTTTGGCATTGTTTGAAGTCAGAAAATGTTGAACATCCCATTTCGGTGTAGAGGGAAGAATGACATAATACTTTCCTAAATCATAGGTCAGGTAAGAATCAGAACTAGTAATCATCTCTTCGTGTATTTTCTCTCCAGGTCTAATACCCACTACTTTAATCTCGGCATTTGGAGCAATTGCAGTAGCGATATCAGTGATTTTATAGGAAGGTATTTTAGGTACAAAAATTTCTCCACCCCAAGCATGTTCAAGGGCATACATTACCATATCTACTCCTCCTTGCAGGGAAATATTGAATCTTGTCATTTTGATATCAGTAATTGGTAAAATACCTTCACTTCTTTTTTTCAAGAAAAAAGGGATAACAGATCCATTAGACCCCATTACATTACCATATCTAACAACTGAGAATTTAATGGTGTTCCACCCACTAATATTATTTGCGGCTACGAACAATTTATCAGAAGCAAGTTTGGTTGCTCCATAAAGATTGATAGGTGCACAAGCTTTATCTGTAGATAATGCAACCACACGTTCAACACTGGTCTCGAGTGCTGCATCAATTACATTTTGGGCACCATGTATGTTGGTTTTAACACACTCATCAGGATTGTATTCTGCTATTGGCACGTGTTTCATTGCTGCTGCGTGAATAACGTAATCAACCCCCTTGAATGCACGTACCAATCTTGACATATCTCTTACATCACCAATAAAATATCTAAGTTGAGGAAATTCGGTCACAGGAAACTCTTGAGCCATCTGAAACTGTTTCTGTTCATCTCTAGAGAAAATGATTAACCTTTTAATATTAGGGAAGTTGAACAATATGTGTTTTGTTAAAGCCTTTCCAAGCGAACCAGTTCCGCCGGTAATCAAAATTGATTTATTATCTAGCATTTGTTTATTATTTTCCAATCATTGTATCTTCTGGCACTGCAGAGAAAATGTCTTTATTTGATAAAAGTTGTCCAGTAGTAGGATAAACTTCGAACTGTAGTATATCTCTAAAACTTCCTTTTTCAGGTATACTCGCAGCATGCAGACATTCTTGGGTGTTACAAATACAAACATCACCTAAATTACCTTCAAAATATTTTAGCTGATTTTCATTTGTTAGCATTATAAGGCTTTCCGAAGAGAGCTTAAATCTGTGGAAGTAATTCAGAGATCTTATAATCTTCTTTGAATATTTTTTATCATGAAATCTAAATGCCCCAGTTTTCCGAGTAACATTATCGCATAAAAGAATAAAAACTCTCAATCCAGTAACTGGCAAATCATCATTATGAAATGTATTAGAAAAAGCATCCATAGTATTTGGATCATAATCAGGCACATGATAATTCCTCCATGCTCTAACACTCTCAATTCTGAATGAGCATTTATAGTAATTGAATAATACCTCCTTAATCTCATTTGCCAGTAAATCTTGGATTTCAGGTATCGTATTTTCTGGCTTTAATAAAAAGCGCGTAAAGCCATTAGGAGAAGAAACTGAAAAGTCATCATTTTCAATCAAAGAGTCATATTTGTTTTTTATACTTTTTAATAATTCGATATTAAAAGGCTGTTTGACTTTCACATAGCCAAATTCAGTCAAATGATTTGCTTGAGATAGTGCAAAGTCATTAATATTTATAGTCTGACTATGTTGAGGGAAAGATTTTCTTAGCTTTCTTAATTCGAGTAATGGATAAAGATTGTACCTCACTCCAATAGCATTACCAAAGACTAGCTTAGGCGCCATAGATGCAAATCCTGAAACATATAGCTTAACTCTAGCTGATATCCCATTAATGATTCTCTTAATCATAAATACTATGTTTTTTTGAGTAATTTATTAATAAAAAAGTCTTTTATATAAATGTAGTCGGCTTTCTGTATTTTAATTTTATTCAAAAAATCTTTAGGTACAAAATTGTACTTAAAAATGAGCAATTGAATTATTGCTGTTAATACACAACCAATACTAAAACAGGCTGCAGCTCCGTTAATTCCGTACTTAGGAACCAAAATAAATAGTAACAATAATTGTGTTAATACCGGTACTAAAAGTGCTAGGTAAGTTAGATGGGGTTTTCCCGAAGCCTGAAAAGCTATCGAAATTGGCGAAGTGGATGTTGACAATATAATCCCTGGCAAAATAATTAGAATAGGGATAACCGATTGAATATAACTCTTTCCATAGGTAAACATTATAGCAGGCTTCAAAAAAAGAAATGCTAAGAGCAGACAAGGTATTAACAATAAAAGTGTGGTTCTAAAGGCTTTTAATGTTATATCAACAATTTCTGTATTTTGATTCGACTTTGATATTAATGGAAAAAAGAAAACGGAAATTGCATCAGTAAATTTTTGGAAAAGAAGGCTATTTTGCTGAGCCACTGTGTAATAACCCATTTGAATCGGAGTTAAGAATCTCAAAACAAAAAACTGAACCAGATAAATATTTAAATATGCAAATATGCCTCCGACGTACAGCTGTGCACCGTATTTTAACAAATCTTTGACCATTAACATATTGAGATTAAATTGAACGAAATTATGTTTTGGAGACTTATAAATTCCCCAAACTAAGGCAGATAATACGCCGGCTAACATTGCAATAATAACAGATAGAATATCAAGCTGCATTCTCTTAATGAAAAAAATTGCCAATATTATACCAAAAGACAAGATCGAACGGAGCACTGCCATTTGATTCACCACCCTTTTATCCTCTAAATAAATATGTATATATAAATAATTCATATATAAAAAATTAAGGGGAATTTGCACAAGGATAAGACCTACTAACAATCCTATGTTATCGGGAGGTGACTTGAAAAAAAAATGATTCAATTCCGAAAAGAAAGAGAAATAAATTCCTATGAACAAGAAACTAAAAAAAAGTGCAATCAGGTTAATAGCTGGTAAAGCCTGCTCTAGTAGGTACTTACCTTTACTTAAAAAAAAAACTGCAGCAGCATCAATCTTGATTCTCCCAAAAAGTTCCGCGTAAGAGGGTAATAAGTTTAATGTAAACCAAATCCCAAGATAAAAAGGGCCTAAAGATCTTGCAAGTATTATACTTACGACTGCATTCGAAACGAAAAGGAAACTATCCCTAACAAAAATTGACAATGATTTACTTGCAAGTCCCATTTACCTTTCTTACTTCTTTATTTTAAATATTGCTGTAGCTCGTGTATCTCCTTCTGAATGAAAAAATTCTTCTTGCCAATAGACTGTTTCAATATTCTTGTCGTAAAGCTTAAATAAATCCTTTAATCCATCATAGAATTCAGCTCCTGCTGGCACTAAGTCACTTTTTACTCCAAATGTGAAACAAAAAGCCATCAAACCCCCAGACTTAGTAACTCTTAATGATTCTGAAACGGTTTTATGAACGTCTGAACTATACTTAATAACAGCTGAACTATAATAAATATCAAAAGAATCATCAGGATATTGAAGATTATTCATATCCATCACACTTACATATGGGCTGTATGAGAAAAGATCTATTGCTTCAACATTTTTCTTTTGAAACCCATACCCATGTAGTAACATCACTTCTGCTTCATTTCTCGGACCTACACAAAGCAATCTCATATTCTTAAAATCGTACCCTTGTATAGATCTAAGTACATTGATAAGACTTTCAGTTCTGTTTCTATGGCCTTCTAAAAAACCTAGTAATTGCTTTCGATTATGATCAAAGCCTTCGAGGTTGGCATTTTTCTTTTCTTGTACTTTTTTGAAAGTCAACAAATAGAATGCCCGGAATCTAAAGCGTAATGGGAAAATTACACGCGATAACGATATGTATGTAAAAATATTCGGAAGCAATCTACTTTTGGGGAAATAAGTATTAAAAAGACTTGAAAAATAAAAATAGAATCTCTTTAATTGAAAAACCTTTGCCTCATTGATAATAATTACTTTTTCTTCACTTTTAATACTTGGAATAGAAAATAAATATTGTTCAAAAGCAGCAAGATCTGGATAGCTTGTATTAAGTACTTTATTTAAATGTTTCAATACATCTTCACTGACATTAACTTTTTTAATTTCCTTTATTACATACTCATTTATAGAATATGATTTTAATTTCTGTAACATGGTTATAACTTAGTTTAAAGTTTTATTTTTAATTGTTTGACATATTATTTTAATACCAGAACGTATATCAATTTTGGGGTCATACCCTATTATATCTCTAGCTTTAGTCAAATCGGCTAAACTATATTTAATATCTCCAATTCTTTCATTCTCAAGTATTGGAGATAAATTGTTGCACCCAAAAACTTCAGCAATAAGATTCCAAAGTTCAATTAGAGATGTAGACTGTCCATAGGCAACATTCAAAACAACTTTACGATCAATAGAACGAAATACCGATTTTATATTGGCTTGAACTACATTTTCAATAAATGTAAAATCTCTTGCAGTAGTACCATCTCCATAAATTGTGGGTCGTGTCTTATTGATGGCGCTTTTAATAAATAACGGTATTACAGATGCATAAGGATTATCAGGACTTTGTTTTGGCCCAAACACATTGAAGTATCTTAATCCAATCGTTTCTATTCCATATACATCACTAAATACCTTCGCATATAATTCATTTGCAAGTTTAGTGACTGCATATGGCGACAAAGGATTGCCTATCCGATCCTCTCTCTTAGGTAGCTCTGGGCTATCGCCATAAGTTGAACTACTAGCAGCATAAATGAATCGTTTTACAGTTTCTGTTTCCTTTGAAGCAGTTAGCATATTAACAAACCCACCTATATTTACTTCATTGGTGGTAATTGGATCTTTTATTGATCGAGGAACAGAGCCTAAAGCCGCTTGATGAAATACGTAGTCAATCCCTTCTACCGCCACCTTACATGTTTCGCAATCTCTAATATCACCATTAATAAATTCAATCTTACCAGCATCCAAAAATGGTTGGATATTCTCGATATACCCGTTACTAAGGTTATCAAGTACACGTACTTTACCTGCATTGTACCTTACTAGATATTCTACCAGATTACTACCAATAAAACCAGCCCCACCGGTTATCAGGAATCTCAGTTTAGAGAGGTCTCCGCTATGATATGGAGTATTATAAAGTAAAGGATTGTATAACTCACTCATATTATAACCTTGCATCTACTGTGTTTTTCGGCAATATTCCTTTTACATCGAAAACAACAAGTTTGTTGGAAGCCTTAATTGAAATATCCTTGAATTTGTCATGAGATACTGCTAACACTACCGCAGCATACTTATCAGAAAGGTCTTGAGGTATCGTCTTTTGTAAAGTAATGCCATACTCATGTGTTACTTCATCTTGATCTGCCCATGGATCATACACATCAACATTAATATCGAAGGAACTTAGTTCATTATATATGTCGATAACACGCGTATTTCTAATGTCAGGGCAGTTTTCTTTAAATGTGAAGCCGAGAATCAAAACATTGGCACCAACAACACTAATACTTTTTTTCAACATTAATTTTACAACTTCAGTACTTACATATTGCCCCATACTATCATTCATTCTTCTTCCTGCAAGAATGATCTCAGGATGGTATCCTACTTCTTGTGCCTTTTGAGCCAGATAATATGGATCTACACCGATGCAGTGTCCTCCCACTAATCCCGGCCTAAACTTTAGAAAATTCCATTTCGTGCCTGCTGCTTCAAGTACTTCTTGAGTATCAATTTTCAATAAAGCAAAAATCTTTGCTAATTCGTTGACAAAAGCGATATTAATATCACGCTGTGAATTTTCGATAACCTTTGCAGCTTCGGCTACTTTAATTGAACTAGCCTTAAATGTACCCGCAATAATTACAGACCTGTATACCTTATCTATAAAATCAGCAACTTCAGGTGTAGACCCTGAAGTAATCTTAAGAATTTTTGTAACGGTATGCTCCTTGTCGCCGGGATTAATCCTTTCAGGACTGTAGCCTACAAAAAAATCATTATTGAATGTAAGCCCACTTGTCTTTTCTAATACTGGCACACATTCTTCTTCAGTTACACCTGGATAAACAGTCGATTCATAAACAACGATATCCCCTTTCTTCAAAACAGCTCCAACAGTTTCACTCGCTTTAACCAATGGAGTTAACACAGGCCTATTGTATTTATCAGTTGGTGTTGGTACAGTTACAATAAAAAAATTACATTGTGTGAGATGAATTTTATCATCTGACACTAATAGACCAGTTTTATTTTTTTTAAATGGATCAACATTAGAAACTACAACTTCTGACAAACTATTGGATTCAACTTCCAAAGTCCTATCAAAGGCCGACCTTAATTCTTTGACTCTTTCTGGATTAATATCAAAACCAATAGTTTTAAATTTTTTTGCAAATTCTACAGCTAATGGAAGTCCAACATAGCCTAAGCCAATTACACCAATTACTACCTCATTCATATTTGTTAATTTATTCAAATTCATTCTTAATTTGATAGCCACTCTCTTTCAGCAGCTGTTCTTTCATGAACAGTTCTGTATCGCTCGCCACCATCTCCTTCACCATGGATGCGAGTGTATTCTTCGGTTTCCAGCCCAACTTTGTTAGTGCTTTGGTGGGATCGCCAATCAACAAGTCAACTTCTGTGGGACGGTAATATCTTGGATCTACTTTCACCACTTCTTGTCCTATCTTGACTTTGTCGTTACCGCTATTATATACTACAACACCTACTTCTGCTTCGCCTGTTCCTTTGAACTCCAGCTCTACACCTACTTCCGCAAAAGCCATTATAACAAAATCACGGATATAAGTGGTAACACCCGTTGCAACCACAAAGTCTTCTGCTGTATCTTGCTGCAGCATTAGCCACATCGCTTCTACATAATCCTTGGCATGACCCCAGTCGCGCTGTGCATCCAGGTTACCTAAGTAGATGGTATTCTGTAAACCCAGTGCAATCTTAGCTACACCACGAGTGATCTTTCTCGTTACAAAAGTTTCTCCGCGTATGGGTGATTCATGATTGAAGAGAATACCGTTGCAGGCATACATATTATATGCTTCGCGGTAGTTAACTGTAATCCAATATGCATAGAGCTTGGCTACTGCGTAAGGACTTCTTGGATAAAAAGGTGTTGTTTCGCTTTGAGGTATCGCTTGCACCAAACCATACAGTTCAGACGTAGAAGCTTGGTAATACTTCGTTTTCTGAATTATACCCAATAAACGAATCGCTTCCAATATTCTCAACGCTCCAATACCATCTGAATTGGCGGTGTATTCAGGTGTTTCAAAGCTTACATGCACATGGCTCATAGCAGCTAGGTTGTAAATCTCATCGGGCTGTACTTCCTGAATGATACGGATCAGATTGGTGCTGTCCGTTAAATCGCCAAAATGAGCGAAAAAATTTGAACTTTCAATATGTGGATCGGTGTAAAAATGATCAATACGTTGAGTATTAAACAATGAACTTCGTCGTTTAACTCCATGGACTATATAACCTTTCGATAAAAGTAACTCGGCTAAGTAGGCTCCATCTTGGCCTGTAATTCCGGTTATAAGTGCTTTTTTCAATTCAATTTATTTTTTTACTATTTAAAAAAAAATGCGCACCAAACCGCGCACCAACACCCTAAAATTTAATGATTTTTTGAAGATTTTCGAGAAACATAACAACTTAAAAATTATTGAAAACCAACACTCTAACGATTTGCATTAATTAACAAATACCTAAGGTTGCTCTGGACCATACTAATCACCCAACTTTAGTCCTGCTCCTTCCAAATAGAAACATGCTGAATACCCTCCAAAATTCCAAGATTAAACTCATTTGGGGAATAAATAGCCATACGTATTTTTTTTTGCATCAAGTTCTCCGCCCGAATAACTAATTGTTGCAGAAAATCCCGATCTATATCGCCCACCAATACCAAATCTATGAACGGGGTCTCTATACCATTGGCAAAATCTCCGGTTAAAAAAACCTCCTGCAAAGTACCCAACTTGTTAAAAATCTCCTCCAGCAAACTATCTACCCCCACATATTTCAACACAATGGAACGAAGATTGCGATACAGGGGGTGCAGGGGATTCGCAACATACTTTTTAATCTTGCTTTCCTCCGCTTCCACCACATTGATTAACTTCATCTCCGAGAGCTTGTTTAACTCGAGTCGCACAGTATTGGAACTTACCTGCAGCTCCCTCTCTAACTGACGCAAATATACCTGATTGCCGGGGTTCAATAACAACCGTACCATTAATCGCAAACGGATTTTCCCGGTAAATAGCTGGTCTATCAAAATAAAAAATTGTGGGGGTGGAATTATGGCAAAGCCGACGTCAGTCACAAAATTATTCGTTGTACTGACCTATTTGTGAGTAGCAAATATACTCAATTATTGGAATAAAAAGAGCAGATGATTTTTTTCTAAGAGAAAGATCCTGAGGATTTAAACCAACAATGAATAGCTTTCCGTAAACATGTATCATTGTTTACCTGGTTCTCCATTTATTAGAAACCATAGGTGCTCCGCAGCTCCACCTGCCAGTTCCAGCTTTGATTGCCCTCTACCCAAAGGTTATTGCGTGCATAAACCAACCCCAACCGGGGCAGTAGGGTCCAGTGATTTTTTCGCCAGCGGCTCTGAACCTGCCAGCTGTAATCTACCCAACGAGTAGAAAAGCTATTAGGGTCTCTCACAATGCGATCGAATTGAAATTGTACCGGATATCCCTTTTCCCCTTCAGGCAGGTAATGTAAACGAAAACTCTGCAGATTCGAGCCAAACCCTGCCCCCACTCCCAAAATCTGGTTATTGTGAGTATATCCATTATCTCCTCCATGAACATACCAATTGCCTGCACCCCGCAACAAATTACTGGCCGATTCGGCAGTTTTGGTAATCTCAGCACCTATTAAAAGCTGGAAACGGGGCTTTTTAATTAATTTCTGAATACCAACAATATAGGCAGCAGAATGAGTTGCATCCATAATATAATCCCGAATATTTTGTTTGTAGTCATTATAGCCCCATTCCCCGTAAACTTCTACCCCGGACTTAGGTAACAACCAACGGAAGAAAAAAGAAGCCAGCTGATCAGTATTCTCTGCATCATCGTTTTGCGCATTTTTCTTTTGAAATGCCTTGGTTAAAACCGGTATGTACTGCTGCAAAAAACCCCCACCACCCAATCCAATATCCTGTTGATATCTTTGCAACGTTCTGGTCATACCTAGAAACAACCCCGGAACCCATCGGGGCTGATAGCTAAATACAAAAGCACTCTGGTACCGCCAGTCAGCTGGATAAATTTCAGCCGTTCTCTTAATGTGCATGTTTTCATAAGGTCTGTCAGCTTCTGATTCTAAGCGACTACCTATAAGTTGCCACTCAAAATGCCCTATGGCTGTTTTAACAGGGCGATTAGACCGTATATAGGCATGCAGAAATCCGGGCGCATTGTTGCTCATCAAAAGCGAGGAACGAATTCCCGGCCCCCACCATAAGTTTTGAGTGGAAAATCCAACAGAAACGGGTCCCAACCGCAAACCCACACAAGACTGCCCGGGAAATAGCCTGCGATATACACCCCCCGCATTCGACCCCCATCGTACTGAGGTATCGTAAGCAGAATTGGCTGCATAAACCCATTCAGGCGCCAACTGTGCTTCTAACAGGCCCCACCGAACATACACACCCGCTCTTACCTGTAGCTGAAATCCGTTGGCCGGTATCATCGACCCGTCATTCCAACCAAAGGGACGGCGAGTGTTTAAACGAGCAAACATACTGAGGGGTAATGCGCGAAAAAAAGTTTTTTTGTTGGAAACAGCTTCCTCCAGAGGCCTCACCGCCATTGATACCAGCGGATTATAATTGCCCGCCAACTGCTCTCGTAGGATACTGTCTTCCTCCGGCATCCCGATAATGTATTGCTGCCCCCAAAGTCCCTGAACAGCCAACAGGCATATAACAAAAACTACCCAAGAACGATAAATTCCCACCAACCTAATTTTTTGTACCATATCAGGAGATGCGGGCAATGGGTACCACATTGGTTTCAACAGAGCGCTGGTCGAGGGCTTCAAATACTGAATTGTTGCTGAGAAATTCAGGCACCATTTTCTTCATCTTCGATACGAGCTCCATGGTGCGCTCAGCCTGTCTGGCTAGTTCGAATAATTCCTGCAGATCTTGCAGCAGCGTATCGGTTGTTACATTTCTGATGCGGGCAATCATAATTTTTTCATGGTAAGTAGCCGTAGTATTTTCACTGTCCATCAACAATTCCTCATACAATTTCTCTCCCGGGCGCAGACCGGTAAATCGAATGTCTATATCAACTCCGGGCACAAAGCCATACAAACGGATCATTTTTTTAGCAAGGTCTGTAATGGAAACCGGCTTACCCATATCGAATACAAAAATCTCTCCCCCCTTTCCCATACTTCCGGCTTCCAGAACCAATTGACATGCTTCCGGTATGGTCATAAAAAAGCGGGTGATATTGGGGTGAGTAACAGTAACCGGCCCCCCTTTTTCAATTTGTTCTTTAAATCGAATGATTACAGAACCATTTGAACCTAACACATTGCCGAAGCGGGTTGTAATGAATTTAGTAGGTTGATGCTCAGGGTCAGCACCTTCATTTTCCCAAGCTGCCTGAAGGCTGCGTTGTAAATGTTGTACATATGCTTCAGCAAGCCGTTTGGAGGCGCCCATTACGTTGGTTGGGTTTACCGCCTTGTCGGTAGATACCATTACAAATTTTCTTACCTTAAATTTTACAGCAAGATCAGCAATAATTTTAGTTCCCATCACATTGGTAAGTATTGCCTCCTGCGGACAAACCTCCATCATGGGAACATGCTTGTAAGCAGCTGCATGGTACACATAATGGGGCTCAAACTGAGCAAACAAATCATTCATTCGATCAACATTCCGAACATCTCCTAAAAAAGGTACACAAACCACATTGGTAGGTACCTCACCTAATTCTAATTCTAAATGATGAAGGGGGGTTTCTGCCTGATCGCACAATACAATTGTATTTGGCTGGAACTTCAACAATTGACGAACAATCTCACTACCAATGGATCCAGCTGCCCCCGTTACCAGTATTCGCTTATTCTTAAGTTGATGACCTATTTCATCGTTGTTTATTTTGATTGGCTCTCGTTCTAATAAATTTTCGATTTTTAAAGTCTGCAACTGACGAGCGGAAAACTCCCCATTAATCCACGATTCCAATGGTGGCACATGCAATACATTTATATCATGGTCTAAACAAAAATCTACAATCTCGTTTTTTCGTGCCGGAGAAATGGAAAAATTTGCGATAATCAATTCGTGAATTGGTGTGCTTCGGTGCAGTAGATGCAGGTGACCTGGATGTACAATTTTTATTCCATCTACAACTTTGTCGAGTTTTCTAGGGTTATCGTCTAAAAAGCCTGCAATTTGCACATTTGACCGAGGGTCGTGCTCAAGTACCCTTTTTGTAGCGAAGCCAGCTTCTCCTGCTCCATAGATCACTACCACTTTGCGGTCCATTTTATAGTTACGCAAGTATGAAAAACCGAATTTTACAAGTACCCGATAAGAAACAAGAGCCGGAAAACAAATCAGTGTATAAATAATGAGAGTGGTATAATTGAATATAATGTTTCCACCGGAATTGGTAGCGACGAGATTAATGAAAAAGAGTACGGTTGTACTCATAGTAAGTGAAAGAAAAATTTTCAGTGCATCCTGAATGCCGGTATAACGAACAATACCGGAATAAGTACGGAAGTTTACGAAAACAATCGCATTGATGAGGGTGAGAATTAATAAACTACCACTTAGGTCTTTAAATGAAATCGCTTCAAGGTGCAAGTTTGCTCTGATTAAATGGGCAAATAACATCGCTACCCCGCAAATAGAAAGATCTATTAAAAAAATAATCCATCGGGGTAGGATATTGATTTTTTGTATCATTTTCATAGAAGGATTTTCAATTGACTTATTTATTACTGCATAATTTGCTTTCCTAAACGCTGAAAAACAATGACAAGTAAGGCCAAAAATCCTCCGAGAAAAGAACCAAGAAGGAGCGATTTTAGTCTGCTAGGTTTCTCTTTTTTTAGCGGAAGGGTGGGTTGGTCAATTAATTGAATCAATGGGGTTTCACGCATCAGGGTAACTTTTGCCATTTCAACATTAGTTACTAATTGGGTTAAAATGGCAGTATTCGCCTGCACATCTATTTGTTTTTTGGTCGAGTGTACCCGGTTCACATTCAAGGCAGGATTCAGGTTATAGGTATTATCAGCTGA
>Ga0214923_10000822_pt1 | contig 46092 bp, 45 predicted proteins | sample LL1510_MetaG_FD_177993 | JGI IMG/M metagenome (GOLD analysis project Ga0214923, IMG submission 177993) | Freshwater microbial communities from Lake Lanier, Atlanta, Georgia, United States - LL-1510 | ecosystem: Environmental > Aquatic > Freshwater > Lake | place: USA: Georgia | collected... | reverse complement strand
AGGCTTCAAACCTTTTTTCATGCGTTGATGCTCCGCCGCTTGGACCACACTCACCATGATTTGAAAAACTGACTTGAATCTATTAGATGGCAACGCCTTGATCGTGTGATATTTTTGCACACAAAACTCACACTTGCAAAACAAGCGTTACATTATGGTAAAGCTTCAGTGATATGAAAATTGGGTCGGGCACCGGCACGGGCACGAAAATTGGGTTATGCAAGATGTCTATTATTTGTGATAAATAGTATTACTTGGCTCATTTACCAATGAGCGCTTGCTTGAGGCCTGTATGTCTGCAGATGGCGTCGTTCGTGCTCACTGCAATCGCAATCGCCTTCCCTGTGCCTACCAAAACAACAAGCCGGCGTGCACGCGTCACCGCGGTATATAACAAATTGCGGTGGAGCATCATATAATGTGCCGTATGCACTGGAATGACTACGCAAGGCGCCTCACTCCCTTGATATTTGTGTACGGATGTCGCATAGGCCAATGTAATCTCATCCAACTCATGAAATTCATAGTCCACCTCCTTGTCGTAGCTGATTGTGACAAGTTTTTCTTCGCGATTGATTGCCGACACACAGCCAATATCTCCATTATAAACCTCCTTGTCATAATTGTTGCGCAGCTGCATCACCTTGTCACCGACACCAATCTTTAAAGAGCCAAAAGTGAGCGCATCGCCACGTGGATTGATTCTCTCTTGCAAAAGACGATTGAGCGCCTCTGTACCGATAGGACCCCGCTTCATCGGACAGAGCACCTGAATATGCTTGATCGGATCCAATTTGTAACTTTTGGGCAGACGCGTCGCAACCAAATCCAAGATCTTGGCCGATACCTCCTCTGGCTCCTCACACTTTGTGAAGAAAAAATCGCTGTTCTTCTCAGTTGTCAGATCGGGAAATTCTCCCGCATTGATCTTGTGTGCATTTGTGATGATGCGAGAACCTTTTGCCTGACGAAAAATCTCGGTGAGCTCAATCGTAGCCATTCTCTGACTATCGATCAGATCTTTCAGTACAGAGCCAGGACCCACGCTCGGCAGCTGATTCACATCTCCAATCAGTAGGACTCGAGAATGATCTGGAATAGCCTTCAGAAGGCTATACATGAGGCTTGTGTCGATCATTGAGGCTTCATCGATGATGATCAAATCGCAAAGAAGCGGATTGTCGTGATTCCTTTTAAAACCACCCTCTTTGAAATCGAACTGTAGAAGAGAGTGGATAGTCACAGCCTCTCTTCTTGTAATCTCACTCATCCTTTTTGCAGCTCTCCCAGTCGGAGCTGCTAAGACAATCTTACGAGTGAGTTTTTCTGTGATCGCTAAAATCGCTTTGGTGATCGTGCTTTTTCCAGTACCAGGACCACCTGTGATGATCTGTAATTTGTGAGAGAGCGCAGAAGCTACCGCCTCTTTTTGCATCGGTGCAAGCTCGATCTTGAGCTTCTCCTCGACCCACTTGATCGCTCTATCTGTATCGATTTGTCTCAGTCCATCTTTATTCTTGCAAAGACGCTCTAATTCGCGGGCAATCCCTCTCTCCGTCATGAAAAGCTGCCGTGTGAAGACAAAGCCATCTTTTTCGATCACCTTTTCGCAAGCGATGTGCGCTTCGAGACGTTCTAGCGCATCAACCTCCAGCATCGCGCTCGCACGCTCGATGAATTCCTGTTTGGGGAAACAGGTATGTCCCTCTCCTGCGATTTCCATAAAGACGTAGTCAATCCCCGTATCGATACGCTGGAAAGCATCTTTCGGAAAACCCATCTCTGTAGCTACCCGGTCTGCTGTCTTAAAACCAATCCCACGGATCTCCTGTGCGAGCGAAAAGGGATTCTCTTTCAGTCGGTCAACTGCATCATTCCCATAGATTTTATAGAGTTTTTGAGCGTAGGAAGGACTGATATTGTACTTTTGCAGAAAGATCATGACGCCGCGGATCGCTTGATGCTCCTTCCAGCTCTTCTTCACCGACTCCACTCTTTTAAGACCCACACCCCGTACTTCCAAAAGCCTGTCAGGATTCTCACCGATGACATCGAGAGTTTTCTCCTTGAAATAGTCTACAATGCGCTTCGCAAAAGTAGGTCCAATGCCTTTCACCATCCCAGATTCAAGATACTTTTGAATGCCAACAACATCCGTCGGAGTCTCAATGTGACATTCTTTGACTTGGAACTGCATCCCATGCTGGGGGTTGATCTTCCAGTCACCCAGCAAGCGGACAGACTCTCCTGGCTGTAGCTCAGCAAAGGAGCCGACGATGGTGACGAGATCTTTCTTCCGGGGAACAGCCAAACGTGCCACTGTGAAACCGGTTTCATCGGAGTGGAAGGTGATGCGTTCTACTGTGCCAAAAAGTTGATCCATTAGATTTGAATGTTCAGGATTTCATTCCAGTTAGTCGTGTAGGCAGGCGAACAGAGATTTTTTTTCACTCTCCACTCTTGATCGCGGCCTGTCACAGCAAAAGAGAGGGTTTGCTTTCCAAATTTTGCATTGACGCGGTCCATAGCAGCTTGCGCCATTCTCTTTTTATCATCAAGAGGTTTGGAAAAAAGATCTTCTTGAATATGATCGACCAGGCCTCCCAAAAGAATTCCCGCCTTCCTATAGCGCGTTTCGATAAAAATTCTGTCCAAGCAAGAGAGAGCATAGGTGATGATTTCGGGAGTGTAGTCTGTAGGTCTTGTAAAAGTGATCGCAGAGTGGAGAGTTTCACTTTGTGTCTCTATCGAAAGTTGTAGCCAGGAAGCGCAACGCTCTTCAGAGCGGAGCTTCTGAGAGCCGTAAGTCGCATAACTCGAAACCGCTTCTATCATCTCCTGTTTTGAAGAGATAGGCCGACCAAAAGTGCGCGAAGTCATGATCGATTGCTTCGAAACCACTTCATCCGAAAATGGTAAACAGGGAATGCCTTTTAATTCCCAAATAGTGCGCTTGACTGTCACATTGAGATAGCGCTCATCCATAGCCAGAAGTTGGCCCACCGTAAAAATTCCCCGTTTGGCAAAATGGGTGGTCAGGCGTCTTCCAATTCCCCAAACATCTTCAATCGCAAAATTTTCCAAATAGGGAAGAGGATCTGTACAGATGCCTCCACTCTGTTTTGCTAAATGGCCAGCCACTTTAGCAAGTGTCTTAGTCTTCGCAACGCCAATTGAAACTGGAATCCCGGTCCACTGCAATATCTTTTTCCGTAAAGCCACTGGATCCTCAATTTCTACAAAGGCTTCATCGACTGAGTAAATTTCGATATTGGAACTCGCCTCTTTCAAGATCTCCATGACTCGAGAAGAAAGATCGGAATAAAGGGCGAAATTGGAAGAAAGCAGCACAACGGCATGTCTTTCAAGAAAGTCGCGCCATTGAAAGAGAGGGGCCCCCATAGGCACACCAAGTGCTTTTGCTTCTGCTGACCTGGCAATGATGCAGCCATCATTGCTCGATAAAACAACGACTGGTTTCTTCAAAAGCGCAGGATTAAAAACACGTTCGCAAGAGACGAAAAAATTGTTGCAGTCAACAAGACTTATGGATGACATAAGTCACAACTCCCCAGATTTGAAAATCTTCATCATTCGTCACATCGATTGGAGCAAAGCGCTTGTTTGCAGCATGCAAAAGTGTGCGCCCATTCTCCTGAATAAGTCTTTTTACAGTGAAGGCACCTGAAACAAGTGCGACAACAACTCTCCCACTCCTAGCTGTCAAAGAACGGTCTACAATTAGAATGTCCCCCGATTCAATCTTGGCATCAATCATCGAATCTCCCTCTACCCGAACAAAGAAAGTGGCGGATGGATGTTCGACAAGGAGATCATGCAGATCAAGCGCTCTTTCTCCAAAATCATCAGCAATCGAAGGAAAGCCGGCAGAAAGAGTTCCATCTATTAGAGGAATTTGTAAATCTTTAGAATTAAGAGGGATTGGTTTCATGAATAAGAGAATGGAAGAAGTTTTCTAAAATCTCAATAAAAAAATTATTTTAATAATTTCTTGATGTTTGTATAATCAAAAGCGACTAGGAGGTGTGGGATGGCTTCTGATCCAATCTGTGGTCTGCCCTTTGAAATATGGGATGAAATTTTTTCTTATTTAGGCGGAGCAGATCTAAAAAGATTGGAGCGCGTCTCGCGCTTATGGAAGGAGCATATTCAACAGCGCCGTTTTGCCATGACGATCGCGATGGGCATGCTAAATTCCAAAGAATTTGTCTTGTCTCACCATCCAGATTTTGGGCTCAAATTGATTTTAACTCCCAAAACTCCTGGATTATGTATTGAGATTAACCAAATGATTGCAAGGACAAGTGAACATGCGCCCTCTCCTGAAGCCCTCGTTCAACTTGCAGAGTTTCAAGCGCAATTAGGTAGGCGCAAAGCTGCAGAGGCTCATTTTCAAGAGGCTCTTGAAGGTCAACTGCTTTTGACTCAAAAGATTATGGAAGGACAAGAATACATCATCGATAGAATGGGTTCTGCACAACACTACTTAACCCTCTGCTGTTCTGTAGGAGTCAGCCAGCTCCACTTTGGATGGAAGAAGGAAGCGATAAAAACGATTCAAAGTAGCATCGCACTTTTCAAGCAGAGAATGGAGCCTTTTGTTGTACAAGGTATATTACCTCAGGCTTGTGTGGTCGGAAGCATTTTTGATGCTTTACCAGCTGATTGTGAGATTGATGGGATTATAGAAGAACTTGGCAATACCCCCCAAATGCACCAATTATGGGATGCAAAGGTAGCGGTAAAGAAGGGGGATTTGCAAGCTGCCCAAGAAAGAGTTCTATTGATAGAGAATGATGCTTTCCGCAGCGAAGGATGGCATTCGATTGCGGTGACAGGAGATATAGAGGCAGCTCGCCAAGTGCGCGATTGGGAAAGGAGCTATACCTTGATCGACATGGCAAGAAGGGGCTATCCAGTGGATCCCTCTGAGATTCCAGATCAGGGGCAAGTGGATCATATCCACATTGAAATTGCGAATAGAAAAGCTCAAAGTGGCGATGTCGCCGGAGCCATTCAGATCGCAAGAATGATGACACAAACCAGACTCCAAGCCCAAGCATTCTTGGGAGCGTTTAGAGAAATGGCAAGGCAGGGCCAATCAAAAGTGAAAATCATCGTAGCCATGCTAGAAAATGTTTCTGATAGTGAGGTGCGTGCTATGATCGAAGAAGGATTGAGTGAAGCGATGGCAGTTGGTCATGCGGATCTTCCAATAGTCAATTAAATTTAAAATATTTATAACAAATCAGAAGCATTTAGAAGACAAGTTTGGAGAGATTTTTTATCGATCATGTTTAAAAACATGAGCTTCGAAACAAGCTCACAAATTTGCCGCCCTATCTGGCTCTCATTTGTCAAATTATTTTTTCGCAAATGCTATAATAAGGCGCTTACGCTCTGAAAATTATCTCTTCAAAGTGAAATGGACTATCCAAGATATTTCCTCTCAGACTATTATGGTGGACATGAGTAGAGGGATCTTATTTGCCACTTGTGCCTGCCTAATCTGGGGTTTTATCTTCATTATCCCCAACATGCTGATGAGTTTTAATTCGGTAGAAGTTGTCCTCGGACGTTATATCTCATACGGAATTTTTTCAGTCGCCGTCATTCTACGCAAGGGTTGGAAGATCCCGATGCGCTTTCCGCCCAAAGCGTGGTTGACGGCTGTACTCTTTGCGATGGCTTCAAATATACTATACTATTTTGGAGTGGTTTGGGGACTGCGTTTTGCTTCCGCTCCTGTGACTGTTCTGATTGTTGGTTTGGCTCCGATTGTGATCGCTCTTTATGGCAATTGGCATGTGCGGGAGATCTCTTATAAGCACATGATTCTTCCCTGTATCTGGATTGGTATTGGGGTTATCTTGGTCAATATCACGGAGTTTGCTGCGCAGGCGGTGAGTCGTGATTTGAGGGAGTATGCGGTGGGCATGTTCGGGGTCATTGTCGCGCTTTTTGGATGGAGCTTCTATGTCGTTCACAATGCGCGTTTTTTGAAGAAAAATGTCCATCTTCCCGTTGAAGAGTGGAGCTCGGTGATTGGGACGGTAACGCTTTTGCTGGCCTCTCTAATAGCCTGCTTTTTCATCTTTGTCGTGAAGGCTGAAGTGGAAATCGCCCACTTTGCGACCTGGTCCAAAGAGCTCGTTGGATTTATCGTGGGAGCCAGTTTTCTTGGGATTGCCTGTTCTTGGGGAGGTTGTTACCTCTGGAATCGCGCAAGTAGCTATTTGCCAGTCTCTGTTTTAGGGCCTTTGATGATTTTAGAGACGATCTTTGGACTGATTTATGTTTATGCATACAATCTCCAATTGCCTTCATTCGTCGAGCTTCTCGGGATAGTGCTTTTGATTTCCGGACTTTTCTATGCGCTTAGAGTCTTCAAGGCGCGCAAATTCACTCATAGTTAAAATCGGAAATCTCTTCTTCACAATAGCCTCGGTCTCTTCGAAGGTTGTCTAAGCGCTCAAAATCTGCGTTTGATAGTTCGAAATCAAAGATCTCTATATTCTCGATGATATGATTTTTAGAGGCGGCATTTGAAACCACTGCAATCTGCTTTTGCATCAAACGCGGAGCACAATTTGAGAAGCGCTTGTGCCATATTACTGAAAAATAATGTCACAAATGATGGCCATCTAGCATCGCACCATTTCTCGCTCATGCTTAAAAATATGAGATTTGAAACACTCACTCAAATTTGCCGCCCTTTCTGGCCATCGCTGTGAGATTATTTGTTGTAAATGGTAAAACAAGCGGCAAAAACATCGGAAGCAATCGCTATAGTTCAAATTTTCATTAAATCTACTATAGTCGCTGAAAGTTTGAATTGTCTTTTATAGCCAATGCAGTTTTAAACTCAATTGGATTTAAAAAATAATTTATGATAGCATCATCCCTATGGGGGGAGTTCTTACACATTCGCTTTTGGAGAAGATTCGGACCAAAACAGCCACTATTGGTGTTATTGGAATGGGTTATATCGGTTTACAACTGCTCGATGCCTTTGGCCAAAAGGGATTTCCAATCGTTGGCTTTGACATTGACGAGCATAAGATCGAGTGTTTCAAAAAGGGAGATTCTACAATCAGCTATTTGCCTCTCAAAGAGCTTTTTGCCCTTCTGGGTAAGAGCTTTGAGGCTTCAATAGATCCAACCATTTTGAACCGGGCTGATGTAGTAGTCGTCAGCGTTCCAACGAACATCGATAAGCATCTTGTTCCCAATTTTGATTTGTTGCGTAAAGCATTCCAAACAGTTGTGAATCAGTTTCGAGAGGGCCAACTCATCATCGTGCAGAGCACCACCTATCCTGGGACCACAGAAGATGAGCTCTTACCGATGCTCAAAAAACTAAAAAAACGCTTTTATCTTGGTTATGTGCCTGAAATCTCTGATCCAGGGAATGTTGAATACAACTTTACTTCGATTCCACGGATGACCAGTGGTTTGACAACTGAGTGCCTTGAGATGGTGAATGCACTTTATGAATCCATTGGTTGCCAAGTATATCCGTGTGCTTCAATGAAAGTTGCGGAAGCTGCCAAGGTCTATACCAATGCCTATCGCTTGCTCAATATCTCTTTTGCCAATGAGATGAAAGTGCTTTTTGATAAGATGGGAATGGATATTTGGGAAGTGATTGAAGCGGCTTCTACAAAACCTTTTGGTTTTGCTCCTTTTTATCCAAGTCCTGGTGCTGGAGGGGATTGCATCCCTGTTGACCCAAGCTACCTCTCTTGGAAGGGCACAGAATTTGATGCAAAAGCTACTTTGATCGATCAAGCTCTGCGCATCAATCAGGAAATGCCTCACTATGTGATAGATAAATTGCGAGATGCACTCAATAAGCCGCTCAAATCAGCACGTGTTTTAGTTTTAGGGGTGGCATTTAAAAAGGATGTGAATGGCCTTCAAGAGTCAGCCTCTCTCAAAATCTTGAACCTTCTGCCTGATGCTGATTTCCATGATCCCTATATCGAAAAGGTGAATGAGAAGAGAGCGATCGAGCTTAACTACGATAGATTGAGTGATTATGATGCTGTGATCATTGCGACAGACCACTCGGTCTATGACTATGGCAAGATTGTAGAGAAGAGTTTGCTTGTGATTGATACCCGTAATGCAACAGCTGGATTTTCGCAAAAAAAGGTTGTGAAGGCATGAAGATTTTGGTGACTGGGGGAGCGGGATTCATCGGCTCACATCTTGTCGATTACTACCTCAAGAAAGGCGACGAGGTTTGGGCGATCGATGATCTCTCTACGGGGCAGAGAAGGAACCTCCCTGACCATGAAAATCTGCGCTTCGCTTTAGCTGACGTTAGCCAATACCCTCATTTGGATGAAGCGGTTGCTTGGTCAGACCGCATTATTCATGCAGCTGCAACAGTCGGCATGCTCAACGTTTTGGCTCACCCCTCTCAAACTTTCGATAACAACTTACATACAATGGATGCGCTCTTCACTGCGATCAAGAAGCAAAAAAAGAAGATACGTCTTCTCTTTTTGAGCTCATCTGGAGTCTATTGGCATTCTCCTTTGGAGCATGGTGTCCTCTCTGAGAAGACTCCCATCATCGTCCATCCAGAATATTATAACCAGGAGCCCTATTCGCTATCAAAAATTGCGGGTGAAGTCAAAACGCTTTGCTTGGGAGAGGAGGAACAGCTCTTTTGTACAGTCGCACGCATTTTTAATACGATAGGCGTTCGCCAAAGTGGCAAGTATGGCATGGTTGTCCCACGCATGATCAAGCAAGCTATTAAAAACGAACCGCTAACAGTTTTTGGAGATGGCAAGCAGACCCGTTCTTTCGTGAACGTCCATGATACAGTTAAAGCGCTGGCACAGCTGCTAGAGACAGATGGGGCAAGAGGAGAGATTATCAATGTGGGTCATGATCGCGAGATTGCGATTTTAGAATTGGCAGAGCTGATTAAAAAGAGCTTGAATAGCAAGAGTGAAATCATTTTTATTCCCTATCGCGAAGCTTATGGAATGGATTTTATCGATGTTCCCCACAGAAGACCCTCGCTTGAAAAGATGAAAAAGGTGATTGGGTTTGTCCCAGAGTGGACCTTAGAAGAAAGTATAATAGAGATTGCTGCAAGTCTTGAAGCTCGCAAGGTATAGCCAATTCAGTTTTTTAGTCGATCTTCCTATTGATAGGATTTCAAAATATAATTTGACAAATCAGAGCCGGCACCTTTGAGAGATCCTTTCTCGCTCATGTTTAAAAAGATGAGCTTCGAAACGCTCTCTCATTTCTCAGATTATTTGTTTTGAATGGTACGACTTCTTGCCATTGCGCCGAGAGTCAAAGTGGCAAAAATGCCAGTAATAATAAGTAGTAGAATCATTTATCCCCCTGATTAAAAGGATATTATAGCATTTTTTAAAGAAGTTGGTCAATGATTTTTTGGGAGGGGCATAGCTCTTAAAGCTCTCGCTTCCTGATGTTTTTGAAGGAAAAGAAGCGTGCCTTATGCTCTCTGAAATTTGTCTCCCTAATGGTGGCCATTGAGCCGGCACCTTCGAGAAATCCTTTCTCGCTCATGTTTAAAAACATGAGCTTCGAGACCCTCTCTCAAATTTGCCGCCCTATCCGGCCAGCATTTGCGACATTATTTGAAATAAATATTGTTTTAATAAGATATCGAGTGACTCCATATCTGCGGGAGGGATACAATTGAGTTTATGAAGGAACGCAATCTATCCCATGACGACGCGGAAGGCTCTCTTGAGGCGTCTTTGTTGAAAATCCGATCAAAAATCTTGGATCGTAAGGACTTGCCATACGCGTCTATGGAACAGCAATTGGCGATTTTGGAGCTGATCTCTCAGTCTGAGCTGGGCTGTTTTCTAATCCAGAGGGGTGGTCTGAATGGCTATTGGACGCAGTATGTTGTCAACTATTGCCATGAGGAGAAGAAGGCTGTCAACCCAGTTGAAGCTTTTGTCTTAGAGAAGGCTCCCACATCGCTTGCAACGCAGCAGCGCTTTCAAATATTCAAGAGTGAGATACAGAAGCGTGTGAAGGAGGGGACGACGATGGCGTCGATCCCTTGTGGGCTGATGGCGGAGCTGCTTGACTTAGATTTCTCAAGGGTCAAAAAGTTTGAGCTTGTCGGGATGGATATCGATGAAGAGTCTTTAGAGCAGGCAGCTATTTATGCGAAGCAAAAGGGGTTGGAGAGTCACTGCCGCTTCATGCAAGCGGATGCTTGGGATTTAAAAATCGATGAACAGTTTGACTTGATTGCGAGCAACGGTCTTTCTGTTTATGAGGGGGATGATGACCGGGTGACCGCTCTTTTCATTGAGTTTTTCAAGGCGCTGAGACCGGGTGGTTGTTTGGTAACAAGCTTTTTAACACCGGTGCATGATTGGGATGTTGAAAAAGTGGTGCAGGTGGATGCTTTGATGCAAAAACTTATTTTTTCAGACATTTTGGGTTGTAAATGGCAGACGTTTAGGACCTATGAGGTTACCAAGAGACAGTTGGACAGTGCGGGTTTTGTGGAGATTGAGGTGAAGAATGATCATGCCTCGATTTTTCCAACGATCATCGCGAAAAAGAGTGATTGAAGGAATTTAGGCGGCTGTTTATACTGCCCCTTCATTCCGGATTAGCTCAGCGGTAGAGCAGTGGACTGTTAATCCATTGGTCGCTTGTTCGAATCAAGCATCCGGAGTTTCCTCGTTGATGTGCCACTGCGCGTAGGATTAAATACGGCGCACGTGGTGTTACAAGCAGCTTTGCGATAAAGAAGCGAGAAAAATTCCATGGCCTCGCAACATCCCCTATTTCAAATGGAAGCCGACCGCAAGACTTTTTTTGCTCATTCATAACCTCATTGTACTAAAAGTATTCCATTACTCATGATGCATCGGGAAACAAGGGGCACGTTCCCCTCAAACTATCGAGCACTCTATCGGAAGTTCATGAGAATATATGACGGGAGCTAATACCATTTACAAGAAATAAGTGCACAAATGATGGTCATCTAGCACAGCACCTTTGAGAGATCCTTTCTCTCTCATGTTTAAAAACATGAGCTTCGAAACGCTCTCTCAAATTTGCCGCTCTTTTCTTGCAACAAGATCTCTTTCAAAATTACTTGAAAATCATTCTGCATAGGCTTATACCATTTGGAAGAAATAAGTTCACAAATGATGGTCATCTAGCACGGCACCTTTGAGAGATCCTTTCTCGCTCATCTTTAAAAAGATGAGCTTCGAAACGCTCTGCCAAATTTGTCCTACTATCTGGCCATCATTTGTGACATTATTTATTGCAAATGGTATTGCTTTAACTAAAGTTAAAAAGCGTCCCGATATAGAAGCACAGGAGGCTATTACACCCTTTGCAGTAGGTATTCAATGGTCTACAATTTTCTCTCAGCACTCTTGGATACCACACCTGATACTCCCGTTCTCATTGATACGACGTTAGGGGCAGGCGTTGCAAAATATTTAGCGTGTGCCAATCTTAATAAGCCGCTCGATGACATTTTTTTCTCGAGCCGCACAACAAATAGTGTGGTGCTACGCTCAACAAATTTGAGGATGAGTCAACGACCTGATATAAATCTGGAACAATTGGGTTATCCAATCGAAGAGTTCCCAAAAACACAAACCCCCTTTGCAGCTAATTGGCAACAAATTAATAATCAATATAGAAAAGAGGTTAATTGATGCATCACGAAGTTTCTTTCGAGCTAACTCCAGGACTAACAGAAGAAATACAACATCTAGAACAAGAAGAAGGCCAAATATATGACTCTATAGAAGATTTAATTCAAAAAACTGAAAATACTAATTATAATGCAACCATTTCTGAATTGCATTCTCGACTTCCTCCTAAAAGTTCTATTATTGATGTTGGATGTGGCTTTGGAGAAACCTCTCTCTTACTCGCTCAACACGGGCATCAAGTTTATAGTATTGAGCCTTCAAGCAATCGGCTTACTTCACTAAAACGCTCTGCAAACAAAATGCAACTCCCCATTCAAACGTATCTTTGCTCAGGAGAGAGCATTAGCCAAGCCTCTCTACCTAAAATGGACGGGTGTCTGTTCAACTCTAGCCTACATCATTGCGATGACCCCTTGAAGGCCTTAAAAGGAGTAAAAAAAATCCTCAAAGACAATGGAGTAATCGTTATAAATGAACCTATATTAAAATTTTATTTAACTAAAAAAAGGTTTTACAAATTGCTCAAAACAAATCCTATTAAAATGGGACATTATGGAGGAAATGAGCACATTTATTATTATAAGGAATATTATAATTTATTAAAAACAGCCGGCTTTAAAGATATTCAATCGTTTTGGTGTAATAAAATGCATGATCCAAGAAAAACCCTTATTAGAGATTTGAATAGTAGGTTTTATGGCAGTTATCAACATTCATTTACTCGCTGTGTCATTAAATATGCGATTCACACGGCTGTCAAATATGCATCTAATTCTTTTCTTGAAAGTATTTTAGTTTCTCCCCTAATGCGTTTTTCCTTGTTACAGGCAATTTTTGTTGCGCGTGTGCAAAGATAGAAAAATTTGACCGAAGTGTTGGGCTATATGCTTAAATTTCACCCAATCAAAAGTTCGAAGTTTGCCCAGTAACTCGATTTTCGTTTCGGAAGTGAAAAGAGCCATAGAAAATCTATGGCTCTTATAGAACTACTTAGCGAGTTTGTCTAAACACTGGCAAACTTCTTTGCAGCAAGAGTTTACCTCATTTGTGTTGCCAGATTTACAGCAATTTTTAAGTTCGTTGAACTTCTCACGAAGTTTTGCAAATTCACTTTCCTTTCCACAGCGCTTGCAGCAAGCTTCTAGTGTATTGAGCTGCTCTTCAGTCTTTTTGAGATCATTTTTTGGATTTTTTTTGCACTGCTCAACTTGCATTTTGATGTTTCTGCAGCAGTTGCTCATCTCTTGCTGTGAATTTTTTTGCTGGGGATTATTTTGTGGTTTTCTAGATTCACTCGGATTAAAGTTAGCCATCTTTTCCTTCCTTTTATTTAAATTTTGATTGCCTTTTCAAAGAGATCTTTGACCCTGGTTGCCGCGGTTGACTCACTCCAATAGCAATTGCTTGCTTTTGAGGCTTCCCTGCTTAGACTTCGCAACGCATATTCTCACTGATCCCTTTCTTCGATTGCCCTTACATCCTTACTGTTTACAAGAAGTAAGTTCATAAATCATAGCTATTTAGTCATGGCCTTTGAGAGAGTTGTTTTCGCTCATGTTTAAAAAGATGAGCTTCGAAACGCTCTGCCAAATTTGTCCTACTATCTGGCCATCATTTTTGAACTTATAGCCAATCCTCAGTCGCCCAATATTTTTAATATAAGCCAACTTAGAATCAACGAAGCCTGCGAGCTTCGGTGCATCCAAATTCTCAGTTTTCAACTGAGTTGGCTATATTTCTTGCAAATGGTATGAGGGCCTAATTTCTCCTATTTTCTAGCCTATATAGATTCCGTTCGTATTTTATCAATATATATTTTTATTTTTGAAAGCCCGATAGTTATACCATTTATCACAAAGAATGTCACAAATAAGAGCCAGATAGCGCGGCAAATTTGAGAGAGCGTTTCGAAGCTCATGTTTTTAAACATGAGAGAGAAAGGATCTCTCAAAGGTGCCGTATTAATTCAATAACTGCACAATATTAGAAATATAGGGCAGGTGATAAATGGTATAACCAAACGGATCGACTTGATAGCCCATTCATGATTTTTTGCTAACGCTTGGGCTAAATCCGATGCCAAGCATGATGATGCTTAAGACAAGGTGCAGCCAACTATCCGCCATGTTATTGCTCACGACTCCCAAAATAGAGCGCTCTCCATAAAAGAAGCCCAAAATAGCGACGATTAGATAGATGATTCCAAAGATGCGGAAGAAAACTCTAGAAGCATACCCACTTGTGATCGCCATAAATAAGAAGATCACGCCAGTGATGAGATGGATCATATTATGAAAGGTATTGACCTTGAACATCCCAAAAAGTTCCCCATCGGGTGCGAATCGGGGAAGAAATCCCAAAACTCCAATCACCAAAAAAACCAGACCAAAAATAACAGCACAAATTCTCATACAAGCTACCCCTTTTTTTCTCATAAATAGAATAATTGGATGATTTAGACAAAATAGATTTTTTATTTTGTGAGAACGGGAGATTTAAACTTTAGTCGACTCTACCTTGTATAGCCAATTGATACCATTTACAACAAATAATCTCACAAGTAAGAGCTGTCTAGGAAGGCAGCTTTCAGAGATCATTTCTCGCTGATGTTTAAAAACATGAGCTTCGAAATGCTCTCTGAAATTTGCCGCCCTATCTGGCGGTCATTTCTGATGAATCGTATGAGTTGAAAACTCTAGATTTGGATGGCTCATTCTCAAAGTTCAGGAGCTTGATCAGGAGGGAGGCATCGAGGCGATCCAAAGTGAACGAGCTATCCAGCTGTCAATCGCCTTGAATTTGCCAGCAACGGTGGATCTTCTTGTTATGAAAATCGAAGGGGATCGTCTTATTTGTAATCTCTTTTGCCTGAATAGATTCATCAAGTTTGAATTGCCGTGAATTTGTGCTGAAAAAGAGAGTGCCACCAGGAGCGAGCCATTTTTTAGCATTTGTGATCAAAGCGAGATGATCTTTTTGTACGTCAAACATGCCAACCATCTTCTTAGATCTTGAAATGGTTGGAGGATCGATAACGATCACATCATAGAGCTCACTTTTTGGATTTTCTAGAAATTGCAAAACATCGGCTCGAATGACTTCATTGTTTTCCAAAGAAAGGTTATTGAGGACAAAATTCTCGATTCCCCAACGGGTGTAGCTGTTCGACATATCGACGCTTGTCGTGAAGCTGGCCCCCTGCATAGCGGCATGGATGCTGAAAGAACAAGTGTAGGCAAAAAGATTGAGTAGTCTTTTACCTGAGGCTTGAGCAGCTACCAGCTGACGGGTCTCTCTATGGTCCAAGAAAAGTCCTGTATCGAGATAATCTTTAAGATTGATCCAGAACCGCACGCCATACTCGAAAACTTCAAAGAAATCTTCCTCCTTGTCCAGCTTTTCATACTGTTCCAATCTCTCTCTTTTGATCCTCTTCTTCCAGTAGATGTTTTCACTATTTACACCGAAAAGAGAGCATAAGATGGAGGTGACCTCTTCCAGAAAGGGCTCTGATGAGTCATCGTGAGAAGCAAAATGGTGTACACAAAAACGACCATTATAAAAATCTATAGCAAGAGGATATTCTTTGATATCCCTATCGTAGATGCGGAAACAATTCGTTTCTGTGCGCTTGGCCCATTTGCGAATATGTCTATAGTTTTTGCGTATCCGATTTTTTAATATCGAGCTTTTATCTTCGTTTTCTTGAAGTTCTGGTAGATCCATGGCGCAGATTCTATCACAGCTTCTCAATATTTCGGGAATGAACGTTATGCCATTTACAATAAATAAGTTCACAAATGAGAAGTAGATAGTGCGACAAATTTAAGAGATTCTTTCCTCCTCATTTTTAAAAACCAACCATCTCTCAAATTTGCCGCCCCATCTACTTCTCATCTGTGATTGTAAATAGCATTAAACTGTTGATAAAAAGAGACATAAATCCTATCATTTTTGCCTATGATGAGAATTTTAGTCCTTGTTTTATTGCTTGCACAACTGGAAGCTGCCCAGTCACAATTTTTTCATGCAGATGTCGGTACAATTAATGAGCGTCCAGCAATTGGAGGGGGTTACCGGTTGCATAAAGGGTATAATGGCTGTGATCTTTCGGCTAAAGTATGTCCCAAGATTTCAAGCTCAGTGCAAGGACTTTATTTGTTTTATCCGATGAAAGGAGGTCTCTTTTTAGGGGCTGGTCCTGGGTACACGACTGATAGAGAAAACATGCCTGAGAGGGGGGCCGCTATTGTCAATGGCGTGCTGGGGTATCAGCGGAGTGACAAATGGTTTCTCCAGTTCGAGAACTCTACTTTTATCAAGCAGCCAGATTTTTTAGATAGGTCCTTTCAATCGCTCTCACTGGGACTTGCTTTTTAGCGGCCCTTTCAACGCTTTGATTTTTTTTGGGGCTCACTTTCCAGATTAGGCTTTCTGAAAGAGTGAATATCATCTCTGTAATACAATTTATCGCAAATGAGAGCCATTGAGCTGGCACCTTGGAAAGATCCTTTTTCGCTCATGTTTAAAAACATGAGCTTCGAAACGGTCTCAAATTTGCCGCCCTATCTGGCCATCATTTGTCACATTATTTGTGATAAATGGTAAAAGACCATTCCATCAATAGCCATCTTGTCTCTTAACAAAAGAAGATATTTTAATCGTTAATTCTTTATCATCAATAGTTGTCAAAAAGGCCATCGATAAACCGTTCAGCCTTTTCAATGCGCCCACGTGTCTTATCATCGATGGGGGCTCTATCGATGATCGCTTTCGAAAGAGGTACCACATTATTCAGTATCTTTGAAAGAGCTGCCTCTTTCGCCACAATCGAAAGAAGCGATTGGAAAATGATCCGAGAAAGCTCGCTTGTCGTAAGCGGGTGGTCACTGCCTAAATTGCGAAACTCAAGATAGGGGATCGTGGGAATGGAAATCCGCTTACCATTTGCCTTCAGAGCATCAAACTGAATATTGGTGATCACAAGACGATCGATGATAAAATGGCGTTCTCCTCCTGATGATAGCGGAAGAGACTTCAAAAGATGTGACCAGTTATTGCTACTCCCAGAACTGTTATAGAGTTCGATGCCCAATGTAGGGGAGTCGATCTTCAACTCGTTCAAGTGAATGGTTTTATGTAGATATGTAGAGAAAGGAGCGTCGAGGATAATGGCATTGGCTTTAAAGGCGTGGGCTACTTTCGACCCGACAGGGTTGGAAACCTCCAAGCCTTTCAAGCTGATAGAATGGGTATTAGCAGCGAGGCCATGGACTACTGTCAGGGTGCCCAGCATTTCTGTAAGGTAACGAGAGAGGTAGTCAGCCCCTCCCCAGTAAAGGAGAAGACCGCAAACCAGAAGTGCGATGATAGCAAGAGATAACAGCCAGGAAAGAAAGCGCATACCTACTACACTTCCATAATCCAAGATATCCTGTCAAAAAAACTCCACGCATCAGTATTAAAAAGATCACATCATTTGAACAGTCATATAGCCAATTCGATTGCAAACTCCAAATTTTGATGGGCCAAAGTTCCCGGCTTGATCGATTCTAAGACCTTTCAATCGCGGGGCTTTTGCGCAACCCAAATGTGAATTTTTCAATTCAATTGGCTATAGTTTTTAAGATTCAACGATCTCAAATTGCTTAAACAAAGTTCAACCAGAATGAAGCCGCTCTAAAACCTCGTCAAGAAAGTTAGATGAGTTGTATACTTCAGTAATATGTTTCTGAACTTTTTGGTATTCAGTTTTTAGTGATTTAGTTTCTGTGTGATCTGTGTCACACAAAAACAATGGCAATGGGATCTGGTCAATAAAATATTCATGTGTAAATCCTGCGAGAATATGATCAATCGCTTCTAATTCCTCTTCAAGGTTTGAGTATCCATGAGTAGCAAATAAGACTCTCCCCTCTACAATGGCTTCGCGTCTTGCATAAATTTCTGCGTTATGTGCGCCATATCCTAAGAGGATTCCCCACAACAATTCATCCTCTTTTAAGACATCAAAGAGAATATTTTTCCCAGCCTCAATATCTTTAAGCATATCATCGGCACAGATCCCCTCGCCTAGCCGTTCTTCAAATAGGGGTAAATATTTATTCACAGTCTCTCTAAAAGCATTTCTGTTGATAACGAAAATGTCTCTAACCATTCCAGAAGTTGAAAATTTGTTAGAGATTGAAGTCTGATCCATAATGAGGTAGTTTTCGGAAGACAATAGATCTTTATATTTGCTGTATGTTCTGAAGTTTTTTTCAAGTTTTGGTTCGCTAAAGTTTGCGAATATTAAAGAGTCTGGGGGGAGCTTGATAAAATAGCTATAGAACGACATAGGTTTTTGACCAAATAGAGTATAGCCAAATTCGCTCTTTTTAAATAATAACCTAAAAAAAGATTCGAGTTCTATTCGCTCACTTGAAGAAGATGGTGAAGGGGAAGAGAAGCTGAATGAAAAAAATGCTCCTACTAATAAGTAGATGAGCATTTTTAAGTTATGATTTTTTTGGTTTTTTGTCTTTTTCATTCGCACAGTAAGGACAGACTTTAGCATTACCCGGATAGCGGCCATGCTTTCCACAAAAACCAGCAATTGGGGCTGCAATATAGACACCATTTTCATCCACTTCAATCGATGTAATTCCATAAAATTCCCCATCAATATTTAAGAAAATTCCGTTGGAAGCAACATAAATGGAACCCGGTTCAATATACAACCGATCATTGTCAGTATTGGCGTGAGCCGTTGAAGCCGCAAAAATAACCAATAAAGTAACCGCAAATCTTTTCATAAGTCTCCTTCTTTGGATCATTAGATGAAAGTCAGACTAAACAAACGACCAATTCTTTACATCACTAAATAAAGATTTTATAAAATCTGTGTGGATCATCCTGCTGCTATAAACTATAGCCAATTCAATTGAAGGGTTCACATTTGGGCTCGGGAAATGCTCCACAATTGGAAGGTCTTAAGTCAGTCAATATTTTTAATATTAAACGACTTAGAAGCGATCGAGCCTGGAGCTTTGGCGCGTCAAAATTTCCAGTCTTCAATTGAATTGGCTATAACCATACGAAGGGGCTTGTCCAGAATAGTCTGTGAAAAAAAAGAAACCTCCGAGGAGACCCCGGAGGTTTCTCTAGAACAAATGAGTTGGATTAGTAATCCATGCCACCAGGCATACCCACGGGAGCTGCCGGCTTCTCTTCCGGAATCTCCACGATCGTCGCCTCTGTTGTCAGCAGCATAGAAGCAATCGATGCAGCACTCTCAAGCGCACAACGAGTCACTTTCATCGGATCCAAGATCCCAGCTTCCAACATATCAACATACTCATCACTCAAAGCGTTGTAGCCACGGTTTGTAGACTCCTTCAACACATTTTGATAGACAAGCGAACCCTCTTGACCCGCATTCTCAGCAATCTGACGCAGAGGAGCTGAAAGCGACTTGAGAATAATCAGAACGCCGATGCGCTCATCACCCTCAACCGTCTTCGCAAGCTTCTCAACAGCCGGAATCGTCCGCACAAGAGCTGTTCCACCACCTGGAAGGATACCCTCTTCAACAGCAGCAGCCGTTGCATGCTGAGCATCATCCACACGGTCCTTCTTCTCTTTCATCTCAACTTCCGTAGCCGCACCCACATGGATCACAGCCACACCACCAGAAAGTTTTGCAAGTCTCTCTTGTAGCTTCTCTTTGTCGTAGTCTGAAGTGCTCTCTTCAATCTGACGCTTCAGCAAGTTGCAGCGCTCGTCAATCTTCTTCTTAGCACCAGCACCCTCAACAAGTGTCGTATCTTCCTTCTTGATCACAGCCTTCTTAACACGTCCCAACATCTCGATTGTCGTGTTCTCAAGCTTCATTCCAAGCTCTTCAGCAATCAGCTGTCCGCCTGTCAAAATAGCGATGTCATCAAGCATAGCCTTACGACGGTCACCAAAGCCAGGAGCCTTCACAGCACAAACCTTCAGGCCAGCACGGATACGGTTAACTACAAGCGCAGCAAGCGCTTCACCTTCCACATCTTCTGCAATGATAAGCAGCGGTCTTCCAGACTCAGCAACTGCCTGCAAAATAGGAAGAAATTCTTTCATGTTTGAAATCTTCTTCTCATAAAGCAACACATAAGCATCTTCAAGAACAGCTTCTTGTGTCTCGGCATTAGTCATGAAATAGGCAGAGAGGTAACCTCGGTCAAAGTTCATGCCTTCAACAACTTCAAGTGTTGTCTCAAAGCCCTTTGCTTCTTCTACAGTGATCGTACCATTCTTGCCCACACGCTCCATCGCATCAGCGATGATCTGGCCAATCTCTTGGTCGTTGTTCGCAGAGATCGTCGCCACTTGGCTAATCTCTTTCTGATTCTTGACAGGACGCGCAATCTGCTTCAGTTCAGCTACAACAGTACGCACCGCTTTGTCGATACCGCGCTTCAGATCCATCGGGTTAGCACCCGCTGTCACGTTGCGTAGACCTTCAGCATAGATCGCTTCAGCCAAAATAGTCGCAGTTGTTGTTCCGTCACCCGCCTTGTCAGCAGTCTTTGAAGCAACTTCTTTCACCATCTGAGCACCCATATTCTCATGTCTGTCAGAAAGTTCAATTTCCTTGGCAACTGTCACGCCATCTTTGGTGACTTGAGGTGCGCCATAAGATTTGTCGATGACAACGTTGCGTCCCTTCGGTCCCAACGTCACCTTCACAGCAGCAGCTAGAGTGCGGACGCCCTTAAGAATCTTGCTTCTTGCATCTTCTTTGTACTTAATATCTTTTGCAGCCATTGTTGCAAGCTCCTTTTTAAATTTATTCTACAATTGCGATGATATCGTCGGCGGAGAGAATGATGAACTCTTCATCATCAACTGTGACCTCTTGGCCTGAATATTTTTCCATCAAGACACAGTCACCCACTTTGACAGAGAATGGAACTGAGTTTCCGTCTTTGTCTTTTTTGCCAGTGCCAACTGCAACGACTTCTGCTTTCTCTTGTTTCTTTTTGGCAGAATCGGGAAGAATAATTCCGCCTTTGACGCTCTCTTCTGCCTCAAGCCTCTTTAGCAAGACGCGGTCTCCGAGAGGTTTTAGTTTTGTTTTTACATTCTGTTTATTCATACCAAAACTCCGGTTTTAGGTTTTTCTGATCGGGAGCATAGCAGACAAATGAATTTTGCACAATGGAAATTTAGCACTTGATCGTCGGTTCTGCTAAATTAATTTTTCTAATTCAGATTGCAATCTGTCAAAGGTGCGAATGGTGGCTTCCACAGGAGAAGATGAGGTCATGTCTACTCCCGCGAGCTTCAAAAGATCGATAGGGAAGAGGCTTCCCCCACTACTCAAAAAGGCGAGATAGGCTTTGCGGCACTTTTCATCGCCTGACAAAACTTTTTCACAAAGAGCGAGAGCGGCAGAAATGCCTGTCGCGTATTGATATACATAAAAATTATAATAGAAGTGGGGGATGCGAGACCACTCCACTGCTATCACCTCATCGATCACGCAGGCAGGGCCAAAGTAGTCGATATTTAGTTTATAGTAGTAATCTTTAAGGAGTTTCGGTGTGAGGGGAGTGCCTTCTTCTACCCAACGGTGAATCTGGAGTTCAAATTCCGCAAACATGGTCTGGCGGAAGAAGGTGGCTCTTAGATCTTCTAATTTCTCATTGATCAGGAAGAAACGCTTTCTTTTTTCAGTTGTCTTTTCCAGCATGAGATGCATGAGCAGCTCCTCATTGAAGGTCGAAGCAACTTCTGCGACAAAAATAGGGTAGTGAGAGTCTTGATAGGGCTGATTCTTATGGCTGAGGTAGCTATGCATGCTATGGCCAGCTTCATGCGCCAGTGTGAAGACGTCTCTTAAAATACCGCGGTAATTCATCAAAATATAGGGAAAGCTATCAAAGCAACCAGTGGAATAGGCACCCGAACGTTTGCTTTTATTCTCGAAACGGTCGACCCAGCGGTCTTCTTTCAATCCTTGTGCTAATATAGATTGATACTCAGCACCTAAAGGAGCTACCGATTCGATGACAAGCTCTTCTGCCTCCAAATAATCCATTTTGATATCGACATCTGTAGCAAGAGGTACATAAATGTCATAGAGGTGAAGCTCATCAACCCCCATCACCTTCTTGCGCAATTTCATGTATTTGTGCAGTACTGGAAGATTTTTGCGTACAGTTGAGATCAAAGTTTCATAGACAGCAGGCGCGATATTTTTTGGAAAGAGCGCTGCGTGGAGAGCTGAGGGAAAATTGCGTGCTTTAGCGGAAAAGATGTGGCCTTCGACCTGTCCCGCCAAAAGATCACAAAGAGTATTTTCCACCCCAGTGAACTGACTATACATCTCATTAAAAGCGTTTTGTCTTAATGTTCGATCGGCAGAGCGCAAGTAGAGCTGATAGAGGCCATGTGTGAGCTCAAGCTCTTCTCCTTTCTCATTCTTGACCTTATGAAACTTGATATCGGCATTATTGAGGGAGGAAAAGGCGTTAGAAACAGCGTGTAGCGCTTGGGAAGAGAGGGCTAAGAGGTGTTCACCCTTTTCATCGAGAGTGTGGGGTTTCATGCGGACAATTTTCTCAAGGAAGAAGCGGTAGGGTTTGAGAATATCTGACTTCAAATAACTGTCGATCGTGGCTTTCGGTAGAGCTAATAATTCTGGATCAAACCAAGCACAATCTTGTTGAAACTGAGCATATTTGCTCATGATCTTCTGATAATCGCTTTTAAATTGGTCGCATGTGATCTCTTCATCATGACGCATGTGGGCGTAGGTGTGCAGTCTTTCTAATTTGCGAGAGAGGTCTAGCATCGTCTCAAGGGCTTCTTTGAGTATGGGGGCGCCTTCTCCGAGTCTGCCCTTGTAGGTAAGGAATTTCTCCCAGGCGAGGGCTTTAAACTCATTTTCCCAGACCTTAGGGGATTGGAAGAGTGCCTCCACATTCCACATGTCATCTTTGGAAACTTCTGAACGTTTTTTGATTTCTGTTGAAAGTGTCATTAGTAATTAATGTAAAATTTGTTTCGGGCAAGTTCAATCAATGTGCTTACTGCCTGCTCAGCATCTTCTCCTATCGCATCTACTTTGATTCGGGAGCCCCGTGTTGCTGCCAAAGTAAGAATGCCCAATAGCGATTTCGCATTCACAACTAGGTCTTGATGAGTCAAGTTGATATGGGCTTTGAATCGCGATGCGCATTTTACAAGCTCTGTTGAGGGACGAGTATGGAGTCCTTTGTCATTAATGACAATAAAAAATCCTTTGGCTTTCTCAGTTGGTTTTCTCTGCTCGGTTTTTTTATTCAGCTCTTTTGTTGTCATACCGCTCTCTCCTCGGGGACCCCAAACTACCGGATTCTAAAGATATGAGCAATGAAAATTTTATCATGAGAGATTCGCTCTAATCGTTGCATTTGGACTCATACTATTTGCCGCAAATACTGTCACAAATGATGGCCAGATAGGGCGGCAAATGAGATAAAAACCGAGGTACTAAGAAGTCCATATCAGGAAAGTCCTATCTCTTTGTCTTGAATTTCGGAAAAGCCTTAATCTTGGTAGGTAATCGCCGCGTCAAGCACTTCCCGTGTACAAAAAAGCGGTACCTTGTGCAAAAGCGCCAAGGTCACACAGTCTGAAGGTCGCGCATCAATCTCCACAATATGCAATGTATCCCCAATCTGTTGCTCCAGAAAAAGACGAGCAAAATAGGTCGTGTCGATTAGTTTATTGATCACAACTTGTTTTAGCTTGATCTCCAAACCTTTGAATACACGGCTTATCAAATCATGAGTGTAGGGTCTCTCAAGTTTTGAAGGCGCCAGGTAGCTATGCATTAAACGGCCGCTTTGCGGCGTTGTGTAAATTGCAAATTTCTTCTCATCAGTGCCGAGAATTACACAGGTGTAAGTGGCGCTTTGCGTCACCTTATCGAATTTGATCTGGACTAGTTCATCTGTTTCTAACATGAGCGAAACTCCACTTTGCCGCTCGCGTAGCCGATCAGCGCTTTCACGGGAAAGCCGAGAAAAAAGCCAGTATCCACCACGCCAGGCGTATTAATGATGCGCATATGATCCCTTTCAGGCTCCTCAAAAAAATGGGGAGTGTGAATGTCCCAGATAAGATTCTGATTGTCTGTTACAAAATTCTTTCTGAGCTTGCCAGCATACCCAAGTCTTTCAAGTTTGTTGATGGTAGCCATTTGACCAAAAGGCAAGATTTCTACGGGAAGGCCAAATGAGCCCAGTTTAGCCACTAATTTACTCTCATCTACGATGACTACCATCTGTTTGCTTGCACTCGCCACAATCTTCTCCCGTACATGAGCTCCACCCCCACCTTTAATCATGCGATTTTGGGGATCGATTTCATCAGCGCCATCCACTGTAAGGTCGATCGAAGTGACTGTATTCATGTCGAGCACTTCAATGCCACCTCGTCGCGCAAGCTCCTGACTTTTAATGGAGCTAGAGACTGCGGAAATCTTCAGCCCCTGTTGGCAACGCTTGATCAAGCTTTTTATGAAATAGGTAGCGGTTGTACCAGTGCCAAGGCCGATTAACATGCCCTCCTCTACGAGAGAGGCAGCCTTTTCACCCAATGCCTTTTTGATTTCATCTTGCATGGCAGGATTCAATTTCATACACTCAATCCAATACCACACCGGAAGAAGAATGAAAAGAAAAGAATTTGTCCAAAAGCTCTCCGACTATCTTGAAATCGAAAACTATCCCGACTTTTGCCCCAATGGTCTGCAAGTAGAAGGTGCTGATGAAGTCAGGAGTGTAGCCACTGCTGTCTCTGCCAATCTTCTCACCATCGAAGCGGCTATCCAAGCTAAAGTCGACACTTTGGTTGTTCACCATGGACTCTTCTGGAACAAAGATTCCTATCCCATCGTTGATAACAAAAGAGAGAAATTGGCGCTTTTGCTCCAACACAATATCAATCTCGTAGCCTACCACCTCCCTCTCGATGCACATCCCGAGATTGGCAACAATTGGAAAGCAGCTAAGGATTTAGGTTGGCATAATCTTGAAAAGGCCTCAGTCGGAGTCAAGGGCTCCTTTCCACCAATGCCGATCGAGGCTTTTGTCAAAAAAATAGAAGCCTACTACGACCACCGAGCGACTTGCGCTCTTTTTGGCAAAAAAGAGGTAGAAAGCGCGACTCTTATTTCAGGAGGGGCATGGAGTTCCATGGCTAATCATGAGAGCGACTGCTTCATTACAGGAAACTTTGATGAGCCAGCTTGGGGCATCGCACATGAAAAGAAGATACAGTTTCTTGCTTTGGGGCATAGCGCCACAGAGGAAATAGGGCCAAAGGCGCTTGCTGATTACATCAAACAAGCCTTTAATCTGAAAAGTCAGTTTTTGGAAATCAAGAACCCATTTTAATCATTCGCAGAATGAACGGTGCGCTCAGGCTTGCCAATAGTGACGCGACCTTTGAGTAGCGCATTGCGCGCCTCGGGATTTTGATTGATCGCTGTATCGATACGCTTGCTCAATTCTGTCACCGCATCTCGCACTTGCAGAACATGAGGGTCTGAGGGGTCCACTTTCTTCTCTTTTTGATCAGGAGAAAGAGGCTTAAAATCACGTCTACCGCTTAACTGACTTAATTCTCTGCGTGCACTCGCAAGCAATTCAGAGTCATCAGCTACATTACCACCTAGTCTCTCTTGAGCCAGGCGATAAGCCTCAGTATAGCGCTCTTCAAGCTTTCTGACCATGTCATCATAATTTTCTGGATTTCTAATGATATCCTTGTTTTCGGGGATGGCCATAATATTAAGCTCCTTTACATCTGATCGCTCTTACCGCTATTATACGCAACTGCGCTTTTCACGAAAGGATTATCCAGGATTATGAAAAATATTATTACTCTGCTAAGAGAACGAGGCTTCATCGAAGCAGTTACAAGTGATGAGCTAGAAGAGATGGCTTCTAAGCCCCTCACCCTATATATTGGATTTGATCCCACAGCGGAAAGCCTCCATCTCGGTAATCTTGTCGGTATGATGGCAGCCGCTTTTTTCAAAAAATGTGGCCATAAAGTGATTGCTCTAGTCGGTGGAGCCACCGGCATGATTGGAGATCCAGGAGGGCGGAGCTCCGAACGCAATCTACTCGATCATCACGAGGTTGAACGTAATCTGAAAGGCATTCGACGTTCTCTTGAGCCTGTTCTTGGGGATACACTCATTCTCAATAACTATGATTGGCTGAAAGATTTTAGTTTTATTGAGTTTCTAAGAGATGTGGGAAAACATTTTAGATTGGGAACCATGCTCTCCAAGGAAATGGTGAAGACGCGCCTTGCCTCAGAAGAAGGTTTGAGTTTTACAGAATTTAGCTACCAACTACTGCAAGCCTATGACTTTTTCCATCTCAATAGTCAGCATGGAGTCACGCTGCAGATTGGAGGAAGTGATCAGTGGGGCAACATTGTGGCTGGTACTGAGTTTGTTCGGAAACGGACAGGTAAAAGTGTCTACGGTTTGACCTTCCCCCTTTTAACTAGAAGCGATGGCAAGAAGTTCGGCAAAAGTGAAGGGGGAGCCATCTGGTTGAATAGCGATAAGCTTGCGCCCTTTGATTTCTACCAGTATCTCTACAATATGCCTGATGCCGATATGGGTAAAATGCTCCGGATTTTCACTTTTCTTCCAATTGAAGAGATCGAAGTGATCGAACGGAAGATGGAGGCAGAGCCTCATAGTGCACAAAAGCGTTTAGCAGAAGAGGTGACCCGCCTTGTCCATGGTGAGGAAGGTTTGAGGGAGGCTCTAAAAATTACCGCAGCAGCACAGCCGGGTGCAAAGACGGAACTGTCGGCAGATGTTTTGGCCGCTTTGCCACAAAAATCACTCGCTGTTTCCGATGTTATTGGAAAAACAGCGGTTGATTTACTCACTTTTGCCGAGCTTTGTTCTAGCCGCGGCGAGGCTAGACGCCTAATTGAAGGCGGTGGAGTCTACATAAATAACGAAAAATTGGTCGATGAACAGTTCATTTTCGAAAAAAATCATCTCGTAGAGGGAAAGTTTTTGCTTTTAGGAGTAGGAAAAAAGAAGAAATTAGTGATATCAATTGATTTCAGTTGATTTTTTTAAAAATTCACTTGAAGCGAATTCGAAGACTGCTATTATACAGCTACGAGTCAACAAGCTGAAGATATTATACAACCTGAGGAGGCACCTAACATGGCTACAATGACTAAAAAGAAGTTGATCACGACAATCTCGCAGGACAACGGAATCCATCCGAATCATGTGCGTACTGTTATCCAGAATTTTCTGGATAAGATGACAGACGCTCTGGCTAATGGCGACCGTTTAGAGTTCCGCGATTTTGGTGTTCTACAAGTCGTAGAGCGCAAACCGAAGATCGGACGAAACCCAAAAAATGCAGCAATCCCTATCCATATTCCAGCAAGACGTGCTGTGAAGTTCACACCTGGAAAGAAGATGCGCCGTCTAATCGAAAGAAAGAAGTAATAGAAAAAAAGCTTCGATCAAAAAAAACCTCTGGCCTTGCGTCAGAGGTTTTTTTTTGCTACGATCCAAATTATGCAAATTCCAATCGAAGATAGTGAGATTCTTACAGCTGAGCACAATCTCAACTGTAAAGATCCCATCCCACTCAATCTTTGCCAGATGGATTCGGGAGCTGTCGCCCTTTTTAGTCGCGGCTATTTTCCATGGGGTGGGCTTCCCTATCCGATCGAACATGCTCGCTTAGGTTCACTGCTTTGCCAATTGGGTCAGCATGAACTTTCTGAAAAAATGGCTGATTGGCAGCGCCAAACACTGGATCACTATCAAAGACCGATTTTTTCTCTCTTGAATCAAGAGCGTAGCTGCACCTATGAGCAGTTAGAGTCCGCTGTCTTCAAATTTTTGACGCGAGTGCCAAAAAGAGCAGTGCTTGATGAGGTGGTCGATCATGAGATTGGCATGGTGCGTTTAATTGAAGGTGAGAGCACCTTTCTTTCGATCGCTTCAGGCTGTAAGAGCGGCATGGGCGCCTATCTTTTTCGTGATATCGGCATTATTAATTATGGTCCGCAACTTTTGCCGATTGGTGACTGCGCTTCGTTTGGATTGGCTGGCAGGCCCCGCAGCTTCAATTTTGAGCAAAGACAAATCCGCTATCAAACACGGCTGGCAGCACCCCATCCGCGAAATACAGGTTTTCCTATACAAGATAGTGGGTATAGTGGGCTTTGGATAGAAGTAGAGCAGTCTTTAGAGGAAACAACCTGCCGTTTTCAGGGGTCAAGATCTTTAGAGAGCGTCAGATTTTCTTTCTTTTTGAAGGCCCCTTGTTTGAGAGTTTCTGGGTCGCACAAATTGATGCCCAAATCTCTTGATCGCTACTTAGGACCACCAGCACCCGTTCTGTTAGAGGGAGGGCTCCTTTTGAAAGCGATTAGTGGAGCTTCTCAAATGGAAGTGATTCCTCTTGCAGGTGATGAGAGTTTTTGGGGGGCAAACTTCCTCGTAGTTTTTACGATCAGTTCGCCTTTCCGCTTTTCTACAGAGATCCTATTATGAGCGTATCCTATAGAGAGTTGATCCGATTTGTGTGGCAGTTCATGCGACATCAAAAAGGAGTTTTCTTTCTAATTCTCTTTTTCGATATTTTTGCATGGCCTCTAGAAGCGATGCTAGCACCTTACATTTTGCATCTTATAATCGATATTTTTACAAAGTTTGAAGCCAATCGTATGGCAGGATGGCATGCACTACAAGGTCCCATAATTGGAATGCTGGCCCTTGTTTTGTATATAGAGATCGCCAGTCGTGCAATGGGATTTTTAATGGCAAAGGCGGTACCAAGGCTTCAGTCTAATATTCGCATGCACATGTTCGATCATGTCCAACGCCATTCCCCCCGCTATTTTAATGAGCGCTTTGCTGGTAGCCTTGCTAATAAGATCACTGATATGACGACGCAGGTTGACTCAATCATTCAGCAATTGTTTTGGCCGCTCGTACCTGCGATTGCTGCCTGCATTTTTGGTGTTATTTTCTTTTGGTTTGTGAATCCTTTATTTACATGGATCTTAGCTGTTTGGATTGTCATTCACATGGCGGTCTCCTTAAAATTCGCGAAAAGGTGTGATCTTTATGAGCAGCGACATGGGGAAGAGCGCAGTCATTTGCTTGGACAGATTGTCGACAGCTTGACTAACAATTTTGCTGTGAACCTCTTTTTCCGCTTTAGGCACGAAAATAAAGCCATCATCCCTTTTCAGCAGACGGAAGAAAGAACGAATGTGAAATCAAAGTCATACGTTGAACAAATGCGTTGCGTGACCTCAGTTTTCTATTTTCTAATAGCGATGCTGGGAATCTTGATTGCTTTGGTTTATTTATGGCTCCATAACAAAATCACAACAGGCCAAGTGGTCCAAATTTTCAATGCTATGGGAAGCATTGGCGCGATCATGTGGGCTGTAGGGACTGCACTGCCCGTTCTTTTTCAATCTTTTGGAACAGCCAAACAGAGCTATTCGGTCATGCAAGATCCTCAAGATATTTGCGATAATGATGGAGCTTTGGATCTGAAAATCTCCTCTGGCGCGATTGTTTTCGATGATGTCTCTTTTCGCTATGGAGACAAGCAACTCTTCCAGAATAAGCATGTTGAAATTCGTGGCGGAGAGAGGGTTGGGTTAGTTGGGTTTAGTGGGGCAGGTAAATCTACTTTCATTAATTTAATTTTGCGATTTTTTCCTTTAGATGGTGGAAAAATCATCATTGATAATCAGGATATTAATACAATCACTTTGGAATCACTGCGACGTCAAGTCGCATTGATCCCACAAGATCCGCTTTTGTTTCACCGCACTTTGCGGGAAAACATCGCTTACGGAAAACCTGAAGCTACAGAGGCGGAAATTTTCGAAGCTGCACGTCTTGCCCACTGTGATGAGTTCATCAGGAATATTCCCATGCACTATGAGGCTAAGGTGGGTGAGAGGGGAACTAAACTCTCTGGTGGGGAGAAGCAGCGCATAGCGATTGCCCGTGCGATTTTGTTGAATGCGCCGATTCTGATTTTGGACGAAGCGACATCGGCGCTCGATTCAGTCACAGAAAGGTACATTCAAGATAGCTTAGAGAAACTCATGCAGAATCGCACAACCATTGCGATTGCCCACCGCCTTTCCACACTTTCGAGCATGGACCGCATTTTAGTTTTTGATAAGGGAAAGATTGTAGAAGAGGGAAGTCATGTAGAGCTTTTGAGCAAACAGGGGCTCTATGCAAAAATGTGGAATATGCAGGTCGGTGGCTTTCTACCCGATTCAGTATAATATAGCCAATTCGATTGAAAAGTTCACATTTGGGCTCGGTGATTGAAAGGTTCTGATACTATTTACAAAAAATAATGTCGCAAATGAGAGCCGTATAAAGAATTCTTTCTCGCTCATGCTTAAAAAGATGAGCTTCGATACCCTCTCTCAAATTTGCCGTGCTAGATGGCTCTCATTTGTGACATTATTTGTGATAAATGGTATGAATTGGCTTTGTTAGTCAGACCAGTGGACTCTTTTGAATGGGTAGCGGGTTGCGACTAATATCATGTCGACTAGCCACCAAATGCCGAAGCCCCCACCTGTGATCAATTTCAGAATCCCCAGACCAATATACCCCATCATAAAACGATCAACTCCCAATGAACCAAAAATGATCGACATAATTAAAGTAAGGGTCCAATTTAGATTGCGTCTATAATGCATATAATTCATTATATCAATTTTGAAAATTATGGAGCAAGATATGAGAGACTCGCGATTGAATAAAATGGCTCAAGTGCTTGTGCATTATTCTCTTAATGTGAAGCCGGGTGACCTTGTATGGCTGATGGGGGAGTTCGGTGGGCTTCCATTGCAAGAAGCTTTATACGAAGAGCTGATCAAATCTGGAGCTCATGTCTATGCGACGCTACAGCCGCCTGTTTGGGAGGAGATTTTCTTTCGCTATGCAAGTGAGAAGCAGCTTTCGCATACCTGTCCATTTCAAATGTTTGCAGCTTCGACTTGCCACAAGCGGATTCGTGTGGAGGGGCCTTCCAATACGAGGGGGCTCTCAGCTGTGAATCCTAAGAGTCAAGCATTGAAGAGTCAAGCAAGGCAGCCTTTGATGGAGAAGACGATGAGACGGGCGGCTGATGGGGAGCTTGACTGGTGCGTGACGCTCTGTCCTACAGAGGCGCTGGCTCAAGAAGCCAACATGGGCTTTCTCGATTATGCAGAGTTTGTCTTCAACGCAGCGCATCTAAATGAAGCAGATCCAGTAGCTTCTTGGAAAGCGCAAGAGAAGGCGCAAGCGAAGATGGTAGATTTTCTCAATAAAAAGAAAAAACTCCATTTCAAAACGAGTGCCGGAACAGATCTTATTGTTGATGTTGAAGGACGCAAATGGGTTAACTGCTGTGGTAAGCATAACTTTCCAGATGGCGAGGTCTTTACAGGGCCTAAGAGTGTTGAAGGGATTGTGCGCTACACCTATCCAGCGATCTATCATGGGACGGTTGTAGAAGATGTGGAGATCATCTTTGAGAAGGGGAAGGTGGTGTCAGCAAAGGCAAGCAAGAATGAGGCTTTTCTCCATGCGATGATCAACCAAGATGAGGGAGCTTCGCGGTTGGGGGAGATTGCGATTGGAACCAATTATAAAGTGAAAAAGTTCTCTCAGAATATTTTGTTTGATGAGAAGATCGGAGGGACTTTCCACGCTGCATTGGGGGCTGGCTATCCTGAGACGGGCTCTACCAATAAGTCTGGTCTACATTGGGATATGATCTGTGACTTGAGAGAGGGTGGAACGATTGAGGTGGATGGCGAGTTGATCTCTAAAGATGGAAAATTTGTCCATCCTATGTTCTCAATCTAATGATTAATACCATTTGCAAGAAAGCAAATGAGAGCCATTGACCCGGCACCTTTGAGAGATTCTTTCGTGCTCATGTTTAAAAACATGAGCTTCGAAACGCTCTCTCAAATTTATACCATTTATCACAAATGGTATAAAATCAATCTGATGGCGAAGGCTTCTCGGTACGATTGGCCAACCAACGGTTGATCAAAAGGAAGCAAACGATCGCAGTACCCCATTGGAAAACAATGGTCCCCAAACTAAACACCATGAAGGGATCCCAAAAACGATCCACTTCTACAATACTCTTATAAAAGAACCAACCGATCAAAATGATGCCTTGCAAAGGAATCAAGACGCTGATCACAAAATTGTAGCCCCTACCCATTTTAAGGTCGCCATCTACGCTGTTTACAAGCTCCTTGCGGAAACGGTTCACTCCATAGCGCATCACCGCAAAAGCCATGAAAAGACCGTTGATGATCAAGCCCAAACCCCAGACAGAGTCTTGATTGTCAAAGAATGCCATTGAGAGTGCAGAAGGTGCACCGAGAACAAATGCCAGTAAGGCGGTGACCAAGATGGAAGCATTCTTTGGCATTCCAAGCTCTTTGAAGCTTTGAGCTGCAAGTTGTAACATCGAAATCATGGAGCTTAGGGCTGCAAAAGCAAATGCTAGAAAGAAGATCGCAGCAAAGATGCTATGCACCATGTGACCCCCAGGCAGCGCATTGAAGAGCTTGGGAAGATAGATGAATGTAATTCCAATATTCGTGCTTCCTTCGCCCGAAATCATCGCATTGATCCCTTCCATGCTCTCAAGAGCGAAAACAGTCGCAAAAATAATAATCCCCATCAAGAGGGAAACAGCATTATTCGCAAAGGCAGTCAAACAGCCATTGACTGTGATGCTCTCCTTCTTGCGCGCATAGCCCGCATAGACGAGCAATAAGCCCCAGCCCGCTCCCGTATCCCATGCATTCTGTGTAAGGGCTTCCAGCCAAACCTTATGGTTGAAAAGATCAGCCACATGGGGAGTGAAAAACCAAGCAATGCCCTCGATCGCTCCTGGCAGCGTAATAGCCCTAACAGCAATGATAAAAATCATCACCAATAGCGTGGGTATGAGAAATTTATTGCTTTTCTCAATTCCATGGGTGATTCCCCGATAGATCACATATGCGCCTAAAAGAATAGAGCCTAAGTGAAAGAAGAGAGGTTGCAAGCTTCCTGTATATCCATTCCAAAGAGCGACATGATCGGTTGTTGCACTCAGTTGACCGCTGACGCTATAAAAAAAATAGCGAAAGCCCCAGCCCACAACCACTGAGTAATAAAAAAGAATTGCGGTTGCTACAAGGGCAATGAAAGCACCCATCCAGGCAAACTTTTTGCCAGCAGCACCAACCATAGTGCCGATAGGAGCCCTACGGAAGCGGTTTCCTAAGGCAAGCTCTGCTATGATCAAAGGGATAGACCACGCGAAAAGAAAGATCACCCAAGGGATGAGAAAAGAGCCCCCACCATTTTGTGCAACAATGCGGGAAAAGCGCCAGATATTCCCTGCGCCAACCGCCACACCCATCAGAGAGAGGATATAGCCAAGCTGCGACGAAAAGTGTTCTCGTTTGTTACTCATGAAAATTTTAGTGCAAAAGGATAGATTTTACACAAATCCCACATTATAGTCGATTCCATTTCACCGATGCCAAATTTTCTATGAAAATGGTATTCATTTAGTGTTTTTGTAAATAATTACTCATAGATTTTTTCTATCAGTCGCGTTATCAAGAGGAGAATTTCTTGACTTCAGCCCTAAAAGAAGCTATAACTTTGCCCCTATGAAGAGAGAAGACATAATTGTTGCCCCATCCATTTTTGCTGCTGACTTTGGTCGTCTAGCAGATGAAGCGAAAAGATGCGAAGATGCTGGTGCTGACTGTATTCATGTAGACATCATGGATGGTCATTTTGTCCCTAATTTGACGCTTGGACCTAGGGCGCTTGCTGCTATCAATCGCGCTACCAACCTTTTCCTCGATGTCCATATCATGATTTACAATCCCTTTGATTTTGTGGAGCCGCTTGTGCAGTCTGGCGCAGACCGCATCACTTTCCATTTTGAAGCTACTGAACAAATCGAAGAAATTTTGAGCTACATCCGCAGGTCAAACGTTCAAGCGGGACTCGCTTTTTGTCCTGAAACTCCTGCTGATTTCGCCCTGCGTTATCTCGATCAGTGTGATCTTCTTTTGATGATGACTGTCCCCCCTGGTTTTGGCGGACAGCAATTTGATGAGAGCGTGTTAGAAAAGGTGACTTTCTTGCGTGAGGAGATCGATAGACGCGGCTTGAGAGCTTCTGGAGTTGTGCCAAAGAAAGGGGAGCTATTGCCACCTTTCCCTATTCAAGTGGATGGCGGAGTTGATGACAAGACAGCAAAAGCGTGTGTGAAGGCGGGAGCTAATGTCCTTGTGGCTGGCACCTATCTTTTCGAGCATGAGTCGATGGAAAAGAGAATTCAAACATTGCGAGGTTGTAGTGAGTAAGATGGTGGCGAGCGGTCAGCTCTCTCCTGGAATGATTCTGTCGATCGATAAGAACCTTTTCCGGGTAGAATCCTGTGTGAAGGTGACGGCGCCGAAGGGGCCTCCTTTCATGAAGGCCAAATTGCGCAATCTGGCGAATGAGAAGGTGGTTGAGAGAAACTTCAAGATGAATCAGGAGGTCGAAGAGGTCTCTTTGGATGAGCGTAAACTTGAATATCTCTATCTAGAAGGAAAGAATTATTGCTTCCTCGATATTGGCAGTCTCGATCAAGTTTCTGTAGCACCAGATGTAGTGGGTGACAAGGCTAACTATTTGAAAGAGGGTGTAGAGCTTGAGGCGATTTTCTACGGGGATCGTGTTTTTTCTGTAGAATTACCGCAATTTTTAGAGCTCATGGTGGCAAAGTGTGATGGAGCTGGAGCTGGAGCCAATACTACAAAAGTGGTGGTTCTCGAGACAGGTGCTTCGGTTGAAGTTCCGCCTTTTATTGAAGCCGGCGATGTGATCAAAGTCGATACACGTACAAATGAGTACATACAAAGGGTATAACCAATGGATATTAAAGACATTGATGGTTTGATTGCTAAGATGGAAGACAAAAGTCTCAAGCGTCTTGTGATCAAAAAAAATGGATTTGAGATTGAGTTAGAGCGTATGTGTAATGAAGTTGTCGCAGCGGTGCCGATGGTAGCGCCCGTGGCAGCTGCAGCGCCCGCGCCAGCTGTAGCGCCTGAAGCGGCTGCACCACCGAAAAAGAGTGGGGAGGTTATTACTTCTCCGATCGTGGGTACTTTTTACGCTTCGCCTTCTCCAAATGATCCACCCTATGCTAAGGTGGGAGATAGGGTTGAAAGAGAGAGTATCGTCTGCATTATTGAGGCGATGAAGGTAATGAACGAGGTTAAAGCCGGAGTGTCTGGAAAGATTGTTGAGATCCTCATGAAGAGTGGCGATCCTGTGGAATATGGAACTGTAATGTTTAGGGTAGAATGAAAAAAGTTCTAATTGCCAATAGAGGTGAGATAGCTGTCCGTATCATTCGTGCCTGTCACGATCTTGGTCTTGAAACGGTGGCTGTTTATTCGGAAGCCGACCGTGAGGCGCTCCATGTTCTTTTTGCTGATGAGGCGGTTTGCATCGGTAAGGCAGCTGCTACTCAAAGTTATCTCAAAGTTCCCAATATTCTTTCAGCTTGTGAAATCACGGGGGCTGATTCGATCCACCCAGGTTATGGATTCTTATCGGAAAATGCAAAGTTTGCCGCAATTTGTGAAAGCTGTGGTCTCAATTTCATCGGTCCTAGCTCCAAGTCGATCTCCTTGCTGGGGGATAAGGCTGAAGCTAAAGCGATTGCAAGAGCTGCTAAATGTCCTGTCATACCGGGCTCTAAGGGTATTGTGAAAGATGTCGACGAAGCTTTGCATGTGGTGAAAAAGATTGGTTATCCGGTCTTTATCAAAGCGGTTGCAGGTGGTGGTGGAAAGGGTATTCGTATCGCTCACAATGAGGGGGAGTTTAAGCGTCTCTATTCCGCTGCGCGTGCTGAAGCTGAGGTGAGTTTCAGCAATCCTGATGTTTACTTAGAGAAAATGATTGTCCGTCCCCGCCACATTGAGGTGCAGGTTTTGGGAGACAAGCATGGCAACTATGTTCATTTGGGTGAGCGTGATTGCACAATCCAAAGAAGAAGACAAAAGCTGATTGAAGAGGCTCCAAGTCCCATTCTCACTCCTGAGATGCGTCGCAAAGTGGGCCAGGCAGCTGTCAATATCGCTCGGAAGGCCAAATATTTCTCCGCAGGAACAGTAGAATTTCTGCTCGATCAACAAAAGAATTTCTATTTCATGGAAATGAATACAAGAATTCAAGTTGAGCATACGATTACGGAAGAGCTCACGGGGATAGATTTAGTCGCAGAGCAGCTTCATATTGCTCAAGGCAAGAAGCTTGGCTTTAAGCAAAAGGATATCCATTTCAACGGCCATGTGATTCAGTGTCGTATCAATGCTGAAAATCCTGAGAATAATTTCTCTCCTTCACCAGGAACACTGGAATATTACCTCCCGCCAGGGGGGCCTCACGTGCGCATCGACAGCTCTTGTTATGCCAACTATAAGATTCCTCCCTACTATGATTCGATGATTGCCAAACTGATCGTTAGGGGTAAGGATCGGAAAGAGGCTGTCGCGAGGATGCAGAGAGCACTACGGGAGTTTCATATCGGTGGAGTGGATAGCACGATTCCTTTTCACAAATTCATGCTGAACAATAGCGATTTTCTGAAAAATCAGTACGACATCAATTATGTCGATGACCTCATTGAATCGAAATGTCCCATCACATTGAAGTAATACGACTTACAACAAATAATCTCACAAATGAGAGCCATCTAGCACGGCATCTTTAATCGCCGATAGGTGGAGTCTCTAGTGGTCTGCAAATGAAGATATCTGCAACGACAGGAAAGTGATCAGAAAGGTAGAGTCCATCAACTGTAGCTGGATCGATGGCATGTGTTTTAACCTTTACTAAGTCAGAAACAAAGATGTGGTCTAAAATCACACCAGGTTCTCCTTCTCCTGAGAAAGGCGCCAATTTCTCTGGAGAAAAATTAGTGCTAGAGATCAAGCCGAAGTGTCCTCGCGTTGTTGAAAGTCGGGCGTCGCGCACACCGCTGCTCTCAATCACACGAATCAGATGATCACCATCGTAGAAGGGGATCGCAAGGTTCGGTCGCATAGGAAAACTGTTCATGTCTCCCGTCACAATCAGAGGGCCTTCGGTTGATTGAATCGCCTTCACAAGTTGCTTCGCCTCATGCAAACGCGCTTCCGCTGACATGAAGGTGAGGTGAGTATTGATCACGGTGAAGTGATTTCCACTTTTCTTATCCCTGAAAAGTGCAGAAGTGATCCGTCCAGAACAACGTCCTGAGATCCAATCCAAACGCTCTTTGTTGTAGAAAATAGCCTCTTCACCACCAAAGAGATCATAAGTTTGTCCGAGCTCATTGATGAGATCTTGGCGCTGATTTTCTTGTAGTTCTTGTGAACCAATGATGTCTGGCCGTGAATAGCGGATATACTCAATCACACGGCTGCGTCTTGTTGGCCACCTGTGCTCCTGGGGGAGCTTTCTGTCATTGCAATCCAAGAGCATATTGAAGGAGATCACCCGAAGAGGGGGTTCTGCACATTTCATCTCAGTAAGCATTTCGCAACTGATCTGCTCCTGCATGATCGCAGGGGGTTGATCCATAAGAGGAATAACAGAAGAGCTCACACTCGCAAGAAGCAACCATCCTAGCATCTTTCTAATCCAAATTTGTTGATGAGTGCAAGAAGCTTTTCCATAGCCTTTTGCCCATCCTTTTCATTTTTGATCTTCATCGAGATGGTAGCAATGCCACCCTCAATGACCGCTGTTATATGCATCAACTGGTAAGTCTCGCTTTTGTCATCTTTCTTCACAAGCTTAGCCCATTTGCGAATCATTTCAATATGATTTTCTTTAACTTTGCATTTTGCTTCAATTTCCATTGCCAAAAACTTCCTAGATAAATACTCTCGTCCTTATCTCAACATAGTTATAATGTTGAATTTAAAACGAAAATTTAACAGTGTAGGTGATTTTATGGCAACTCCAAAATGGATGCTTGGTTTGATGTGTGGTGTAGCTCTTTTCGTTTGTACTTGTGAAGATGAGCATGGTTCAAATAACAATGAAAATCCTCCACAGGCAGCTGTAACAACTGACGAAGAGTAATCAAAGTGATTTGCAGCAAGGAGGCTGCGATCAATATAGCCAATTCGATTGAAACTTGGACATTTGGGCTCGGCAAAAGCCCTGCGATTGCAAGGTCCTAATACGACGCCCTTGAGGGATTCTTTCTCGCTCATGTTTAAATACAGGAGCTTCGAAACGATCTCTCGAATTTATCACATTATTTGTTCTAAATGGTATCATCCGCCAACTGCAACGCTTTTCTAAGTCTTTCTGGCCAATCTTGGCGAAAACCTACGATCTGTGGTTGTAAGATACGTTTGCGAGCGCTTTCCATAGCTTCTCTGAGCTCTTCTTCATTGGAAACAAAGGCTACGCCACTTCTGGTGAGAAGATCATCATACCTTTTTTTTCCGACTTGAATGATGGGGACTCCTGCAAAGGCAAGGAGGGGAGCCATACTTGACTGATGATAGAGTACAACCTCTGCGACACTCATCATATCTTCGGTAGACCACTCTGAAAGATGGAGTGCTTCAGGAATTTCGAGTTCTTTGCAGCTGGGATGGAGCTGGATGAAAAAGAGAACTTTTGGGTCATTTGGAATCATCTGACAAAATGCAGGAAAAGCCTCTTTGTAAAATTCGCTGTTATTTCCTCCAATCAAGACGCAGATTTTTTCGCCATTGTCTTTGAGGCCTTTCTCTTGAAAAAGCTGCGCACGTAATTTTTCACCATGATCTTCCCGTTTGCGAGCCAATCGACGTGCTTTTTCAATGGGGTAGTAGCCAATCCCAGCACTTTCATCGACGGCGATTTCTGCATTTGCAATCAAGACTGCATCAGCCCTTAACATGACTTGCTCAGCGATTTTGTTGTATTCACCAGGAACATGAGTCTCTGGATTGTCGTAGTAGGTGAAGCGCCTTACTTGAGGTGCATACTGGGCAAGAGCTTCTTGCATGATGATGTCAAAAGGGTGGCCTAGGTCTGTCATAACAGCATAGCTGCCTTGGCACTCAAGAGCAATTTGCTGCGCCGTTTCTTTATCTAGATTTTTAATCTGGGTAAATGAACCCGTATCAAATTTCGTAGCTGCAACATCATCTGCCCAAATGCGTACTTGGCAATCACTTTTAAGCTCCTGAGCAAAAGCGGCAAAATGCTCAGCTGGTCCTGCATGACAGACGATGAAACAAATAGTTGGAATCACTCTTCCCTCTTTGTAAGGCTTGCGCGGATAGTTTCTAAACAGGCTGGATTAGAAAGGGTTGTGACTTCATTGCTGATTTTGCCTTGAATCATTTCCTTTAAAAGTCGTCGCATGATTTTGCCACTTCGAGTCTTGGGCAATTCTTGGACTTTGACAACACTTTCTGGTTTTGCAATCGGGCTGATGAGGGAGGCGACGTGCTCTCTGAGATTGCGTTCATAATCGCGTTCTAGCGGATTGTCGTCACGCTCGACTACGAAGGCGAAGATTGCCTCTCCTTTGACAGGGTGGGGTACAGCAACAACAGCGGCTTCTGCTACATGAGGCGATTCCACAAGAGCGCTTTCGATTTCGGCTGAGCCCAAACGGTGTCCTGAGACATTGATCACATCATCATTGCGACCAAGGAGCCAGAAGTAGCCATCTTCATCTTTGTGGGCACTATCTCCTGTGATATAGAGACCATTTTTCCAGTAGCTCTCTTCAAATCTTTTAGGATCGCCATGGATACCGCGCAACATGGAGGGCCAAGGCTCTTTGATGACAAGTGCACCATCGATGATGTCGGCTTCAACTCCGGGCAATGGTTTTGTCGCGCTTCCAGGTTTGAGTTTCATATCAATTGTTGGTGCAATCATGATGCTGCCCGTCTCTGTCTGCCACCAAGTATCCATGATGGGACAGCGGCCGTTGCCTATATTTTTATGATACCATTCCCAAGCCTCTGGATTGATCGGTTCGCCAACCGAGCCGAGGAGTCTTAAACTAGAGAGATCGTATTTTGCAGGAAAGCTTTCCCCCCATTGCATGAACATCCTAACAGCAGTCGGTGCTGTGTAGAAGATGTTGACGCGGTATTTTTCGATGAACTTCCAGCAGGTTTCCTGTTCGATTGCCCCTTCATAAAGCACAATGGTAGCTCCATTCGATAGGGGGCCATAGACAACATAGCTATGTCCGGTAATCCAGCCGATGTCAGCTGTGCACCAGTAGATGTCACCAGGCTTGAGATCAAACACATCTTTGGCGGTCTTGGTCACTCCCGCCATATAGCCACCCGTTGTATGGATGACGCCCTTGGGCTTGCCTGTCGTTCCCGATGTGTAGAGATAGAAAAGGGGATCCTCAGAATCCATCTCTTCACAGGCGCATTCGGCATCATTCAATTCTTCCACATAGATTTTGGGAATATCGACGTCGCTTTGCAAAAAGAGCTTTTTGCCTGCTCGATAGGTAAATTCTTTGGTGATTAGTAGCTTGGCATCAGAATCTTTGAGTCGTTCCTTCAATGCAGTTATTGAGAATCCAGCGAAGACAACATTGTGAATAGCGCCGATGCGACTGCAGGCGAGCATGGCGACAACAGCTTGAGGAACCATCGGCATGTAGATCCCGACAGTATCACCTTTCTGGATGCCGCGTCTTTTGAGTTCAAAAGCGAGCTTCTTGACTTCCGCTAAAAGTTTGCCATAGCTCCAATGCGCTTCTTGCCCAAGCTCATTGGTCCAGATGAGAGCGAGATTTTCTGGAGGATGTCTATCAAGGCAGTTATAACAGGCATTGAGTTTGCCATTTAGAAACCACTTGGCATAAGGGGGCTTCCATTCTAGCAGTTGATCCCAAGGCTTGAACCAGTCGAGGGATTGAGCTTGTTCTATCCAAAAATTTCGATTCATCATATGCTCCCAATAATAACCCAAGTCGCTAGATCTAAAGTTTGGTTTTTTTAAGGATTTTCGAAAATTTTCCTTGAAAGCCCTTAGAAAAGCGGCAACTTGAACTAACAGCATAGAGGATCGTTGAAAAATCTAAAACTTGAATTTGGTCTCTCACTTTTTATATTCCGTCGTGACCTCAGAGTTGAGGACAATACGGCTCTTATTTCTGCTCTAAAATCTTCAAAATTAGTGATACCGGCTTTCATATTCACCCCTGAGCAGATCGAAAAAAATTCTTTTAGAAGCGATCATTGTCTAAAATTTATGCTTGAATCGCTTGAAGATCTCGATGGTCAGCTGAGGAAAAAAGGGGGGCATCTCTATTATTTTGAAGGGAAAGTTGAAGAGATCCTCTCCCAATCTATTTCAAAGCTGAAGATTGAAGCTGTATTCGTCAATAGAGATTACACGCCCTACAGCCGAGAGCGCGATAAAAAAATCGAAAGAATGTGTGAGAAGTCAGATATTCCTTTTTTCTCTTTTGATGATGCGCTTCTCCATCCTCCGGAAGAGACTTTGAAAAAAGATGGTAAGCCCTATACAGTTTTTACTCCCTATTTCCGGAATGCATCGCTCGAAAAAGTGTTGCCACCGGTTGGCAACTCCCATACCAACTATTTCCATGGGACAATCTCATTTTCTTCCAAAATGATTCCGAAACCGAAAGTAGAGAATGATTTAATAGGGGGACGCAGTGAAGCGCTGAAAATCCTCAAAAAGCTGTCTGCATTTGCAGAATATGGAGTGAATAGAGATTTCCCAGCGGAAGAATACTCAACGCATCTATCAGCTTATCTGAAATTCACCGTTTGTTCTCCACGAGAAGTCTACGCAGCGATTTTACACCATCTTGGTAAGCATCACGAATTGATTCGAGCGCTTTACTGGAGAGACTTTTTTACGGGGATTGCCTTTTTCTTTCCCCATGTTTTCGAGGGAGCGTTTCATTCTAAATTCGACAAGTTAAAGTGGTCTGATGACAAAAAGGCTTTCAAGCGTTGGTGTGAAGGGACGACTGGTTTTCCGATAGTGGATGCTGGGATGAGGGAGATGAATGAGACGGGATTTATGCACAATCGTGTGCGGATGATTGCCGCTTCATTTTTGGTCAAAGATTTACATATAGATTGGAGATGGGGAGAGAGGTATTTTGCTCAAACTTTGATCGACTACGATCCTGCTGTGAATAATGGGAATTGGCAATGGGTAGCGAGTACAGGGTGTGATGCGCAGCCTTATTTTCGCATTTTCAATCCTTGGAGACAGCAGAAGAGATTTGATCCGGACTGCATTTACATCAAAAAGTGGATTCCTGAACTAAGAAATGTAGATGCTTCTGAGATACATAAATGGGAGGGGGATTTAACCTATCCCTGTCCCATGGTGGATCATGAGAAAGCGTCGAAAAAGATACTCGCTGCTTACAAAGCGATCAAGTAACACAAATTTGCCGCCCTATCTGGCCATCATTTGTGATAAATGGTAAATATAGCCACTTCAATCAGCTATTGGATTCAAAATCATGGATTGCAGAACTCACAATATTGGGGTTCGGCTTGAGTTAATCCATCCTGTCTTGGCCTATGCTCTTTGTGTGAGCATTTAGGGCAGCCAAAAACTTCCGATCTGACCATCTCAGTTTCTGATCCACACATCTCGCATTCTAATCCTTTTTGAGTTTCCACTATCCCAAAGCCGGGGTTATTGCATAGTGGACAGGGTGTGGCAAGCCGCTTAGCAAACGAATCAGCTAACTCTTTAATCACACCCATACGTGTTGGATTCATGTGCGCCCGCATGTCGGTTTCTACTGAAGCCTTACCATCAGCTGAAAGGCTACAGCATTGGACGAAAGCCTCTTCAAGCCTATCCCATGTCTGAATACCTTTAAAAATAACAGCTTTTGTGGAGGATTCATTAGGTCTTACTATTAATCCATGAGAAGGAAACAGCACTTGATCACAAAATGCTTTTAATCTCTGAGGATCAAAAATCGCTTCCCTGCAATAATTTGTTTTAGAGCTAAGCAATGTCTGATAGAGATGAAAGCCCTTCTCTCGATCTATAAAGTATAAAATTTCATGATCAGAAGCCACAAATGGCATAAAAGGATGTGGTCCAAAACTCCCTTCGCTAGCGATCCCGATATCAAATTTACCATCTTTCATGGCAAGTTCACATTTTTCACGCACACAGGTTAAAGGGCTACCCTTACGTTCTATTTCTCCCGTAAATGTTCCAAGTTGATCTGTATCGATCTTGGCCCCAACAATTTTTAGTCCGAGAAAATGAAAAAAGGCGGGAGCAATCGCTTCTTCTTTGCAATGCATCGTAGCGATGAGGCATGCCTTATTAATATAAGGTTTTTCACTAATCTTATTTTTCATCTTTAACCATTGTAATTCAGGTAGGTCGATCTTCCCATCTTGGATGTGGTCAATCGACTATAACAATCTCGATAAAATAAGGAAAAGTTGTAATTGTTATCTTTTATATAATACCTTTGAAAAGAAATAAGTTCACAAATGAGAGCGATGTAGCACGGCACCTTTGAGAGATTCTTTCTCGCTCATGTTTAAAAAGATGAGCTTGGAAGCGATCTCTCAAATTTGCACACTATCTGGCTCTTAGTTGTGAACGTATTTGTTATAAATGGTATAAGGTTTTCTAATGGATGAATTTACTCTTAGATGTTTTCTAGCTATCGTAGAGACGGGGAGCTTCACGAAGGCGTCTCAAATTGTGAAACGGACCCAATCGGCCGTGACCCAGCAAATGGGAAATTTGGAAAAAACTCTTGGGAAGCGCCTTTTTGAAAGGGGGAAGCAAATACGGCTTACTAGAGATGGAGAGGTGTTTTTATCTTATGCGAACAAGATTTTGGCTTTATATCTAGAAGTGTTTGATCGTTTTAAGTATCCAGAACTAGAAGGTGAGATACGTTTTGGGCTTCCAGAGGATTTTGCCACGATGTTTCTCTCCGATGTTCTTGTTGATTTTTCGAGACTCCACCCGCGGATATTACTCAATGTTGAGTGCGACTTGACGCTCAACCTATTTGATCGCTTTAAAAAAAATGCCTTTGACATGGTGCTGGTCAAGATGAGCCGCCCTGAAGACTTTCCGAATGGTGTTGAAGTCTGGTCGGAACCGCTCGAATGGATCGGCAAAAATCCTTACATAGTATCTTTAGAAAAAAAGAGACCAATACCTCTTGTGCTTTCACCGCAACCGTGCGTCTACCGTTCAGTGGCTATTGAAGCTCTAGAGAGGGCTGGAATTCCATGGAGAATAGTTTTTACAAGTCCAAGTTATGCGGGAATTATCGCTGCAGTGAAAGCGGGGATGGGAATCACGGCATTGCCCAGAACGATGATGCCTGACACATTAGAGGTCATCCGTAAAGATTTTCTTCCTCCTCTACCAGATATCCATCTCTCTCTCTTAAAGCAAACCGATAAAAATGAATGTTTGCAAAGTCTGGAAGATTTTCTTATCAAGAAATTAACTTCTAATATCCATTCCTAATGTGTATAGCCAATGGATACCATTTACAAAATGAGAGCGATCTAGCAAGGCATCTTTGCAAGATCCTTTCTCGCTGATGTTTAAAATATCAGCTTCGAAACGATCTCTCAAATTTGCCGCCCTATCTCCCTCTCGTATGTGATAAATGGTATAAGTGGCCTAGAGAGAGTCCAAAAAAGAATGCCATAAGAAATTCTTATCCAATTAATAAAATTTATTAATTTTACTTATTATAGACTATTTACATATCCTGAATGTAAATTAACGACCTGGTTATTACTGATCTGTAATAATTTAGGTTTTTATAAAATTAAGGTTAGCATGGATTTGTTACACATTCTTTTAAAAAATTTGATAGCGATTCCTATTCTCTGCTTTTTACTTGGGATTTTATGTTCAATCTTCCGGGTGGATTGGTTATTTCGTCCTAAGCTCCACTCTTTCCTGACCTATTTCTTGCTGTTTTGCATAGGCCTTAAAGGGGGAGGAGCTTTTATGGAACATTCGGCTGCCCCCAAGTTTTTATGGCTCTTAGGAAGCATGATTGCTTGGGGTCTGATCCAGCCTTTTATCTCTTATTGGCTTCTAAGAAATTTTACTAAAACTGATGCGTCAACTGCCGCTGCGATTGCTGCCTGTTTTGGTTCTGTCAGTGTGATGACCTTCGCAGCCTGCACTTCCTTTTTAGAGAAATTAGATGTCCCCTACGAAACGGTTGTGATTGCGGTGTTGGCAATGATGGAAGTCCCTGCGATCCTATCGGGATTGTTTATTTCTAAATCGAGAAACATCTCAGGAGGGAATAAAACAAAAAATATATGGATGCACACTCTCTTTAATAAAACAATTTTAATGATTTTCTTGGGGATCGGCATTGGTATGATCTGTTATCGGTTTGAGGCCGGTGATCTTGCATCTAATATTTTGGTCCTTTTTAAACCATCTTTATGCCTCTTTTTATTCAATATGGGTTTGCTGATTGGAAAGCAGGCAAAAGATCTGAATCAATTCTCTTGGTCTTTGAGCTTATTTGGGTTTTATATGCCGTTGATCGGTGGAGCTTTCGGTATTTTGCTCAGCTATTTTTTCGGTTTAGATGCGGGTACAGGAACGTTGATCGCAGTTTTAAGCGCAAGCGCTTCGTATATAGCAGTGCCTGCAGCTGTAAGAATTGCAATTCCAGAGGCTAACGAAGCGATTTATCTTCCTCTTTCTCTAGGGATTGCATTTCCATTTAATGTATTAATTGGCATTCCTATTTACTATGTTTTAGCTCTGAAGTTTTTGAGTTAAAAACTACTGTTCTGGTAGTGCTAATGAAGAGGATGGCTAGAAAGTGCGTTTTTTGGCTCGGAAGGGGAGTCCCCTCAGGCGAAAGGAAGACCTTATACCATTTATTACAAATAATATCACAAATGAGAGCTAGATAGGGCGGTAAATTTGAGAGATCGTGTTGAAGCTCATGTTTTTAAACACGAGCGAGAAAGGATCTTTCGAAGGTGGCGTGCTAGATGGCTCACACTTCTGACATTATTTGTGATAAATGGTATTAAGTCCATCGGGCCGGCTCGCAGCGCAATAGCGCCGCTTCGCTTCTCGTCCCACCGGAAGCCAACCGCTTGGCTTCCTCTCTCTTCACAAAAAAACTGCGTTTTTTGGCTAGGAAGGGGACTCCCCTCAGGCGAAAGGAAGACCTTTCGTCCATCGGGCCGGCTCGCAGCGCAA
>Ga0214923_10000820_pt1 | contig 46099 bp, 40 predicted proteins | sample LL1510_MetaG_FD_177993 | JGI IMG/M metagenome (GOLD analysis project Ga0214923, IMG submission 177993) | Freshwater microbial communities from Lake Lanier, Atlanta, Georgia, United States - LL-1510 | ecosystem: Environmental > Aquatic > Freshwater > Lake | place: USA: Georgia | collected... | reverse complement strand
GCCAAGCGAAACACAAAAACACAAAACAAAAGAAAACAAAACAAAACAAAACAAAACACACAAAAAACAAAACAAAAAAACATTTTTTGTTAGACCACAATCCTGGAAAAAATTGAAATAGATTACCCACTCAATTTGTGTTAGTCCAAGCAAAATCCATGAAAATGATTCCTCCTTCTTTCTTTGCCCCCTCCATGTGGACATACGTTGCCAGTTGGTCACTTACGACACTACTCGGCTCATTTCCATGGATCATTCTCCTCCTGTTTCTCGTTCCTGTACTCGGCATCCGCCAGTACACCATTCGGGACTTGGAGGTCGGTCGTCGTATCCAGAAACGCATTACGAACTTCACTTCATCAGAAGGGAAGAATCGCCCGTCTGGCTGGTCTATCGGCAAGTGGTTCATCCTTCATATCGAATCCCGCCGTTACTCAGACTGCCCTGAAACGGTTGATATCTGGATGATTGCTACAGAAGCGTCTTACGACCGTCTCACACAACAACCCACAATTGACACTTCTTCCTCTGTTTCAGAATCCGATTCAGATGATGCAGGCAAGACCAGTAGTGCGGTTCATCAGGGAAAGGATAGGGGCAAAAAGGAAATCACTATCATTCAGCGTACAGGTAGTTTCTACCACGTAGATTTTACTCGGCGCTCCATAATCGTCTCCTTCAGACCCCGCACTCAACAATTGGAACTTATTCGGCTCATCGAAGAAACCTTTACTGCCAAGAATCATTGTGTAGCATTTGTACATGGTCCGCCTGGTTCTGGTAAGTCGATTGTTGGTCTGCTACTTGCCAATAAACTCGATGCCACCTACTGTAACAATCTGAGACCGTGGCAACCTGGCGACACCCTTGCTCGAGTTCATTCTGAAGCAAACCCTAGCAATGAAAATCCTCTGGTGGTACTCTTTGATGAGATTGACACCGCACTCATCAATATTCACAGCGGAATTACACCGCATAAAAATATTCCTATTCCTGTTGCCGATAAACAGGGTTGGAATACCCTGCTCGATGAATTCTCATATGGGATGTACCCTTGGACAATTATTCTAATGACGTCCAATCGCAATCCTGACTTCATCAACGGAATGGATGCATCCTACATTCGACCAGGTCGTGTTGACTTGATTCACGAGATGTCTTAGGTGGTTCGTGCAGTAAAAGCAATAAAAACAGTAAAAGCAATAAAAGCAGTAAAAACAGTAAAAATTTTTATTGGTTTTGTTGGTTTTATTGTTTTTAACTGTTTTATTGCTTTTATTTGTTTTTATTTAGTCCAGTTTCAATCATCATACAGCCACTCCATGTAATCGGCATAGCTTTCTTGCGCTTCCGCTGCCCTCCACCCGTCCATCTTCGCTATGATGTCATCCTCTTCCTTCCTGTACTTATCCATCCATCGATGGTACTCGTCCTCCTCAAGAACCGCCATGTAGAGGTCAGGGTACCAGAGGCTGAGACCCTCGTAGATGTCAAACCCCTCTGGGAGGCGCACGATATGCTCCTTCTCCCAGATGCAGATCTTGCGGGTTATCATCTTTGTCCTCTTTTCACACGGGGCAGGGCTGGGTGCACTCTGCACTTCTGGCTTCACAGGCTTTGCAGTAGTAGCAAAGAGCCTTGTGAGGGTGTTGTCAAGCGCTTTCGCCCTCAGACCCAAACTAGGGTTCTTAGGGCAAAAGGCCTTTTTCGACGGAGTATTGTTCCTACTCATCAATACTTGCTTGAAGCTTGGAATGGACATTCTTGTGGCTTGGATTATAGAATACTCAAGGAGAATTCTATTATGCTAGGAGAGGGGGACACACCCTATATCTCGGGAGTCCATCGCTTCAATTTTTTTAGAGAATAAAATTGAAGCAAAATGTGTTCTAGGAATAACTTGTACTCCAGGTATAAATCTACTACTCCAAGTTAGTCAATAAAGATGCTCCGTCGCTCTCCACGCACTCCCAAGCCCATCCATGGATCCGAGGTCATCAAGATTTGGCTCCAGGACAGCGCTGAGACCTACCGTTCACGCTTTGGGCCGGTTCGTAGGCTTTTCGAGTTTCTCAAGATGCGGGTTCTACTTGATGAAACGGCAATGGCGAAGTTCTATGAGATTGATTCAATCTTAGAATCCTCACCTCCATCGGCAAATCCTTCAATCAAGGCACCTTTCGATGCCTACTCTGTCGATGGTAATATTAGATATCTTTCATATACCATAATCAAGGCATGGTGTGTAGTATATACACGGTATACGCCCAAGAACATCAACTTGACGCAACCTCTTTATGATCTTCTCCTTCACATTGAGAGTGATCTTCGACCTATTCTTCAGGCCGAGCACGTGGCTTTAATGCAAAAAGCGCATGATCGTAATGAGAACTGGCAGAAGATCCGAACAGAGGTGATGGAGAAGCGGCGGCTTCTTCGGGAGGAAAAGAAGCCTCAGGATGTTGAGTGGCGTAGAATCAATGATGAGGCTGAGGCAGACTACACTAAGATCTTTGATCCTAGTCCGCCGACTACTGTATCACCTGATACGAAATCGCATATTGATTCTTCCGCCATAGAGGAAGTCAAGAATGCTCTCGATTCCTATATTCGTGAGTCGGATCAGCGTATTATTGCGCTGCGGACAGCGATCGAGAAGATGATCGGTAAAGTCCTATAAATGTATGCATATATGGTCTGTCAGTGCAATAAAAAAAAGAAAACAATGACTATATTTTTCATAGCGGTCTAACAAAAAAAATTGAATCGATCGGGTCACGAATAATATCTATGTGCTAGACAAATCCAAGAAAAATGAGTGTTGCAAGCAGTCCAAGCAGTCCAAGCAGTCCAAGCAGTCAAAGCAGTCCAAGCAGTCAATTCGGTGGATTGACTAATGAGAGTCAGCGTCGGCTAGCCGATAACATGTGCGCAGCAGATCATTCTGCTATGAATATCATGCATAGCATGATAGCTGTCTGGGAGAAAGCCACCACCAAGGCAGACAGGATCGCTGCAGCGATTGACCTGTTTAAGTTCATGTCTGAGCCTGATTCACTCACCTTCATTTTCAAGCACCCCAAGTTCAACGCAGAGATTGTTAAGAAGTGCTATAAGGTGAAGGTGCTCGAGCCGAACAACGAGCCACTTGTGCTCGCAGCCAACAAACTCCTTCGTGCTCTCTGGAAGCCGATTGACCCTCCACAGGACATCATGAAGAAGTTTCTTGAGGAGAAGACGAAGACGGAGGTTCTCAAGTCCATCGCTTCACCTGCATGTGTAAGTCTCTTTCGCATCGTTGCAAAGCGAATGGGTATGCCCATTCGTGATGAAACGTTCATTGAGAATTTCCGAGTATTTGCTCGGAATCACATACATACATCGACGGGGAAGATCCCAGTATCTGCAACCGCTCTCATGATGGAATACATCAATGAGTTCCTCAACGAGGATATTAAACGCAAGAACCTGATGATGGGCATCTTCAGGAAGTACAACCTCGTCTTCACGCATGATGTTATGGAGTTGTACAAGGATTGGCTCATGAAGAAGCAGTTGGGCGAAGCAACGCAAAAAACAGCGCAAAAGCGACAGAGTCGGTATGCGAAGATGTCAGCGTTTGCCCTTGAGATGACTGGGCTGTTTTCAGTATTCTAAGTGCACAATGCATATATAGAACACAATAAAAACAATAAACACAATAAAAATATGTATTTTTTATGCTTCAAAGGCCAACTACTAAAATAGCACAGAGCATTTAGGTCTGACCCAAAAAATAAAAATTGACGGTGAAATCCTCGACTATTGAGTCAGTGCCCTTTTAGAATCAATCCAAGTAAAATGTCTAACGATGTTGATTACACTCCTATCCTCCTAGCCCAGGTCACTGCCCTCCAGATGCGTATGACTAATCAGGAAGCAGTCATTGCCAGCCTCAAGTCAGAGGTGGAGCGCTTTGTGGGTCACACGATCAGCCTACCATCTGTCTACGCTTCAATGAAAGCATCGGTTCCTCTGTCGGGTCCTCGCCAGGGAGGACAGCGTGCTTCATACGAAGCCAAGGCAGTTCGGCGCCCTCGTGTGGCAGCTGGGCCTGGCCCCGCATACCGTGCAACTGAGCGGAGTGCCCCTCGTCCCACAATGACCCTATCTGATGTCCTCAAGGCAGACGAGAAGGTCACTCTCTCCGTTCGCCTCCCTAAGGAGGAGGATGATGCTGAGGAGAGCTATGCTACCGCACTGGCAACCTTTGACGGGACGGATCTGGCTGTCACGGAGTGCAAGCTGGTGTCGTCACTTGTTGGTATGAAGTCCGCCAAGCCTGGTGAGATTCTCTACAAGTTCATTGACGACCTCAAGACCGGCGGGCACATCAAGCGTACTTTCACCATTGCACCATGGAGGCTCTGCTCCGTTGTGCGTGATGGGACGACCAAGACGCTCGAGGAGCTACGAGGCACTACTCAGGCAACCGCAACGGTTGGTTAGATGGTCGGATTGGCACAATAAACACAATAAACACAATAAACACAATAAACACAATAGACACAATAAAAATAAATAAATACAATAAACACAATAAACACAATAAACACAATAAACACAATAAACGCAATAAATATTTATATTTTTGTTAGAACTATTTGACTCCTTCAAGCAATCCTTTTTCAAAGCGTATGACCTTACTCTCTGAACCAAGAACAATAAATCCAGACTTCCATTTCGGATGTTTCTTCAAGTCCTCTACTACTAAATATGTACCATAATACGGATGAGTAACCACTTCATTATCTCCAAGTTCATGCCCTAAAGTTACAACTGGAAAGTCATTTAACTCTAGTATATGGCCTGAGTCAAGTACTAGATTATAATATAAATCCACATACATGCGTTTCTTAATACCAACATTCACGGGAAATACCCACACAAGGTCAGGTCGCAATTTCATAGGATGCCACGGTGTTATTTTTAGACCCTGATGAAATGTAATCATGTCCACATCCTTATGAACGGGAGTTGTGACAATTGTAACGATTCTATGACCTCCCCATACTCGTTCATCAGGTTGAAGCTCCATGACATATTTGTACCCTCCATTTGCCATTCGGATTCGACATTCGCCTGTGAAACACATAATTATCCTAATCTAAGATCCAATTATGTGTTCAATTTTCTTAGACCGCTTGGCATTTTTAAATGCCTCTTGGTCTAAAAAATTGAATTTTGATTTGCAATAATTCTGAGATGGTATTATTTCTCCAAGCTTTTCCTCCAAGACACCTGAAATGTCAATATCAATCAATACTAGCATTTCAGAAGAATGTGCCATCGTTGAGACAATCATAAAGGAAAGTAATCAACAAAGACTTAGCACAGAGTCTGAGATCAAATCAGTAGTGCCCATACCTTATAAGAACCAGGTCATCGCATCTAACGAGATATTCACCATCTTTACTATGCTATGCATCCGTTATGTTCTTCTTCGTGCGAATGAGCAGTCTGGTAAAGCAGGGACATACCATACACTTATCACACAGATGTTTGAGGCCAACCTCATTGATCAGACATATATCCTCTGTGGTTCTCATGATATTGGACTTATGCAACAATGCGTAAAAGATCGGGAGGAATGGCACAAGGATAAACACTACAGGAATAATATTCATATTATCTTCCGCCAAAAGTTCGATCGCACAAATATGATAAAAAAGCGCACACTTATTATTGTCGACGAATCTCATCTTGTCGAGTCTGTAGACCAAACACTTAGCAAATTCCTCGAGCGCCACGGGCTTTCTATGGCCGGCACTCGATCGGACATGATTACCAACAATACATACATTGTATCAGTGGATGCTACACCATATGCGGAAGAATCTGCCATGGTATATGGTCCAACTTTGTCCAAAAGTAAAGTTATTCTCAAAGATGGCGATGGGTACTTTGGAGTGAAGGAATACTATGAGAAGGGCTTTGTTCATAGTACAATCACGGATCTGTACAACGAAGAGAACTATGCTGATTTAGAAGCTTTGATTAACATCGTTCCAGGTAAGTTTATACTTGCTCGATTTAGTCATAATAGTAAGGATAAGGAGATATTCGAGCAGTGCGCACGTGAGTGTGGATGTGATATTCTTTACTTTACATCGGAATTCTCTAAATCTACTACTCAAATCTGTATTACAGAGAAAGAAGCAGATGAGCATTTTGCTAAGTACAAGGTACGCATTCCGTGCCTAGAGGTTGCTCCTGAGCGAACCACAGTTGTCCTCATATGCGGCCGATTACGATGCGGAGAGCGAGTACCAAAGAAGCATATTGGATTTGTCTGGGAGGGTAGTGTAAATCCAAATACAGATGTTGTTCGCCAGAGCCTTTATGGCCGAATGTGTGGCTATCTTGGCACGGGACTCTACAATGTCCCTGAGGCAAATACTGATAAACCTCATATATTCATACCTAAGCGAACTCTTGACCGACCAGAGAACAAAAAAGTAGTTCAGCTTTCGGATTTGGAGCGTACAATTTATCCGAATCCGTCTGATGCGGCAATTATCGGCCCACGCTTTGCGAATAATATTATTCCTGGCAGGGTTCTTAACCAGGCCATGAAGTCGGGACGTCCTCTATCGGCATGTGTTCCTATACGATTTATGCTTGATAGCGAGCAGATCGGTGATCTCAACCCTGCAACTCCAGCAGATACTATAAAGTCATACTGTCTCAATAAACTGATTGAAAAAAGTATTCGACTTATTGAGAATAATCAAACCCTAACACCTGAGCAAAAAGTAGAGATTCAAATTCGTTTAGATACTATAACCGCAGAGAGAACGAACTACAGATATTATCGTGACGAGTCTAACCGTTCAATGCACAAGCGACACGTGGAAGCCTATGAGGCCCATGTTGCATCTGCAGAGCATATTAGTGACTTTAACTTTCTTACTTTCTGTGTTGTATTTCCTGGGTTCAGACAACTTGAATCTGTCCTAAAACCTTCCGTACCTGGCGAAGTATATGCTATCTTCTATACTGAAGCTCGAGGGTATGATCACGTAATAGATAAAGAGTCTCGTATTTCAAAAGTTAACGATAAAACGCACTTCACAATTCAACCAATAAATGAAGTACTTGGTTCACCTGGAGTTAGTGTTTATGGATTCGATCCAAAAATCATGATTGAATCTGAGCAATTTAAAATCCAACTGGACTACTTTATAAGGATTGCCAAAGAGAATATAGGTATATTTGGCAAGCGTTTCACAGCGTTATATAATGGCGAATGCATTGAATTACCTCGGCATCTGTATGGTGACAATCTTGAAACCCTTAAAGGGATTATTCAGAGGCTTGAAAGAGAGCACTCTGTAAAAATCAAGTACGAAGTAAAGAAAAAAAAGTTCCTGTCTGATACTATTGGTCTTAAATTTATTGAATGGATCTGAGACTGAATGCTTATACACAATAAACCCAATAAAATTATTTTTGTTTATGCCAAACATATATTAATTCATGACGCTCTTTATCTTCTAAGCCTATTTTTTGCATTTTTGCAGTATTCACAGGATGTCTGTTTGAAAGGGGAAGAACAAAAGTCCGCTTTATTTTAGGTAGCAATTTGCATATTGCCTCGTACATTTCCTCTGGTATATTTAATGCCATATTCCCTCCTGGTATTAAATTATTCCAAGAGGCCATTGTTACAGGAATAAAAAAATTTTCTAAAAAATTAGTTTTAGATATATATGTTGGCATTTTTTCATATTCTTCAATCATAAAATAGGGTGGGCTTGTAAAAATTAAATCATATTTGTATTTTGAAAAATCAACAGTTTCAGATGGCTTAAAAATCATTTTTATGTGGGAGTTCTTAGGTTCAAAAGTATTAATCATTCGCTCATATGATTTCTCTAGATTTTTATTCGCATCAATGCCAATATAAGGTATATTCATACTCATTGCGGCTAAACATCGTCCGCCCCATCCAGAACTATAATCTAAGATAGCAACCTTAGGTTTTAAAATACTATAGACCCATTTAGCAATCATTGGACGAAACTGATTAATTGTACCATAATACAATTGGAATACCTGATACTCTGCTTTTAATAATCCAATATCATCATACTGACTGATATCTTTCTTCTTATACCGAACTACCAGTGTATCTAGAAATTTCCGTGTCTCTTTATCTTTAATTGCATCATAGAATGAAATATGCCGTTTTGTTTTTGCTTTTATTCTATGATGCATAAAAAAATAATCAAGTGCTTTTAGACCTATCCTGCTAAAATCCGGACTTTGTATGGATGATGTCTGTAATTCCTCATACGATTTAATTGCATCATCCTTAGATATATCTCTTAGTTTTTTAGCAATATCCATAACTACTATAGCCTTCTTTTTATTTTATAAATTTGAATAGATATTCTGTTCTCAGTGTATCTCACAAGAAAATGGGAGTTGATGTACGACTTGAGAAAGGTACAGACCGACACAAATGCGAAGTTCTCGAAGAATTACCCACCTGCCGAGCAGAAGGATGGAAATTCTGGTTCGAGATTCTTCCAGACTACCCATTACACGACGGCTCCAGATTTCCATTCAAAATATTGGTTGAAGCAGTTGAGGCAATTATCGATAAAATGAGCCGTGAAGCAATACTTCAGTTCTACTTGGTAGGAGATGCGGATGATTCTAGGATTTGGGGTCGGCATCCCTTGTCTCTATATCGAACGATTTATCCGTATAAAAACGAGGAGGATGTATTTGTCTGCTTCTACTGAAAAAAATTGAACTTCTTGTTCTCTATATTTTTCTTCAACCTAAATCTCCAAGTTGATTATCTAACTAAAATGGCATCCTTTCCTGGAGTTGATGTGCGACTTGAGAAAGGTACAGACCGATACAAATGCGAGGTTCTCGAACAATTACCCACCTGTCGAGCAGAAGGATGGAAATTCTGGTTCGAGATTCTTCCAGACTACCCACTACACGACGGCTCCAGATTTCCATTCAAAATATTGGTTGAAGCAGTTGAGGCAATTATCGATAAAATGAGCCGTGAAGCAATACTTCAGTTCTACTTGGTAGGAGATGCGGATGATTCTAGGATTTGGGGTCGGCATCCCTTGTCTCTGTATCGAACGATTTATCCGTATAAACACGAGGAGGATGTATTTGTCTGCTTCTACTTCAGTTCTACTTGGTAGGAGAGGTGGATGATTCTAGGATTTGGAGTCGGCATCCCTTGTCTCTATATCGAACGATTTATCCGTATAAAAACGAGGAGGATGTATTTGTCTGCTTCTACTGAAAAAAATTGAACTTCTTGTTCTCTATATTTTTCTTCAACCTAAATCTCCAAGTTGATTATCTAACTAAAATGGCATCCTTTCCTGAACTCCAAGGCGAAGCAACAACGGGTAAAACAAAGATGTGGTCTATTCGTGTCACCGAGCGTACTCAGGGAAGCCAAGTAGTCGGCGTCATTGAGACGACTCATGGATATGTAGACGGCAAGAAACAAGTGAATGAAAAGGTAATTTCGGAGGGGAAAAACATTGGCAAGAAGAATGAAACGACCCCGCTAGAACAGGCAGTATCCGAAGCACGGTCGGCTTGGGTGAAGAAGAAAGAAAGTGGATATGTGGGCACTGCTTCTGCAGGAGCTGGTACTACCACAGACGATAAGAGTGTTGATTCAGATCTTGGCCGTGGACACGGTATAGATGAAGACTGCCCCACTCCTATGCTCGCACACGATTACAACAAACGTGGCAAGAGTATCCAGTTTCCATGCTTTGTCCAGCGGAAGTTCGATGGAACCCGATGTGTCGGCATTCCTGGCAAGGGACTCTTCTCACGCAACCGCAAAGCATATCCGCATCTCGAGCATATCGTTAAAGAAATCAATCGTCTTCCTCCCACAATTATCCTAGATGGTGAGTTATACTCAGATACACTTACCTTTCAGGACATTGTTGGACTCGTGAAGCGAGAGACCTTGAAGCCAGGGGACGAGGAGAAGCAACTACAAATCAAATTCTTCGTTTACGACTTGATTCATGGAATGCCCTACGAACAGCGCTTTGCAAATCTCCAGATTCTATTCAATCGCTACAAGTTCAAGCACTTGGTTCTTGTCAAGACAACTATATGTGAGTCTGAGGATAAAATGAAGGAACTTCATGGGCAGTATGTTGCGGAGGGCTATGAGGGAATTATGTTGCGGAATAAGAACGGGCTCTACAAGAACTCCCGCTCAGCGGATTTACAGAAGTACAAAGAGTTCTTTGATAGTGAGTATGAAGTTGTGGATTTCAAGGAAGGTGAAGGGCAAGAAGAGGGCTGTGTACTCTGGGTGTGTAAAACACCTGAGGGTAAGACATTCCAGTGCCGACCTCGGGGAACCCGAGAAGACCGCAAAGAACTATTTGATAATGGTGCGTCCTATATTGGTAAGATGCTGACAGTTCGATATCAGGAGCTTACAAATGACAAAATGCCACGATTTCCCGTGGGGTTAGCCTTTAGGGATTATGAGTAATGACTGTTATAAGCAGTTGAATCCATATTTTTCATAAATCTGTACCTGAATGATACTGTGGAATAATGAGATATGCTCTCGACCATATAAAAATTGAATAGGTTTGGTGATTCCTGTAAAGATACGAACCTGTCCAAGAATCAGAACAAACAATGAGCACCTTTCCAGCCAAGTCTATTCTCCGCTTTTATCCAAGTAATGATGCAACGAATGCAACGAATGCGACACATTACTCAGCAGTCGTTGTAAAAGACGGGAGTATCTTTGAGATCAAGAGCCCTGACAATCGGGAAAAGGCATCCTATGCCACACTTGATCTCTGGTTTGCTTCACTGCCTGGCACACCTTCTATTGAAAACCTACAAGTGGATACAGAGGGAAAGTTGGAGGCTAAGCAGAAGGCTGAGTCGAAGGCTGAGTCACAAGAGAAGCCAGAGAAGAAGCAGAAGAAGCAGAAGCCAGCAAAGTGTAACCTACCTGGTCGCAACAATCACATTAAGTCGCTAGGCTGGCTTAGATTAATCTACAGTATGATGAAGCAAGCAAACAAGACACTCATTTCCAATGAGGCAGTAATAACAGCATTCAATAAACTATATGATTGCCTTCTGAAATATGATGGTATCATTGAGACTAAGGCCAATGTTCCACATTATTCAAAATATCAGAATGTAATCAAACTAGATGATAAGGCATACTGCAACACCCGTGGAATTCCAGGTGCAGTGGTTCAATTGGATCTACCCAATGAGCGCAGAAATGCAATTCTAGATGATATCTGTGCCACCTACCAGCCTCTTTACGACTTGATTAAGCGTGATGTTATTCCCTATTTGGAGATGAAGACGTGGGAATTCAATAAAAAAATCGATGGTAAGCGCTATCGTAGGTTGATTGACCACATAGAAACTCAAATCAAGCAAATTCAAATTCGTACTGAGAGACAACTCATGAGAAGACAGGACACTATCGGGCGCTATGCGAAGTACCTTGTTGAGCTACAAACACCACCTGTACTTACGAAGTTTGACTGAATAAATCATTCTCTGTCTGCCTATGAATAAAAATATATTTTTATTGTACTAGTTTCGTTTGCTCCCAATATCCTGTTGCAGTATTATAGCAAATACCTTTGATTTCTTCAAATTCGTCTTCCTGCAAATTGAAGTCGGATGAATTCTCTAAATATTGTGAACGAATTCGGGCAATCTCTCGCTTTTCAGCATTGATACATTCCTTAAAGAAGTTAATGTCTTCATATACTTTAGGAATTTGATTTCGGATATCCATAATATGCCAAATGCGATCTTCCGTATTACCCAAGCGCTTATTTCGATACAAATACAGAGAATTATTGAGACTATCTAAGTCTGAATACAACATATCTAGATTTTTATAGCATTCATCGATTGACCTATTACATCTGTCCTCTGCGCTTTCAATAAACTGCTTTATTCTATCTGTCATTTGATTATTGATTATTATCTATTTATTGCATATAACCTAAAACTTTAGGTTATAATTAGAGTTAGAGAATGGGAGGTGATTGGTTTGAACCCCACATAGTATACGGTCGTCAAATACGAATTCCATCTGATACGAATTATCGCAAATATATTAATCAAGTTATACCAATGAAAGGTGTTATTGATACACCATTTAGCATATATGGAATTCTCCCTAACTTTAATAGTCGTATGTTCGAATATGAAGAGGATACTGAAATGTTTGATGATATGGCATTTATTGTGCTAGGTTTTACACCTGATAATGATATTGCGAAAAATGTGGAAATTAGTCAGCAATTAGATGAATATATTGAAGAATCTCTATTGTTTTTGGGGTTTGAGTTCGAGCCCAAGTCTAAATTTTATTCTGGTATTGAGTGGTGTCCTGAAATAAAAGATGAAGACTGGACTACCTATGACGATGCTGTTCATTCTGATAGTCTATCGGATGCGGATGCCGATGCCGATGCCGATGCAGATGCGGATGCCGATGCGGATGCGGATGCAGATGCCGATGCGGATGCCGATACAGAGGACGGAGTCGCATATGATTCCAAAAAAATTGACTAAACTTTACAAATTTTATAAAGAATATAAAGTTAGTACCCTAGGTGATAAGTAGTTGCCTCTAAATGTCCAAGAAATACGTCCCCTCCTTTTTAAGGAATCAGGTTCAACCCACCGCATCTGAAGAGAAGCCACTTGTAAATACAAGCCTTCCTGCACGGAATGCACCTAAACTTGTTCCTGGAACGCTTGCATCCCTTACAAGCAGTGTCAGTGCAGTGAGTGCAGTCAGTGCAGTACCTGATGCAAGTGTTCCAGTCAAAAAAACATACGGGGCAAAGTACAATCAAAAAAGTGTTGCAGAACCCACCATTAACTGCAAATCAGAAGAGGATTTCCCTTCTCTTGGAGGTAAGCCGAAAGTAGTAAGTCCAGTTGTTACGACAATGACAAAGAACTTTGCATCACTCGCAAAGGGCTGGGCAGAGAAAACCGAAGAAGAGGTGCTCGAGGAGGAACGACTAAAGAAGAAAGAGGTAGATAGAATCAAAAGTGGTAAGATAACATCAAAGGTTAAGAGCTATCAGAGATCACGTACCAAACCGACAGTCGAATATAATGATGAGGTTACAACGGAAGAACAGGAGGATAACGATAGTTTCAGTAGTGTATCCGAAGGCCATGAGGATGACCTTGGCTCGGATGAACAGGAAGAGATTGATAGCGAATACAATTCATACATTGGAAAGAGTCGCCGTCACAACGACGATTTGTACTAGATATTACAGTTTGATAGTCTAAAGAATATATAAACTATATTTTTTAGTGTATAATGTCCATCAAACGGACAATGACTGATACAATTGGATTTGTGGAGTGCCTTGAAACATTCGGTGATGATCTAACGGTCGTAAATGCTGCACGAGTATCTTTTGACAAGGTTTCCAATCAGCTCACGGAAGGTGATAAGAAACTCATTCACTACCTGGCCAATCACAACCACGTATCGCCTTTTTTTCATCCACAGGTTCGATTTCGTATCAAAATGCCGATCTTTGTTGCCCGTGAATGGTTTCGGCATACGATTGGATTTGCTCGAAATGAAGTCAGTCGACGATACGTAGATAGTGATCCTCAATGCTGGATTCCTGATGCAGATGGAATTCGTGAACGGGATCCGAAATTGAAACAGGGTTCGAAGGAAAACGCTGTTGGTAGCGCAGAGGTTGTCCACAAAATTATTGAAGAGCAAACCACGAGTGCGCTAAAAGTATATAATGAGCTACTGGCAAGTGGTGTCGCACCTGAAGTAGCCCGATGTGTCCTACCACAAAGTATGTATACGGAATTCATTGAGACTGCGAGTTTGTATGCATATGCTAGGCTTTGTAATTTACGATTGGACACCTCCGCACAGAAAGAAATTAGGGATTATGCAACAATGATTCATGAGATTCTACAGGGTCAGTTTCCTGTATCTTGGGAAGCACTCAGTAGTAATTTTAAGGGTGCTAAGTAGAGTGATATGTCATTTTGTGGTTTATTTGGATGTTTTAGAGAAAAACTTCCAAATACAATTGAAAAAGATAAAAGAAGAATTTTAAATATTTTGGCTAGGGGGAATAAGTATGTAATTACACACTATCAACAATCCGATCCAATCATTGATCTTGTTTATGATAAGTATATACGTCATGATTCAGCTACACTTTGTAGAGGATCCTTAGATGCAATATATATAGAAAAAACACAAAATATAACTTCTATTTTAACATTATATTATGAATTAGCTGGTAAAAGAGAAATTTCCGTTAAAGGATTTGCACAATCATCAATATACTCTGAACCGTCCTTCCATCTAAAACTTCACACATTATGTTCTCTAAAGGGAACCAGACAGGTAGGAAGCAGAATTCTTGAAAGTTTGGAGAAATATGCTAGAAGTCTATCATCCACAGTTAATAGTATTGCCTTGAATAGTATTACTAACGCTGAAGATTTCTATCGTAAAAAAGGCTATACTAATAATTATGAAAATTTTGTGAGTATAATGAGACGACAGGAAAACCTATCAGTGGTACTTATCCATTAGTCAAGTCTCTAAAAAGTAGTAGTTGGTGCAAAAGATATACACGAGGCAAGAACAAGAAAGGTGGATTTAAGAAAACCCAAAAGAGAAAGAACTAATTAGTTCTTATAAAGTGTTGATATGCAAAATATCCTATTAGTGCCACGCATAAGACCTCTGCAGTTCTTGCAATAGTTAAATCGGTTTTGGAAATTACTTTATGCGTTTTATTAAAGCTTGACGGTACATTACAAATATGACACGCTTGGTCTTTTTGGATATCTGTTTTGGATCCTGCCTGTGCTAATTTAAATTTTGGTGAACAAACTAATTTTAAATCATTTATAAAAGCAAAAATAGACATCCACATATCAATGTGGCAATGAATTGGAAACGCTTCTTCTAGCATTTTTTTTGCGCATTTCTTTGTCATGATATACGCATGAGATAATGCAAAAGCACTTATTCGTTCGATTTCTTCATCACCTGGTATTGGTACGAAATCCTCCCAAATACCACCGAGAAGCCACATATCCCACTGTTTTGGATTTTTTAGAGTGGGTGAATTCTGGATATAAGTATTTGTTTTCTCAATAAAATCGGGTGGAACAACTGCATCATCCTCGAACACGAGCACTTTATCATGTTCGTTGTCTGCAATCCATTGCCACAGTGCAATATGTGATAAAGCACATCCTACGCCACCAATTGTATCAAGTTCTTCATGGGAACGACGCTGACTGCTCAGTATATTTCGTTTTGTTAGAACGGATACTCGCCCATCGTTTTTTAAATCCAGAGTTTTTCCGTCGACCCCTAGAAAACGCTTTAAATCAAGCCCCTCAATTCCGGGTTGATCCTGGAATCGCTTCCATCGATCTTTTCGACGCTCGAGTGTTATACAGAATGCTGGAATTGAATCGATTGTCCAGACTCGCTCTGTCATTTCCCTCTTTTAACTTGGCAATATAAAAATTGACAATGAATAAACATAATATTTATGGATTAGAAAATGGGTCGTCTGTCGCTTTTGATTGGATGTATGTTTAGCCAGAAAACGACTGAGCTTGTACGACGAATTCGACGATATAAGTCAATCGGGTACAAGGTGCTTATTGTAAATTTCATCGGTGATACTCGGTATGGTAAAGAATGTGTGATGTCGCATGATAAAGTGTCTGAAAAAGCGGTATGCGTTGCGGAACTGCGGTCGGTTGATCACCTTGTACGTTCTGGTGATTATAATGTGATTGCGATTGATGAGGGACAATTCTTTGGTGACCTATTTGAATATGTGAGTCGATGGGCTGATGAAGTCGGTATTCATATTGTTGTTTCGGGTCTGGATGGAACGAGCGAGCGTACACCTTTTGGCGATATATTGCGTTTAATTCCACATGCGGAAGAAGTTGAGCGTCTTAGCGCATACTGTTCAGAATGTCGTGATGGGACGATTGCGGTGTATTCGAAATACTTTGGAGAAGCGAAAAAGGATGAGAATGGTGTAGCGATTGGCGGTGCGGAGGCATATCGGCCTGTTTGCAGGCGGCACTTTCTAGTGTAGAGTATTGTGGAAATCATGGAAAGAGTATAAAACTCCATATTCTATTCTAGAATAGTAATATGGATTTTGATTCATTAATTGAATCTTGTTATTCTATCTGGATTGAAGATAATGCCCGAGGGTTTCAATCCGAAAAAGAAACTCTTAGCTTCTTTCGCACACAATTGGAACCATATGTTTTTAATTATCTCAATCATACATGGGGTGCAAAGCTAGACGATTTCTGGAAGAATCATACCTTTCCAAAAAAAGCGAAGTATGGATTTGTTATTGTTGAGCGACGACCACATCCTAATTGGTGGTTCATTCTTAGAAATATAGCATGGGCGGGACCGAATATGTCCCTCGATATTTTTTGCAGTGATTTGAATTATGATTTTATAAAAACACTCCTTGGTTCAAAAGCGGATAATGTTAATATTCATATATGGTTTAAAGGATATGCGGATAAAGCTACGGGATATAAACAAGCAAATATTACATCTAAAATGCCCCAGTTTTATAGTAGCATTGATACTGACTATTTTATAAAGGTTGAAATGGATTCATATTTTATTCAAAAGATTCCTGAGTGGATTTTTACTGGAATATATTATGGTTCTCCTTGGATATGGAATCTAGAAGCATGCGGGAATAGTGGTCTAAGCGTAAGAAATAATAAAAATCTTATTGAACTATGTCAACGAGAAATAAATACTTCATTATCCGATGATGGTGAAGATTGGTATATATCTACTGCAATTATCAAACACGGGTACAATTGTCCACCCTTAGAATTTCGTAAAAAAGTATTTCAAGAAAGTTTTCCAACGGAGAATAATCCTATTGGGACACACCAGTTCTGGACTTATATCACTAATTATAATATTGGAAATAAAGATATGTTTTCAAAATATATTAAAAAACTGGTTACACTGGATGGGCTCTAATATTTTATTATTACAAGTAGAATGTCCAACCGTATTTTTGATGCATCGCAGATCATCAAACGAAAAGGTCAACAGGCCGTAGCAGGATCATTCATTTCCCGTATTTCTCCCTGGAATGCCTTAAGTAATGCTAAACCGCAAATGGGTGCTGCACCCTTACTTGGTATTTATGATAATTCAATTATAAGCCAAGTAAAACTCGGCGGTATGACCGAAATAACACGCTACCCAACATGCATTGGTATCAGCCCAGGATGCCCTTGCCCCCAAGTAAATGCGAGCCTCATAGACCCTCCCTATAGGACTTTTCCTGGATATGTGCGTGGAATTACTTTTACAGTTGGCTCCGTTATTGTATCATGGAATCCTCCGACAACTGGAACTGCACCTTTTACCTATACGGTGACGCCTTACCTAAATGGGAATGCTTTGACAGCCGTTTCAACATCCGATACAACATACCGATTCACAGACTTGGTTGATAATACTCCATATACCTTTACAGTGTGTGCTGTAAATTCACTTGGTTCTGGTCCGAATACACCTGGCCCATCCACTTTTGTTTCACCGCCAAATACACTCTCCGCAATTATGGCTGGCTCAACCATACCACAAGACCCTGTGCCTGCTCTTATCTATGTTCTTAATGCGGGACTGGATTCAATGCTCAACTATGTGGCTGGACAGAATGTTGGCCCGACACGGGGTTCCCGCTTGTTATACCTATGGGTTACAACTATGGTTGGTGCATGGAATTGGGTTTCTAGCGACAGTCGTATAACGGGTGTCAAGGATAATTGGAATTGGACGAATAACAAGGTTGCCCCATCTCTTTCAAGCAACGACTGTGTAGTCTGGATGATGTGCGTGGTTGATTACATCACACCTATTTTAATTCCTGGCCCATATACATCCATCTATAATTGCCCCACAGGATCCAGTGTTCAGAGTCTCGGCAACTGGTCTGGATGGCAATCAGCCTGGCAGGCTTGGTACAATTATCGCCAAAACGATGGATATGTTGCCGCATCCACTGCACAGCCAACTGCTTCCGCAAATTGGAATAATACAATTGTGGTGGATGGCACAACGGTGACGAATATTGCGGGATTTCCTGAGCCCGATCAATGGACTCGTTTAACCATAGGGGGCAAGAAACAGGGATATTTAACATGGACATGGGATAATGTACTTTCGTCATGCCTGTCAGATGTCAATGAAGCGACAATCTTAAGCACAATTGGGCCATACATGGCAACGGATTCTACAACTCCATCTCGGGACAATGAGATTGACGATGTGCTATCATATTCTGGGGCACTCACCGATCAACAGAAGATGTGGGCGGAATTCTGGTCTGGGTCGCAACCTGGTCTAACATCGCCCCCGCTCATGTTTATTTGGTTATGGAAAGAATACATGCGCAGTATTGTGTCTACAGGGACACTCACCACTGCAAATATTGTATTTTCATTACAGGATCTCGCTGTCCATTTATTTGAGGGGGCTCGTGTAACTTGGATGCTTAAATCGCACTTCTTTCAGGATAGACCTATTCAGGAGATTCGCAAGCGATATGTGGGACAAAATGTAAGATCCTGGAATGGAACAAGCGATGGCTCACAGTGGCTTCCCTACCAAATGTCGAATTCAGTTACTCCCGCATTTGCTGACTTTCCATCCGGTCACAGCCATTTCTCAAAGGCATTTGCACTGACAATGACCAAATGGTTTGGGGGGGCAATACGAAAAAATCCTGTCACATACGACGGGCTCCCTGTAAATTGTAATATGTTTAGCCAAGACCAAACTGGCAATTATGGTGATTTTGTTATTCCTGCGGGGGCATCCCACATAGAGCCTGGTGCAACACCTTCTGCTCCTCTCACGATTTCACTCACTACCTGGGATGATACGAGTGCAACCGCAAATCCTGGCACGGCAATTAGTACACAAGCAGGTGTTTCTCGTTTATACGGAGGTATTCATGCTTTATCCGCACACCTTGGGTCTCAGGCCTGTGCAACGGAGGTTCATGGATATATAAATAGTACTTGGAATATACGAACAATATAAAATATTATCTATCATAACTAGATGTCAACATTATCTTTTGCTACTCCGACGCCATTAAGCTATCCTGATATTTCTGGAAAGTCTCAGAATTCTTATACAAATGTATTACTCATTGATAAAGCAGTTCCTGATTATCAGGATTTTGTCAGTTCGGTAAATTCCTCAACATTTCCGATTGTGTACTCCGTGTGCTCTCAGAAGTCGGATTTATTGGCTCTCTTACAGCAATTGTTTACGACCATACCACGAATTGGATTTGTGTTTATGTCCAATAATGGAGGCCCTAAAACATTTTTAGATCACGACCTATTATTTTTAAATGATGAAACTGCTCCCTACTCGGATAATGTTGTTTTCATGATTTCCTTAATTAAACAGTTCAACGTCCAAAATATTGATTTTCTAGCATGTAATACTCTGGAATCCTCAAACTGGACACAATATTATTCTATTCTACAACAAAATACGGGAGTAATTGTTGGTGCGTCCCGTGATAAAACGGGAAATATCAAATATGGCGGTGATTGGACTATGGAATCTACTGGTAAGGATATTGAATTCGTATATTTTACAAAATCGATCGAATATTATAGTTATTTATTAGATAGTAATCAGAACTTTATAACTGCAAATTTAACTTCTCCAAGAAATCTACTTCTGTACAATAGTACACTATTTGTAGCCGACAATTTGGTACAATCATTTAATCCAATTACGGCCTCAACAATTAATAGTACCTTTATCCAACAACAACCGACTTATAATAGTCAGGATCTGTGTGCAATAGGTAATACTTTTTATGTCCTATTTATTAATACCAACAATGATAGAAGCCGAGTTGGAAAATATAATGTAAGTGGTGCATATGGTTCAACAATAAATTCAAGCCTTATCACTTGGGGCAATAATTATTATCATGGAATAGACTCATTTGTCAGTTCAAATGTCAGTTCGATTTTTCTATCCAACTCTACGGATAATAGAATAGAAAAATACAATGCAATAACAGGTTCAACAATAAACTCCACTTTCATAACTGCATCACAGGGTTTAAATGGTCCATGGGGAATACGGGTCTATAATAGTACACTATTTGTGGCAAATAGTATTGGAAACACAGTTGGTTTATATAATGCAGTCACTGGCTCAACAATAAACTCCAGTTTTATTACATCCGCACAGGGATTAAATAAGCCCTATAGCCTTGCACCTTATAATAGTTCGATTTTAGTAACAAATTATTTTGGAAATACGGTTGGACAATATGATATTAATACTGGTGCAACTATAAATTCAACCCTTCTATCTTCGACAGATGTAAATGTGCCTTGGGGAATAACCACATACAATAATTCACTCTATGTTGCGAATAATGACACTCCAAGTGTGGGACTCTATACATTTCCCACGGTATGCTTTAAAGAGGGATCCAAGATTCTAACCGATGTTGGATATGTAGAAATTGAGAAACTCAAAAAAGGAGACCTGGTAAAAACGCTTCAGCACGGATTTCAGGCCGTTGACTTAATTGGATGGTCTGATATAAATCATTCCGCTCTTTCAAACCGCATCAAAGATCAGCTCTATACCTGCTCAGCGGAAGTATTTCCTGAAGTAACGGAAGATCTTGTTATTACTGGAGCACACTCTATTCTTGTAGATGACTTTGCTTCAGCGGAACAGAAGGCAAAAACAGAAGCCCTGCTCGGTACAATTTATATTACCGAAGGCAAATATCGCTTACCTGCTTGCCTCGATGAACGAACCAGTGTCTATGAGACTCCTGGTACATACAGAATTTATCATGTGGCTCTCGACCATACAAATGCATACATGAACTATGGTATATGGGCAAATGGACTCCTTGTTGAGTCAGCCGCAAAGGATTATTTGGTGAATTACACAAATATGAATCTCATACAATAATATTTCCAACGAGCACTCTCATTCGCTCTGAATTACTGTACCACTTTCGCCAATTATCAATTCGCACCCAACCCTGACGAACTGCGAATGCAACACTTTGTACAAAATATGTATATTCACAGTTTGGCACAAAACATGATGCATACACGGTTGCACATTCTTCAGGAGATGTATACATAATTGGCTGACCCTTTTGACTGCGAACCGCATTGTGAAATGTAAATAGCCAGGCTCTAACCGTTTCTTTGAGTGTATTTCCTGTTAGACCTTTGAGTTGTGGTAATGGATTTCCAGATATATAAGCGGATGCATGAGCCTGGCAGTCTGTGCAGGGTAAAATAAGGTGCATTGTTGTTAACAACGTATACATATAGTTTCCTTGATCTTGGTCTACAACTGGACTACCCGATGTCCCAATTTTTTCAGCGAGACAATGAAGGTATTTCCATAGAATTGGTCCCCAATCCTCTGGATCTGCCACCTGACTTCCTTCACGTCCCATAAAATGAACCGTACCCCCCGTGTTCTTTTTTCCACACCCACACGGCATATTACTCTGAATACATATATGATTCCTCCTCAGGATATAATCACACAATAATTAGCAACACCAGGTAAAGAATCCTCTTTGAATTGGTACAACAGGGACTGTCGTAGATGCACTTAGTTGCGTCCATTCATCAATCGAATACCGATTCCCCATAGACAAATTACATCGGGAGCAAATTGGTCTTAGATTCTCAATTTCCGTCTTTCCTCCCTTGCTCTCTGGAATATTATGTCCTACCTGGAAATTAAAGGCATTAATCTTGTTTTCGCACCAGGTAATTGGACATTTCATTTCGAACTGATTATTTGCGTACTTAATCCAGACTTGCTCCCGCAAGGCACGAGGAATGTGTTTTTTAATGTACTTTGGAATAACCATAGCGTCTCGCTTGGACATCTTATATACAATAAGTGTTGGATGCTTTATATTATCACCCAGTGTTATTGGCTGATAATATAAAATATAGCCCATGTGGGGATTGAACCCACGACCTCCAGGTTAGAAATCTGGCGCACTTCCAACTGTGCTAATGGACTACACCTACCGTATGAATACAAAAATTCTTTAGATTGTCATTTATTTTGAGTATCTATCAATCCTCAAAATATATTCATGCCCCCAGTGTGAATTGAACACACGACCTTTACATTACAAATGTGATGCTCTACCAACTGAGCTATGGGGACACTGAATGGTCCATCGTGGAATCGAACCACGCTTTCAAGATTCAAAGTCTTGCGAATTAACCGATATTCGAATAGACCATTGTACCTTACTGGCACAATTCTTATTTGCAGGGGGTCTTTAGGCTCTTTTTTTGTTCTAAAACTATTATTTAGGAATTGCAAATAACTAAATAATAGCTTTATACAGGGAGTGGGGATCGAACCCACGTGGATACGCTCCAGGGGAGCTTAAGTCCCCCACCTTATATGGAATCAAGAAGAAAAATTAAACTTTCGACTCAATTTAACCACTCGGTCATCCCTGTCTAGCTGTGTGTCAGAGGTTTCCCTCTTCCACAATTCTTATTTTGCTCGAGGGCTTTAGACCCTTGAATTTTATAGGCTTTTTCTCATTTCAAGCACTTATTATTTATTTATAAAATTGATTTATTATATTACTTTGTAATTTACAAAGTAATTTACAATGACTGAACTGAATATTCATAGCAAATATATTGATAAACGAATAGCTGATATTAAAAAAAAAGGTAATAAATGGAATTCAAAAATAATTGACACCTCTCATGAAGATTTTATAAAAGATTATGCTTCAAATGTATTTACAAATTTAGTAAGAGATACATTTACTAGCTCATATATTAAGCAATTTCCCTGTATTGACTGTAATAGTCTCTCAACAGAAAGGTGTCATGGAATAGGTGAAGAAAGACCATTGTTGATAAAAAGAGCATTAGAAAAAGTTTGGAGTGATACAACAAAACCTATTATTATGAAAGAAATTATAATAGCATTTTTAGAAGAACATAAGTATACAAAATTTACATTCAAATGTCATGATTGTCATAAAAAGGAAAAAAATAGGTATTTTAGTTGTGAAAAGGTGTAAAATTCTAATGGATGGATTAGAACAGGCATGATGTAGGGCATTACGGATTGATGCCCATACTCTTTAACAATTCAATTCTCCTATCAATCGGGTTTGCACCGCTTTTCAAATCAACATTCAGAATATCAATCTGGAAATAGATTTTCTTAAGAAGTTGATTCATTGCCGCTTTAGAATATTCAATGCCCCGTGAATTTCCTTTCGGAATCTTAAAGGCATCTTCTTTTAGGGTTTTAATTGTATTTCTGTTTTCTTCGGATGAGATACATAGAATTGTAATTTTTTTGTTCTGCGTATCAAAGTAGGTTAGAAGAAGATGCGGATAGTATGAATCTTCTGCATTTATCATTTGTTCAATTGCTTCTTTTACCGATGTATCAGCGGAAGTCCATTTTGCTTTTACTGGTGAACCGACTTTGCTACTCGAGTGCTTTGCCGAAATTTTTGAAGTCCCTACAATATAATCCTCGGGTAGAGTATTATCTATATCGAGGTTTATTTTATCATTCAAGAATAGTTTCAAAATCGCACCCTGGTCTTTCTCTCTTGACATACCAACTTCCATGCCACACGCACCGTTTCTCGTGCATTCGGATTGACTTTGCATGTACAATGAAACGAGTCCCCTTTGCGCTTCTTTATTTTCAAGTACATTTTTCAGCATTTCTAAATCGTCGATTTTTGCCATCATCTCTGGAACTACTGCTGATTCGGCCTTTATGTAAGGCTCGGCTTCAATTTTAACTCCTGGAACTAGTGTTTCCTTACAGGAACGCTTGTTATGCCCCTCTTGCCTGCAGAGAGAACACTTCATTTATTCGTTCTTCATTAATTCGATGATGTTGTTTTCAATTTTTTTTCAATTGCTAACTGCTGGTTTCAAATATTCTTTGGTCTAATATCCCCATTCTTCATACTCATCGGATGACTCTTCAGAATCATCGGATGACTCTTCATATACTATATGATTTCCCCTGCCATCTTCATATACTACATAATCTCCCCTGCCATTTATTTTTGCATAACAATCCTTTACAAAGTGTCCAGATCTACCACACTTAGTACATAGGTCATTTGCTGCCCAAATCTCCTTTTGTAGAGCATCTATCTGAAACGGACTAAGTTCTACCTCCACATATGAACCACCTCGAACCTTGTCAATTCCATATTTAGACATATACTCTTTTGTAATCTTATCTTCCTCAAAAGGTGATATATTTTCAATCGTCTTTTCAAATGAAATAGGTTTATACTTTCTAGTCCAAGCAGAACCAGTTCCATTAAGATGTTGCTGATATCTATTCATTACATTATCACTTTTACCAATATAATATCTTCCCCCTTGAAGACGAAGAACATAAATACAAGTATTAGATTTAGTCTTCTTGGAATAGTTCATCTTACTTATTTCTTGGATTTTGTCACGGTCTATAGATTTGTATGATGCTCAGTATTATTATTGAGATACACTTTGTTTTCAATTTTTCCATATAATACGGGTCAAATACGGGTCTAAAGTCCCTTATTTACCTCATATCTAATGACAAGTAAAATAAGTAAATCAACTAAAACAATATGTCTTAATATGATTGTTAAAAATGAAGCCCATATTATTACAAATACACTTTCCAAACTACTCGATAAAATTAAGATAGACTACTGGGTCATATGTGATACAGGCTCAACCGATGGAACACAGGACTGTATTCAGCGTTTTTTCCAGGAAAGAGGGATTTCAGGCGAACTCCACAATTCCGAATGGAAGAACTTTGCACACAATCGCACTCTTGCACTTGAGCACGCTTATAAAAAGTCCGATTATGTATTCGTATGGGATGCAGACGATGAAATCGTAGGTGATTTTCGATTACCCGAAAAATTAGATGGGGATTGGTACTCATTTACATTTGGGCCAATCAATACTTATATAAGACCCCTGCTTTTTAAAAATACACTCCGCTGGCGATATGTCAGTGTCATTCACGAATACGCAGAGAGTTGCGAGATAGGTGTCGGCTCCCCGCAGTTAGTACCTGGAAACTATCATTTTATATCAGGTAGAACTGGTAGCAGGAACAAAGATCCCAATAAATATCTGAATGATGCCCTCACTTTGGAAAAAGCCTATTGGGAATCTATTGAATCAAAAGATCCAATGTATTGTCGCTATTCATTTTATACTGCAACAAGCTATAACTGCGCTGATAAAAAAGATAAGGCACTTTTCTATTTTAAAAAAGTACTAGCGCATGAAAATTGGTCTGAGGAGAAGTATGTTGCATGTATTTCGATTTATGATATCTATAAGGCTTTGGAGCAAGAGGATGAGGGGCTCGGTTATTTAGTACGAGCGCATACATATAATCCAAAACGGGCAGAGTGTATTTATAAGCTTGTTCTCCATTATTGTTTGAAAAAAGAATATAAAATCGCATTCAACTATTATCGGCTTATTCAAGACTACTATGAAAACCAGTATGTACTCAAGACAGATGATATACGTCGATGGCAATTTGTCAATCGCTTCGAACAGGAATTTATGCTCCCCTATTATATGATTATTATTGCCGAAAGAACACGGAATATGGCAACAGGTGCAAAAATGTATGAACTTGTTTCCAAATTTGGATATACTGATATACCAGAATCGTATATAAATAACTGGATATATAACATACAATTCTTTAAGGATCTATTATCCGATGAATTCCGAAAGACTTTTCCTCAATACCTGGAAGGTGTTCTCCGTCATGGAGTCAAAATTCAGGATAATTGTAAAAAAATACTTGAACAACTCAATCTAATTCAGCTCTAGAAGTTCATTCCAGTATTTAATAATAAAAGTCCAGTCAAACCCTTGTGCATATTCCAGGCCTCTTTTTCGAATAGACTCCTTCTTCTCTTCGTCATTTACCACTTCCAGTATTTGTGCTATTTCGTCTCCTACTCTTAAAGGAATGCCATAATCACCTACTGTATTCGGCAAAGCTCCAATTGGATAATAGAAACTGATGACTTGATTATTAAGCATTTCCATGCCCGTTATACAGAATGTTTCCAGGAAGTTTGTTGGATATAGCCAGTACTCTGCGGAAGTATGTAATGTGTATAAATCTGCGGGGCTGAGACGGCCTAAGAATTCTATGCTTGGTGTTCTTTTTATATATTCTAGTTGTTTTGATTCCTCGGCTGTCCGAGGAAATGAAATATATGTTGCTAATTTGAGTGTAGCATCAGGAATGTGTTTTAGGATTTCATTCCACAATTCAAATAGCTGAGTATATCCCCGTTCGGGACAGGACGTAAAAACAAACCGATTTGGGACTTTTGCGGATGGCTTCAGCGCTGATATTGCTGTGTCTATTCCGTTCGGTATGACCTTGATTTTATCTTTGATTTCAGGATATAGTAATCCCGTGTTTTGTTTGTGCCAATTACTGAGACAAATATAATTGTTGATTTTACTATTCCATTTCTCGAGAACGGTGTGAATATCAATATGTCGATTCCATGCGTATTTTAGAATATTCATATCGTGAAGCCAAACATACAATTTATACGTTGAGACCTTGTAATCCTCCAGAAAACCGATATAACGGGAGATAATTGTTGCATAAAATGGAGTGGTTGCCAATAAAGCGTGTAATTTATTGAATCCAACATAATAGACCTGGGATTCATTGTGTTCTTCTTCAACGCCACCGCATATATAGATTGTATAATCCTTGGGAAATAATGGAGCAAGTTTTGCTACACAGGTTTCTGCTCCGCCGAGACCACTTTGTATCATAGTTGTGTGATTCCAGGGTGTACTTGAGAACCCCGTATATATCAAAATATTCTTGGATTGTTTACAATCTTCTTCGGTTATCATTATTAATCGGTTTATAGTTGTTGGTGAAAAAATGGGGTTGGATTATAACACGAGGGGCGGTGAGAGCTTAAAGGGGGGTTTTGAACTAAAGCATGTGGGGGGTGAATAGCCCCTCCGTCTCGTGATAGCTCAGTTGGTAGAGCATTGGATTGTAGCACATTATACGGGGCTATGAAACAATCCTCCAATAGTCGCTGGTTCGATTCCGGCTTGCGAGAATATTATTTTACGGTGCTTGGCAGGGTAAAATGATATGTGCGTTCAGGGCTTAAAGATTTAGTTCTATGGTAGGAATGGGGAGAAATCCTCTTAGGGTCGATTAGCTCAGCTGGTAGAGCATGTGGCTGTTTCTTACAGTACAACCACAAGGTCGTTGGTTCAAACCCAACATCGACCGATATTAAAAATATTGTTATATATTTTTACTATTCTGTACCAGGCTTCTTATGATTTTTGAGATGGTATTTAGATATCATAAAATAATTGTATAATTTCTAATGTTTTGTCTATTACAACTACTTGTAAACAATCACGAATCAAAAATTAGTTTATATTCCCGTTCTAAAATCTTATACCAGACTTCTTTCACTATTGGAAATGTAAAATAGGTTGTAATATAGTTGGCCATTTTATCAAATTCATATCCTTCTAGATCATAATCATCAGACAAGAAATTATAATCTATGAGCAGATTGAGAATATTTCCGACTTTCTCCCGAAAACTATCCGTTTCTTCGAACAGAGCGCTTTGGATTTTTCGTGCTTCACTGTGTGTTACGCCAAATATATCGGAAGTTTCTTTCAAATCCGTTTTCAAAATTGTCTCGCAATCTTTCAGTATAGCATTATATAAATCTTTCCAGTCATCCGACGTAATTTTTTTATGCAATAGCGAAAAGTATTTTTGGTGCCAGTCATCGAAAAAATGGTTTGAGTTTTTACAATAATATTCTCGGACTATTTTATCAATATTAGGATTTCTATGGAATGCCATTCTATTCATATTATTGTTCGAGTGTTTAGACACCTTACTTGTATTTTGGCCTAAAAGAAAATAGATTCTATATTCAAAGAATGCTACTCATTGCTCTCTTCACTTTACTAACTGCTACTGCCTCTGCTACAGTCACCGATTGCAACTCTTCATCAATCTTCCGACCCACTACGCTTGGTCTTACACCCGACCCACCTGTCAAAGACCAACCAGTCAAACTGTCGCTTGTCTTTGATAATACAGGGTCAGAAGTCACCAATGGAACAGTAACAAATACTATCACATACAATGGACTCCCATTTACACCGTCAATTAAGCCCTTATGTGAGGATACGGCATGCCCCATTCTGGTTGGTTCGAATGATCGCAGTGCGGATACAACTGTTCCTGCTTTTACTGGAAAGGTTCTCAGCCACATTGTATGGACGGGGTCGAATGATGAGGTACTATTATGTATTGATATGACACTCAAGATTGTTTGAGGAATAATTTGTGGGGAATGATTAGGGGATATGGCGAGTGCTAATGATAATGATGGTAATGATGGTAATGATGGTAATGATGGTAGTAATAATGAAACAGTTGTTGCAAATAATGATGGTAATAGTAATAGTAATAATGACAGAAAACCAGAGAAGAAAAGCAATGATGGAATCTATAATATCGATAAGTTGGGTACTGATGATAAGTTGGGTACTGATTTTTTTAAAATTAAAAAGAAAGGTACTGATTTTTTTATTGAGTGTGCGTATCTCCCAGGCACAGGAACGTTACTGTGTAAAAAGAAAAAGGATAGACATGAAAGTAAATTAGCTCTTGGTGTACATATTGATCCAATAGATTTCGACAAATCGCTTTACGGAAAATCTCTAGACAATCTCTTAGAAGTCTTTAACAAAAATAAAAAAAAATGTTACGACTTCTTTAAAGAAGAGATCAAGCGTAAGGAAAAGTTAGACCATATAATACGCACTCGCAAAAAGGGCGGTCGTAGAAGAACAAAGAGGAGAAAACATACTAATAAAAAAACACGACGCAGACATCACTAGGAATATTTTATTACCCGACAATAGTTATAGATGACAATTCTCTTTGCAATCCTTGCAACACTATGGTGGCTAGCTATTTGGGGTACATTTGATATATTTACAAAGCACTACACAGAACGGGAAAAATTAACTGTATATGTTGTGATAATGGGTGTTGTTCTAGTTACTATTGCATTTTTTCCAAAGATATTAAATCACCTTTAATCAGAAAACTCTAGTGCACCTCTCTCAACAAATTTAACCTTAAACTCCTTTGCAAGTTCAATCACTTTACTATTACGATTCCCTAGTGAAAATAGTGAATCGGATCCTATCCATTCCCGTCCATTGTCTAAACTTTTGAAAATATCATTATATGTCTCTACACCAGTTGGTCGTATATTGATATTATTTATAAAGCAATATATTGACATCCATTGATCGTCAATATGTAATGCCGATTTCGGTAATGGAAATGTCGGTAAATTTTTGTAAAGTGATGCATGTCCTAGATTTCCAACATATCCGTGAATTAATCCACCTGATGTATCATTCTGAATTATGTAAAATCTATTTTGATATATCGAAATACTATCAATGGATCTCCACATTGTTTCAATTAGACTCGGATTATATTCTTGATCATCATCACAGAAGAATATCCAGTAGTTATCCGGTATTTTATCTAGAGCACCTAAATATTTTGTTGCAGGTCCTTTATCATCACATAGAACAACTGTAACTCTACTTTTATATGGCTCCTCCTCAAAAAATGAAGGTATAAGTCCTGGAATTTGAAATCGCTCATAAAATCTGGCTACATTGAGATAAATATGATCAACTTGATTCAGTAAAGAATCAATCGAACGCTTACAAAAAGTAGTAATCCGTGAAGGAATTGTCGTAAAAGATGCAACCGTTCGAATAGTACTCGAAGGGATGCGAATAATTGAATCATTGTGATCAGCCTGAAACCATGTGCATTTCCATCCATCGAATTCCAATTTATGCCAAACATTTACCTCCCACACTAACTTTTTTGTTTCATTTAGATATCTAGGAAATGATTCACGATATAAACCATAAAATTCTTTTAATGATTCTTTATCACCTATAAAAAATCCACCACAGAACCTCCAATTTACTTTATCATGAATATTCTCTGCCCCCATACCTTTCGTCCAACATCCTGGAAAGAGTAAAAGCGGAGTCTTTAACGCAGATTGTGAAACCATATGTAAATATTTTAATGAAGACTCTGTATTTTTAAGAACATGACAAATAGAAAAATCAATCCATGCAAAATGATCTGATTCAAATGGATTCATATCAATCGCTATTTTTACAAACTCAATCTTTGCATTCATTAAAATAAGAAAATTTATTGTATCATGATGTATATTCCTATCCGCTGGTAGGTCTAGGTGTTGAGACATTACCTCCTTGTAGGTTATCAGATCTCCTAATTCAATAAACATATATCGAATATTCGGTGCAGGCTCAACACGGGATGCATAGCTCTTACTAAGAAATACAACTAGAGAAATTCCAGATTCGGATAGCTTCTTAAAATGCGCAAAACATATATCAACTGATTTATCTTTCGATCTATCTTCCTGTAAATCAAGAAAAGCAGTAACAAAAGTTGTCATTCTATTTTAGTGTTTATTATTTCATAATATTGGGTTTTTAGGCTTGTAAAAATTAACCTATTTTCTTCTTCCATTTTGATTTTACTTTATGATATATGTATGTTAGATACCTAAACTGAGTAATACACTTGCCTAAGACCATGCTCCTTCATGCACTTTTCAAGATGACACTTGCATGAATGACACGGCTCAGAATCAACTACTTCCTTAAGCCCCTTTGAAATTCGAATCACTATCATTATTGCTCCATCCAACCGTGAAGTATCACCCACCTTCTTCAAAACCGCACGCTCCGCATGAATCGTATGTGCATGGTATCCCGCACCCAACGACCTCGAACCCACTTGATTTGAGGCAATTGCCATAACCTTTCCTCTCTTCATAACTATCGCAATATGTAGCTGGGTCTTTGTCCTTAGAAGCATGGATTCCACCGAGATAACATTCTTAACCATCTGGTATGCGAAGTCCTTGCTAATGCGCATTCTTAGATTGAACAATAACGAATTGCTTTATGTGCAACCGTCTTATATCTCAGTATCTGAAATTCAATTTTTATTTGAGGGTACATAGTCCCGCTACTATTTATTTGATTTTGCACCCCACTTCTTCTTTGTCTCCAGACCCGCTTTATACAAAGCTTCCACCTCTTTTTCTGTCAGATTTTGCGGATTTACTTCTTTCGGTAATGATACAAACTGTGGCTTTTTTAGGCTTGTCTTCATAATATATGGCCCATAATTTCCTGTGCGAATTATATACTCCTTAAATTGCTTTAAGATTCCCGTCTCTCCCTTGGATTTTGCTTCCAATCGCTCAATCGTTTTCTCCAATTCTTCATCGGCCTTGAATGGAATTGAGATATCACCTACCTGTATATAATCACCATACTTACCCGTCTTCTTTTGAATTGCTTGACCCTTCCATTCTCCAATCACTAACCCCTCCTTCTTCTTTTCGGATTCCGTCTGGAACTTCTGTGCGATTTCCTCTGTCATTGCCTCAAATGCAATACCCGTTGGCCACCCTAGAAACCGAGTATCCTCCTTCTTTTCACCCTCAATCAGAAGCAGTGGCCCCTTCTTTGATTGAACGGCTTTAAGCCCTCCCTGGAATTCTTTGATTTTGGCAGATGGTTCGCCGTCTTTTCGTTTTAGTGACTGTTTTGCCATCAGATCTTCATACCTATCCTTATACGATTGCCACATATGATGCAGGACTTCCTTCCACGGCTCTTGCCCCTCTGCAACAGCGTCGAGACGCTTCTCCATTTGCGCTGTAAATCCATATGCGAACAAGTCGTCGAAATGTTTCAGCATAAATGTGAGAACCGAACGACCCAGGTCGGTCGGTACCAGTTTGCTCTTCTCCGCACCCACCTTTTTCTTTAGATCCTTCTCCTGTGCCGGCCATATATGGGGGGTCGTATGGTATTCTCGGACTACAATTTCTCGTGCAGGAATATCCTTCTGTTCCACATAGGATTTCTCCTGGATTGTTGCGAGGAGGGATGCGAATGTTGATGGTCGACCAATACCGAATTTTTCCAACTCCCTCACCAATGTCGCTTCCGTGAATCTCGGTTGCGCTTTTGTCTCTTTCGGTTGCGCTGTCATATCCTGCCACTGGACAAGTGTACCAGCTTCCAGGGAAATCGCTCGCTGCCATACTCCTTCCTTGGAATCCTGGGCTTCGTCGCTGTCTGAATCATCAATCTGTGCTACTTTTCCAGCCCTTTTCCAGCCCTCAAAGGTTGTGCGTTTCCACTGATTTACCCAGGTAAAGTCGTGGTCATCCTTAATTTGTAGGCGGATTTTACAGATTTCTCCTAGGGCTGGAGACATAACCGACTGAATTGTTCTCTGCCAAATAAGCGCATATACCTTTCTATCATATAGCGACCAATCAGCGGATTCTGGTAGAGTCGGCACATCCATATGCGTTGGACGAATTGCTTCATGTGCCTCTTGGGCTTTGACTTCGCTCTTTTCTTCACTTTTTTGGGACTTTCGCACCTTTTTCGGTTTATCTGTAGCTGGCTCCTTATTAACAAATTCTTCGCTGTAGTTTTTCCGAACCCATTCTTGCGCTTCTTTTGTAGCTTCCTCTGATATAATCGCTTTATCTGTCCGCATATACGTTATATGCCCCGCTTCGTACAATCTCTGTGCAATCTTCATTGTATTCTTCGGATTGATTGAGAATAGGGCACTCGCTTGTTGCTGGAGTGTACTTGTAATCAAGGGAAGTGGGGGTTTCTCAGACCAATCTTTAACAGAGTTGTCAATGATTCTGCCATCTGCGGTTGGATTTACAATCTCCATATAATTCATTGCGGATTCCTCGTCCTCCAAATCGTCCTCCATTCGTGCGGGGAACTTAAAGGTGGCGGTGGCGGTGGTAGGCTGAATCCAGTTTGCGCTCAATTGCCAACTGGAGGATGCCTTAAAATTCACGATCTGGTCTTCCCGTTCCACCACCAGTCTGAGAGCGGGAGTCTGGCACCTACCCGCTGAAAGCGATGGAGCAACATAACGCCATAGGAGGGGACTCATTGTAAAACCAATCATCATATCGAGAATCGCTCTTGTCTGCTGGGCATTTACACGATTCATATCTAGCAAACGGGGTGTAGCTACTGCGGCCTTTACCGCTTTTTCAGTAATTTCATGGAACACCGCACGGGGTGTAGTTTTAGGATTGAGTTTTAGCAAGAGACAGACCGCATACGAAATTCCTTCTCCTTCTCTATCATCATCGGATGCCAAGTATATTGTGGTGGCTCCTGCGGATGCTTCTTTCAATTGCTTAATGGCCTTTGCCTTTTCTTTTAGGAATTCATATTTTGCTTCGAAATCTCGGTCTAGTCCAATGGCATCCACGCTTTGTTCTAGTGCTCGTATATGACCCATTGTGGCAATTACCCGCCAACCAGTACCGAGAAAGCCTTGGATTTTCTGACATTTCGCTGGCGATTCAACTATAACTAGATTTGTCATTCCGAGTACTTGGTGAATGATAAATAATACTATTCAAATTTCCTAAGCCTAAATAATATTCCTATCATACAAATAAAGCACAAATGGCAACTATCAATCAATCCTCAGGCCAGGGGGCATTATTTGAACTTGTAGCACGGGGCATAAAAGATACATACTTTGTCAAAGACTCCAAAGAAAGTTCCTATCCATATGATGCGGGCTATACATCCTCGACACATCATCTTGCCGAGAGAAAAACAATGGTTCCTATTAACGGTGTCAAATTCGGGAATACATTTGAGGTGGAAATTGATGCGTATGGCGATGTCATGACCGAATGCGCTTTTGAGATTGATTTACCGACATGGTTTCCTCAACTCCCCTTGTACTCTCTCAGCCAATCGACCAACGGTATTCAGGAATTCTTCAATCCACAAGTTATAAACGGACAGTATCCTATTACTGCGACTACGACTGGTAATTCCTATGGATATGTGAATTATATTGGATACTTTCTCTTTGAAAAAATCCAGTTCTTTCAAGACCAATTTCTAATACAAGAGTGGAGTGGTGATGGACTATTAGCGAAACAGGTGTCTGAGGGTTCCTGGAACAGTTCTTTCTTGGAGCAAACGGTTGGTGGACTTGTAGAGACGATTGAATCAGGCCTGCCTCTTCCTCCTAATTATAGTGGTGCGGGTGTGCGTGGAATTCAGTTTCGTGCTACACCTGGACATCTACGCATTAAGTTGCCCCTACCTGGTATGCAGTGTCCTGGAGATGCTGGGTTTCCCTTAGTTGCTATGGCGTGGCAGACATTTCGTATTAAAGCTACATTGCGGAAATTAGAGGATTTAGTTGTGTGCAGTGATGTGACACTTTCGAAGCCCAATATTTATCCTTGGAATGTTTCTCAGTTTCAATACCGATTTAGCGATAATTCAGTATATCAATTTGCACCACTCGGCCTAGCACAAATCGGGCAACCGACTATTCTAGTATCTACCGTGCAACACTATGTGCCACCCGCTATTCAACAGGAACTTAGGTCATCTGTTATTGAGATTCCCTTTCGTCGTCAATTTGAAAACAATTTTACATTTGGAGAGCTTGATTATATTCCGCTGGATAAGGGGGGAACTGCTGCGGTTACACGATTTGTGGATGGTCGTCATCCTACCGAACGTATCTTCTGGTTTTTCCGCAGTCAGAATGCTCTGGATAAAAATCAGCTGGATAATTTTTATAATGATTTCTTTGACCAACCGTCGACTGCGGTTTTAAAATTACCCAATGCTACACAGCCCTATACCATGCCATATGGCAAATTCTACTACAGAATGAAACTAGTTATTGCGGGGCGAGACCGTGAAGATTTAAAAGAACCATATTTGTGGGATCAAATCAGTCCCGTTGTCAAAGATGAGAAACCATCAGGGCTCAATATTGGAGAAATGAAATGGTCAACAGGTGCGGTATTTGGAACGACATATCCCGCACCCCGTCAACCAGAAGGAACCGTGAATTTTACGACGGCCGATCGACCCACTTTATACTTGGAATTAGCGAATATTTCAGAAAATCCGTTCTTGGCTCAACGGCGCTCGGAGTTTCGGGTATTTACTGAGGGATGGGATGTCTATGATGTGCGAGAAGGGCGGGGCAGATTGATGTTTGCGAACTAGACTTTATTTTGTAAAAAAACATACGCTATACTAGCAATCGTCCCCAATGTATGCTATACGGCATAAAACGAGTAAAATTCATAAAAATCTATGCGTTGGGATTATAACTATTCCTCATTCAAAAAAGACAAAATTTGGTCAATCTCATATTATGAAGCCATATGTAGATTGGTTTGAGGAACAGGGTGTCCGTGTTATTCCTATACCATATGACACTCCTGTGGAAAATATTGACGGATATTTCCATTCAATACACGGATTATTGATACCTGGTGGAGAAACTCCTTACATTCTCAAGCAGAAATCATTTTTAAATACAGTTACCCGTTTTTTCGAGCTGTCCCTAGGAGAATACTTTCCAATTTGGGGAACTTGTTTTGGATTTGAACTCCTAATATATTTGGTTGCAGGTCATATACGCTTTAAGCCATTTGTAGCACATGGTTTATATCCTATTCGATTAACATCCGAGGGTCATCGGTCAAAACTATTCGGTTCATTTCCTACCTCATACATACACAGGCTTGAAAATACTGATTCCACCGCAGAAAACCATGAATTTGGTATTTCGCCTCGGGATTTCCTGGCAAATGACAATCTGCGCAGATTCTATTCGGTATTAGCTACGAGTCAAGATGAATCAGGTAAAGAATACGTTGCGGTCATTGAATCCAAATACTATCCAATTTATGGTGTTCAGTGGCATCCTGAGCGCCAACCAAAAGATGGAACACCATTTGCCGACTTCTTTATTGGGGAATTACGAAAGTCAAAACATAGAAACCGTGCTGGTAATGGAGTTAGATATTTGAGTTCTATTATGAAACCGCATAAGTGCAGACAATATGATGAGCACAAAGAGTTGATGTGCTATTTTTTTTAGACCGGCTTAAATCCACCCCGTATCCACTGCTCGACTTTCATTGTATCGGATGAAACAAATAGTGGTTGGACTTGCCCATTGACGATTGCTAGGAATGCGGGGATTGATTTTATTCCACAATATCCAGGAGTATAGTCGTTTTCGTCAATATCACACTTATACCATTTGATTTTATCACTTAAGCCCATTAAGTGATCTTTGTCTAGCCGTCTGCAAGGGCCACACCAAGATGCCGTAAAATTAATAATTACAATAGGGTCATGTGGTTCAGGAGGATTCTTTTTTATTAGACTCTCGAAGAACTCCTGGCTCGGGAGGGACATCATCTCTGTCTTTTGCACGTTTCGCACTTCCATTCTTCTTAGACCGTATATAACTTAGAATAAATCCTAACACGGTTATCAATCCAAGTGTACCTATGAGCGTGTATCCTAGGACAGAATTTGCGGAAGCACTTCCTCCTTTCTGTTGTTTTAGTAGAGCCTTTTGGACTTCTGATGATGTAAGGGTGTCTGGTAATCTCGCTGCCATAGGACCTAACTTTAAGGCTTCTGTTCCAGTCTCTGCAATTTTTCCTGCTACATCAACTCCTTGTTTTGCTATATCTGAAACCTGTATAACAGACTCTTTTCCAAAATCAACAATTGATCTTACAGTCTCAATTACACTATCTATTGTGTCAACGATACTTTGGATAACATCGGTTATTGGTCTTAAAAATGCAGGATTGTTAAAAAGACTCGAAAAGAATCCTAGTATTGGTGTTATAATACTACCTAAAATTGGTATACTTGATCCAATTCCTTTCATACCCTCGGATTTAGGAGGTGCTCCGAAATACTCTGCAGAATCTTGGATAAATGATTTTGTAAATATAAAATAGCGGAATAAACGCCATAACCACCAGAAAATAGCAATAGGTGCAAAAATAACACTTATAAGTGATACAATACGAATAAATCCTGATACTGTATGTCCTAGAACAAATGAATCAGCGCCAAATAGTCCCCCCAATAATAGTGCAAGACTAAGAATGAAGAATCGCATATGTTTTTTGTCTGGAACTGGATTTGCGAGTACGCCTGTTGCAATTCCTTGTGGGCCTAGGCCTGGAACACCAAGACCAAAAACCCTAACGGTGTCTACATCAAATATAGCACGGGATGCATCATATATCCACCAAACGCCAAAAAACATTATATTAATTATTATTTTTGCTAGGAATGTCAGGGGTGATCGGAGGTATAGATGATCAAGAGCGAAAAACCCCCCTAGAACAGATAAACCGAGAAATACATTATATGATAAATATCCGCCACTGTCTTGACCTTCTTGTGCATTTGTTGCATTTGTTGCATTTGTTGCATTTGTTGCATTCGTTGCATTTGCTGCATTTGCTGCATTTGCTGCACTTGCTGCATTTGACTGAGATCCGAGCCAAAATAAAATACCTGATGCATTAGAGCTCATTACTGTGTCGTGTGCTTTTTTTGAGTTCGTATGAGACCCATTTGTTTAGATGGTAAATAGCAAGCCACCAAAACCATTAATAACACGAAATACATTATAATTGTGCGCATACACGATAATATGGCAATTACCCCGTTGTTGACAAGTAGGAATCAGTGGATTACTTAGAATCGGATTCATTTGGATTTGCCATACAATACTATCGATTCGACTTGCATTCATTGTTCCTGTCGGTTGGACATCCTCAGGTCGAATGGCAAAGCAATAGTTATAAATAAATGAATTGACCGGAGTGGTAGTATGGTGATCGTATGGTTGTTGCAGGCGGAAATATTGTGGATTACGATCCATAAAGCGGTCATACCCGTCAAGTTGTAGCTTAGCAGTAGAAATTAGATCCATTCGTCCCGCTGGAGCATTTGAATTCATATAGGATTGAACATAAGCAGGTATTGGCTCATTAATTGCTAGGTTGCTATAATTAAACCATTCATTGCGGTTCTGCATTTCATCCCGTTGCACAACAAACATAAATTCCTTTAGTGGATGATTGAATTCCACGGAAATCGTAGCTGTTTGCTGTTTAGCGGTCACCGCATATGGTGGAGTATATTGCACTTGTTCAATAAGGTATTCATGGGATGTACTGACGAACATACGACGCTCTTCCACATCTAAGTACACATAATCGCCCCATAGCATAATACTTACGATTTGATTTGCACAATTCACTTGGGTTGAACAAGCGGGTTTCCAATTCGATTGATCACACGTTATATTGATTGGTGGTGGAATCCAAAAGAGTGTATTCAGCGGTGCAAGTGTAATATTAATGCGAATAGGATGATATTGCAGAGCGAGCAGGGGTAAATAGAGGCCAGGGTTGTTGCAGAAATAGAACTGTAGCGGAATAAGCAAGCGGAGACCCTCTGATTTCGAGCCTGGAACAAGATTTGGGGGATAATACGGCTCAAATCGCCCAATCATTTCGTTTAAGGCATCCCGTTGTCCAGCGGGAGTCGAGAGTTGTGTCCAAATCTCCATCCATTCACCCGTTTGCCTATCAATCTCTTGCTCACCGACCTCGAAAGCGATTTCCTGGATAAGAGCATGACCGATTGAGTTAGTATACGAGAGAACATTGCCACTTGAGTCTGTTATTTGAGGTAGAGTCACATCCAGGTAAACCTTGCCAAGTAGATCACCTCTGCGGGGAATAAGGCAAGTGATTCTTTGGCCAAAATTAGGAGTACCATCGAAATACATTGGCTGGGATTCTATTGCAAAATTGGTATGTCTGCGGTATACCATCTTAAAAAAACTAATTTGAGGATTTCCTGTTAGAAACATATCTTGCTTCCCTGTTGCGACGAGTTGTAGTAGACCTCCACCCGCTGGCATTCTGTTGAATGTTCCGGATATTTAAGATTTGAATTATTATCGCTATAAATATATGGATGATTACTTTTGAGAATTCCCTTTCTCATCGTTTTCTAGATGAGTTCTTCAGGTACTATTCCCATAAATAGTGCACCACTCATTTTAAGGACTGTCCTAGAACAATCACAAACTCCTACAATCTCGGCCGATACAATATTTGCTGATAATAATACATATGTTGTTGGATTATATGATATTCCAGTAGCACCGAACAAATTTTTAACAACATCGACCAATGGACTATTAGTACCAACAGATAGTTCATATATCTCTTCAAGTGTCGTATCGAGTATGAGTATATCCACGTTAATTGATAGTACTGGAAATCCTGGTGTGCAATCCAATGTTCTTACAATCAATTCACTGGGTCAGACATATTGGACAAATAATCTTGCTCTCAGTACATTATCAGCAAGTACAATTAGTACAAATATACTATTGGTATCAACATTCCTTGATAGCACAGGACTACCAGGCACACAGTCAAATATTCTAACAGTGAATTCATTCGGTAATACAAATTGGACAAATAGTGTTGTACTCAATGCATTATCTGCGAGTACGATTAGTACTATAAATATATTAGCATCTACATTAATTGATAGTTCTGGTAATCCTGGTGCATCAGGATATATACTCACGGCAAATATTAATGGAAGTACACTTTGGTCAAATAATCTCAGTTTGAGCACTTTAACTACCAGTACACTTAGCACAAATACAATACGTGTATCTACAATATATGATAGTACTGGTAATAAAGGTACAAATGGAAACATTTTACAAACAAATGCATCTGGAAATATAGTATGGTCAAATATACTTAATCTCAATAACATCAATACTAGTACACTTAGCACAAATATACTGTTGGTATCTACGATACTTGATAGTACAGGATTATCGGGTGCCACTGGCAAGGTATTGAATGTCAATGCAAATGGTAATGTAGTATGGACAAACAATGTATCTATTAGTAGTCTTGTAGCAAGTACAATTAGCACAAATACACTTCTGGCATCGAGTATAACAGATAGTTATGGCAATCCTGGAATACCTGGTTATGTTTTTACAGTAAGTACAGGTGGAAGTACATTATGGACAAATAGTCTCAATGTAAATAATATTAATGTTGGGCAAATCAGTACAAATAGATTAAATACAAGTACACTTAATACAAATATAATTTATACAAATCTGATAAGTACTTCCAATTTAACAACAATTGTAAATAATAATTTATCTATAGTCTCATCCATATCAAGTACTGCATTATTAAGTTTTAATACTATAAATGGTAGTACAATAAATACAAATATTTTAAGCACAAATGTACTTACTACATCAACGTTAAGTACAGGTGGTATTATGGCATTTAGCAATGGAATAGGAAGTACTATTAGCACATTAATTACAACAACACAAACACTACAGGTTTCATCTTTGAATGCAACATATTTATCATTCAGTACATCTCGGATGGGTAGTACAATTAGTACTGTTAATTTATATTTGAGTACTTTAATTGATTCAACTGGTTCCGCTGGATCTGGTGGCGCTTTAGATAAAATTATTGCATTATATTCAAATGGTACAACGACATTTTGGTCAACATTAAATGATACAGGTGGTGGTTCAGGCCCTACCGATACTGCATATTGGAATTCAACGGCAATAGGTGAAAATACGATAGTCAATACAAACAATGGTCCCGTACAAATATATAATTTATATACACCGAATATTAGTACGAATTTAATTAGCACAAATACCTTGACAGTTAGCTCATTAATAAATGTGTTTGGTTCGACTATACTTAATACACTTGTTGGAAGTACTATTACTACAAAGAAATTAATAGTACGTACTATTTATGATGCGAACGGTGCAAATGGTGGAATTGGTACAATGCTAGTATCAAATGGACAAAAATCAGTTTGGATACAACCAAGTACAACATATTGGGCAACAACAGATAATATAAATATTTTTAATACAAATACAGGGTCTGTTCAAATAAACACATCATTATCAACCAATACAATTAGTACTGGGATAATAAGCACAAATTTTTTAGCATTGAACTCATTATTTACTACTTCATCACTACTTACTACTGGTCTCATTTCATATAGTACAATGAGTGGTAATAGTATAACAACTGTATCACTAAGTACAAATACAATAAGTACAAATAGAATAAGTACAAGTGGATTGGTTGTTAGTTCATTACTAATAGCATCATCTATAAACACAACCTCTAATTTGTCATTTACTGTTATGAATGGTAATATAATAAATACAAATACACTTAGTACATCATATATTAGTACAAATACAATAAGTACAAATAATATGACTGTAAGTTCATTATTATATGTATCATCATTGGTTGCAACTAGTAATATTATATTTAGTACTGGAATTGGTAGTACAACAAATACACAAAAAATATTTGTATCTAGTATATTAGATAGTACTGGGACAGCAGGTAATCAAGCACAAGTACTAACATCGAATGGTTCAACTGTATTATGGTCTACTCTGAATACTACTGGATACTGGAATTTGAATAGCGGTAATAATAATATCTTTAATAATAATTCAGGTTCAGTTATAATAACTGCACTCTCTACAAATATAATTAGTACAAATGCGATTAGTACAAACAATGCATATGTTTTATCGCTAACTGCATCATCTGTAAATACTAGTGGTATTTTTTCATCAAATAGATTGATTGGGTCATTTTGTTCAACATCAAGTATTACAGTATCATCTTTTACCGATGGTACAGGAAGTTTAGGTACACTAGGACAAGTATTAGCATCAAATGGAACATATTGTTATTGGATAAATAACCCTTCAAATAGTTATATTACTAATTATTCTTTTACTACTCCTACTTCTAATACATTAATTGTACCAGGTACCTCATCAAATATATATATAATGTATTATACATTGATTGGTGGGGGGGGAGGTGGTGGATCATTTACTGATGTGGGTCCTAGCGGCGGTGGTGGTGGTAGTGGCTATATAGTCAACTCTATAGCATCTATTTTAGGTGGAACAACTATTAGTTATGTTGTTGGTGGTGGTGGTACAGGAGGTTATAAAACACCTGGAGGTAGTGGATTTAGTACTACATTAACATATAGTACAATTGGTTATACTATTACTTTAGGGGCCGCTCCAGGTGGGGGTGGTATGGGCGGTTCTTCTTCTGGTCCAAACAGGCCAGATGGCGGAAATGGTTTCTGTGGTGGAGGTGGCGGTGGCGGTGGTCAGGGTTCATTTGGAAATGGTGGAACCGCTTTCCTTGGTACTAATTATAATGGAATAAATGGTTCAGAGAGTTTATATGGTGCTATGGGGGGGGCAGGGGGAGGTCCTGGCGGTGCGGGTGGCTCTAGGTGGTTTGGGGGACTCTCGGGCGGAGGTGGAGGAGGTGGAACATATGGCGGAAACGGGGGTGACGGACTAGCTAGTGGTGTAAATGGTACTTTCGGGTGTGGTGGAGGTGGAGCAGGTGGTACCGCTTCTCGTGTTTATGATGGTGGAAAAGGTGGCGATGGTGTAATACTATTAACACTAATATCATTACAATAATTCAACAAAAAAACTGCTCTATTTTTGCTCCTCATATGTCTAAATTTTGTAAATTCCATTCTCTGCATTTTCTAGATGAACCTATCTGGTACGAGTCCTACCAATAGTGCCCCGCTTATTCTAAGAACTGTCATACAACAGTCAAAGAATAAATCATATGCAAACAATAATAGTTACTTATTAGGAAATTATGATTTTCCAGTACCAACCAATTACATATTAATAACTTCTACAAATGGACTACTTGCTCCAACGAATAATCCATACATATCCACAATAACAGCTTCCAGCATAAGTGTCTCAAGTTTAGTTGATAGCACAGGAAATAAAGGAGTAGAATTCAATGTTCTTACGGATAATTCTTTTGGCAAGACATTCTGGACAAATAGTCTTACTCTTAATGGATTATTGGCTAGTACAATTAGCACAAAGACTACATTAATATCGACATTTGTGGATAGCATTGGTAATAGAGGACAACAATTTAATGTACTTACGGATAACCTTAACGGACAAACACAATGGTCAAATAATCTTGCACTAAATACTTTATCAGCTAGTACAATTAGCACAAAGACTTTATTACCCTGCAGTATTATTGATGTATATGGAAACACAGGAAATAACTCAGTTCTTACTGTAAATACCGATAAAAATATTGCATGGGTAAATAATCTTGTAAGAAGTACTCTTCTTACAAGTACAATTAGTACAAATGTATTATTTGTATCAACAATACTTGATAGAACCGGTAATAAAGGTAGCAATGGATATGTATTAACTGAGAATGCTGATGGAATATTATGGTCAAATAGTATTATCTTAAGTACTATTCTGACAAGTACAACAAGTACAAATAAAATATTGCTGTCAAGTTTAATTGATAGCACTGGTTCTGCTGGTAGGCAGTTTAATATTCTTATGGCAAATGTATCAGGTAGTACAATTTGGACAAGTAGTCTTTTTTTAAATAATCTTACTGCAAGTACTATGAGTACAAATAGACTATTTACAACAACTATTATTGATAGTTATAATAGTTCGGGTACTGCTGGATATGTCCTTATAAATAGCTCAAATAGTACAACTTGGACAAATAATCTCAATGTATATTCACTCAATACTTCTTCAATAAGTAGTAATATACTCAATTCAAATAGTATTATTACAAATATTCTCAGTACTCGTACAATTAGTACTTCAGTAGTCAATGTAAGTTCATTAATAATTGTATCATCCTTATATGTAAATAGTACACTTTTATTTAGTACTGCCACAGGTAATACATTAAGTACATATAGAACGGCTACTAATTCAATTGCTACTTCATCATTTAGTTTTGTTCCTTTAATCAATACTATTTCATTTAATAGCGCACTTGGAAACAGTATTAGTACAAATAGTACATTTACTAGTTCATTAATAGTATCATCGTTAAATACATCTACTCTGTCCTTTAGTACAATAAATTCTAGTACTTTAATTGCGGGTAAAATGTTATTATCTACGCTTATTGATAGCACTGGGTCATTCGGTGCAAATGGATATATATTGATAAATAATGGAGTTAATGCAACATGGGCTCCAACAAATAGTCTTATTGCTGGAGGACTTTGGGCACTTACTGGATTTCAGGGATCTACTTTAATTAACAATAGTATTCCTACGTCTGGTTATGTTCAGCTACAACCGAGTTTATCTACAAATACAATCAGTACAAGTGTAATCACAACGAGTACTCTAGTTGTTAGCTCATTGTTTAATACTTTAGGTAATTTATCATTCAGTAGCGCATATACCAGTTCTATAAGTACAAATATTCTGCAGGTGTCCAGTCTCTTTGATAGTACTGGTTCACAGGGTAGTATAAACCAGATACTGACATCAAATGGTACAAATACTGTTTGGTCAACAATTAAGTATGTGTATTGGAATTTGACTGGAACTACAATTGCTAATAATAATTTAGGAGCTGTTCAAATAACTTCATTGTCGACGAATACAATTAGTACGAACACAATTAGTACGAATACTATTGCGGTTAGTTCACTAACAACGGCATCATCTATCAATACGTCAGGTTCAATCTCATTCAATAATATATTGGGTAATATAATTATAACAAATTCACTCAGTACAAATACAATCAGTACAAATACAATCAGTACAAATACTTCAATATTAGGTTCAGCTATCGTTTCCTCAATAACTACAGGAGGATTATCATTTAATTTATTAAGTGGTAATTCAATTACAACAAATTCACTCAGCACAAGTATAATATCATGTAATATAGTAAGTACAAACAATTTAATATCTAGGTTATTAACTGTTTCAACGTTATCAACAAATAGTACTTTTTTTAACAATGCAACTGGTAGCACTATAAATACATCAATACTTTTAGTATCAAGTATACTGGATAGTAATGGTTCTAATGGTTCTATTGGTACTACAAATAATGTTATAACATCATACAATACAAGCACAATTTGGTCAACATTCAATAGCGGAGGATACTGGAATTTGAATAGCGGTAATATTAATAATAATAATTCAGGAGCTGTCCAAATTACTTTATTATCGACTAATATAATTAGTACAAATACGATTAGTACACTCACTATTTCAACAAGTGCATTAACTGCATCGTCATTGAATACATCAAGTCAGATATTATTTAGTAGTGCACAAGGTAGTATAATAAATGCAAAAAGTACAATCATATATAGTATATATGATAGAACAGGATCTCGGGGTACAGTGGGGAATTTTCTCACATCAGGAGGTTCACTTGGAAATATTTACTGGACAAATCAAAGTAATATAATATCAAAAGTATATTCAACTTCTGGTTCTGGAACTTATTCTGTTCCTGGTAGTTCTTCAAATATATATACGATGACCTATACATTGATTGGTGGGGGGGGTGGTGGTAGTAGACGCCAGACCACTACCATCACCGCTGGAGGTGGGGGTGGTAGTGGATATATACTCAACTCCATAACTTCCATTATAGGTGGAATAACTATTAGTTATGTTGTTGGTAGCGGTGGTGCGGCGGGTGGAATCGGAGCTAATGGAGGTGATGGAGTTAGTACTACATTAACATATAGTACAATTGGTTATGGTATTGCTTTAGGAGCAGGCGGTGGTCGTGGTGCGACAGTCGGAACTGGTATTGATGGTGGGTGGGGTGGAGCTGGTTTCTGTGGCGGTGGTGGG
>Ga0214923_10000819_pt1 | contig 46103 bp, 41 predicted proteins | sample LL1510_MetaG_FD_177993 | JGI IMG/M metagenome (GOLD analysis project Ga0214923, IMG submission 177993) | Freshwater microbial communities from Lake Lanier, Atlanta, Georgia, United States - LL-1510 | ecosystem: Environmental > Aquatic > Freshwater > Lake | place: USA: Georgia | collected... | reverse complement strand
AAACATTACCCTCACCCGAGGAGTGTACATTGCGGTCATTGGACCTAACTATGAAGCTGCCGCAGAAATCCGTGCGTTCCGAATTTTAGGTGCCGATGCGGTCGGCATGTCGACCGTTCCTGAAGTATTAGTCGCGGCACACTGTGGAATGAAGGTGGCCGTTATTTCTACCATCACGAATTATGCAACGGGTCTTAACACCAAAGCGCACAGTCACGACTCTGTCGTTGCGACAGCCCATGAAGCGTCCAAAAAATTGAATCGATTGGTCAAACGTTTTGTTATGGGGCTTAAAGGGTAGCCATTAGCCTGCTGGCCTCGCCTCTTTGGGAACCGTCAATGAATCAAGAACCGACCTTAAAGTCAGCACAAGAAATCATTTCTTTGATTGATTTAACACGCCTAGATAAACATGCAACGGTCAACGAACTGAATGACTTGGTCCGTAAAGCCAATGACCATCAACCGGCAGCGATATGCATATTTCCTGAACATTACGCTTGTATTTCTGAAGACATCAAGGTCAACCGCGCCACTGTTGTCAACTTTCCAACGGGTGAAGAACCCATTGAGTCTGTCCTTCAAGCGATAGACAACGCAAAAGGGATCGCCAACGAAATTGATTATGTTTTTCCTTATAAGCGTTATCTTTCGGGTGATTCAGACAAAGCCCTGGCTCATTGCCATCGCACCTATCTGCGTTGTCAAAACCATCAATTACTCTTTAAAGTCATTCTCGAATCAGGTGCCTTTTCGTCCATGGACCATCTTTATGAATTGAGTCTAGCCGTTGTTCAAAGCGGCTGTGATTTTCTTAAAACATCCACGGGCACCATTCTAACTGGCGCTACGCTGCCGGCGATGCTGGCGATGGCATCTGCCATCATCGATAGCAAAAAGAACTGTGGCATTAAAGTATCTGGGGGCATAAAAACACGGCAACAGGCGTTGGCGTACATCCAACGAGCAGAGCAGATGTTTGAAAAAAAAGTGGATAACACCTGGTTTCGTATTGGAGCCAGTGGCCTTCTTGATGAGTTAACAAAGAATCAATGTCCCCCACATCACTAATCCATAAATCGCATTCGATGAAAATGCCTGAAGATAGGCACCTCTTTGCTGTTTCAAAAGCAAGTATTGTTGATAAATGAAAACACAAGAGGCCACACTGAGCCCAAAATAAAAGATGGCAGGGTAGTGCAACGGCATGGCTAAACAAATCCAACCAACTTGCGTTATTATCTGTAACAACAGAATAACAAGTCGGTCGTAAGACCCAAATAATATGGCGCTGGATTTGACACCAATACGCAAATCATCCTCTCTATCTACCATGGCATACATGGTGTCGTAAGCCACGATCCATGCGAAATTTAACAAAAACAACAGCAACAAGTCGATGCTGATGCCACGACCGGCACTGGCATAAGCCATGGGAATTCCCATCGAAAAAGCCAGGCCCAATATCATTTGTGGTACATCAAAAAAACGTTTGCAAAAAGGATATAGAATGGTTATAGAAAGAGCTGCCAAGGCGTAATAAAAACACACTAACGGAAGTTGCATGACGACAAACAGTGCGGCAAGCAAGAGAAAGAACAGCAATAGGAAGGCCTTCGGCAAGGGCACTTCACCCGTCGTTAATGGTCTTGATTTAGTGCGTTCGACATGCAAATCAATATGCCTGTCTGCCATGTCATTGACAATGCAACCTGCCGCGCGCATAAATACAGTCCCCAATAAAAAATAACCAAAAACAGCTGGCGGTGGTGGCCCATCATTGGCAATCCACAAAGCCCAAGCGGTTGGGAGCCATAAAAGCAAAATACCTACTGGCTTATGAAAGCGCATCAGGCGAAAATAAGCCCCTCCTTTCAAAAGTGGTATCTCCTTAATTGGGGTAGTAATATTTCCAGGAGAAAAAAGGGGAACTCTTCGCTAAGTTTGAACGTTGATAACCGAATCCATAACAATGTTTTGCTATCTTTGAGCAAGAATCGTACCCAATCATACTCCACCGAATGGGCATCGATGGAATAGTTTTTAAAATCCACGCGTTTTAATGTGGGTTCATTGAAAATTAAATCGCCCATGGACTCTTTACGAAGACGTCCAAAAAAAGCCAGGTTCGCTTGATAGGTTTTATCGGGGATCATCGTCCGGGCATACCAACATGGCTTATCAAACGCCCACATGACAATATCACGGCGAAAGACCTGACTATCTGTGATGCTTAAAAATTCTTTTTCCCAATCATTCGCTAATTCAAGACCCTGCCCTAGCAATTCTATACGAGCATCTCCTGCAGTCTCCTTTAATTTATTTGTCAAGGAACCTTGGTATGTCATCCAAGGATCGAATCCTTGTTTTTCTGAGTGATTAGCCATCATCCGCTCGTGATTTAAAGTCAATGATTTTACAGCATTTGTTTCATCATGGCCATGAGCACCTTGACATTCATCCCCCCCACGCTTAGCATTCATGAATTCTATATTTAAGGGCACGCAATGGTTGTTCATCATTTGCAGGCATTGGTCCGTGAGGATTTTGAAGCGGTCAACGCATTAATCAGTCAGAAGATTCAATCGGAAATTAGCTTAATCGATGAGCTCGCGTCTTACATCGTCAACAGCGGAGGAAAGCGTCTTCGCCCATTATTAGTCCTTATCAGCAGCCGAGCGTGTGGTTATCAAGGCACCGATCACATCAAGCTTGCTGCAACCATCGAATTTTTCCATACGGCAACACTGTTACATGACGATGTTGTCGATGATTCAACGTTACGACGCGGCCGTGAAACGGCGAATAAAATATGGGGTAGCAAAGCAAGCATTTTAGTCGGTGATTACTTGCTCACCCAATACAGCCAATTGTTAATCAGTGTCGGTGATATAAAAATCATGAAGCTCTTAACCGACATTTCTTATGAAATTGGCTGTGGTGAATTAAAACAATTATCCAACCGGCACAACGCCGCACCCTTAGAAAAAGATTATTTCGATGTGATTCGCGCCAAAACATCATTATTATTTGCAGCCTCTGCCTCTGTTGGAGCAGTTCTTCACAAAGCGGGGGACACCATAGAAAAGATCATGTTTGATTTTGGCTTGCATTTGGGCAATGCGTTTCAATTAATAGACGATGCTCTTGATTATTGCTCGGATGCAAAAACCATCGGCAAAAACATCGGTGACGATTTAGCGGATGGCAAGGCAACCTTGCCATTGCTTCATGTCCTAAAACACGGCACAAAAACGCAACAGCACATCATCAAAACAAGCTTAGAACAAGGAACGCTGGACTATTTACCCGACATTCTAGATGCGATTGCTTCCACCAATGCCATCGACTATACCCGAAAAGTCGCTGAAAAAGAGGTGGAGTCCGCCATTCATGTTTTGCAGAAAATACCCGACTCACCTTATAAGGATGGCTTGATTCAACTGGCTCAGTATGCCATCAGTCGGGATCATTGATCAAATTGGTAAGCCGCATCCATTAAATAGGCCCACTCATCACCTCTCATCGATCAGTCATTCCTTCCCTGATTGCCAAACGGAAAGGTCTGCAAACTTTACATTCGACAACTTCTATAGGACTCCTCAGCAAAAAAGGCCTCAAAGAGTTTTGGACTCAACGCTTCTTTCTTAAACACCTTATTTTCAAGAAGAATTTTAAAATAGCTCAATATGCCTTTTTTTCGATCTGATGTAGCCATAGTTGCATCCAGTTGTAGTCCCTGCTCTTTCCCCAATACATTTTTGTATACCGCATCAATCTGCTCTAATGCCGCTAATATATTTTCTTCATCAATTTCAACGCCTCGATGATTAATAATATCCATAATTTGACTAAGAATGGTATTTAGTGGTGACGATACAGGGGGATGTTTTAAAAAATTCGATCCATCGAAAATCAAATCGGGTGGCGTATTATTACAAGTATTATTATAAACCGAATTTAATGTGTTGATTGCATTACAAAGATATATGTCAAAATGCGTGCATCGTAACTTTTCAGGTAATGGAGTGAGAAGTAAGGACGGCTCTTCATCAAAGACTAGATCTTTCCTAATAGATACAGCGCCATGTTCCGTGTTAAAACTCTTCTCAATATATATTGCCCAACCAAGGCCACAAAGATAATTTATAATACGATTTTCAGTGATGTGTATATCTGGAAAAAATGGAGTTTTTATTACTTTTTTCCAATCCGCTTTAGACTGATCAATCTCTGCCTGATTATGAACCAGAGTGATCTTAAATGGATTTCCAACCCACGCAGCCTCGGCCTGAATTGCTTTTGGATCCGTCATTATTGTGCAGTGAGTTAATGACATTCTGCCATTTTCTCCTCTGATAATCACTGCAGCACAGGTTTTAAGACCTTCGGTAGCTAGGCCCAAAACCTCAGACGAGGTAACGGCAGGATCATAACGCACTGTTTGATTAATTCCTGCAATGAGGACATAAGGCATTTATAGGCACCCCTTAATTTAAGATAAATTTTGGACATGATAGCGTAATATTTATTAGGTTGATGGGCCCCTAAACGCTATTTTTTTGTCTGATACGATTAGCCTCTAAGACTAAATACCCGAAGTACTCATAGGTCATATAAAAATCACCGTCATCCCCCTGGGTCTTTCCCCATGAGTTTCTTAATTTGAATAAACCTTTATACGTATGGCCCTTGCTGTCTTTTGCTACGGCATTATCATCATAACCAGTCAACACCATTTCATGGCCACCAAACATAAATTGCGGGTTATTGTTATCCAAATAGTCTGTAACATCTTTCAAAATGTCAGGCGTGAGAATCCAGGTGTCATTTTTAACATGATGTGTTCCAATGGCACCTGCAATCCCTTGATCAACATCTGCTAAAATAACGCCAATGGCTAATCTATCTTTGGCGTTTAAACTGGTCTTCATACGATCGACGATATTCGCCGTCGTTAATTTTTCTTCTGATGTAAATTCATCAATCACAGGGGTCCAGCCGACGCTGTCTTGCAACGATTCACTAAGCTGGTGGTAATCAGTTGGCGACATGTCCGTTTCAGGCAATGGGCCGCCTTCAAGAGGATAGTGCGTAAGGTTGCCACAACCATATTGACTTTGGTTTTCTTTATTAATGATACCAAAAAGTCCGATCTCATTTAATACATTCATGGCAAAGGAACCATCCCAACCGCTTGAAATTGTTCCATTTTTTTCTAAAAAATTGCCCAATTGCAAGCTACAAAGCTGACTAATATAATCACCTTTGGAAAGTACGGCATCTATTGCTGCTGTTACTGCAAAAGTAACACAGGTACCATAAGGGCCTTGATCAAGAACGGGGGTGTTGTTCATGCCTAATTGAACCGCTTTTTCTTTATTAAATACCTGCGGTTGTACTTGAAAAGAAGCGTGCCAGATATTGGTAAGCTTTGCGGCTAATTTGCTTTTCATCTGATCTGATAATTCGAGTTTTAAGAGCTTAACGGTTTTCAAGGCTTGGGGCCGACCTGTCCCTTTGATGGCATTGGACATGGGTAATACTTGGTCAATTGTACCGACAATCTTTATCTCGGCAGCGGCTGAGATGGAGGTCGTGAGACCCAAAAGGACGCCTAAAATTGTTAATTTCATGGTTAAGTTCTCAATAAAGCGAAGCATGTGGGTACATATTATACACATAAACAATCTTTGAATCAAACGGGGTGATGCAATCAGGTAGCAAATAAAAAATGATGGACTTCACCGGTACATTCCGTTAGATCAGGGGCTTCATGCGTTTTCCTATTGATCAGGTCAAATATCTGGGACTGAAAATGATCTAAACCGATTAGATTGACTGTTAAATCATCTATTTTTGCGACCGGCAAGCCTGCCAACTTCGCATGGATGATGCACCGCGAATCGATCGACAGTGCATTATAAAAAGCAACCAATGAGGCGGTCGGTCCTTGTGCAAAAAAAGAAGTTGATCGGTTCTTAGCCGCTTCAATCAAAAACTGGAGTAAATTGTCGTTACTTTGTTTGAGATTATAGCTTTGTCGGCAAGCTACTAATGTCTCGCATTTTTCATCTTTTCTACTCAACGTCCAACTAGACCTTGTTGCTTTTATAGCTTCTTGCATCGCGTGAAGAACATTGTCATGATTTTCTGGCGGGAGAATAAAGGTAAAGGCTTGAGAAATAGCTTGGTGCAAGGTGAATTGACTACCCCCGAAAAAATTAATGATGGGATCGATTTGACTCTGATCCGAAATGGTATTGGAATTTAATAGATTTAAAAGATCAATAAAAGGATTATGCTCGGTATCTAGGGAAGCCAATTGTTCCGCAGGCACTGAAGATAATGACTCCGATAGACGCATTATCCTTTGAAAGGCTTCTTTAATATTGCTTCGTGCCGTATTTGCCCTCAATAAAAATCCTTCGGATTTAAAGAGTTGCAGCCTATTTTCTCTGCTCTGAGGAGAAGCATAGGCGCCGCTCAAATTAGAATGGCCTCCATCCTGAGCGATTCTATTTTCTATTTCCTGCTTTGCAGATTCTTCCTGAACAATAGCAATCTTTAATGTGTTATAGAAATATTTCAGTCTTTTAATGAGTTGCTTTATGATTTCTTCCACGAGCTACCTCCTGAGCAAACAATACCTACAAGTATTCACCGACCATCCACAATGCATTCATGTCAGCGTTGGTAAACAAGCAACCATCATCTAGACATTAAATCGAAAGTGCATGACATCGCCATCACAAACAACATACTCTTTGCCTTCCAAACGTAACTTGCCTGATTCCTTGGCGCCGAGCTCCCCATTGCAAGCAATAAAGGCATCATAGGCAATCACTTCTGCACGAATAAACCCTTTCTCAAAATCAGTGTGAATCACACCAGCGGCCATTGGGGCCGTGGCACCACGTTTGATAGTCCATGCACGGACTTCTTTGACACCTGCAGTAAAATAGGTTTGCAACCCTAATAAGTCATAGCCCTCTCGAATCACTCGATCCAGGCCAGGTTCTTTAAGCCCTAAATCAGCCATGAATTCTAAACGCGACTCATCATCTAATTCGACCAACTCCGCTTCCGTCGCCGCGGATAAAGCAACCACTCGAGCATGTTCTTTTGCAGCCAAATCAACCACTTTATCCAACAATGGGTTGTTTTCATAGCCATTGTCATCAACATTTGCAATGTAGAGCACGGGTTTTGCCGTTAAGAGAAACAGGCGCTTAATCATTAATGATTCATCGGTGGATAAGGCCATTGTGCGGACAGGATGGCCAGCATCCAAGTGCGCTTTGACTTTTTCTAGGGTTTGCTTTTCAATAAGCCCCTCTTTATTCCCGCTTTTACTTAGTTTTTGTGCCTTGTGCAGAGCCTTTTCAATCGTATCCATGTCTGCTAGTGCCAATTCAATATTGATAACGTCTATATCATGTAAAGGATCAACGCGCCCCTCCACGTGGATGACATCGGTATTTTCAAAGCAACGCACCACATGGGCTATCGCATCGGTTTCACGAATATTAGCAAGAAACTGATTCCCTAAACCCTCGCCACTGGACGCACCTTTAACCAACCCTGCAATATCAACGAACTGCATGACGGCAGGGACTGTTTGTACGGGTTTGACTATCTCAGACAACGCTTTTAAACGCAAATCGGGAACCGTGACCATTCCAACGTTCGGTTCAATCGTGCAAAAAGGATAATTAGCGGCTTCTATCCCAGCTTTGGTTAGCGCATTAAACAACGTTGATTTCCCAACGTTTGGCAACCCTACAATCCCACACTTAAATCCCATCTCTTACCTCATCATAAAATTAACGGTGCAATGTTGTCATCGCTTTCTCAATTTGTCCTTCTATAATTAAAGGAAGAACAACTAGCGCTCGGCTGATTGCGTCATTTATCAATTGTTTGTCTTCAGCAGACGGTTTTCCAAGGACGTAATCAACCACCGCTGTCTTATCGGATGGATGAGCAATTCCCAATCGTAATCTATAAAAATGTTTCGTTCCTAATTGCGAAATGACATCGCGCAACCCATTATGCCCGCCGTGACCACCATCTATTTTGAGCTTAACGGTTCCTACTGGCAAATCCAAGTCATCATGAACCACAAGAATTTCATGGGGTTCGATTCGATAAAATTGGGACGTTAAATGAACAGATAATCCACTATGATTCATGAAAGACAAAGGCAATAACACCCTAAGAGCTCTATTCTCAATGGTTAAATCAGCGAATTCTCCCTGTAATTTTTTATCGACTTTAAAACCGGCATGGTCAGATTTGACAAGCTCCTCAACAAACCAACCACCAGCATTATGGCGAGTACGTTCATAAGCCATACCAGGATTTCGTAACCCAACAATTAATTTGATAGTCATTGGTGAAGTACCTGTTGTTTGGGGTGCGTAAGAGATAGCTCCCCTCTTCCCCACTGCCATTAAATTAAGAGACCTTGTCATTCCCGATCTCGGGTAGATGCCATAGGGCAAATGAATCCCCACCTGCGCGGGGATGACAGTCTTTCCTTAACTTTATGGCAGTAACGTGTTATATGGGCAAGATGGTTTAAATGAATACGGATTGGATTGAATGTAGCGCAATCCAATCCGCGTTCGCTAGCTATTCAGATTTGTCATCTTCATGCTTGTCATGGTCATGATGCTCTTTATGTTCAGCACTTTCTGAAACACCTTCGGCATCACCGTCACCTTCCGTCGCTTCCAAGCCTTCTTCTTCAACCACGTCTTCTACTTCTTCAACTAGCTTAGGCAGATGAATACTCACTACCGGGTGGTCATGTGCGGCATCACCAGGCGACGTCGCTAAAGCGACCCCTTTAGGTAGTTCTAAATTAGACAAGTGGATCACATCTCCAATGTTCATATTGAGCAGATCAATTTCTATATATTCTGGGAGATGTTGTGCTTGACAACGAACTTCCACCTGCATCATTGAATGGTTGACCATCCCACCTTCTTTCACACCAACACAGTCATCTTGGTTTAAGAAATGAAGCGGTATTAGTTTAACCAGGACGTCTTTCGCAGAAACACGTTGCAAGTCCATATGTAGAACGATTGGCTTGTAGGGGTGACGTTGCAAATCCTTAAGAATAACACGTTCCACTTTGCCATTTACCTTTAAATCAAAAACACTCGAATAAATACTTTCAGTTTCTAATGCCTTGGTAACATTTTTATGCATCAAATGGATGGATTGAGGTTCTTTATCTCCACCGTATAATACAGCAGGGACCTTGCTTTCAAGTCGACGAAGGCGGCGGCTCGCACCTTTCCCCAGGTCAGTCCTTACTTCAGCTTCTAACGTAATTGTTGCCATTGGCAGTCTCCAAATATAAAAAATAGGTAGCTCTCTATGCCCAACAAACCTTGCGACCAGGTTGTTTTATATACAAATTTATCGAGCAAAGGAGGCGCATTATACAATAAATTAAATACAACTTGAAGTCTTGGCTGATATTTAATAGAATATGGCACTTTGTTGAACCAGATAATATACCCTTTGAGGGTGCTTTGGAGAATAAGTTATGTATGCGGTAATCAAAACCGGCGGTAAACAATACCGTGTCAAAACCGGAGATGTGTTGAAATTAGAGCAACTCCCAGCAGAAGTAGGCAGCACGTATGATTTTGTTGATGTGATGATGTTAACTGACGGTGACAACATCACCTGCGGCACCCCACTCGTCCCAAAAGCGCTGGTTCAGGCAGAAATTATGGCGCATGGTCGTCATAAAAAGATTCATATCATTAAATTTAGACGTCGAAAACACCATATGAAGCAAATGGGTCATCGACAAAATTACACGCAGGTTAAAATTACTGCTATTAGCAAAAAGTAAGAGGATGTAGCAATGGCAACTAAAAAAGCGGGTGGTAGTACACGAAACGGTCGCGATTCGAACCCCAAGTACCTCGGGGTTAAGCGTTATGGTGGCCAATTAGTAAATGCAGGAGAAATTCTGGTGCGACAACGAGGAACACGTTTTCATCCAGGAGATGGCGTGGGTCTTGGACGCGATCATACCTTGTTTGCATTAGTTGCAGGCATCGTTAGATTTAAAACCAAAGGCGCAAAAAATCGTAAGTTTGTAGGAATTGAACCGGTTGCTTTAGAGCAAGCTGAGGGTTAGTTAATCTCAGCATTGAGAGAAGACATTCCATCAGTCATGAAGCAAAGCACTCTCTTTGCCAATAAACGTTATGTGCACGGCACAACTGGCCGTATTCGCGTATTTTGGCAAAGAGGGGTGGCTATGACACCCCCATCACTCCCCTTCTTTAACATTGAAGCAAAATAATGAAATTCGTAGATGAAGCCATGATCAAGATAGAAGCCGGCAATGGAGGGAATGGTTGCCTCAGTTTTCGTCGTGAAAAATTCGTACCCAGGGGCGGGCCAGATGGTGGCGATGGGGGCGATGGTGGAAGCATCTACCTGGTCGCTGATAAAGAGCTAAATACCCTGGTTGATTTTCGCTTTAAACGCCAATACAAGGCCGAGAATGGCCAAGGTGGCTTGGGAAGCAACTGCACAGGAAAAAAAGGGGATGATCTTTATATTCGCGTGCCCATAGGCACGATGGTTTACGACACTGAAACCGATGAATTAATCGGTGATATCAAACATCCCGATGAACAACTCCTCGTTGCCCAAGGTGGTTTTCATGGCCTTGGCAATACCCGTTATAAAAGCAGTGTGAATCGTGCTCCAAGACAAACCAGTAAAGGCTCTCCTGGAGAAGCCCGCCATTTACGACTAGAATTGCGTGTATTGGCTGATGTCGGTCTTCTTGGATTACCTAATGCTGGAAAATCCACACTGATTCGTGCGGTCTCAAGTGCTAAGCCCAAAGTGGCAGACTACCCGTTTACAACCCTTCACCCTGGCCTCGGAGTCGTCAGCGTTGCGGCTCATAAAAGTTTTGTAATGGCTGATATTCCTGGCCTCATTGAAGGCGCTTCAACTGGTGCAGGGCTCGGTCATCGATTTCTTAAACATTTGTCTCGCACCTGTATTCTATTGCACGTCATTGATTTAGCACCTCTGGATGAGAGTGACCCGCTTACTTCTGCAAAAGCCATCATCAATGAATTAAAAGCCTACAGTCCTGAATTACTCAACAAACCACGCTGGTTAGTCTTTAATAAAATAGACATGATCCCCGATGAAAAAACTCAAAAAGAACAAATCAATCGGATCATCAAAGGCCTCAAATGGAAAGGAAAAAGTTTTGCCATTTCAGCCATTCGTGCCGAAGGAACAGAAGCCTTGTGCTATGCCCTAATGCAATTGATTGATGAGATGAAGCAAACGGAAACATAACCATTCTGCCGCGTAAAATACAACCAAATTACTTCTGAATGGAATCTCATCGCTTTCACTAACTCGTTGACCTTGACTCTCATAAGTAATCGTTATAGTTGTCGATAACCGTTTGGTTAAGGGATTTAACCAGTAATCGTCTAGACCCTCGATGTGAAAAGAAATCGTGGACTCTCCTTCCGGATTAAAGGTTAAAAAATGATAATTTTCAGGACGTTGCAGTAAGGTTTGCAAGATTCCACCCGTCACTTTATCGATAATGGTCACCCTTTCTTGTCGTTTTTCTAATGCTAATCGTAATACTTCAGATGCCTTTTTATTGGGTGATGCAATGATGTGTGGCTCAATAATAGGCCTAACGATTTGCCTCACCCTCTCCACATCGGTCTGATGACAACGTACTTTAAATTCGAGGTAAGGCATGTCCAAACGATAACCTGTAGCACAATCAATACCCGATAAAGCGGCTTCTAGTCGCTCGGCCATTTCGCCCTCAGAGACACCAAAAAGCAACCATTTTAATAGCTCGCCCTCCTGATTTTTTGAAGGTTCTAGAAGCGGTAACAGTTGTTTCATGAATATAGGCAAACATTCGCGTGGCGGACCTGGTAACAAAATATAAATTTTTTGATCTTTTTCATAATAGCAACCCATGGCTGTGCCATTTGGATTGTCTAATAATCGAGCGCCTTCTGGAAACAACGCCTGTTGGCGATTCCCCTGATTGCATTCAAGGCTCGCACGGTCTAATCGGGCTTTTACGTGTGCCAAAGCGATTGGCGATTCAACGAGAGGACTATCAAGAAATCTAGCCAAAGCAAAGCGGGTTTTGTCATCAGACGTTGGGCCTAATCCCCCGGTTACAATGATGATGTCGTGCATTTGACTTAAAAAAGCAAGACAGGTTTGTATGTCTTTTTCATTGTCACGACAAGACAGGTGAAAACCTAAAATGAAGCCTTGGGAGTTTAAAACATGCGCCATGGCTTGGCTATTGGTGTTTAGGGTATCCCCTTGTGTAATCTCATCGCCGGTCGCCAAAAATCCAATGGTCATTTCATTTTCCAAACAGATATCCCCACCCTGCCTGCGGCACTGCCATTCAGTGAAGCAACTTTGTCATTCCCGTGCAGGCGCGAATCCATCCCTGACTCGGGATAGGTGCCATAGGAGAAATGGATCCCCGCCTTCGCGGGGATGACAGTCTTTCTTTAACTTACCGGCAGTGCCTACCTGCAGATACCAGTCAGATGGGGATAGGCAAATTGAAATAAAAAAAACCCCACACGAATAAGCAATAAGGGTGGGGTCTATCAGAAATAAATTATTCCTGAGCGGCTGGCGCTGGTGCAGACGCTGGCTCTTCTGCTGTTGGTTTCACTTCTGCAGGTTGAGCATGCTCTTTAGCAGGAGCCTGAGCTGGAACTGCTACTGGAGCCTTAACCTCGCCTTGTTTAGGCGCTTCATTACCACAAGCCACTAAAAATACAGCAACCAAAGAGGCTGCCAAAAAAGCCAATACATTTTTCATACCCATCTCCCTAAGTTTTAATAATTAACAACATCATTAAGTTTTGCAAAAAAAAAAGAAGTGAAAGTAATCGTCTCTCCACTTTTAACCATTCAAGCACGTTTCCTTCCCTCAACATCGATGTTAAATCGCCAAGGGGGAAAGGTCAAGTTTATTGCTGCAGACAAAGGCATCTAAGTTTAAAAAGAATCCGGTGGCGTGCCAGGCACCCACCATCAAACGGCTGGGCACCTGATACGTTTCCTCTAATTGAGTGAACAGCTCGGTGTAACCCGCAACGAATCTAGTAAATCCGAAGTACGCGTACTAATCCGACCCGCTCGTATCTCAGGATATTTAACCTCTACCAATGAAATCGCTTCAGGAACCAGTTTTGTCTTTGCAAGCTCTAACAAATAATTGAGTCCATCAATTTTATTTTGTTTCCTATCCTTGTTTGGATAAGGCCAACAACTGGCTTTTTCTCTAGTAAGCTTGGTTATCAGGTTCTTAATCTTTAGGATCTGCTCATCTGATAGGTTTGTCTGGGAAGAATCATCCTCTAGAGCAGTGGACGTTGGGGCTCCACTATCCTGAATTTGAAGAGCCATCGAGTAACCTTCTAACTGTTTTACTATCTTAGAATCAATGCGACCTTGATCTATTTCAGTCATCGCTGTAAATAGTTTCTTAATCAAAGTAACGTTTATAGCGATGCGTTTAAACGAGAAAATTGAACCAATAAGCTGCTTACCATTCTGAGTCATTAAAGCAACATTAGGTCGAAAATCAACACGGCTATCCACAACCCCATCTAGAACACCCTCCTCCAACTCAAAAGGAACGAGGGAATTCACAAGCTTGCCAGATGACGTTAGCGAATCATCAAAAGTAAAATATGATATATTCAGCATACTTTGATTGATAAAAACTGCATTTTTACTGTTAGGAACAATGCAGCAGGTTTTTACTCCTTTCGGTTGATCGCGTAATAAATCTCCAAATACATCAAGGGGAAAATAAAAAACAAGATGACGAATATTGCTGAGCTTCCTTTTTTCAATCTCTTGAAGAAACGTTATTGCGAACTCAGTCCCTGCAGAAGACGACACAACCAAGTCCCCCTCCCTGATCACAGCATCTAGTTTCGTCATGTCTTCTTTATTGGTAGTCAGTTGAATCAAATGAATAACATCAAAGGGGAGCTGATGTTCAGGACTCGCTTGGATTGCCTGAATGATTGTGGTCAATATATCCAATTGATCTTTGGTACTAAATATCGCCCCAAGAAACCAAAACAATGAAGGCCTGCTTGAAGGAAGATGAGATTTTATAGAAACAATCATTCGTAAAGACCTATTGCGGAATCTAAACCAGTATTATAAAGGATATTATTCGAACTTCAATCTAAATTTATAACATTATGGCAAAATGATATACAAGCAAAGCACTAAAATCTCTTTTACTTACTGACGCAGCCACAGGCATTTGTTAAAATGATGACACCATTATTTTCGAATCCATGATGCCTACTCCACACACTCCCATGATGCAACAATACCTTCGCATCAAAGCCAATCACCAAGACATGCTTATGCTTTATCGCATGGGTGATTTTTACGAGTTGTTTTTTGAAGATGCCGTGAAAGCTGCTACATTGCTAGATTTGACATTAACTCACCGGGGGCAATCCGGGGGAAAGCCTATTCCCATGGCTGGGGTTCCCTACCATGCTGTCGACAATTATTTAGCAAGACTACTAAAAAAAGGCGAATCGGTCGCGATTTGTGAACAAATAGGGGACCCTGCTACATCAAAAGGACCGGTTGAACGGCAGGTCACTCGCATTATTACTCCTGGGACCGTGACCGATGAGCTGCTGCTTGAAGCCAAACGCGATACCATTTTATTGGCGATTCATGAACAGCATCAACAATTTGGATTGGCTTTTGTAGATCTAAGCGGAGGGCGCTTTCACTTAATAACGATTGAGGATGAAACAGCCCTACTATCTGAAATAACTCGACTTCAACCCAAAGAGCTATTGATAAGCGAGTCCTTTAAACAGCTCGCTTTACCTGAAGAGATCGCCATCAAAATTCGTCCGACCTGGGAGTTCGAATTAAAGCGAGCAGAAGGATTAATGCGAGAGCAATTCAACGTCAACGATTTAGCGGCCTTTGGTGAAAAAGATTTTGCACTTGCTTATCCGGCTGCGGGTTGTTTGCTATCCTACTTAAAAACCACTCAACGCCAAGCATTACCTCATTTAAAAAACATCACCCTTGAGCAACGCGAAGATTACTTGCAATTAGATGCCGCAACGCAACGTCATTTAGAATTATTCGAGCACCACCAAGGCACACGCGAACAAAGCTTAGTAGGTATTCTTGATAAAACAGCCTCGACATTGGGCAGTCGATTATTAAAACGATGGCTAGGACGCCCCTTGAGAGATCATCACGCCATCCGTGCAAGACTTCACGCCGTCTCTGAACTCATTGAACGTCATCAAGCGGGTTCCATACATACCCTGCTGCGGCAAATTTCTGATGTGCAACGTATTGTGTCACGGATTGCATTGAAATCCGCACGCCCTCGAGATTTAATCCAATTAAGACAAACCTTGGCCTTGTTACCGGAATTGGAAACCATTGTTAGAACCAACCAATCCCCGCTTATAATAGAATTAAAACGTCATCTTGCTCCGATACCCCTACTCTATGATCTATTGATTAATGCCCTGGTAGAGAACCCTCCCCTATTAATTCGAGACGGTGGCGTCATTGCTGATGGCTTTGATGAAACCCTTGATGAGTTGCGCCACTTAGGCACCAACGCAACAGATACGCTCCTAGCTCTTGAGCGTGATGAAAAACAACGCTCTGGATTGTCATCATTAAAATTTGGCTTTAATCGCGTCCATGGATATTACATTGAGTTATCACGTATTCAAGCAGAACATGTTCCACTTCATTTTCAACGCAAGCAAACATTAAAAAATGTGGAACGTTACATTACTCCTGAATTAAAAGCCTTTGAAGAAAAAGTTCTCTCTGCCGAATCAAAAGCATTGTCTCGTGAAAAATGGCTTTATGACAATTTATTGGATGAAATCCAGCAATACATATCGCCATTAACCACACTGTCAGAGGCCCTAGCTACGCTTGATGTGCTCAGCAACTTCGCAGAGCGCGCCCAAACATTAAATTGGCAAAGCCCAACACTGCATCAAGAACCACAGATTTGTATTCAACAAGGAAGGCACCCCGTGGTTGAAGAGCGCCTGCAAGAGCAGTTCATCAGCAATGATTTAACACTCAATACCAAAGAAAAAATTCTCATAGTAACCGGTCCCAACATGGGAGGAAAATCCACGTACATGCGTCAAAATGCATTAATCGTATTACTGGCGCATATCGGCAGCTATGTGCCCGCTCATAAAGCATCCATTGGCCCCATTGACAAGTTATTTACAAGAATTGGTGCTCACGACGACATCGCTGCGGGGCGCTCCACCTTCATGGTAGAGATGGCAGAAACAGCCGCCATCTTAAGGCATGCCACCTCACAAAGTTTGATATTAATCGATGAAATCGGGCGCGGAACCAGCACTCATGACGGCATGGCCTTGGCCTACGCCTGTTGTGCTTATCTTGCAAGCCATGTAAAAGCCTATACCCTTTTTTCAACCCATTATTTTGAACTAACCTTCTTACCAAAAACCCACACCAATGTCCGCAATGTCCATTTACAAGCAACACTTGCTCATGGTGGCATCGTATTTTTATACCAGGTGGAGGACGGTCATGCGAGTCAAAGTTATGGTATAGAGGTTGCGGCACTGGCTGGAATTCCAAAAGACGTATTAACACTCGCCAAGGATTACTTGCTCGAACTTAAACCACCAGCCACCCCTAAAGCATTCACAAAGACCACCCCATCCCCTATTTTAAAAGCATTAGAAACCATCGATCCGGATAATCTATCAGCCAGAGAGGCTTTAGAGGTTCTTTATCGATTAAAAGCGATGTCCGACGAAACCAAGGTTTAATGCCATAGCTTGCACAAAGCGATACCCATTATACCTGAGGACAGAGAATTGTTGTGGTGGCGACAAACCAAAGATAAAACCTTCGATTGAAAAAAAAGTTAACGATTCAAGTTGTCTTAAGTATTCGAACCATGTAGTCTAAAAAACTGAAACAATCACAGGGTGTGTTGTTTGACTCGCTGTGAGATTGGATCATACTCGAGAAATTTATACATCTGCTGGATCTTCAGCACGTATAGTCATAAAAGGATTTTAACATGATAAATACTCGTTCCATTGCATGGGTCATGTCGTTGTCTGCTTCTGTAGGCGTGATGGCAGCCCCTGTTTCTCAGCAATCTTTACTGATGACTGACAAAGCCAAAATGAAACCCCTTCAAAAATTATCAGCACCGCTCAAAGGGAAAGAAACGTCTTATAGTCGATTGAGTGAATTATTAAAGTCTCGTGATTTCAAAGCGACATTCATGCGCCGGTTGGAGCATCCAAATTTAACGTATACGGCAAAATCAGTGTTTACTATCGCCGGTATTCCGATGAAATGGGGTGGAATTGGGTTTTCAGGGGGGGTATCCAATCGTTATCCTGTTCAACCCGTCGGTAACGCATGGCCTGGTGGCGCGAGCGTCGTTCTGCCTTTTGGTGACAGTGACAAATACCTTGGGGGCGCGGTGGCTGCTGGCTGGGCTAATCAAGGAACCAATGGTTTAGCCAGCTCTGGTTTTTCTAAAAATTATGGGGCTATGACCTTGCTGTTTAGTCGATGGTTAGGTGCTAATACAATCGTCTCGGGTGGTGTTTTGAGTTTAGCATCATGGGGAGCCTCACAACATGTTCCTAAATCCTACACCGGCGTAGTCACCCAATTATTTGGTCCAAAGATTTTTGGAAATTATCATGCTGTGAGTGCATCAATTGGTTGTGGTACCGGAGCGTTAGCCCCAATAGGTTCCTCTGCATCATTTAATGACAGTACCATTTATCCGTTTGTAAATGGTGCTTTTAATTTCACGCCCAACATAGCCGTGGCAGGAGATTACTACGCAGAAACTTTCGCTGTCGGTTTGTCTTTTAATACGTTTCTAACATCACCCATTCCTCTCCCGTTAAGTTTTATGGTTTTTGCAGGAAATCTTAGGCACACCACGACAGCACCATCAACAACCTATGGTTTAAGAGTCTCAACTGGATTTGACTTACCAATGATAAATAGATTGAATTAAGGAGATATAAGTGATGGAACAGATACGAAAAATAAAACGATGGTCGCTCTCATTGGGCATGCTGCTATCTATTTGTGCCCATGGTACGAATCAGGTAGATCTTGAGTTTAATGTTGATCCTTCAACCTATGAATCAAACCAATCAGCGACGCGGCCAAACCAATTAGAGAACAACACGCCGCAACCCCCCACAAAAGCTAAAACAGAGGGAGATTCGATACTCCAAACATATTCTCGCAATGATGAATGGTACGCTAACCCCATAGCCAGCGGAGCCAGACAGGTACCCTATGATATCGTTCTCAATGAAACACATGTAAAAATAAACGACGAGGATAAGCCCTTTGCACGCAATAACTGGAATGTAATTACGCACATTGAATTGGGCAGAGCTATGGTCAGGGTAGACAATGTACGTACCGATGTCAAACTCATGGCAGAAAAGAAATTCCCCATCAACTTGGGTGGGGGTAAGATGCTATACCAAACAGAAATTTATCTTATTACCACAGTTAATAAAAAGGAGACTAGATTACTTATATCAACCATCAATGTGAAGACCGATCTAAAGAATAATAAAATTTTGATCTCTGCAATAGACCCTACGAAAGGAGATACGCGCTTGGTTGCTAATTGCGATTTTAATTGTAAACATTGGAATTACAACGAAAACATATCTAATTTTCTATCGAGTTTAAATATAGACTTAGCAAAATGGGCGAATTATAGGGCAAATGAAAATAAACTAAAAGCAGCCAAGAATGCAAACAATACTGCTGCTGGGCTAGGGCAGGTTTTTACTCTTGCTAATAATAGTGGAGTTTCTGAACCTACTCCTCCCCCACCGGCTATTCAATGTCAAACATATACCGGTGGTAATGTAGTACCATAGCCGCTTACCCAATAATAGTTCTAAACTGCTTCGGTCAACAATCTAGGTCGAGGCAGCCATAGGCAGCTAACCCTTTTAGGAAAGCAGCCCACTTTTAGTTTTCGGTGAGAAAATCCGAAAAACGTTACATAAACAATAGGGGATAAATTATGAAAAAATGTTTAATGTTTGCTGTTTTTTTTGCCAATCTCATTGCCTTCAAGGCCTTTGCTGGCTCAGCGGTGCCAATTCAACTAATGAGTATTCAGAATGGAACAAAAAGTGTTTGCTCAATAACTGAGCCTTTTAACTTTGGTTCTTGTGATCAATGCCTTCAAATAATACCTTCTTCTCCAGGCGAAGATACAATTACACTGACAGTTAAAGTCACTGAAGGGACCGCTCGTAGAATTGAGGCTGTACTTCCGACAGGTTGGGATTCACCGCAATCATTTTTAACAGTGACCTACAGTAACTGTACCAATGTTCCAACCAATGGAATTTGTACTATTACTTTCAGGCAAACGTTTTCATGCGCCCCAAATGTTTGCGCTGAAAACTGCCAAACGGTATCTATTTCTGCAGACAATATAGTCGGGTTTAGTGTTCGAATGCAGATAGGAACAGCATAAACCACACTTTTTTTCAAAACATATTGTATATAGCAGCTCAACCTTAATCTGACAGGCATCTGTTTTAATAGTTGTCTGTCATATTACACTCTTAGTAAGTTCAATTAAAATGGCAGGACTTTCTCAGGCTAAACGTTCAACCATTCAGAGTTTAGATTTCATCAATGGCGATGGGGCACCTTGAGAAAAGAGTAAACCGGCAATTCTAGGATCAAACATCCCATTGCCCTTTGTTTTTAACTCCAGATGAAAGGTCGACTCTTTGATTGCAGTGGATAAATACTCGAGACTATGAAGACGAATCGAAGGGCCTTTTTTTAGTAGTGCTTCAAAATCAGGATTACTATTACCCGTGTCGGTCTTGTACAATTGTCCTATTTGATGATGCAGCTCCTCTTTCACTTTTTTTTCAATCTGTCCCCAGATCGAGCCAACACCCATAAATCGTACATGGTTATAGGTTTTTACTAGGAATTCATATTCATCCCGAGACTTGGGCACGGATAGACTCATTAAGTAAGCTCGAGCTTCCTGTTCAACAACATCCGCTAACTTTTCTACGGCAATGTCTTCAACCGTTTGCTCAAAAGAAATAAACGATTTTTTTTGCGAATTAAAAATATACACCTTTCCAGTATTAATTTCATAATACCAACCGTGAATCTTTAACGTGTGGTTATCTAATCGTTTTGCTACCGCAGGATGTGTTTTTAAATGCTCGATTTGCAAAAGAATATTGTCTTCTGTTAAATGCCTTAACCTTAATGAGGGATCTCTAATAATATCGGGATGGCGTTTTTCTATGTCTTTTAGTAAAAGAGCCGAATGACCAAGCCAAGCGGCGCTATAAGGTAATTTTGTTTTTAAATCAGGATCTTGAAGGCCCTTCATTGCGCCGCAATCAGAGTGCCCACAGACAATAATTTCACTAATATTAAGATGGGTTAATGCAAATTCAATGGTCGCGGCTTCTCCGGAAGGCATTGACGTATCGGGGTATGGAGGAACAATATTTCCAGGATTTCTTCCTATGAATAACTCGCCCAAACCACTGTTGGTAAAGGCGTGCGGAGATAGTCTTGAATCACTGCAGGTAATAAATAACACCTCCGGCCATTGCCCTTTGCCAAGGGATTCAAAAATATCCTGTTGATGGTGCACCTGATTTAAAAATTGTCTAATCCCTTCTAATATTTTTAATGGCATAACCGACCCATTTACGTAATTAAAATGCTTAATTGATCAAGGCCAACATATCCTGCAAATGTTTCACAGCATGCACCTCAATACCCATCGATCCTTTGGGGGCATTTGCCTCTGGAATAATAGCGCGTTTAAATCCGTGTTTAATGGCTTCTTTAAGACGCTCTTGCCCACTTTGCACGGGTCTGATTTCACCTGCCAAGCCAACTTCTCCAAAAATAATCGTATCACTGGCAAAAATTCGATTTCGAAGACTTGAAACCACGGCAGCCAATAAGGCCAAATCACTGCCGGTTTCTGAAACTTTTACTCCACCGACCACATTAATAAAGACATCTTGATCAGACGTGACTATCCCACCATGTCGATGTAAAACCGCCAATAAAATGGCCAAGCGATGGTGCTCAAGACCGGCTGTTACCCGTTTGATGGACCCTTGTGTTTCATCCACCAGCGCTTGAACTTCAACAAGCATGGAGCGTGTTCCCTCCCAAGTCACCATGACCGCACTTCCGGGAGCCGGTTCTGGTTGGCGTGATAAAAAAATTGCAGAAGGATTTGCGACTTCTTTTAAGCCTTTGTCGGTCATTGCGAATACACCCAATTCATTGACCGCACCAAACCGATTTTTTATCGCTCGAATCACTCTAAAACGGCTATCGCTTTGCCCTTCAAAATACAAAACAGAGTCTACCATATGCTCTAGCACTCGAGGTCCTGCCAAGGCGCCTTCCTTCGTGACATGCCCAACAAGAAATACCGCGGTTTGGGTCATTTTGGCAAACCGTACCAATTGAGCAGCCGCCTCTCGTACTTGGCTCACACCACCAGGAGCTGAGTTGATGGTGTCTGTAAAAATCGTTTGTACAGAATCAATGACGATGACCCGTGGCAATTCTTTTCGAGCATGTTCAATGATGACTTCGACTTGTGTTTCAGCCAACAAACGCAACCCTTTTAAAGGCAATTGCAAGCGTTTAGCACGTTGGGCAACTTGCTGCAATGACTCCTCCCCCGTGACATACAATACTTTTTGTTGCAACGATAAATTGGCAAGCGTTTGCAATAATAGCGTGGATTTACCAATCCCAGGATCCCCTCCTATCAACACCACAGAACCATCAACCAAACCGCCTCCCAGCACGCGATTTAATTCCGACAAACCACAGTCCATCCGCACTTCCGTATCAAGCACGACATCAAGTGCCTCTGTCACGATGGAACGCTCGCTGGCATAATGCCCCATACGCGCATGTTTACTCACATTAACGACACTTTCTTCACAAATCGCATTCCAAGCACCGCATTGAGTACACTGACCCGCCCATTGCGACGTAGTCGCAGCGCATTGATTGCATATAAAACGTGTTTTAATCTTCATGAATGTCTACCAAATGAATAGGTGTTGGCTTGTTAAAATAGGGATTTAGCAATAAACTTCCTCCGCTACCATACCTGATTCGGAGATTACGTCAAGATGCATAACAAACCATTTCAGTGGGCTATCATTGGCGCCGGCCCTGCTGGGATTGCAGCGGTTGGTAAATTACTCGATGCAGGCATTGATCCTAAAAGCATCTTATGGGTTGATCCACAATTTAATGCCGGTGATTTAGGGTCGTTATGGAATAATGTCTCCAGCAATACAACCGTTAAACTATTTAAAGAATTCTTTTTAGCCTCGCCTGCTTTCATGTATGAACACGCACCAATGGACTTTGAATTAAATCATTTGCCCATGAAAAGCACCTGCAGGCTTGGACTTGTTGCCTCGCCCCTGCAATGGGTTACCCAACAATTGTGTCAAAAAATTGTAGCCAAGAAAGAAATGATTCAAAGCCTGACGCTCACTAACCGCCTATGGCATTTGCAAGGAGAGTCAGGGGCCTATCATGCGAAGAACACCGTGCTTGCAATGGGTGCCACGCCTTCAGCCTTGCCTTTTGATAACCATAAAAAAGTTCCCTTTGAAATAGCCATCGATATTGATCGCTTAACGCCTGTCATCAATAAAAAAATAACGTATGCCGTTTTTGGATCGTCGCATTCAGCCATGATTATTATTAAGCATCTAGTGGACTTAGGTGTCAAAAAAATCATTAATTTTTACCGCTCCCCCTGTCGATATGCAGTCGACCTAGGGGATTCCATTCTCTTTGATAACACGGGCTTAAAAGGCGAAACCGCGCAATGGACCAGAAATAACATCGACGGAGAGTTGCCTAAAAATCTGGTTCGTTACTTAGCAACCGATAAACATTTAGAGCTTTATTTACCTGAATGTGAAAAAGTCATCTATGCGGTAGGTTTTAAGCCGCGTGAAACGCTATCGATTAAAGGATATGATGCCCTTGATTATAATCCCCATCTAGGTATTATTGCGCCAGGTTTATTTGGTTTAGGCATTGCTTATCCGGAACTCAAACCCGATAAATTTGGTTTTATAGAACAACAAGTAGGAATGTGGAAATTCATGCTTTATCTTAAAAAAATACTACCCATTTGGCTTCAATACGGTGCTTAATTTTTTGGCAAGGAGAACGTATGTCTAAACCCGTGCATTTTGAAAAATCGATTGCTGATCTCCAACAGATTGTGACGCAATTAGAGAAAGGGGAATTATCGCTTGAGGAATCCCTTGCCCAATTTGAAAAAGGCATCACCTTGGCGCGTCAATGCCAAGATGTCTTAAATCAAGCCGAGCAAAAAATAGAAATTCTTTCCACAACCCACACCTCAACAACTGCTGAGAAACCCAACGATGAACCCAGTGATTCTTAATGACCTAGAACGACATGAAACAATCTTGAAGGATTTAATAAACAAGATTGAAATCCCAGCCCCACGAATGAAAGAAGCAATGAGCTATGTCTTATTCCCTGGTGGAAAGCGCTTACGACCCATGCTGGTTTATTTGTGTGGTGAGTTGATGAATGCTCCTTTGCAAAGCCTTGACATGATTGCTGCTGCCATTGAAGTGACTCATTGTTATTCATTGGTTCATGACGATCTTCCCGCCATGGATAATGATGATTTTCGGCGGGGAAAACCAAGCTGTCATCGAGCCTTTGACGAGGCCACGGCTATTTTAGTCGGTGATGCTTTGCAATCACTCGCCATTGAAATTCTTGTCACGGAATTACCCCACTCACTTTCTTTAGATAAGGTCATTAAAATCACGCAAGAATTAGTCAGTGCCAGCGGTGCGAGTGGCATGGTGAGTGGTCAAAGCTTGGATTTAACCGAGCTCGCTAAACCGGGTATCAATGAAGACATGCTACGCAAAATACATTTGCTTAAAACCGGAAAATTAATGTCGGCCGCGGTCAAAATGGTACTTGCTGCAGACACCCCCTCCCCTGAAGTCGTTCATCATTTATGTGAATTTGCAGACGCTTTGGGCCTTGCGTTTCAAATGCAAGATGATTACCTAGACTACTATGGAAATGATCAAACACTTGGCAAAGGTCGAGCATCCGATGCCGCCAATAAGAAAATGACGTTTGCATCCCTTTACAACCAAAAAGAATTATCAGACGCCATCGCCACTTATTTTCAACGTGCTTGTGATTTATTAGACGCATTACCCATGCCCTCGCTGAAATTAAGAGACTTTGTTGATCAATTACATAAACGCAGTCACGCACTGCAATAGCTCAGGGGGGATGTCAAATCTTGGTGGATGGTCGAATTTGAGCACATTTTGATCCACCAATGGTCACTTGGGTCATGTCCCACTGACATAAGCCCAGTCTTATCTTTCAGGTACTATCAATGAATGCAGGGTTACCTAATGAAAATGCTTAGTACCGTTGCTGCTTGGAGAATGATGCTCTTCACCAGAAGAGGGCTCAGGAGGAGCAAACATTGAAGCAGCAAACGACCTTCTTCTCGGTGGTTCCGTTTGTGCATGACGCGGCCTATCACCAAAGATCCTGTGAAAGAATGAGGTATGACGTCGCTGTGGAACAGGGGCAGGACTAGGTTCTTTTACTGCTTTATAAAATTCAAATGTTTTTATTTTTAACATCATTTCATCAATCCAAAGCCCAACCAAACGCTGACAATGAGGATCATCACTATAATGAGACTGAAGATTGGTCGCCAAAACGGCTTTTATATATTCTATTGCTTTGTCATCCTCCAAAGAAACAAAATGACCGGCTTCATCAACGTATGAAATTTTTGGAACTGGCGATATCAAGGCATTATCCATTGTTTGAAGTCGATAAAGGGCGGGTCTTTCAAGAGAATCTATGGGGAAACCGCTGGCAGAGAGGTCTTCCATCGTTACGGAAGAATGGGATGTCAGTGCGGTTACTTTCAATAACATATTGAAAAAACGAAGTGAGTGTTCTGAGAAGGGATTAATACTGGTTAAGTCGTCTTCTGAGCCTCTAAAATACTCCGATGTGATCTTCCCTATTTCTAGTGCCGTTAAGGCCTTTTTTCGCAGATCTGGTTTATGAGTGTATCCATCGTTTAACCATTGATTTTGAAGGACCTCAAACCTTGTTCGAGCATATATTCGCGGTGGTTCTATAAATATTTCTGTCATAGCACGAGTTGACTTTATAAATTCAAACAGGTCTTGTGGTCTTATTATTTGCTTCCATTGATTAATGATTGAGGCTTGGGCTTGGAAAATTGGATGATGACCCAATGTCAAGCGACTTAAGTGTCTAACAAACATATGGATTAGGTAATAAAAATCACCAGGTACTTTTTCATTCATTAAGAGCTTTGAATTTTTTTTAGTGACCTCAGCAATAAAACCCATAAGAAAGCTGGCTCGACGTTCTAACTCCTCAAGTACCGGTGCCTCAACCAACGAGAATGTCCACCAATCACAGATAGCATCTGCCAAAGAAACAACACCTGACGTGAGAAATGCTTTTAAGTTGGGGTCTTGACAAGTATCCGCAAAATTATAAAGTTTTGAACAATCCTGAATCTTGGCTGCCCTCAAAACATCGACTATCATGTCAAAAAATTTTTTAAAAGCCTCGGGAGTTGGGTCTTGCGATATTGCATCATAATTTAATTGGCACTCTTCTGTTTTTAGTACGTCTCGAAAATCGTCTACCGCATACTGAGATTCTCTCCTCTCCGCTAAAGTCCTTAATGGTGGATTCGCTGCACGCGTACAAGGCGGCTCAGACAATGCTCTTCTGCGTAAGGCCCTGTTAGGCACAGATGTGATTTTTTCAGAAATCGCTGGGAGCCTCTCTAAATTTTCTCTAGCTTTTTTAAGATAAGGATCAGGATTGATTTCAAATTGATCAAAAATAGGCTTCAAAAGAGCGAACGTTTCTGAATTTAATAGATTGTTCCCCATTGGATCTAGGTTTAAAAGTGCTAACACCATTGTCTTTGCCTTTTCCTTCTGCGCTGGCGTATTTGCCACCTTGGAGAAAAGCAATAAGGTTCTATAAAAACCATGATCCACTGGTTGTAGATTTGATTTTTTTAACTGTTTCAAATTTTTTTTGTGTTCTTCTAAAAGCAACGCAATAGCGAAATGAGACAAATTGCTTTGCACCTCTGGTATATCCAATTGAAATAACACTCGATTTAGCTGCATTCTTTCAAAATAAGGACCAAGATCCATACCAGCGTCCGTTAAGTGTCGCTTTAAATCATAACAATCCGTCACTTTATGCTGATCACTTTGAGGATTTTCAAGATCAAAGGGTCGATTTTCCATAAAGCAATAGCCTAACGGGTCCTGCTCCAACAGATGCTCAATCATGGACTTAGCCAAATCAGGATGTGTAGCATGCAGCTCAAGGAGAAGATGAATGGTTCGATAAAACCCAAGGTCGACCGCATCTTTAACACTGGGACAAGAATGGGAGAAATGCTCTCTTTCTTGAAAAAGAAGGCGTTGAGCTTCTTCCCCAGGATTAATCGAACCCTTCAACCGAGTTTCAAGCGCTTGAAGCGTCGTTTTTGTAGGCATCGAACTACCTCCTAAATGCAAAAAAACATCGCAACTTACCCCAGGTATGCCATCCTGAACGTAGTGTTGAATCTCCTGAATTGAGCTCAGATCTGGTCAATTGGAGATTCATCACTACGTTCAGGATGGCGTACTTGGGGAGTTACAAAACGTCTATCTTGTACAATAATACCTCTTTAAAAACCCTTTGTCAGCTAATTTTTAACCAACCTATCCATGCCATAACATCCAAAAATAACTTGACAGTTAAATAGCTCCTCACTTACACTGCGAGTCTCTTTTTTGGGGCTATAGCTCAGCTGGGAGAGCGCTTGCATGGCATGCAAGAGGTCGGCGGTTCGATCCCGCCTAGCTCCACCATTATCGACAAAAAAGAGAAAAAAAGTTCAAGGTCCCCATCGTCTAGAGGCCTAGGACACTGCCCTTTCACGGCGGTAACAGGGGTTCGAATCCCCTTGGGGACGCCATTTTTACAATGGGCTGGTCAAGTACGTTTAAAAAGTTCAAGGTCCCCATCGTCTAGAGGCCTAGGACACTGCCCTTTCACGGCGGTAACAGGGGTTCGAATCCCCTTGGGGACGCCAATATAATCAAAAGGTTATATTCGAGCTGGTCGTTATTTTAACCTGTTTCGGCCATATCTCATGTCATTTAATACGATCAAAGAAAAAAAACAAGTCACGAGACGTCCAGTATCCCCGATAAAATGGGTATGCCATTTTTTATGACTTTTTATCCAAGTCCTCAAGCAACTGACTAGCTTCTTTTTTCTGCGCTTCATTGCCCGATTCAATCACTTCCTGCAAAGACTGCTTGGCAGCCTCTATGTCATCCATACTGACATAAGTTTTAGCTAAATCCAACAGGGTATTAAGCGCGATTTTACTTTTTATGGGACTTTCAGTGTCCTCCTCAGGAACTTGTTTGGCTTCAATAGGAGCGGAAACTTCATCCGTGCTAGTAATAAAATCAAGGGCGTTGGGATCCTCTTCTTGTTGACTTTCTTTTACAGGTTCGACCAGATCTGATGGCGGTGTGACTGGCTCAAACTCGAGAAGGTGATCATCTTCAACAGCCGAGGCTTCAGGCTCTTTTGCTGCAGATGGTGCCTCAATTGTTGGTTCTATAACGTCATCAATCGCTGCTTGTTTTTCTTCGATGATCCATGCGTCATTTGTATCAATATTCTCTGGCTTCTCGTCAATGTGAGGCACATCTCGCTCGTCTTCTGGCGTCACTGCTCTTTCCTGAATAGGCAGTGCCTTTTCTTCTATGAGGGGAAGCATCGTTTCTTGAATACTGTCTGTATTTTGAACCTCATCAGACGCGCCAATCCCAACATCGTTCTCTTCTTTCGCGGGCGTTGCATCTATTGTGGGCGGTGATTCTTCAAAGCGAGAACGAATGCGATACCACAATAAAAACAACCCTCCTCCTGCCAGCAATAATATTAAAATAAAAGCGAGGGTCCATCGATAAGATACCCCGTTAACAGCCACAACGTCCTGTTCTGCGCCCACAGCCTGACCTGCAAAGCCTTGACGGACCAATATCTGGTTCATTTTTTCTTGAAGTTTTTGAAACTCCTTCTCACGTTTGGTCAATTGGCGCTGTAGTCGCTTATTATCTTTTTGTAAAACATGCAATTGTTCTAATAACATGGCATTGGCTTCTCGGATCGCATCGTTACTAGGCATCAAAGAGGCAGCACTGGGCTTCGAAGGATTGACTGTTTGAATTTTTTGAGAGGGATTTTCCTTGTAAAATGGGGATGAAACGGTCTCAACCATCGATAATAAGGATGAACCAAACGGAGACGTTTGTGATTTTATCGAAGCAGGCTTAAAACCCGCAAAATCTGGAATTTTAGGCAACATAGATACCGGTGTCTCTAATGAATGCCCGACTGTTTCTCGCGTACTTGCGGCTATACTATTGATATAAGGGGGCAGAAGAGCATGTTCTATGGGTGTTCTTGATTGCCATGCTTTGTCTTGTGCTAATACCTCTAACTTTGCGAGCGCTGCGGGAACTCTTTGGGCCAAACTCGCTGATGGGATATTTAAAAGAGACCCTTCCTTTAAACCATTTAAATTACCCTCTATGAACGCTTCTTTATTCTTACCCAATATCGCAAGAATCATTTGCTGGAGAAGGATCTCTTCTGATTTATAGCGTTGCGCAATTTGCCATATTGTTTCATTTGCACCCGTTGGGCCGTAAGTCACTTTAGGACGATGAGAAGCAATCCCTTCTACTTTTGAAGGATCAGCCCCTTGAGCGGCCACCACTTGGTTAGAAGAACCGTCTGACGCATATTGATGCTTTACGACATTATGACGTTGCTTTTTAACAAGACTGAGTCGGTAATTCGGGGGATCTAATAAAACGGTATATGAACGATACACTTGCCCTTCTGCCCATGCTAGATCAACGAGCACCTGCATATAAGGATCGGGAATTCTTTCCACGGAGCGTACTTTGATGATTGGATTCCCTTGTGCATTTTTTTCAATATAAAATGAAAGCAAATTCACAGAATAGGTCCGTTCTAGACCCATCCGTTCATAATCCTCCATGGAGGCAACACTGACTTTAATTCCGGAGATAGGGACGTTTCCCACATCAATCAACTCCACTTCAGCATTAAATGGTTGATTTAAGAAAGAACCTACTTTCATATCGCCAAGACCCATCGCATAACCGTCTAAACGATAGGTCAGTGTTAACAACACGATGTATAAAACCTGTTTTTTCAAGCAACGCTCCCTCTCATGACGAGGCTTACACCTTTAATGAAAGTATCATCAAACCCTATCTCTTTCAATATTAACTCACTGCAGTTTGGACAAACCACAATCGAATACGAGCCCGAGAGCGTGGGCGATCCCGCTCACGGGCGCGTATTCGATTTAAAAATGACCGCGTAGAAAGGACTTGTACCTTAATTATTTATTATATAGAGTGAACGATTGCAAGCCTATTTGCAGACACTTTTTTATATCAAGGAGGTTGTATGGATCGTCTAACCGAATGGTGTAACTTACTAATAGAAGTGATTATTCTTTACAAAGAAAGTCAAATGCCAGGCACATCCCAGAGCACATTGAATCGTGTCGAAGACATTCGTAAAAAATCCCGGGAGGAATTAAGTTCGGAGCTGATGGGAATGATCCGTGCCTCTACTGCAGCCAATGATACGCGCTATCCTATGCTGGTCTATACCCTCCACCAGATTCTAGATATAAAACAATTTATAGAATTGCCATCTGAGATTTCCAAGCCACAAGCCGAGGCGCTGACCAAGAAAATCAGCCAATTTGTAGCGCATGTTCAACTTTTATCAACGAAATATAACAACGACAAAATCCCGCTGTCATATAGCCATGACGATCAACCCGTTCAAATTTCTCCCTATGGATTTTTATCATCGGTCCCTTTAGCATGGAACCCACTGTCTGTCTATGCAAGGACACTACAGAGCGCTCTATTGGAAAAATTTGGTCTCAACTTTAAAAGTGACCCCAAATTTGCTAAAGAACAGGTCCATTCAATCGTAGAGCTTCATAGACTGACAAAATTAGAACAGTTAGCTCTATTAAAACCAGAAGATGCGTCTGTGATTACAACACAACCTTTACCTACCGACCCTACCGACCCAACCGCCCCTGCCGCCACCGCCGCACCTGCCGTCAATCAAAGAAGAAAACGACGACAAGGCAGAAATCTTTTCGGAATGTTTAAGGATGTGATAGATAACGCCTCGAATCATTTTCCCACGGAATTTTTGAATTTTCAATAAAGGCAGCCGCCTCAAAAAGCAAGCCTTTTCCCCAGCTGGGGGAAAGCTAGCCAATAATGGCGGCACAACAGATTTTTTTCATGGTCAGAGAAAACTACCCCGAATGACTCGCCTATCATCACCGATTTACGATATAATCATCGATTGGATTTTTATAGTGATCGTCATTTAACATGAAAAAAACCGGGTATTTTTTGCGTAGCGGCTTATGGGCTCTCGTTAGCTTATTGTTTTTCCTATTAATAGGTACGGGCCTTCTTTACATATATCTTGAAAGTCAGTTACCCGATGTTGACTCCTTAAAAACCGTTCAATTGCAAGTCCCTCTTCGTATCTACACCAAAGATGGCCTACTCATTCAAGAATACGGTGAAAAAAAACGAATACCTGTCACTTATGACGATATTCCTAAAACACTGGTCTATGCCTTGGTCGCCACGGAAGATCAACGTTTTTTTGATCACAAAGGAGTGGATGTTTTTGGATTAGCACGCGCAACTGTTCGTATGATACAAACCGGTACAAAGTCTCAAGGGGGCAGTACCATCACCATGCAGGTGGCAAGGAACTTCTTTTTGAATCGCAAAAAAACTTTCTTACGTAAATTCAACGAAATTCTATTAGCAATGAAAATAGATAAAGAATTAAGCAAAGAAAAAATTCTTGAGTTGTATTTAAATAAAATTTACCTAGGTAATCGTGCCTATGGTGTCGGTGCTGCGGCTAACATTTATTATGGAAAGCCATTAAAAGAATTAAGTCTTGGCGAATTAGCTATGATTGCCGGTCTACCCCAAGCACCGTCGACTCAAAACCCTATCGCAAACCCTGTTGCGGCCAAAAAGCGTCGCGACCATGTCCTTGAACGCTTACGAGAAGAAAATTACATCACGGCAAACCAATATCAAGAGGCCATTAAAGAACCAATTACTGCCACCTATCATGGATCGAACATCGATATCAGCGCACCTTATGTCGCGGAAATGATTCGTCAATCCCTCTATGATCATTTCGGGCCCGACACCTATACCAAAGGATATAAAGTTTATACCACCATCGAAGGCCGCCTGCAAAAAGCAGCCAATCAATCGGTTGAAAATAATTTATTGGCTTATGACCATCGCCATGGCTATCGAGGTGCGGCGGGGCATGTCAACATACCTGCACCGCTCAAGCCGGAAGACATTAAAAAAACCCTGATTCATTACCCTGTCATCAACGATTTGCAACCCGCCATTGTCATCAATGTAGGAGAAAAGCAAGTTGTTGCAACAACAATGAAAGGAAAAGAAATCATTATCCCATGGCCAGGGCTTTCTTGGGCACGCCCAGCATTACGGCGAGGTTGGATGGGGAAAAATCCGAACTCTGCAAAACAAATAGTCTCCCTAAATGATGTTATTTATGTGCGTTTTTATGAAAATCATTGGCAGTTGACCCAAATTCCCAAAGTAGAAGCCGCATTGGTTGCATTAAACCCACAAAGGGGCTCCATAGAAGCCTTGGTTGGTGGACTTAACTTTGAAAAAAGTAAGTTCAATCGCGTTACGCAGTCCAGCAGACAACCTGGCTCCAGTTTTAAACCATTCGTTTATGCCGCAGCCTTGGATAAAGGCTATACCTTAGCAACGCTCATCAATGATGCACCGATCGTCATTGATGATCCAAGTCAAGCCAATTTGTGGCGTCCACATAATAATGACCTTCAATTTAATGGACCTACTCGATTAAAAGAAGCCTTGATGCATTCAAGAAACATGGTTTCTATTCGTGTCCTGGATGATATTGGCATTGATTACGCGGTTGATTATGCCAGTCGTTTTGGTTTCCAAAAGGCCAGTCTGCCGCATACCTTGTCTTTGGCACTGGGAAGTTTGTCTGTAAGTCCTATGGATTTAGCATCTGCTTATGCCATTTTTGCCAACGGTGGTTATAAAATTGAACCCTACTTGATTGACCACATCACAAACAATGAAGGAAAGACTCTACTTCAAGCCAAACCAACGTCTGTTTGTAATCCTTGCACCAGCCAATTTATTGAGCCTGACATGATTGCCCCACGAGTCATTCCAGAAGACACGGCCTTTTTCATGAATGCGGCATTAATCGGCGTTATACAACAAGGGACTGCTCAAGCTGCAAAAGTATTAAACCGCAGTGACATTGCGGGTAAAACTGGAACCACCAATGAACAAGTCGATGCTTGGTTTGCAGGCTACACTCCCAATTTGGTCGTAACGACTTGGGTAGGATACGACACACCCCACCCTCTCCATGAATATGCTGTTACAGTGGCCCTGCCCGTTTGGATTGATTTTATGAAAGTCGCCTTGGAAGGCATGCCTGAAACACTGATGAAACAACCATCGAATGTGGTTGCTGTTCCTATCAATCCATTAACTGGATTACTTGATAACTCCAATAGTCCCAATCGTGTTGTTGAGTATTTTCGTGATAATGAAGTCCCAGGAACCGAAGAACCCGTTGGAACCGATCCAAATGCCGTGCAAAATGAAGCGCCCGATTTTCAGGATCATTTGTTTTGAGGCTTGAAGAATAGGGGTGGGCACATCGCTAACGCGTCTGTGCCCCGCTGATCACTGCCATTAAGTGAAGAGACCTTGTTATTCCCGCGCAAGCGCGAATCCATCGCCGATTCGGGCTAGGTGCCATACGGGAAATGGATCCCCGCCTGCGCAGGGTCGACAGTCTTTCCTTCACTTAATGGCAGTGATCCTGCAGGTAGAATGGTTATACTCGATTCCGCAGTTTTTAATACCTAACCGGGATCCGTTCGGGCTGAGGAGGCGTTTACGCCGTCTCGAAGCTTATGCAACCAGGCTTCGAGACAGGGCTAGCCCCTTCCTCAGCCCGAACGGATCCAGATAAAATGAAAAATTGCGGAATCGAGTATATAACTTCACTATTTCCTAAGATGACAACGCATCAGTAGGTTCAACAAACTGATAATTAAGATCACGTGCCACTGCTTCATAGGTAATCATGCCATGATGCACGTTCAACCCATTCAATAAATGCCCATCACTTAATAGTGCCAGTTTCACCCCTTTCGTCACCAAACTTAAAATAAACGGCAGGGTTGCATTATTTAATGCAAAAGTAGATGTTCTTGGGACAGCTCCTGGCATGTTTGCTACGCAGTAGTGAACAACGCCACAATCAACAAACGTGGGATCGGCATGCGTTGTAGCGCGACTGGTTTCTAAACAACCCCCTTGGTCAATGGCAACATCCACCACAACAGAACCCGGACGCATGGCTTGTAGCATTGCTCGCGTCACCAATACAGGTGCGGCAGCTCCAGCTACCAATACGGCACCAATCACCAAATCCGCATTTGTAACGTAATGTTCTAGCGCTTCAAACGTTGCATAAATCGTGCTTAATTTAGACCCAAATTGAAAATCAAGTTCGCGTAATCTTGTTAATGATTTATCAATCACAGTCACGCGTGCTTCCATGCCCATCGCCATACGAATGGCATTGGTTCCAACAACACCACCACCAATGACAACGACATTTGCAGGAGCAACACCTGGGACTCCCCCTAATAAGACACCACTACCACCTTGTGCCATTTCTAAACAATGTGCGCCAGCTTGAATAGACATTCGCCCTGCCACTTGAGACATGGGCGTTAACAACGGCAAACCACCGTCGCTTGACGTTACCGTTTCATAGGCAATGGCTGTAACACCTGATTCTTTTAGTAATCTTGTTTGCAACGCATCGGGAGCCAGATGCAAATAAGTAAAGAGCGTTTGCCCCTCACGCAATTGTCTACATTCCGTCGGTTGCGGTTCTTTTACTTTAATAATCAACTCTGATCTTGTATATATTTCATCAGCAGTATCGACGATTTCAGCACCCGCTAACCGGTATTGCTCGTCAGAAAGACCAATGCCAATCCCTGCATTTTTTTCAATGAGGACCTGGCCACCCACACGGATAATTTCACGCACGCTACTAGGCACTAAACCGACTCGGTTTTCTTGTTTTTTAATTTCTTTAGGTACACCAACTAACATTGAAGCTCACTCCTTAACGTTGTTTTAATTGTTCAATCAGCTGAGGTACCAATACAAAAAGATCACCAACCAAGCCATAATTAGCAATTTGAAAAATAGGGGCATCTGGATCTTTATTAATCGCAACAATCACCTTCGAATCTTTCATTCCAGCTAAATGTTGAACAGCACCTGAAATACCAACAGCAATATAAAGAGTAGGAGCAACCACTTTTCCCGTTTGACCAACTTGATAATCATTGGGTACAAAACCCGCATCTACCGCAGCACGAGAAGCACCAACAGCTGCGCCTAAGGTATCCGCAAGGTCTTCAATCAATTTAAATTTCTCGGCAGATTGTAACGCTCGCCCACCAGAAACAATCGTGCTGGCACTTCCTAAATCAGGACGTGCTGTCTTCGTTAACTCCTGATGAACAAAGGTTGTCGTTGTTTTAAATAAATCGCATTCTATCTGTTCAATAGGACCAGGCGTTTTTGATACCGCTGCGGCTTCAAAAGCCGTGGTCCGAATAGTCAATATTTTTTTATCATCCAGCACCTGCACCGTTTCGATAGCATTTCCTGCATAAATAGGATGCTCAAATGTATCAGGAGCAACTATCTTCGTCACATCTGAAACTGCTGCAACATCCAGCATTGCTGCGATGCGTGGTATTAAGTTTTTGCCGCTGGTACTAGATGCTGCAAGAATGGCGTTGAAAGAAGACGCCATAGAGACAATGAGTTCACTGACATTTTCAGCCAGTTGATGTTCATAAAGTTCATCATCAACAAGCCATACCGTTTTCACCCCCTCTATGGCAGCCGCTTCTAATCCAACTGACGCACAACCATGTCCAACCACCAGCAAGACAAGGTAGGGATCCAATTGCAAGGCAGCAGTGATGACATGCCGAGTTGAAGATTGCATCACTTGATTATCATGTTCAACAATGACTAAAGTGCTCATCCTGGCTCCTTTTTATCTAAAGCACTTTGGCTTCATTTTTTAATTTATCGATCAACGCGTTTACAGAATCAAGGATAACGCCACCTTTTCGAGTGACCGGTGGTTTAACCGCCAATATGTTTATATGGTCTTTAAGCGTTATCCCCAGGGACGCGAGCTCCAATCTGTTTAAAGGTTTTTGCTTGGCTTTCATGATATTAGGTAAACTTGCATAGCGGGGTTCGTTTAAACGCAGATCAACACTAACCACCGCCGGCAGAACAACACGAATGGTTTCTAACCCCCCATCAATTTCACGTGTGACTTCAAGTGAATTAGAAAAACTCAATGCGGAGGCGTACGTTGCTTGGGGCCAGCCCAGAAGAGCGGCAAGCATTTGAGGGGTTTGATTATTATCGCCATCAATAGACTGCTTGCCCATTAAAACCAATTGGGGTTGCTCATCCATCACAATCTTTTGCAGTATTTTTGCAATATTTAAACTACAGAACGATTTTTCAGTATGAACTAAAATAGCTCTGTCTGCACCCATCGCTAACGCATGACGCAACGTTTCTTGACTAGCATCGGTGCCGACTGTGACCACGACCACCTCACTTGCAATGTTTTTTTCACGACATCGCAATGCTTCTTCCAAAGCAATTTCGTCAAATGGGTTCATCGACATTTTGACATTTTGTGTTTCAATACCGGTGTTATCTGTTTTAACCCTCACTTTAACGTAAGGATCGATAACACGCTTCAGTGCAACGACAATTTTCATAACTCACCATATACCGGTTATAAAGTTTTTGAGCATCTTGCCAGAGATAGTAGTTACAATTCAAGCCCAGATAGAAATTTGACAGTGATTAGGTCTTAAGGAGTCGGTTGAGTTGAAACCCAACCCACTCTTATAGACCATTGCATAAAAATTTATTTTATTCATTGCTCTTTATTTTAACTAACAACACGCCAAGAACCATCGGCTTGTCGGCAGGCTTTGCCGTAGATTTGCTCCCTCTTGCCACCAATACTTGCCAGTGTTGTGTACTCGCGACATGGTTGTTCTTCGACATAATACGTTCTGGTCGGTTTAACGCTAAATTGATTGCCGTTTTCAGGATTAGTCCACGTTGAAGGTTTTCCTGTCGGTGATGTTTCTAACGCATGCTGCATTTGCATTTGATCTTGCTTATCCATGTATTTGCCAATGGAACCACCCAAGTAAGCACCCAGTAAAGCACCTCCTGCAGCGGCTGCGACTCTACCCGAACCACTACCAAATTGACTACCCAATAAACCACCAATAACCCCGCCTGAAACGGTACCCACCCCTTCATTCGTTACCTGTGAGCAACCTACCAAAAGCACCGAAAGAGACAATGACGCCACAATTAATTTTTTCATAAGAGTTCACCTGCCTGTTTATGTTAAAAACCGTTTTTATTCTATCACCAAGGTTAAAGACGTGATAGCCGCTTTTTTTAATTCTTTCGCACGAAACGTTCATCACTCGTTCAGTGATTTATGGCCTCTTTAATACTCAAATTTTCAAAACAAACCGGTGGCACTTCCTCTCAAACGGTCAGTCATCTGACAAAGTAATTCATAAGCGATCGTGCCTGCAGACGTCGCAATCTGTTCGATGGGAATATTAGGCCCCCATAATTCGACAGGATCACCCTCTTGCGCATCAGGGATAGTGGTTAAATCAATGGTTAACATATCCATCGACACACGGCCCACTACCGGCACCATCACGCCATTAACCCATACAGGCGTCTGTGGCTGAATGTGCCTTGGATAACCATCACCATAACCTACTGGTACGATACCAATGATTGATGGCCTATCTGTTGTATAAGTCCCGCCATAACCGATGGATGAACCAGCAGGGTAATGGTGAATCACCGTGATGGCCGACATTAAACGCGCAACGGGCATCAAACCCAAGTCAACACCCGTTTGATTTTCAAAAGGAGAGACGCCATAAAGCATGATGCCTGGTCGAACAACATCCGCATGCGTTTTTGGTAAAGAGAGAATAGCTGCAGAATTAGCGATGCTGTGAGCGTATTTTTTAAATGAGCCCGACATCGCATTAAAAGCATTGAATTGAAAATCATTATAAGGATGGCCCCGCTCATCGGCACGCGCTAAGTGCGTCATCAAGCGAATATCTTTATCGACCCAAGGGCAACTTTCTAACGTACGAAGAACCTCTTCCACCTCGTCCATTGCAAATCCTAGACGATGCATCCCCGTATTAATTTTTACCCAGACTTTTATTTTTGAAGGCAACGGCACCGATAAAAGCCATTTTAATTGCGCCTGATGGTGAATAACGCAATCAAAACCGTAGCGCGCAGCAACACGCCACTCTTCTGCATTAAACACCCCCTGTAAAACCAAACAGGATGCTCGACTACCCAGTTCACGAATCTTCAGGGCTTCTTCCAAGCAGGACACAGCAAACGCATCGACCTGCCCATTTAATACAGGAATGGCAAAATCCAAACCCGTACCATAGGCGTTGGCTTTAACCACCGCCATGACTTTTTGTTGCGGGGCACAAGCTTTTACCCGTTTTAAATTATGCAGCAATGCATTGGCACTGGTCAGCAAACAGGTCGGTCTGGACACGTTACTCTACCCCTTGATACCCACTGAATGCCAAATCTTCAAAGCGCGTGTATTTACCAAGAAACGCGACTCGAACCTTACCAATCGGACCGTTTCGTTGTTTAGCAATGATGATTTCAGCAATGCCCTTGTCTTTGCTGTCTTCATTATAAACTTCATCACGATAAATAAAACAAATTAAATCCGCATCTTGTTCTATTGCGCCTGATTCGCGCAAATCAGACATGACTGGACGTTTGTCTTGTCGTTGTTCTAGACTACGATTTAACTGAGATAAGGCGATGACTGGCACGCATAATTCTTTGGCCAAGGCTTTTAAACTTCTTGAAATTTCAGAAATTTCAGCGGTACGACTATCTGATTTAAAACCGGGGACTTTCATCAATTGCAAGTAGTCGACCACGATAAGTCCTAAAGGCCCATGTTCTTTAACCAATCGCCTAGCACGGGAACGTAATTCAGCGGGGCTCAATGCGGCTGTATCATCGATAAACAAGGGCGCTTCCGATAACATATGCACAGCAGAAGTCACTCGAGGCCAATCATCATCGTCTAATTTACCTGTTCTTATTCGATGTTGATCAATACGGCCCAGAGAAGACATCATCCGCATTGCCAGCGAATCGCCAGGCATTTCCATTGAAAAAACCAACACAGGTTTTACAGCGTTTATGGCCGCATGCTCTGCAATATTCATTACCAAGGTCGTTTTACCCATTGAGGGTCGCCCAGCCACAATGATCAAATCAGATTTCTGCAATCCTGATGTTAATTCATCTAGATCAGTCAGCCCCGTGGCGAGACCTGTAATTGAATCCCCACTATGATAAAGTGCATCAATTCGCTCAACAGCCCGAACCAAGATAGACTTGATAATCTCAGGCCCACCATCCGTAGCCGTTTGCTCTGCAATGGCAAATACTCGGCTCTCTGCCACGTCCAATAATTCGCTCAGTTCTCTGCCAAGGGGATTATAGGCTGAATCTGCAATGTCCGTTGCCACAGCAATCAATTGACGCTGAACGGATTTTTCTCTCACAATATTGGCATAAGCGGACACATTAGCAACGCTTGGTGTATTATTAGCTAACTCAAAGAGATAGGCTTCCCCACCAGCTTCATCTAATTCGTTGGTTGATTTTAAGGTATCAAGCAAGGTCACCACATCAAACGGTTGGTTTTTCTGTGACAAGGTGAGAATGGCTCGATAAAGTGTGCGGTGCTCAGAACGGTAAAAATCTTTTTCACAGACACGTATACTGACTTTATCCCATACTTGATTATCAAGCATCAACCCACCAATGATGGATTGCTCAGCCTCTACAGAATGCGGAGGGCGCTTCAGCGGATCAGCGGTTTTCTTGCGTGTTTTCTCATCTAACATAAGACTCTCGAGTATCCTTTAAAGAGGTTGAAATGTCCCTTTCCCAAATTTGGGTTCGACCAAGAAAGGCAACGCCTACAAAACCACGTACATATAATTTATTTTTCTTAACGGTCATTTTGACGCGATAAATTTTTCCAGCTTGTGCATCCAAAATGTGGCCATCGACCCACGCGCCAGGTTTTTTCTCTTTCAAACCCCAAACGATTTGCAAACCTAGAATTTTCTTATCCTTAAATTCACCAGGGCACTTTGAGCAAATACCTGTATCACCCGGCTTTGGAAACACAGACACTATGTTTCCATGCAGGGTCTTATTCTCTATTGTCAAATTTAAAACGGCCCTGCGTTCACCTGTTTTTTCATCAACGGTCACCCAACGCCCTTCGATGCTAGTATGCGCCCAAGTTAGAGGGGTATATAATATGATTAAGGCAAATCCGAAAATACATTTCCAATTTTTCATCGATGGTCTCCTTCTATTAACCCCAAAGAATAAGCGATGACGTGTTTTTTTGCAATTTAACCTGGTCGAATTAACTTGATAGGCCTAGTAGGAATTAGAAACAATGCTCTAATTTATACCTATATATAAGACTTATTTCATATTGTAAAACTTTATACCCATCCTACCTGAAGATACTGGTTTTTTCAGAACTTAATTTTTGTGCTTAGCAAACGTTTAAAAGCGATAGCGAAAATCCGGTATCTTCAGGTAGAATGGGTCTATACTCTAATTTATCATAGGAATCACATGACTCAATCCATCTCTATGTACAGCGCCTCTGTTCCCGTATTCAAACAATTATTGTCTGCAATGCATGCCATTTTAATCAAAGCAGAAGCACATCTTCGTGAAACAGGCTTATCAGCTGATAGCCTACTAACAGCAAGATTATACGAAGACATGTTCCCATTGACTCGTCAAATTCAAATAGCCACTGACTTTTCCAAAGGGGTCTGTGCACGATTAGCTGATATTGACGTTCCTGTATTTGAAGACAATGAATCCAGCTTTGATGATCTAAAACGACGTATTGAAAAAACAATTGATTTTATTTCAAGTATTCAACCTGCATTAATCGATGGTAGTGAAAACAAACTGATTATTACTCGACCAGGCACTCCTAAAGAGAAAAAATTTGATGGGCTGACTTATTTGCTGCATTATGGCATTCCACAGTTTTTTTTCCATATAACAACTGCGTATGGCATTTTGCGACACCAAGGCGTTGTTATAGGGAAAATAGACTATATGGGGAATTTTTAATAACCACCGCTTCGATTTTTAGTCAAATTCTAATACACCCATTCTACCTGAGGATAGACGATTTTCAGGTAGACGAAGTATAAATTCTCAATAATTAAATCTGGTTTCACTGTCGTCATGACAGTTCGGAGATCCTGTTAATTGATTCACAAGAGATTCTAGATGTTCAGTTATCTTGGTAAAAATAGGAGCAGAAGACTCATCGTATTCCAGCTGCTGCAACTGCTGTAAAGTCAAGCCTTCACAAAGGAATTGAGAAGGGGGGACTCCTTCCTGTCCCGCCAATAAATAGTTTAAAGTCCCAATTTTTTCTTGCAAGGACAATAAAGGATTGATCCTTTTCACCTTGACAGCAACCTGTAATGCCATGAACTCCGATCGAAGCTTAAACACATAGTCAACGCTATTTATCTCAATTAACTGATCGAGTAGATTAATAATTTGTTGACTTAGTTCTATTTCATCCAACCCAGCATCGCTATCTTCAACACCATTAGTTTTTACACAGCCAACATCAAGTCTTCGCCTTTTATGAAACAATCCATCATCCCCGCGTGCTCTTTTTGAAGGTCTACGTTGAACAATGGCTGGAGGTTGATCAGATGGAAGGGGTGGAGGTGGCGTTTTATCTCTTGCTCGAAATAAAGGAGCTTTTCCCTGTTCTGAATCAAGCGCCTCATCCTTCATATCCTTATCCACATCCATCTCATCACCGCCTGAAGAAGCATGTCCAGCACCTAGCATTGTATTCTCCTGAAATATTACTCTATAAAATAAGTGTGTACGTTAGCAGAAATCGGTCAAAGCTCCAAAGAACTTGGATCTTCCTCGATAACAGCGTCTAAAGTAAAACGATGGTCGCCTTGAGCATAATCGAAAGGTACTTGAGCATAATCGAAAGATACTTGAGCACTAGCTAGAGATACTCGACCACTTTGGACTACAAGCTCACTGGGTGGAAAAACTGGCCGATCTTTTCTGCATGTACTAAATAAACATCCCATGAAACCACTTCTCTTACTAGCCATATAGACTTGATAAGCATCCATCGTTGAGGGGCGAATAAAGGTTTCCATTCCTAAGTCAATTTGCCTCTGTACTACTCCTGCCCATTTTTCCATAGACCAATGGGGATGAATATCAATAAAGTAAGCACCTGGTGATTCATCCATTAACCTATCCATAATAAATTTGACATATCGAGCCTCAGTCATTGTTACAAAACTCTCAGCTCCAATAATATGCATTATCGGACCAATGTCAGAAGGTTTTCCTGGATTACGATTTTCAGGACCATGATGAAGAAATTGACCAATATGACAGCCAATCTCTCTAAAATGTTTATTGACTTCGCTATTAAACTTCAATTCAAAAGGATTCAAAATGCCGGTAATTCTATCAAAAACGTTATGCATCAGTTCCGTGTTCATAAAGGGCGATAAAACTTCTTCTATAGTCATAATAGAAAGACGCTTATATTCCCTATGGAGATGGTTTAACTCACTGATAACATCAGTTACATCACGAATATTTCTTCGCCTAAAATCTTCCAACAATAGCTCGTTTTTATGAATCGAAAACAGGATCAGTGCTTGGTCTAGATAATGCAACCGATAAATCATTTGAAAAAGATCTCTACTCACATCAAGGGGCTCTAAGAGAAGCTGTGTTAAATTCTCAACTGGCTTTCCAGTCTCTAAATCCAGGATCGGATAATGAGGAAGCTTATTTAAGAAGCGCTGCGAAGGCATGACTGCCATTACATCACAGTCACCGACCATAATCGCACCATCTACAGATAATACCCGGAGTTTTTGTATAGGAACATCATGGGCAAGATCTTGAAAATACAAAGGGACTGCTCTGACCAACAACTCCTCAAAGTTACCCCAATTCTCCTCCCACCATGAAGGCCTATTAAATGTTTTTGGTGTTTTCCAAGGATTTAATTTTCGAGACAGGTCTTCAGTGATTTCAATCTTAGGAATTATCTCATCATTTAAAGGATAAAAATAAAGTAGCTGGGATTGAGATGAGTCAATTTCTAGAATTGTTTTACCCTTCTTTTCAACATACCTTCCAAACCCTTTGGGCAACTGACCATCCAAAGGCCTAAAAACTAAATAACCCATCCCTTCTATTATTTGCACCCCTTCAAAAGCCAAGGCTCCCTCGTCTATGAGTTCTAATAACTTTTCTAAGACAATAGGAAAATCAACAAATGCCGAATTCTCAGGCAAAGGGACACTATGGTGACGTCCAAATATTTCTTGCCTTTCAGGCAATGTTCCTTTACATGGTCCAAAACCACATGTATTTGCTTTAACGCTCATGGGTTTAGTACAAAGAGGAAATGTCAGATCAAGGGGTGGCGGATTACCAACTCGTAAACTCACTGCGACAGGTATCTTTCCTGCTACAGTCATCATGATGGCAATTAAATCTGTGGGGAAACCGGCTAGCTCACGCGCAGTTGCACTATGTACCGTCTTGCTTGATCGTCTGGGTCCATCATTAGTATTAGGAGGCTCGGTAGCCCCAATAGGCGCTACTTTATTTTTAGTACGTCTAAACATTTATATATTCTCAGTTGTTAACATTGTTTCTTTAAATTTGGCTAAAAATGTGGATTATATCAATAGTGTGAACAAAAAGAAACATCTAATATTTTTTTAAAAACTGTCCGTTATTAAAATGGTCTAAATAGTCGATTTGCAACCATAGGCCACGGATGAATCTGATAATTATTAAGCCAAAACGAATACAAAAAATTCTAAATGGGAAGATAATATAATAAAATGAGTGACTATTGATAAGATCAAACCCATAACCAGAAACCCACCCGCCAGATATACACCTAAAATGCCATGTGACAACCGCGAAAAAAATGGTTAAAATAGCGGCTGATAGCAATTTAAATTGTAGGTTATAATAAAAAATGGCGTTAATGCCTTTAAAATAATCATAAAAATCAACCTATTAGCCTTGTATTTTCACCATTATAGAGATCGACTGATACAAGCTGGAGAACGAAGAATGTCAGATATGGTTTATAAAAACTCACTCCTCAAGCGAATAAGAACATCAACAACCATTTTATTATCCATGGTGACGTTTTTTTTGAGTGGTTGTCATTCTGGTGCACTGGCACCGAAGGGTCAAATTGCAGCAGATGAATTGAAATTAATTATTTTTTCAGCGGAAATAATGCTTCTCGTGGTGATCCCCGTTATTCTTATGTCGCTGTGGTTTGGATGGCGTTATCGTGAAAAAAACAATGCCAAATACAAACCAGAATGGACACACAGCACCATATTAGAAATCTTCTGGTGGACCATCCCTATCCTCATTATTGTAGTGTTGGGAACGGTCACATGGAAAACAACTCATAGCCTCGATCCTTATAAGCCAATCCATTCGCCGGTAAAACCAGTTGTTGTTGAAGTCGTGTCCCTCGACTGGAAATGGTTGTTTATCTATCCTGACTATAAAATTGCTACAATTAATTACCTTCATTTGCCGGTAAATACACCAATCGACTTTAAAATCACCGCCGCATCCCCCATGAATTCGTTCATAATTCCGCAACTTGGCGGACAAATCTATGCGATGACCGGCATGTTGACTCAATTGCATTTAATCGCTAATGAAACCGGCATTTATCGAGGGTTAGCGACTAATTATACTGGTGCTGGTTTTTCAGGTATGCACTTTAACACCGACGTGACATCGCCTGAAGAATTCGCCAAGTGGGTTGAAAAAACACAGAAAACTTCTGGCAAACTAACAAAATCTGACTTTTGGAAAAAATTAATGAAAAAATCCATCAATAATCCTGTCGTTTATTTCAGTGATGTTGAGGAGGGTTTGTTTGAAAATATAATTAGGCACTACATGATGCCAAGCCCTCATGCGGCCCATCATCAGTAAACACTTAAAGAGGAAACGTTATGTTGTATACACTCATTGGAAAATTAAGCAATCTCAAAGAGGTTTTTCCTTATCTCTATGAGCCAGTCAGCCAACAAATAATTATTCTCTCGATGTTTGCATTTATTGTCATCGCGGGACTCGCGGTGGTCTGTTCAATCACATATTTTAAAAAATGGACGTATCTTTGGCGGGAATGGATAGTCACCGTTGATCATAAGCGCATTGGTGGCATGTACCTGATTGTCGCTTTAATTATGCTGTTTAGAGGATTTACTGACGCGGTATTATTAAGAGTTCAACAAGCTCTAGCCTCTGGAGCTTCTGAAGGATATTTAGTACCCGAGCATTTTGATCAAATTTTTACGGCCCATGGTGTCATCATGATCTTTTTTGTGGCGATGCCTCTCATGTTTGCATTATTCAATTTGGCAGTCCCTCTACAAATTGGCGCCCGTGATGTCGCATTCCCATTCATGAATTCGGTTAGTTTCTGGCTTTTTGTTGCAGGCGCGTTGCTGATTAATATTTCATTATTGATTGGTGATTTCGCTCACGCGGGATGGTTAGCCTACCCCCCCTTCTCAGAGATCGCTTTTAGCCCAACGGTAGGCACCGATTACTACATTTGGGCTATTCAAATTTCTGGAATTGGATCATTGCTTTCAGGCATCAATTTTTTCGTGACCATCATTAAAATGCGCTGTCCTGGTATGACCCTCATGAAAATGCCCATTTTTACTTGGACCGCGTTGTGTTCATCGATTCTAATTATGATTGTTTTTCCCGTATTAACTGTGACTCTAGCACTTTTAGGATTGGATCGTTACATGGATATGCATTTTTTCACCACAAGCTTTGGTGGCGATCAAATGATGTATGTGAATCTCATCTGGATCTGGGGTCATCCGGAAGTCTATGTATTAGTACTCCCCGCTTTCGGTATTTACTCAGAGATAGTCGCCACCTTTTCTAAAAAACCCCTGTTTGGTTACACCACCATGGTATGGGCTACGGTCGTCATTACCTTCTTATCCTTCATTGTTTGGGCTCATCATTTCTTTACCATGGGCGCTGGGGCCAACGTCAATGCCGTGTTTGGTATTCTTACAATGATCATATCAATACCCACCGGCGTCAAAGTCTTCAATTGGCTGTTTACCATGTACCGTGGGCGCATAACGTTTACGTCCCCCATGTATTGGTTGATGGGTTTTTTTGTAACCTTTACCATTGGTGGCATGACGGGAGTGATGCTAGCCATCCCAGGGA
>Ga0214923_10000818_pt1 | contig 46105 bp, 51 predicted proteins | sample LL1510_MetaG_FD_177993 | JGI IMG/M metagenome (GOLD analysis project Ga0214923, IMG submission 177993) | Freshwater microbial communities from Lake Lanier, Atlanta, Georgia, United States - LL-1510 | ecosystem: Environmental > Aquatic > Freshwater > Lake | place: USA: Georgia | collected... | reverse complement strand
CAGTAACTTTGTCCCATGCTTTTGATATACCGTCACTTAACCAGTTCCAAATCTTTTCCCCAAGGCCGATGATTGTTTCAATTGCAGCTTTGATAATAGCTTTATTAGTATCCCATAGCGTAACAACAAAATTCCATGCTTTTTCGAGAGGGCCAGACAACCAGCCCCAGATAGTTTTGCCAATTTTTACTATACCAGCTATGTACAGCTTTATACCGGTCTTAATAAGCTTCCAGACAAGCTTTACAGCGTTCCATGCAGTAGAAAGACCCTTACTTAACCATCCCCAGATAGTTTTGCCAATCTTAGTAATAGTTGCAATGTACACTTTGATACCCGTGACAATGAGCTTCCAGATAATCTTTATTGCGTTCCATGCAGTGCTAAGCGCACCTCCAATAAAACCCCACACCTTAGCAAAAATGTTCTTAAGAAAGTTGTATACTTTGAGTGCCGCGTCTTTAATAGCATTCCACATTTTGATAACAAAATCATGAAACTTCTTATTCTTCTTAAAAAGAAGAACAAATATTGCAACAAGAGCAACTATAGCAGTTACTAGTAGACCAACAGGGTTAGTTACAAACAGGACTCTCATAATAAAAATAAGAGATCTACCGTACTTCTGAAGAACCATAAACACTTTAACTATTTTTCTAATAGACCCGATAAGTACTCTAGCGCCTGCTCCTGTAGCTAGCCATAGTGTTCCAACTGCTAGAAAGAAACCGTGAAGCTTACTAGTGAATCCAATTATTTTTTTCACGTCTGGGTCTCGGAGAATCTTAAGCAGTATTTTTGCAGCAGAGTTTAACGTGTCAAAAAATACGTTAACGCCACCAGTCTCTGAAAGCACTGCGACAATATCAGCCACAGTAACAAGAAGATCGGCAAACGCTGGTCCACCTTTATTAAGATTAGTAAGAATCTGGCCAAACGCTGGAGCAGCAGTGCCTATTGTCTCCCAGAATTTTTTAGTATTAGGGTCGCCACCAAGTTTTATAAACTCTTTACTAAACGCACCCACAGCTTCAAGAATAGCTTTAGCGTTTTCTCCTACGTCAGAAAAGAATTTTTTAGCATTTTGAGCGTTCTTTCCACCGGTAGCTTCTTTCCAGCCAGCAGTAATACCTTTTAAGTAATCAAGAAGAATTTGACCACCGCTACCTGGACCAGTGTTAGCTTTAATAATGTTACCTATTGTGCCAAAAGTATTAGAAAATATCGTGCCAATTTCCGCAGCAATATCTCCTGCAGTGTTAAAGAAATCTGTCAAAGAACCATCAGCTTCTTTAGTACTAAGCATTGCTGCAAACTTACCTGTTTTTGCTTCAATAAAGTCAAAGAATTTTCTAGTTATAGGATCTGCTGCAACAAGAATAGATAGCGCACTGTCCCATACGTTACCAACAGTGCCACCTAATGAGTTAATAACATCCGCTGAGGTTTTAAAGACTTCTTTTAGCTTAACAAGATTCTCTGACTTTGTTATAGAATCCGCTATCTGTTGCGAGGCAGTGCCAAGCGCGGTCCCAACGTTACGTAAGCCATCTTTAAATGTAGGAAAAGCGTTATCAACAATACTTTGTATAGAAGTCTGTAGAATAGGTAGAAAACCACTAGCTGCAGCTTCTTTTAAGCTATCAAGCTGGGGCTTAAGTCCTGATAGGAATTTTGCAAACGTTTTCTGTGAATCAGTAAGACCAGCAAGAGGATCTGCAACTGATACTCCAGGAGTCTTAGAGTTTTTAACTTTTGCCTCTGCGGCTAGAGCATCCGCTTGCGCCCTGGTTCTTTCATCTGTAAGATCAAGAAGCGCTTGCTCTGCGTCAGTCTTTTTAGCCAGAGCGCTAACATACACCTGCGTACCAGCGACACCTTCTTTAGAAAGCCTGTCTTGCTCTTTTCTAAGATCGCTATTACGATCCTTAGCTTGACGCAAATTCAGATCAGCTTCTTGATAAGCAAGCATAGCTTCGCGACGTGCCCTAGAATTAGGAGGAAGATCTTGGACACGAGCTAAAGCTTCTTTAGCTTTCTCTAGCTCAATAGCAGCTTTCTTTTCACCAATAGCGGCGTCCTCAACATCAAAGTTAAGTTGCTGTATCTCTTCTTGTGCTTGATTGATTGCTTTGTTGTACTCTGTTTGAGCTAATGTTAGCTCTTTCTTTAATCCTAATTCTTTTTTATCTAGATCCTGATTCTTTCTTTGCAGATCTTGTGTTATTTTTAGAAGCTGTTGCGCCTTAGTATTAGCAGCAACGTTCGAGGCTTGGCTTTTTTTATTAAGAGCAGATACTGCTGCTCCTACGCCACCAAGAGCAAGTTTAGCTGTGATACCGCCAATAGCAACAGCGGCAAAGCCGCCACCAAGCGCTGCAAGCGCTGGGGCGGCTGAGCCGACTGCTCCGACAAGTGAAACAAGACCGCCTACAAGAGAACTAAGACTACTTGCGAGTACTCCTACAGAAGTACCTAGAACGTACCCTGCCCTTGTTAAATCATTAAACCTTTCTAAAGTCTTATCAGACTGTTTACCAATATCAGCAAAGCTTTTTCTCTGTTGTGGAGTAAAAAGATCGCGCAATGAGCCACGGCTTTTGTTAAAGCCACTAGAAAAGCTCTTACCAGCCATGGATCCAGCTCTTGACTGATTACCAAGCTCGTTAATACTTCTCTGTGCACCTGCCGTTAACGCTTTTACAACAACAAACGCTTCACCTACTACTGCCACAATGTCACCGCCTATCTATTTCTAGTGTCCTGCAGGAGCGTCTAGCACTCCTTGAAAAGGATTAACTGCCGCTGGATTAAACTGAGTAGGGGGAACGTAGCCCTTTGTCGGTTTTTTCAACGGATCGAATGGAACTACTTCTGTATCGCTAGACTCTTCTTCAATGTTGTAGTTTTGGTGCCCTTCGGCATCGTAAGAAGATCCATTGTTTATACCATACTTATACTTAACATCGTATAAGTCTCTATAAACAGCTTCGCGTACTTTTGAACGAGCCTCAGTCTGCTCCGATGAGCTAGTAGCTAAGTCGTCCTCGAAGAAATAGTGAAGAACGTCTAACATGTCGGATGCCGGCATGCTTGCAAGTCGTAGTCCATTCACTATTGCTCTTCCATTCAAATATGGCCAGAGGTCAATCCCCCACTCTAGGAGACTTCTGGCCCCTGTGTAGGGCGGTCTGTGTATTCCTCAACTAGCCAACTAGTGATATTGGCAAGAGTGTCCATAGAGACAATCTTTTCTTTATCAGTAAGAAGAGCTTGAAAACGCTCGTGACTTTCGTCTGTAAGAACGTTCATAAAGAACTTTTCAACAATAGCTGCGTTTTTAACTGGATCTTCCGTGCTAGAGTCTGCGACAAGATCAAGAAGAAGCTTTCCTTGTATAGCCGTCACGCAGATAAACTCTTCATCATAGAGCTTAAACGAAAGCGGCTGCTTCTCCCCAGCATCGCCAGATCCAAAGTCTCTGAATCTAGTAGTCATTATTTCTTCCTCCGTAGTGTGTTACTGTCGTTACTAAGACCCTGTGTCTTAGTATTTATTCTATACTACGTCTCAGAATATGAGACGAAGATTATCTTTTAGATATTTATTTGGTCTTGTTCCAGGGTGCATAACTTGTCTTGCGTATACTACACGAGAACCAGAAGTAAAACGCAAAACTTGACTAGACTTGGGCGTAATAAGATGCGGTTTAGTACCCTCGTGGTGCGCTTTAGCGTAATTTAGAGAAGAGCCAATGCGAAGCTCTTGGTGTCTGACACTTCTCGTGTGCCTCATATGTATAGAGGCTCTTAAAGCTCCAGTGTTAACTCCAACTTGAGCTTTTGCTGCTCTTTCTACTTGTCTACCTCGCCCAGCTAGCCATCTTCCAACTTGCCCATTTGGGTCGTTTAGAAAATTATCAATTACTATTTTATTAGGTACGAAATAGTACTCAGCCATTATGGAACCGACATCGTTACTTGCATAGTGGTAGTTACGAATCCACCTTCAAAGTCTGAAACTTCAGCGGTAGCTATAACTCCTAGACCAAATTCATCTGGCTCCCACTGATCAAGATGCTTAATAAGTAGCATAAACACCCAAGCGTCTACTGCCGCGATTTCTGAGCCTGCTTGTATTCTGTCTCCTGTAGGCGCTTTGCCATTCGCTCCAACTACTGGTATTTCTCTTGATAAAGATATCTTTAAAACAGCGCTTCTTGGGACCGAGCATCTCTGAGGTTGACTAGCCTGATCCCCAGGTAGACCAAGATAGACTTGAGTAAACGACACAGCAAGCTGCGCACAATCAATAGCTACGTTTCCCATAGTCCAAAATTGGCGACTAGGGAGAGGAACGTTATACTCTTCAAAAAAGCTAACAGTCTTATCAAGAACTCCGTCAAGAAGATTTTTTAAGCTTAACGCATCTGGGTTTACAGTTGATACGTCAATAATATTCACGATAGGCTCCAATTTCTAGGCATATAACTACCCTGGACAGCCAAAGAAAGTGTCTTAGAAGTCAACTGAGCGGCCTCTATATTCGTCATTCTGTACACATCCTATCGTAAACTAGCTTCCAAGGTTATATGTAGCTACTGGAGACCTTCCAAGTTGTAAACTTAGATTACCAGAGCCAATATACACGGTTTCTGTACTTGAAGGGTTTCCAACTGCTGGTCGACTTGCGTATAGATCCCATGTCCCTGGATCAAGAAAACCAACATACGCGTAAGCATCGTCGTACGTAACACTAAGCGTGAGTGTATCGCGCGTTTCATTAGTAACTGTGGCAGTTCCAGCACTTGCTCCGTACACAACATTACTAGCTACTTTGTAGTAACTAAATTTCGTTGTACTATCAATTTCTGTTATATAATAAGAACCGTTAAATGTAGAGTTTATACCAGTGATAGTTACTAGATCATCTACAACAAAACCATGAGCAACAGACGTAGTAATAGTGACGATGTTATCTGTCAACTCCTTATGTGTAACAGACCTGACCAAGTCTGCTGTAATAGAGTTAATTGAAACTGCGCCAGAACCAATTACTTTAGTATTTGTTCCATCATAATTAGAAATTTGTAACGATGGTATCCACGCTGGATTTGAGACTAAGAAGCCGGCCCCAAGATAATCTATGTTTACGTCGCGTGTTCCACCCTCGCTACCAGTTATCACCATGTCAAGATTTGAGTTACTGTTAAGCTTTAAAGGTTTAGCAATAAGACGACGAGCACGAGAAATATCAGGAGAGAATACTCTAGCTTTTGCACGAGCCTTATCTGGATTAGTAGACTTTAAGAAAAGATCAACAATATACAAACCAGTACGCATATCATCAATGAAATCTTGATTATCAAGAATAGTGTAAGAAACACCTTGTCGAGATATTGATGTTACGCGAGAAGGTAGATCACAATCATCGCCATTCCAAAGTTTAACAAACTCTGTAGCAAGAACGCGCGCAGCAGCCTTACCAGATGCTGGCGGAGGAGAACCATAACTATAGGTTACTTCAATATTACAAGGAGACCATGCAAAACCTGCTCTAGCTTGCAAAGTAGAATGATCTACAAGATAATAGTGAGAAGGCGCAACAATGCTGCCACTTCTGTTTCTTACGGAGTGAATCGCGACTACTGGTGTGCCACGAAGACGGAGACGAGTAGAAGGTGACATACCGTCTGTTGTAAGTTCAGCGTAATCGTCAAACTCGTCAAAAGGAATGTTATACATTTCTCCGCCGACAAGCTCTGGTGAATAATTACGAGTAGACCCACCAAGACGATACGCTCTAGAAGCGCATATGTAGCGCTCAGTAACTGTAACAACTCCACCATACTTGCGACCAGAGAGCGCCCATAGAATCTGAGAAGCTACCTTTACTGCGTCATAGGCATATTCATTGTCGGCATATGAGTCAAGTTCTTCTGTGTTTACCCATAGATTCGACATTCTACTTATCCTTGTCTATACTCGTCGTTAAAAACTATTCTAATAAACGAGCGGCATGCCTGTGTATACATTTACACGTTGGCATGCCGCTCGTTATCTAGTAAGTTACGAAGATGGATCGTCTACAGACGCGATAATAAAGTCTGTAGCAACGTCAGCGTTGTAAGATGCATTACCAGGTACGTTGTACGCGGTGGTAGATCCTTGAGAAGTGAAGTCAGTAACTGCACGGCTGTTTACAGCAACTACTGCTGTTCCGGAGTCCGCGCTAGACGCAATAGTTCCACTCGTTGTAGTTGCATAAGTAAACGTTGTTGCTGTTGGCACTGTAACAATAGTGTATGAACCATTAAGAGCAGTGTTAGTTAAACTTGCAACGACTACTGCATCGCCAACTGCAAATGTATGAGCTGTTGACGTAGTAAGTGTCGCAGTTGTACCCGTGCGAGCAACGTTTGAAACAGACTTTGAGATATCTGGGTGCCAGGTGTAGAAACCCTTGCGGCCTGTTGGAGCCCAGCTAGCACGCGCGTAAGAGTACGGGCGCTCTGTAGCTGTTGGGAATTCCCATCGATCATCAAGACCGGTGTTGAACTCATCATTACCAAGACCATAACCTTCGAATGTTGTAGCAAGCATACCGTTTTCAATTACGCGATCTCCTGAAAGACGAAGCTTTGCATATGGGAACACCCAGTGGAAGTAAGGAAGAGTTGCTGCCTTCTTTCCTTCAATAACTGCGTTCGACCATGTCTCAATAGCAACACCGTAACCAGCTGGGTCATCGCCAACTCCTGAAGAAGACCAACCGATTGACTTACGATTTGGTGAAGCATAAGTTCCGAGGTTCTTGCGAAGCAGTAAACCACCGGAGATGAGCTGAGTAAGCTCTGGGTCTGGCTCACAAATAGCCAATTCCATAGTAATGCGCTTTAGAGTGTCAGGAGACTTGTATGTAACACACACAATTCCACTAGCGCTCTTCTCTGTAATTTCATCGCCTTCTTCGTACTCTGGTGTGAACGAAAGACGCATGAAGCCAGATGTGGTGTAGCTATCGCCGGATCCATTTAGGAGTGTTCCCGACGCGTCAAGACGAGTAACTCGAATTGACACACCCTGAATGCTAGCTGCGTATTCTTGAGTTGCCATTGTTTTTATTCTCCTTATATTAGAAGCGACTACTTAAGTGCTTTTATGTTTTCTATTCTATGCCGTTAGATCGATCTTGATTCCGATATGTATTGAAGGATCAAAGTAAGCTACGGCTGAACGAGTTGCTTTAATCTTCATGTCGTTTGCGTTGCCAGATACGTTGTATCCCTGAGCTAGATTGTCATTTACTACTTCTGACTTGCCTAAGTGCGCGAACACCTTGCCAGTAGCGTAGATCCATTTTGTATTGTCATCACCTAGCATCTGAGCGTTAGCCACTCCTGTGGGGGCTGTTGCCGAGATATTACCGGTAGTCTTTGCAAAGGTAAATGTTGTAGAGTTAGTTACCGTTACGGTATACGTGCCAGAGAAGCTTGTAGCCCCAACCAATGCCACGATCTGAACTGACTCCCCTGTTGCAAAATAGTGAGCAGTAGAAGTTACAACAGTAGCAACGTTACTTGATACAGCAATTGTTGCTATCGCAGCGTGAGGACTATCTCCTGGGTAACCTGAGCCAATAATGACCTGGGCGCCAGATGCAGTTTGCATGTGTTGCGTATCTTTATTGTCCATAAATAATTGATTATTGCCAGTCAATAGCACAAAAGCATCGCGAGTAAGGTGAATAACACCGTGCTCTCCAGCAGGCGACATCTCTCCAGCGTACTGCTCTAGAAGAGCAAGGCCGCGGCGAGGGCTAAACTTTGCACCACTAGAAATGACTGTTACGCTAGATTTTGATAGAAAAATATTTGGAAGCCCCTGTGCTAGCGCAATTTCGCCATTCCATAATTCAGATTCAAGTGCTTTTTGAGAAACACCCTCAAGTTGCTTAATAACACGCGCAAAACGATCTTCACCTAAGATGTCAAACGTAGAACGCTGATCTTCAACTTCAATAAAAATTGGTCTAACTTCTTTGTAAAGAGCAGAGCTAGGATTGGAAGATACTACGAATGACGTACTAGAAGTTTCGTCCCAGGTGCGAACATAGTTCGGCAAAGTATCGTACATTTGTGAAAAACCGCGAGTCCATTTGTCTTCGTCACTATGATCTGCAGGAAAAGCAGGTTTGGCTACAGCAAACAGGCCGAACTCTGTTGGTTCAATGCCTGGCGCTGGAAATATTCCATTAAAAGCCATATTAGTCTCTGTTTCCTAACTTAAGATTTTGGACGTACTTACCGTTTCGGGGGTACCTGTTTCCAGGCACCCCCGTCACGATATTTATTTCTGTTGTCTTAGCTTAGTATTCAATCGCTGCAGCAGAAGCTCCACCAGTAGTATCACGGAGGGCAGCAGCCACACCGTTAACGCTAATGGTAGAAGTAATCTTAAGCGATTCAACTCCAGCGAATGCAAGACCTTCGAAGGTTTCAACGAACATCTTGTAATCGTTGGTTCCAACGAGAGTCGAGTCACGGATGATACCAAGATCAAGAGTACCGCCATCAAGGAACAAGAATGAACCTTCAGCGAATAAGTACCAGATAAATGTATCTGGGAACTCGTTCATTGCGCCAGCTGATTGAGCAGCGAATGCGGAAGTGCCTCCAGCGATATCAAGCGTGTACGTCACGTTAACATTACGTGAAGCAATGTACCCTTCGATCTCTGCATAGGCGCTCATTGATGAATCACCAGGCATTGCCAGAGTAAGGTCTGCTACCATTGCGTCTCTGATCCATGCTGGGATGATAGCGCGAAGTGGCGCATCAGCCTCAAGACGGTGACGCGCACGGTAAGCTGCAGAAGCGCGACCAAGTTGAACAAGGAAGTCGCGACCGAGACCAACAAGGGAAGTCGAAGTGACTGCCGTTGAAAGAGCACCCATACGAGTAAGAAGCTGACCTTCTGCTTCACGAGCATGTTGAATAAGGCCAAGCTCGTTGTGACGAGCGACCAATTCAGGATACGCGCGAGTAAGAAGGTTACCGAACTGGAGCTGCAAGGTGACGGCGTCAGTAGCAACGGTCGTCTCTGAAGCTGCAGTAACAGTAAGGCTTAGCTTAGATGCTGGAGACGGGGTCTCTGCTGAATCGTTTGCTGCTGTCCAGATTCCTACAGAAGCTGCATAGTCAGCCAGCACTGGAGGAGTGATGTAGCGAATACCACCACGATCTGCTTGAAAACGAGGAAGTGCATCACGAACGGGACGGGCAGTAGTGCCAATTCCGAAGATGTCGTACTTAACCTCGAAAGGTGTTTGATGTCCACCAGAAGCAACAAGTGCTTCAGGTCCGACAACTGCTTGGATCTTTGACCAGTTAGACTCTGCATCTTGTGTAAGAGTGCGTGCCTCTGGGAATTTGGTGGTAAGAGAAGCAACAATATGTTGTTCTCCGTCTCCACCATTTACACGACGAAGAGTATGAAGGCGCTTTGCCATTGCCTCTGCTACTCCACTCATGTCTGAAATTGCACTGCCTGCAGTTGTTCCAGGAATATCAGCGCCTGCCGTGATTGCCACGGTGGCCGCTGTACTCATGGAAGTTGGGCGGCGGTCTGCTGGAGCTTCAAAAGTCTCCGGCTCATTAACGGCGGCGGTCACTGGTGCCTCCTGATCTTCCTGCGCTGCTTGCGCGTTGGTGTTTTCTTGAGTTTGTGCTTCTTCTGCGGATGCTGCAATTGCCTCATCAGCAACAGCAACGACTTCTTCTACAACAACTTCTGCTTCAACTGCCGAAACGACAGCCTCAACAGCTTCTGGTGCAGCTACTTCTTGTGGTTCTTCGATTGAAAGTTCTGACGCTGTTTTCGCAGCAGTTGACGCTTCAGCCATAAGTTTTGCCTCTTCTTCTTTCTTTTTCTCTTCTTCCTCATCAAAAGGAGTTTCAGTAACTTCTTCGATAGGGTTTTCTTGAGATTCATCCACTGGGGTTTTTTCTACAGGAGCTTCAGTTGCATCTGCTGGAGAAACTTCTTCTTCAACAGGAACATCAACTGCGGGAGCTACTGCCATTGCCTCTTCAGGCTTTTCTTCGCCAGGGGCTGCTTCTTCAGGAGCGGCTTCACCTTCTGGTGTATCTTTTTTCATAGCGTCTTCACCTTTAACACGCATAGCAGCTTCTGCTGCACGAGTAGTAAGCTCTTGTGTAGCGGCCTGACGGCGCGTTACTTCACCGCGAACGGTGTCAAGCATATCGGCTAAAGACGTCATGGCGTCTACTGTTTGCGGAGTAGGATCTTCCTTTTCAACCGTCTCAAACTGGCTAATGATCTCACTCTGAAGCTCAGCGACTTGATCGTCACTTAGCTCAGTCAGTGTATCTAGCATTCCTGTAATACGGTCCACTGCTGTCCCTCCTCTGGGCCAGTCATGATGAACAAGATTATTAGTTCATCTCGCTAATCAGTCCAAGGCCGAGGGACTCATCACGCAGGGTTGCGTAGAGGCACTCCACCTGAATTGAATAATACATTACTTTTATTAAGTTAATAGTCGAAGAAGTTTACTTAACTGAGAAGAAATCTCTTGTTGAGTAAAATAGTCTCCGCCTCTCATGAAAGACTTTAGATCAACTGTTGCCTGATCTGCGTCTTTCTTGCCTATCTTGTCTTCTACACGTGTAATCATATCGTCTAGAAGATTTTTTAACGCTGGAGGAAGATCGCTATAGCGCATCTTCTCGTTTTCATTACCAAAAGAAAATGGAAGATTAGCAACAACCTTTCCAAGTTCCCTAGCAGAAGACCGAATATTCTCTATAGAATCAGGATTTAATGCATTAGCGTCTAGTCGATCAATGATTGAAATAAGTTTAGCTCCAGACGCGGCAGCTTCAACGTAGTTACCCGCGTTGTTGAGCTTCTCTGTTTTTGCTATCTGATCCATTACATCTTGAGAACCAGAAGTACCAAGATCTTGCTTAATACGCGCTAAAACTTCACGAAACTTGCCTTTTTCATCGCGCGGTTGAGTCTTAGGGGTGTATATTCCCTTATCTTGTGCCTCAACCGCTAATGCTTTTCCCAGATCATCACCGATTTCTAATGAAATAGAAGCTACACGTGAACGAAGATCTTTAATATCTTCATCTATAATTTCAGTTGATAGCGTTTTCCATTCCTCTGGAACAACATCAGATACCCCGTGCTTACGTGCCATTTTAATAATATGACGACGAACTGCAGCACGCTTGCCAGGCTTAGCTCTCCCATACGCTTGGATTGCGTCTTTAACGCCTTCAGCACTAGTAATAGGGAATGAACCATCTGGTAGAGCTTTACCTTCTCTAGCAAGTTTTTCTCGACGTGGACGTGACAGAGATGCAAACGCATCGTCGTAGCGTGGCTCGCCGTGGATTCGCTCGTACAGCGCATCAGCTTGAATTGAAAGTTCAATAGCTTTATTCTCAATAACTTCACTAAATCTAGCGCGTGCAGCGTCAGCTTTAGCTGATAATTGAGCGTTTTCTAACTGCTCAAGTTTTTCTATACGAGCAGCCAATTCTGTAACTGGATCTGACTTCATCCGCGCAAGAACGTTAGCGCCAGCTGCAACAAGTGCCATAACAGCACCAGACGCAACACGGGCACGAGCAATCGGAAATCCTGGAACGTTTACTTGACAGACTGCTACAAGTTCAAGATTACCCTTAATTGGGCGCCAGTCACCAGAAGGTGCAGACGCGCGAAGAGCACGGATTTGCTCTGGACTAGTCCCTGGACGAAGAGCGCCAGAAACCCAGATACCGTAGGAGTCTTCCCCAGCGTGTACATCAGCTATTGCGGATGCTGTATCATCGTAGTGACGAACTGCTTCGGACGCGCTAGCTTCAAGTGAAGCATGCCCACCTGCGAGAGTGAGCTGACCGACTGGGACATCGGTTCCAGCGTCTGTACGAACAACTCCCGTGTGGAAGAACGCGTACTTGCTCTTGCTACGCGGAGGCTTAGTGCCATACGACATTCCAATATGATCAACGTGCCAAGCAGCAATGTGCCCATACACGCGACCAGAATCATCAACTGTTAAAGGTGTAGCTTTCTTTAGTTCTGGGTTACTGAACCAGTCACTCGGTGGAACGACAGGAATAGATCCAGCAACCAGGCCACACGCAACGAGTGCAGAAGCCTCTACTGGATCCATTTCGTCGACGTACGTTCCGTCTGGAATCACAGTGTCCTCCTTATTCTCGTCATTGACGAGGTAGATTTGGCACTCTTGAAAAGCAGGTTTTGGTACAAGAGTAACCGCCATAACTCGTGCGTGTGATATCACGAGCTTTTCATTTTCTATTTTACCAGAGTCTTGTTCTAGTTCATTGTCCTTTTTGTTATCTTCTTCATTTGCTTCGAACTGATCAAGGTCTGCAGAGACTCCACGAATAAAACCTTCTCGTACAAGTCTTTCAGCTTCTTTACCATACGCTCCAGAATCAAAAACGCCTCTAGCGTTTCCAATTCCTTTTTCAGTGCGCTCCATTGAGTCTATTCTTCCAACAACAACTGAGCCATTGTGCCCTTCATCTGTTTTTATCTGCCACATAAGAGGCAAAGGAAGCTCACGAATTTCTATAGAACCCTTATCGAATTGTCTACCATCACCGGATTCAACACCTTCTGGTAGAACTAATGGAATAGAGAACTGGTATCCGGAGACTAAAGTGTCTTCTTCACCTGATGCTGTAAGAACTCTTCGCCTTGCACTTTGGGCCTTAGCAGAAAGAATAGAAGCATCTAAAGTCTCTCTATAAGACAGAATCCCATCAACTGCAAAAGCACTGTTATTCTTCATACCAGGATTACGACTGTCTCCTGGCCACATTCCAGTTGTTTCCTTATGTCGTAGTGAGCAGTAGCCCTTAGCGCGTGGACCCATGTATTTCTTAAGATGACGATAGCATCTTGTCCAGTCTCCTGGAGTATTCCAACGAATCTTAAGTCCGCCTTTACCTACTGTCCAGTATTTACGTAAAGTTTCAGCATTCCCGCGATTCTTGTCAGCTCCACCAGCAGCTGTCATTCCATGATCGCATTCCTGAGCCATCAGTTCATCGTCTTCTAACAGTCTAACAATGTGCTCTTCTGGTTCCCACTCATGATCATACAAATCATCATAGGTAATATAAATAGCATCTATTGGCATATCCATATCTTCTTTAGTAACCTCAGTAAATGGTTTCATTGTAAGAGGATCAAAAGGAGTCTCCATAATAAATTCTTCTACAGAGTTATTACGGGCTCTGTCACGCTTAGCATGAGTTGAAGTATAGAAACCTAGAGCGTCTTTGTGACGAAGCTGGCAGTAGCCTTTAGCTCTAGGTCCTAGATACTTAGCAAGATGGCGTACGCAACGAGACCAATCTCCCTTTGTCCCCCAACGAATCTTTGCAGCGCCTTTACCACGCGTCCAATAACGGCGTAAAGTTTCAGCATTCCCGCGATTCTTGTCAGCTCCACCAGCAGCTGTCATAACCATAACGTTTCCATTAGGTCCCCAGAGAAGCGTAAAGAACTCGCTATCTGCTTCAACAGATGCTGTAACTGGGACAATTCCATCGATTTGTTCAATTACTGATTTAAGAGTTGGTCCATCAAGAGGTATAACAGGAGGAGGAGTAGGGGAACCTAGATCACTAATAACTGTCTCATTACGAACCCAGCTTTTGTCTATTCTGCTATACGCCATAGGATCAGTAGATGTTGAACTTGCAGGCACGAGAGCAATAAGGTCAAGAACAGCGCCTGGGTCATCATTAGCTACTATCGCAAAAAATATTGGCTGAACATCGCTATTAGTAGGAGTCATTTCACGCGACTCTCCAGCTACATCAGGAACTTTATCTGCTATTTCTTCTGAAGCGTCTACAGCTGCTATTAAGCCGCTTGCACGAAGTAATGGTTGAAAGTAGACTTTGTTAGGGTAGTAGTACTGGCCATTAGAGCCTTTAACTTTCTTGTTTAAGAATTTCGACAAGAGAGGATCCTTATAAGGATCAGTTATTAGTTTAGTTCCAGTTAATTTCTCAAGTTCTTTAAGTGCGTCTGTTTTCTTAATTTCCGGCACTTGATCTTTGCCAGTAACAACTTTTAGTTTCCTGGCTTCAGGCATCTTGCCAACTTCAACCTTTTGCGGCACGGGGAGACTTTCAGTAAAACCATCGCGCATACTTTTTACGTGACCAGGAAAATCATAGAGAACTTGTGCAAGATCTTCAGGACCAAGTCTTGGCAAAGTACCAGGTATCTTAGCGTCAGGACGGTCAATAGGAGCGCGAGGCTCACCAAGAATACCTGAAACGTCTAAAGGAGTAACATTTTTTACGTCGTTAAGAGACGGAGTGTACGCGTCAGCTGGCTCAACTGCAGAACCTGGGACGCTAACTTCTGTACCAGTATTAAGACGTACACGAATAGTACCATCAACAGGATTAGTTCCAACAATCTTTCCACTACCTCTTGAAGCATCTCCACCAACAACAACGCTAGAGCCAGACTTAGCGAATCTTCCAGTCTTGTCACGAACTTGAACTTGAGCATTCTTTGCGCGTTCTTCAGGCGTATAGTTGCCATCACCTGGAGCTGCTGGAGCAGGAGAAGGCGCAGCGCCAGCTGCTGTAACAATTCTGTCAATAAATTCCATGTCAATACCAGCAGCAGCATTAAGCATCATCATAGCTTCGTCGTAATTTACATCAAACAATGATACGCGCGCATTGGGATCTTCTTGGAAACAAGCAGAAAGAAATAACGCAGACTCTGTATCGATTTCAACGTGAGTCACATCTGCAGAACCAAAATTATTATCAAGTTCTGCATCGTAGCTAGCAAGATCGTTATATACTCCTGGAAGATTATTCCAGAAACCAGCATCCCAAACAGAAACTGTAAGGTTCTCGTCTATTTTATAAAGACGATCAATGCCAGAGCCATCCATGTGCATGCGCGCAATGAACTCTGAAGAAGTATCATTAGAAAAACTATCTACGTCTGCGTCATATTTATTAGTAGCGTACACAGAATTATCTTCTATGTATGAGTTATCAGCGTACCCGTCAGCTTTTATTGCTTTATTCTTTTCACGCTCTACTATTTGTTGCGCCCATTTCCATGCGGTGTCGCCACCCCAGAGAGCCCACGCAATACGCCCATTTGACGGAAAGTTGTCCTCACCTGGGCGGTAGCCTTTCGCCTTCTTATCGACTTCATGACGAGGAAAATACTTCGCAATATGCCTAACTTTTTCGATACCAATTTGACCACCCTTAGCTAACCTGCGTGCAGTGTTGATTCCAACAGAAGTTCCACCACGGTTATGCTCATTGTGCCAAGCAAGACCGCGTTCAGCCTCACTCTGGGCACCTTTAGGTATAGTGTACATACGACCAGCAGAGGCAACAATGCTTACATCAAGAGTAGTCAACGCTGCGCGTGCTAGGTCAGTAACAGTTTCATCAACAGTAACACTAGAAAAGTCCCACGCTGCGGAAGCTAGTAATGACGACAAGCTACCCTGAGAAATAGTGACGTTACTTTCAACGTCTACAATGACCGCATCATTCTCATGAGAAAAAAGAATATGTGAACCATTCTTTCCAACTATTTCCATTTACTTATTCCCCGTCTTATCATTCGCTGGCGCTCCAGCGCTTTCTTGCGTTCCAAAAACTATAGGTCCAACGTACCCTTCTGATTCTTTACCATCAATGTAATCAACTAACCATCCATTTGGACCATTAGGATCAACGCTGCCAAGCGCAGCAAAAATAAGTTCAGTCATTCCAGGAGCATCTACTTCTGCGTCAGGGTCACCATTTGAAAGCTGGTCTGCTAGATCAGGATAGTCAATAAGTACTTGATACATATCATCGTACCGTGAAGCAACAACAGCACTCATAGCAGCGCCATTGCTTTCTTGCATAGATCTTTCCATTGCAAGCTTTTCACTTTTTATTGCTATCTTTTTACTGCTTTCTTCTATTGACTTAGAAAACATAAAGTAACCTAAACCAAACGTAGCAATGCGTAGATAATCGTCAACAGTCAGACTACTTTTATCTGAGGTAACACGCGAAAGAATCTCTTCTACTCTACGAGAAGAATCAAACATTGGCTTCTTGTCATCAAGGAAAACATAGCTAAAACCAGAATCATCTGCCATGACAGAAAACACATGCATATCGTTATTGCTAGTGTCGTAAGCTCTTATAACCTTTATCATTGCGTATTGTCTCCTTAGCGCCAGAATCGATTATTTAACATTGAGAGAAACTCTTCATGGTAACTGCCATTTACTTTAAGCATTTCATCTAGACGATTGTTAATTACGTCTCTAAAAGCGTTAATACTTCCCCATTTAGCGATAATTCTATCAAGCTCTGGTCCTGTAGGGAACTTCTCTTCTTTCATTAAACTTTCTCTTAGACTATCAGCTTCATTTCTAAACATAGCTAGAAGCTCATCTTCTTTTAATCTACGAGTAAGCGCTGGCATTGTCATTGTATAAATGGTTTCTCCTTGACCTGTAAGAAGACGTGTTATGTGAATAGTGTCTGCATTCATCGTATTTAACATAGCAATAGCGTGATCAATAGGAAGAATATGGACCTTACTTGGATCAGTACCATCTAGAGCTAAAAGAACGTTACCATTATGGCGATCTGCATTTGATAGAAGAAGATCTAACAAAACCATTCTAATGGCTTCTTCAGGAGAACTAAGCTTATCAATAAGAGTATCACTATTTACGCTAACTACGCTTCCGTCTGAAGCAACTAGATCATTTAGTTCCTCAAAAACTGAAGAAGCTAGCACTGGCTTCTCAATCAAAGGACCAACACTTCCTGCCATTTGCATAATTACAATGTCGCTATTATTACTATTTTGGCGAGTCTCGTACGCTCCAATCATGCCAAGACCATTAACTAAAACACCAGCGGATGCTTCTATAGCAACTGCGTCTAATCCGTAATGACTTGCTCCCTCATCAAATTTTACGTAAAAAATCTGTCCAGAAGCATCATGCACTGCCTTGTACGTCATGTTCTGACCCGACTCCGCGTAGCTTAATGGCCTAATAGTAAAGCCACTAACAGCGTCATCTTGAATATCCTCAGGAGAAGCTTCTGACAAAACGTTTCCAACTCCGAAGTCATTAGAGCCAAGACTAGGATTATCAGCGCGGTACTCTTCTCTTAACACGTTTCGTAATTTAATAACATCTTCAAAAGGCATAACTCTACTACTATCGAGTAACTGTTTAGCAGTATAGTTATTAAGAGCATTCTTAGCTGCTGGAGACAAAGCTGCTAGGGATCTATTATTTTGAAGTACGTCACGTATTTCTGCAAGATAAGGACGAAGAGCTTCATTGTTATCAAAGAAGTCGTTACTATTCATTTTCATAACAAGTTCTCTGCTTACATTTGCCTTATTTACTTTATTTTCTACTCTGTCACGAGCACGACGCATTTGATCATAGTTAGCGGCCTGCACTTGCTCTACAGCAGCCGGGTCTAAGCGCTTTACACCGTTCCAACTGTTGTCTGTCATGAACTTTTTACCTACCCATGACTTAGCGTCAGGGTACCAGCCAACAAGAGCAAATTCCATAGGAGTAGGAACCTTATTAGCATCTAGAGTACCATCAGGTCTTTCAGCTTCTTTAATTCGCGAGATTAGATTATCAAGGTGCGCAAGAACTTGAGGATTTGATTCCATATTGCGCATACGACCTATTTTACGTAATAAACTAGTACTAAATAGTTCAGATGAGTCCCAGTTAAATCCGTTAAGAGCCCAGACAAACGCTCCCTCAAAGTTACTCCCGCCAGCAGCCATAACGTGAATCTCTTTCACGCCATTAGCGATATACCAGTCTTCCATGTACCTGTTGTACGAGAATGCAAAGCCAGACTTCTTGTTTGCTGTGTTCATTCTCATGTAAGAGTTCTTAACTTGCCACTCGAAAGAAGTAGTACCATCGAGGTTATACACTTTTTTCCCAACAATATTTCTTTCTACTGTTCCTGCCTTGACTCCGTTTTTATCATTAATATCTATTGAAATTGAAATGAGTACCTTAGCAGTACCGTTTTCTATTTCTTCAGGAGTGCCATTAACATGAGTGCTAAGAGCAGTCTTCTTTAAAGTGTAGCCCTTTCCAAATGAAACACCATCACGTACGCCAAAAGCGTCTGCAATAAGCGTATCGACAAGCTCTTTAGTTTTTTTATTGTTATCAACAAGATCTTGTAATTGCTCTGGAGAAAGACTATCGTTTCTTCTACCATTTGCGTACTCTTCGTTAGCAGTGTACTGATCTAGAATTGCTTTCTTTACACTAGCAAGTGTAGCTCTGTCAGTTCCAGCTCGTGCAATTTCAGATGCTCTGGCGCCCCATGCTTGGAAATCTTTTTGCACAGCATCAGCATTTACGTAAGGGAGCACGTCTTGTGGTGTATCTCCAAGACTAGCTACGCCAGGGACGTTTCCTTCACTAGCGACAGGCGCAGGATTGACAATAGGAGCATTCACTCTTTGAGCAATATCTGGTATGAAGCGTGGAGTTGCTGCAGGGGCAGGCATGGCTGGCACAACAGGAGCAGCGTTATCAGTAACGCGTACTTTCACTGCTGATCTAACAGCTACTTTTCCATCGTCAAAACGAATTCTTACATATGGTATTCTTTGCCCAGTTCGACTATCAATGTTTTGCACGCTTATAACTGTCCCAAGCTTACCATCAGAATTAGCTCGTACACGAGTTCCGGCTCCCATAACTCTTCCGTCTAAAGAAAGAACAGTATTATTTGGTGAGTAGCCTGGTATTTCTGGTCCAGGGTACGTTAATGCAGGAGCCGCAGGAGCCGCAGGAGCCACGACAACGTTAGGCTCAGGTTTAAGTTCAGGAGTTGGTGCAGGTTCAATGGTAGGAACTTCAGGTACAGCAGTGTCTACTGGTTTATCTGACTCTGAAAAGTCATTTGACTCTTTATTAAGCATATCAATAATATTGTTAGTGTTAACTCCTAGATACTGAAGAGCATCGCGGACAGCCTCTACAGGGACTTCGTATGTATTGAGATCATTAAACGCTAGATACGCAGCACCAGAACCATCAGTAACACTTATAAGAACTTGTTCTATAAGATCAGCTTCATTAAACATATGAGCAAGATACTCTGGATTATCAGTATAGCCATCAGCATCTAGTTTCAACTGAGAAGGTACATAGTGATTAGAATCAATAACATAGTAGTCTGGATTATTAAAATCAACTGGTATATTTTCAATTAAAGAACCAGGAAGCTTATCGTCCAAGTTGTACGCTTTGTTATCGCGCGAAACAGATACTGAAGTATCTCCGATAGGAGTAGCATCAATTATTTGACGAATCTCCGCTGTAATATCATCAACAAGTTTAGCTTCCTCTGGTGAAGGAACTCCACCTTGTGCCTCAATAAGACGATCAAGGTTGTTGTTATTACCATTTACAGAGTCGTAAATGTTCGCAATAACACGATTAGGATCCATGCCAGCTTCCCATATAGCGTTATACAACGCTCCAGCAGGTACATACTCTTCTCCAGCATTAAATTCTAAACGACCAGCGCCTGAAGGCGTACCAATACTTACTTGCGGTATATCAACGTTGTTACCGAGATCTTCAGCAGAAGGAATATCTCCAGAGTCATCTACGTTAGCGTTTAGAATTTCACTAATAGCTGAGTCAGACGAATTACCAATAAGAGCTTCACTAAACGCTGCTACTAGATCTTGAGGAGTAAACTTTGTTGCAAGACGCTTAGGGTCATCAGTGAAGTCAGTGCTTGTCTCGTCAACACGCCCGTCTGGTTCATATTCAGCAGTGCGGAGTTGAAACGCGGTTGTTGGCGCATCAAAGTTATTGAACAAGGCTGGCGCTTCTGGATTAGAAGGGCTAGGTGTCTTAGGTGGAGTTCCACCTGATGGAGGAGTTGGTGGCTCGCCTGGGCCGTCGCCGGTGACAGGAGAATCCAGGTTAGCATTTAACTCAGAGAAGTCAGTATAAAGCTTATAAGTCCCGTCAGGTAGTTTTGTAAAGTTGTCTTTATTTCCAAAGTCGTCAAACCCAGATTTATCTTTAAAGTCTTGTAGCTCGTTGCCCGGGATATTAAGAATCATGTAAGAGTTACGGCCCTCACGGGTCGTCCCTATAAGATCAATATTGCCTTCAGCAAATCTTTCATCAAGGAATTTTTGAGCTACAGACATGTCAAACGGTTGGTTGCTATCTGGACCTGATGGAGGAGTTGGTGGCTCGCCTGGGGCGTTGCTCTTGCCAAGCGTGCGTCCATACTCTGCCTCTAGGCGGCGAACTTCCAGGCGAGTAAGACCAAGATCCTTTGCTACCTTATCAAGTGAGTCTCCAGTTGCGATGCGACGTTCATAGATGTCCTTGCCTAGCTTACGCTCTGCTGTTTTCCGCTGTGCAGGAGTTGAAGTTGGTTTCTTTCCATCTATCATCTCATCTACATGTTTTTTAATGTCATCCCACTTTTTCTTATTTGCTTCATCGATTACCGAAGGATGTTTATCTTCATTTCCACCAAATCGTTCATCTTTCTTACCAAAATCAGTAATAGGAGTAAAATCAATAGGATTATTTTTTGTAACTCCACTATTAAGATACTCTACAAAACTAGGTATATCTTTCTCGATCGCTTGCCATGAATCATACTGTTTAGGGCTGCCATCACTACCAGGATTCCAGGTACTTCTATTACCAAAAATAAACTTACCGTCACTAATTTCATTAGCAATAATAGGATACTTGTTACTATCACTACCAATAAAACGCACCCAGCCAGTAACACCTGAACGCTCACCAGCCTGCGCGACCCACTCTGAAGGCACTGCGTTACCTTGACTATCTACTCCCCTACGTGCTTGATCAAGATCTTGGTCGATACGCACGTTCTCCGGTAGATGATACTCTACAGCAAGCTTACGAGCCTGCTCCATAAGATACTTAGACTCGATACGCGCACGAACGTCTGGGTTAAACCTATCAAGAGCAGGGTTAATACCCTTAAGAGGTAATTTAAGAGAATTAATTTTCTCTATTGCCTTATCAAAACTCGGTTCATCCTTAGTAAGAATATCATTAATCTGACTCCAGTTACTGCTACTACCAATACTATTATCAAGACGATTACCATTACTATCAAGACGATACGCGGTAAGAGAACCATCACTATTTCTAACAACACCATAGTTATCATCTGAAGAGAAAGAACCATCGCTATTCTTACTCCACCCAAGTGGTGCTTCGCGACGAGTACCAAGCATATCATCTATATTAGGTATATCTTGACTAAACTCGTCAACAAAAGACTCAGTACTTTGATCCCATAACTTTAATTTTCTTAACTCTTTACCAGGGATACGAGCCTTAAACGTTTCAGCATTACGACTACCAACTACGTACAATCCGTCAGGTAAACGAGCGTCACCAGAAACTTGAACAAGACCGGTATCAGTAGACATTTCACCGACGCGCCGGCCACCCATCCAAACACGAGTATTGCCACCAGCGCCAACGTAGACTCCGTTAACGACGTGAATACTACCATCTTTAAGTCTTATACTGAAATTAACACCGCGACCCATTTCAACCCATCGACCATAGCGATCACGCCATTGAAGAGCAACACGAGCACGACGCGCAGCAGAAGAGTTACCATCACCAAACGAAGCAACCAACGCTTCCAAAACAAAATCAGACTTAAGATGCAAAGGAACAAGTGAAGCTTTCACTACGCTAAGACGAGCAAACGCATGTTTACGCTCAAGAGAATCAACTGGAAGAGAAAACGCAGTAGCAACAAGAGAACGAACCGAATCATCAATTTTAGGATCAGCAGAAAGCCACTCTGCATTCTTAGTAAGAATAACACTATCAGACGCAAAAACATTAAGAGAAGAAAACGGGTGACCCTGCGGCAAAAGATCGGAATGCTTAATACTTCCACCAGCAGTAATTCCATAAGACGATAAAGAAATAAACTTATTTACTTCACGCAAAACCCCGTACTCACGAGAAGCTTTACTAAGAGAAGAAAGCTCAGCAGACGCGCGATCCATAACAATCAACGCAGAACGAGGAGTAATACGACGCTCTTCTGGAAGACTAGCATTTGACTCTTCAACAAGCTTAATAACCTGTTGACGAAGAGAAAGAGTAGACCCCTTAACTTTACTCACAGCAGCTACACGGTTCTGTGACCGCGAAATCATCTCATTTAATGGTGAATCCATTACGCGTTCCTTGCTTTAGATTTTCTTGGAAGAAGATCAGCGTCTTGGCTGTTATACAACTTGGTAGCAAGCTCATACGCTCTTTGAAAAGGTACATCCCCGTCACGAACACCGCGTAACCATGCACCACGAAGGGCAGGGATCACTTCGTAGCCAAGACCAGAATACTCCGCCATAGAAAACATTGCATGCTCAGGTGAACCATACTCGTCTGCGCTCTTAAGCGCAATCTCTAAAAGTTCATGTTGAATAACAGCTGCTTCACCTCGAGATGATTTAGGGTGAACTTTAGGAAGCAAATCATTGTCTTGCTTATAATTAGGATTCGCTGGAGAACCACTGCGAAGTAGCGTAAGAAAAGCATTAACGCGAGCCATAGCCCAACCGTCACGCGTCATACCTGGTCGGTGACTAGACGAGAACGCTCCAGCACCACGACGATACACTGCCTTTAACATTGGAAGTGTAGCCTTACGTCCAGACTTAGCTTTTTCATTGTGCGCTTCTACTTTATTTCGAAGCGCTGCTTCTACTTTGTCAGAAAAAACGATCTTCTTAGAACCAGCTGCAGATCCTGGCTTGTTTTTCTTTGAACCATGAATACGATCTTTCTTTGGAGCAGGCTTTGAACTCGCAGCCGTAATAGGTCCGCCGACTGCCCACGCATTACATGTACGAGATGCGGCGCACTTAAAGTCTAGCGCTTCACAGTACCCGAGCTCTGCTTGGTCAATCGCTGCGTCAGCGTCTACCTGGCTAGAGTCACCTTGCTGTAATCCAGAAGAGATACAGTCAAGCATCTTTGGCGTACGAATAAAGAAAACGCAGTTTCCGCAGCGACTTGTCTTTGCTTCATCTGCGGTTGTCTTCCACTTATCAGCTTTTTCTTGCCAAAATTCTTCATTAGGTTCTTTTGGATTCAACGGGCCGTAGCCAACGTTGTCAATTGCGTTTTGGCGATTCTTTAAATTGATTTGAATATCCTGCGTTGCAACAGGGCATGCATCGTCTCCACTTGCAGCAACGACAACTTCACCGTCGTCTGCTCCTTCAACGTTAACAACACCGTCAGGGATAACCGCAAAACGGCACTTGCCGTCATCTTCAATTGTCTGTGCAATAATCTTACATACACCAGGACCTTCATACAAAACGCAATTGATGCACTTAACACCAATTTCTTTGTATTCGTTTTCTGCAGCAGGAGTATAGCCTGCCCAAATACCCGTCTCGTCCTCGTTAAACTTTCCATACTTATCTGCGATCTCTAACAAGGCTGCAGCGAGGTCCTGCTCTTCTGCAACAATAATACCAGCAGACGTTAACGCCTCTTCTTGGCTTTCCTTAAACTCTAAGTACTTATCACTATTTTCAGCACTAGCCATTACGCGTAGACACTGAACGCAAGAGCAACCTTCACCGCAGAGACAGTAACCACCAGCACTACCGGGACACACACACTCAGTTGGTCCGCATAAAGGGCAACCGTTGTGATCGTTCATAAGCTGCTCAACTGCAGGAACGACAGTTCCTGCTTCTAAAAGTTGAACAGCGTCAGATTTTCCCAAGCTATCCGCCTGAGTTGGCGTCATGTACGCGCCAAGCTGCCAGCGCCATTTTTGGTGCATGTCAATTCTTTCAGCAATGAAATTCGCAATACCTTGCTCGTTAAGATCATTAGCTACAGTGAAACAATTACTCAAAGAAACTAGAATAACATTATTAGAAACGTACAGATCCTGTACCATAAGCATTGCGTCACTGCCAACTTCAACATCAACAATCTGACTTAGACTAGCAAACTCTTCAATACGCGATGGCGCTACTGCGTTAAGTTTACGCATGTTCTCTGCAAGAGGATCAATCGACGAGTAAACATCTTCGTAAATTTCTTGAAAGAAGTCATGAAACTGACCAAAGTCATATCCTACAACGTTCCAGTGATACCCGTGCGCTTTAAAGTAAAGAACAACAGCATCACCTAGCGTCTCTGCAAGACACTCTACTAGCTCTGGTTTTTCAAATTGCATATTCGGATTCACCGCCTATGCTCCTTCCTGTATTGGTGACTGTGGATTCATAGCCTGAGATAGAATTTGATCAATTTCTGGTGGAATAGGAGCGGCAGACTCAGCCTGTTGGGCCTCACGAACCTTTAACATAAGATCAGGAGCGATAGCACCTAATATAGCTTGAGTTAGATCAGGCGAAACTGAGCCACGCTCGATAAACATACGAATAGCGATTTCCTTCGCGTCAGGAGCATCAGCAGAAGAGAAACCATGAGCACGTCGCCACGTCTCATAAGAAACAGCCATTCGATCAAAACCTGAATCAGCGTCTGCTGCACGATCATTACGTGTCGCAACCTGAGAAGGATCATACCAAATAACAAGACGCTTAACATCTTCTTCTTGAAAACCTGAAGCAATCAACGCAGGGCGAAGATAAACAACAGTCAAAGCATCAGCAATCAACAACATCATTGGTTCAATGTGTGCCTTATATAAAGCCTCGTCAATTTGAAGAGCATTCGAATACTTAACATTAGCTAAACCAGTAACAACATCCTTAGGAACATCGAGCCCTTGAAGGATACGTTCAAGCACACGATCAGCACGCTCGGCAAGTGCAGGGTCAAATGAGCGCTCAAACTTAAACTGCTTTATTTTGTCGCCAAGTTCCGCAGGGCCACGAATGATAAGAGGAACAACAGCAGAAGCCGAGTCCTCATCACGAATAGGAGTCGTCATTGCATCAATGAGTTGATCCTCAAACTCATCGGCTGCTTCCTCGGCAGTAATATCTGGATTAAGATTTGCTTCGTCATCATACGGATAATCTGGGTCAGGTGATGCTGCAACCGCGAGACCATCTGGTAAATAAAGTGCGCCAGCGTTGAGACGTGAACGAGCAGTAGCACGGAATGTACGATTTAAGAGAAGCAGCTCAGCACAAAGATCAAGAAGACCGCGCAAGCTCGAATCAGACTCTTCAGAGTAGCGTGGGTGAGCTCTCCAGATACGACCAACGAACGCGTTAGATGGAAGAGGAATACCTGAAATCTTAGCAGAACCAGTACCTGAACTTTCACGGCGAGGAACAATAATGTACTTGTTACGCGCGTCTAACTGAAGTTCATCAGTTGAACGAATGTCCCAGGATTCTGGGAGCTTTGAACCTAAACGCTCAGGAAATTGTACAAGATAGCATTCACCAGTAACACTTAAATTCAATGCAGCGTCGCGGAGAAGTCCTGCCTGTCCGCCATAAGCAGAATCGAGTCGCGCCAGAACGCGCTCTGCTGCAGAGGCAAGACGATCGTCAACGACGTCGCTGCTTCTTACAGGAACAGGGCTTTCCGCAGGATTATCAATAGAAGCAGCGTATAAACGGATACGCGAAACAACTGAGGCAACAAGATTAAACGCGTACTTTACTTCACCAATGGCGTCATAGTACTCCCAAGCTTCAGCCTGCCAGTCAGCATTTCCACCAGCATGACGCTGCTTAAACTTCTCTACTTCACCTTTATCATTAATAGCCATTTGAACTGCAGCAGCAGTAATAGACCGTGGCGCGGAGTAGGGTGCAGCTTGGGCATAATTATTCTCTGAATAAGTAACAGTAGCGGAAGAAGTATTATTTTGCTTCGGACGAGAAGACGATGGACGGGCAGGGCGACGTGAACTCGATGGTTCATTTCGCTTACTAAAAAGAGCCACGTAATCTCCTCGTCATTCTAACGGAACGTTTAATCATTACTGATCCAAACGTGCAGTTATCAACCCAGCTATTGCGGATAAGCTAAATATACACCCTACTAGGAATGTGATACTTGGAAAAATGATGTATAAAACGGTAACAGGGAGCGAAATCCACATAGAAACGCACCAAGGGCACGTAAAGAAATACCCTATATAACTGTCACCAGGTGAATAACGTGCCCACACCGCGTCACGGAGCGTTGAGAACAGTTGATCAATGACGATCATCCGCGTAAGACGATACACTAACAGGCATAGGACAATGAAATGAAGAAACGGCATTGATGCTAGATTATTAAGGTATGTGTCTATTTTCATTCTGTAGGATCCTTCGCTGAGTCCATCATTCGGTACGGGCTCCAGGAACGTAGTCTGCTTCCGCAGTTACACCCTTGAACGTACTTGAACGATATTATTTTCCCGGAACGAGTCTTCGCCTGGGAATCATCGCTTTTATTACCAGACCATTTAAGGTCGTCTAACCTTTCATTAAAAATAACCCTAGGACCAGAATGGTGATCCGCGGCAACCGTGAGAACATAGGATTCATCATCCTGCATAACAACAAGTCGAACCCTCTCCAAATACTTACCACCCTGGGGAGGCGAAGTCGTCACCGCGAGTGATGTAAAGTCTTCGACGACACCCGGAGGAACAACAACAATAGATGCAGGAAAAATGTCAATAAAGGCTTTCATAGAGATGCCTTATCTACGCGACGTTTCATCGCGCGGTAGGTGACGCCTGACGCGCGGGCAAGCTCAGACACTGAAACTCCTGAAGAGTATAACGCACCCGCCAGGTACGTAAGCTCCTCATTAGCCATACGAGAGGAACTATTTGGACGTGTACGAGCACGATACCTACGTGCTAGCGGTGACAGTCGCGCGATACGCAATTGATCATCTAGAGATATACCAGGTGAAGGCGGCCTTTTTCTATTTGATCGTTTCTTTTTTTCCGGGGGCTTTGGCACGTTACCCAACGCGGTGACAGACTCAGGCAAGGGTTTAACTACCCAGGAACGTATCGTGGATCTACGTCGCGGTGAAGAAAACGCATCGGCGATCGATTGCAGCGACCATCCTGCCTCTGAAAGTTCTTGAACTCTGCGCCAAAGTTTTTCCTTCTCGAGCGAGGCGAGAAGATCTTTCTCCTTTTGCGGGAGACTCGGTGCTTTAGCCATGTGAATACTGTATCATCTTCGGAGACGTTTATGTACAAACTGCGGCGATAAGATGATGTACAAATCGACGAAGCAGTACCTTAAGGTTAAATGGCTTGGAGGCGAGAATGGGCAATCGTTATATTGGACAAACCGTTAAAACGTCTCGAGTTATTTTTTCAATGTAAAAAGTTTTTGTAAACTTTACGAGTAATAAATAAAAAATAAAAATAAGTTTGTGTATGTACGTGGAGTAACCAACAAGTATTAGATATATGTGTAGATTAGGTAGATCTATTACTATTAGGATCAAGTATACCTAAGCATTGAATGTTTAATCTTTATCTATATAAGTAATAGATTACTTACTTTAGTATCTATGATTTAATTTTCTATAGATCAATAGAAGTTATACTTGCTATTTATATTTTCTTTTTGTGAGCTATTTATATTTTCTTTTTGTGAGCTTGTGTGTATGTTACTGACGAGTAACCTAGTCTCTTCTGTGTAGACGTGTTAAGCACAGGGCGCGTGCGTGTATACATTAGTAGCATTAGGTACATGCTATATAATAGATCTAGTGTAGTGTATTAGTACACTTATGTAGACAGATCATTTGGAATAACTATAAATAAAAAAGTAAAAACCCTAGAGGCATATGCTACCCTAGGGCTTTTACTTAAGAGAAGATATTAAGTTATTGAGTTATACAACGATGTTAACGTGTGGATCTCCAGTGAAGATCAGTGTGAATGTTTCTTCATCGAGTAGACCAGTGGCTGTTAAGCCTTTGCTATTTTGAAACTTCTCTACAGCAAGCTTTGTTAGCTCACCGTACCATCCATCCTTGTCAGCGTCAGCGTCATTGAAGCCTAGCTCCGTAAGGCGACGTTGTAGGTGATGAACTGAAAGAGACTTACGTGTTGCCTTGTTCATGTACACACAGTTAGCAAGGTGCACCTCGTCTTGGTCTAAGCCAGCTACCGCAACGTTGGGACGATACTTGTCTGCGCGTACGTGTTCCTTTACTGAAGCTGATTCCTCCACCACTGGGGCAGGTTCCTCAACGTGTACAGGAGTTTCTGGCTGAGCAGGCACCTCTTCGACTACTGCTTCTGTAGGTACCGTATGTTCTTGATTCTCTGCAGGTTGATCTTCGTGTTCTTGATTCATATGGATATCTTATTCCTATCCTTTTGGCTTTGACTTGGTAGATGGGAACTTGTCATACCAGACTGTTACCGCAGGCTCGCTAGCAGTCCCATCATAGGCGTTAGGGCCTAGACCCCACGAACCCCAGTCTGTTCCCTTACTAGTCATATAGTATGCTGCTTGAGTATTGGTGACTGGGTCTAGCAACTCCGCATTGCTATTAATGTTAAACTTATCTCTACGGTCAGAGCCTAAGACTCCTAACATGTTTATCTGAAATAACCCATAAGAGTTATCGCCAGTTCCAATGTTATCGAAGTGTGATGTAGGGTGCCCATGTGATTCCCGCATTACGACAGCCCATGCTGTTTTTAGTGAGCTACCCTTAAATCCAACGCTACTTAGTAGGTCTATAAGCTCTTCGCTTGTTAAATCAGTAGCGCCTCTGTACTTATCTAAAGGGTCTACTGGTGTTGCTTCAGCGCTTGTCACTGGCGCCGCATTTGGTTTTGGCGCATCCATTGGTGCTGCTTGGCTGCGTGCTACTGATGCTGCTGATATACCAATGACTAGTGCAGTGGTATAGGCTACGGTCGACACTGCTAGTTCACGTAATGTGAGCAATGCTAGTTCGCCTCCTTAGGTCGGGGATGGGACAACCTAGCTAACTGCAGCTAGGCTTCTTGCTACCGCTATGCTCCTCAGATTTTCATCTGTCCTCTACCGCTTGCATAGGGCCGGGGATAAGAAGGGATAACATCGTTAGTCCTTCCGTCTCTCCGTAGTGGCTGTTTGCCTGTGATAATAATATCACATGAGGCTAATAGAAAGTTAACTGAGCTGGTGATTTCAGCTAAGTTGAATACGTCTAGTTCGTTCTTCGATTAGTTTGGCTAGCTCTAGAACAGCTCTTTGTCTGTCTTCTTCGTTTCGTACTATAAATACTGCATCGTATTTTTTAATATTTCCACACCCGCAGGTGCACAAGTGCATGGCCTCTGGAGCTTCCCCTTGTGAGGAAGCATCCAGAGATTGCTCTAGTACTATATTGTCTGTGCTAGGCATGCCATTGCAATTGCGCTTAGTCCTAACGAAAGCACGAGTGTGCTTTTGTCTGGAGATACTATTGCTACAGTCACCGCAAGTAGTGATAACCCAGCCGAGATAACAGCAGGCCAAATTAGATCACGAATCATTATGCGAAGGTTTTGTAGCATTACTTAGTCTTACGGGTCTTTCCCTTAAGACGATCTGATGTGTTGCGAATTTCAGTACCAGACTCAGAAATAAGCTTGCGAGCCTTACCGTACGTGATTCCAAGATCTTGTGCGACTTCAACCACGGACTTACCTGAGGTGTAGAGTTCTGCTGCTTGTGTTGGTGATACTGTTGACATTGTGGTTCCTTTCTTCATTTCTTCGTTGTTGCACTCTGTGTTAAGCAAAGTACGTGACTGTGCAATTAAGTCACGCGCTTCATCGAGTAGCATTTGACTACTCAAGATTTCTTTTCTTTCTTTGGCGCTTTCTTACCGTGTACGTTGCAGAGAGATCTTCCTTCCCACGCGGAACGTGGTTTAACGTTATTGTCGCAGTCTGACCCGTAACCTGCAGCAGCACACTGAACTCTTTCTTTTTTAATAAGCTCAGTTATTAAAGAAGTTATTGATCTCTTTACTACGCTGTTGTTTATTTTGAATCCATTTTCCGCGTGACATGTTAAGCACAGGTACTCGTTACGGCGATGGTCTGGGTCACGTACAGAGTACGGTGAATCGCACTTGTCACAGTGCTGAATGTAATTGCGTGTGCTAACTATCTTGCGATAATCGTTTGCGCACACAAGTACATCATCTATTTCATAGACAAGTACGTTTGTGTCACTGCACGAAGAGCAGGTTCCATACACATATACCTGTTCGCGTTGAACAGTTCCTTTTGTCATTGCTCCTCCGTATTTGTCATTATGTATACTATAATCCTTTATGCCTTGGTTTGTACATTTTTGGTTAATTATTTTTTGGACGTACTACTCCTAGAAGTGCTTGTTCTTTTGTGGCTGATGCCATATTGAACTGTCTTTCAGCAAGCTCATTGAAGGTAGATATGATAAGTACGGAAGGTACGCCTAATGCGGCTATTCCTGCCAAAGATATGAAAAGGGTAAGTAGTCTGATGTCTAACGCAAATATTCCTGTCATTGCTATGCACCAGAAACCGAATAGTACTTTAATAGATAGTGCTAGTCTTCGATACATGAATCCTCGTCTGCGGTATTCCTTTGCTGAGATTGACATGTTACTCCTTACACTCGTATTCTGCTCTTGATACTGTTACTCCTTCAGATACTCCAGGCACCCAAGTAATGACTGCCCACTTGTCTGTGCGCCATCCGCAATCATCGTCATACCACGTTGATCGTATGATATTCGAATCGCAGTGAAAACATGAAGAGTACAAGTCATGATCCATTGGGCTTTTGCCATAAGTAATTTCTGTTGGACTATGGGACGTCACGCGTTGCCTTTTGCTATCGCACTTGTTAGGCAACCACATTCTTCGTAAGGATTGAACCCGCAGAACTGACAGTCCATTTTTTCATCGTGAGCTATGCAGTAATACGTGAATTGACTTTGATCACAGCACATAAAAGTTGGTTCGTGAACTCGGTAAAACTCAGTCTGATCAACAAATGTTTCGTCGGATTCTTCGGCTGGTTGCGCCACAATTAAACTACTGGCTCCGCAATCGCATTGTCCACAATTACAATGAGGCGTGCCATCAATCGCTTCACAAACATCGCATTTGTTCGTGGTTTCGTTCTTGTTATCATTATCGTGATAGGCATGCCAGTAGTACATCTCATCCGAATTCACATCGATCGAATAAGAATTAACCGGCTCCTTACATACGGCGCACTTAGTGTCGTACATAATCTGTCCTTTCGTCTTTGTAAGTTAATTATATCAGGTACATCAGGAAAATATACTATCTAACCTTAAATGTTTTTCCACCTCTAAAACTAGGCATTTTCCTTTGAGCTGGGGACTTTGCTGTGATTCGACCCCCAACAAAACCCGCAGGAGGCTTGATCAGTAGGGCTGTGAGCGCGTGAACTAGCGCGTCCACCCTATCCGGCGACTTGCCTTCTCCAGGGATCCAAGAGGTCATTTGTGACTCGAGGTCCCCTAAATACCCAACATGGTGCACGCGACTCTGTTCGTAGGCCAATGTTATAGGCTCGGCTCTAAGAGCTTTACCGTATTTAGAATGGACCTCAAGGACGGTAACTGACGGGTCAATGGTGTTAATGGCGTTACGAACTAGTGCGCCACCTTGGTTCACTTCAGCCACTACTGGGCATCCCCACTTACGGGCCATTTGAACTACCTTGTTTGCCCATACATCAGGAGAGCCGTGAACGGTTGCGTCCTCAAGTACCCAGCTTTGCCTCTTATATAGGTCACGGTCACCAGTAGAAGCACATACGATAATTCCACATTCGTCCTTTGGGTTCTCCGCAACTGAAGGATCGACTCCTATTACACGAAGAGGAACGCCTAATGGCATGGACATTTGCCTTCCTTTTTCGATAAGCTCTATTGTCCATAACGCTCCTTCTACGTCTGAAAGCATTTCTCCAAACAGCTCTTGCGATGCGAGCCTAGTTCCTTCATACACTCCAAGTATAGCATCAAGGTAGGACTGTGAAAGGTTACCTGAGTTGTCGAGTGTTGATCCGCGTGTAACGACTACTCTCCCAGTTTTATCAGCCTCAGCTAAAAGAGAGTAAAGCAATGGAACTCGTTTTGGAGTAGTGGTAATCATTATTTTTGGGTTGCTACCAAGACGTGTGCCAACGCGAAGGTTGTCGAAGGCGGTCATACCAGCCGCATCAGGAGTTTGTCTCCAAGCAGCTACCTCGTCTCCCCAAGCATGAGTGAACTGGGGTCCACGAAGGGAGTCTGGTTCGTCAGCTGTGAAGCATGTTGCCGTATTGCCGTTGGGCCAAGTCAGTCTTCGCTTCGAGGGTTCGTACAAGGGACGCTCACTAGGTGGCGTTATGTTAATAATTCCTGATTCACCTTCAACGATAACGTCACGTACGTCAGCTGCTGTACGAGCTACTAAAGCAAAGCGGCGTTGCCCTGTTGTAGTGTGCCTAGCTTCTTCTCTAACCCATTCGGCAGCAGCTCTTGTTTTACCAGCTCCGCGACCAGCTAGGTACATCCATATAGACCATTCTCCTTTAGGAGTCTGTTGTTCCGGTCTTCCCCATACAGTCCAGTCCCATATGAGCTGTTCCATGTCGAAACCAGCCAGGATTTGGTTACGCTCTTCTTCTGGAAGAAGTGCTAGTTGCTCCATTACGCTTTTGCCCATGTGTACATAGTACATTAAAAAAGAAAAGCTAGGCGCAGAAACGCCTAGCTTTTCCCCCCTCGAAAGGTGTCTACTATCGATGGATTGGAGTACATCGAGAGACCTTAGGTATAGGAAACGAACGGGAACCTTACCTAGTATAAGTAATTATAACACATTGCGATAGATCTGCGAAACAACAGTTGCCCAAATTTTAGGAGTATGGTCAAAAGGTTGGTACCCTCCAGCGCCACCGATAAGAACTCTACCTGCAGAATACTTATTTGCGATTCTTGCTACTGCTTCAGCCGCATGCGTGTATCCTGGATAATCGAACATAAGAGTGGATAATGGGTCAGTAGCGTGCGCGTCAGCTCCTGTAGCTAGCAAGACGATGTCTGGCTTTACTTTATCAGCAAGAGCTTCTATTTCAGACATCGCTGATACAAAAGCTTTATCATCGCTAGCTGGGTCTAACGCCCAGTTGTAGACTCCTTCATCTGGTGAGTGTCCGTTTAGTCCTGTCCCTGGAAAAATAACAGAGTCATGAATACTAGCGGTAATAATGTCATAGTGATCACGCAGAATATTCTCTACGCCATCTCCATGATGGGCATCCCAGTCTACGTACATAACTTTGTATCCGCGTGCATTAAAATCAAGAGCTGCCCATGCCATGTCATTGAACACACAGAAACCAGAACTGTTTTTTCGCTGCGCATGGTGTTTTGCTCCTTGCGGATTGAAAGCTATGGTAGCTTCTCCTGAAAGAATCTTCTCAGCACATCGAACAGTACCAGCAAACATTTCTAGAGCTACTTGTCCTTTTTCTATACTGTCAGGGAACCACTCGCTACTGCAGCCATCATCAAGTACTTCAGATATGTAACTGCTACTGTGAACAAGACCAAGTCTGTCACGATCAATGACTGTAGCATTAGGAGTTAGCATTTCTACATCAAACTCGGCTGATAACATTTCTGTAGCTAGTTTTGCACGAATCGGGTTAGTAGGGTGACTGCTATCTGCGTGGCCTAACTTCCACTTTAAGTAGACATCATCGTACGCAATATGTAACTTATTCTTTTTCATTAATCTCCTTAGCAACGTCAAGAGCTAGAAGAAACGTTTCGAATTGCTCGTTACAGAGAACATGATGAGTTCTTTTTGCACGAAGAAGCGCTATAGCATCTTTAGCAGTAAATCCGGCTTGCATAAGAACAAGCGTTGCAGTTAGACCGGAACGGTTTAACCCGGCTTGACAACGAATAAGAACACGTTTACCAGATACCCAAGCGTCGTGTGCGTGATTGGCAGCGTTGATTAGCGTTGGCATGTCGATGTGAGAAATTTCTGAATCATAGAAACCATAACGAAGTTCTTCGACTAACCAGTCTGTTGGTCGTGCCCAAGCGTACAAGGTGATGACCGTATCAAAGTCATCTTTAGTTATGTTTCTATCTTGATCTAGACGTGTTCTAAATTCTAGAGTGTCGTCATCGTCTGTGCCACCGACCCATAGTCCTGGCAGAATCTCACTCCAGAGAGGGAAATCCCAATCGGAAATGTTATAGTCAGGTGCGTATGCTTCTGTGTTTGTCTCTACGTTGTTTGTCATTTTTCCTCTTTTGTCTATAGTCATTATTCGTTTTCTTCGGTACCAAACATTTCTGTCCAGCACTCTGGGTGGTACCCAGTCATTAGCTGTTCGCGCAGTGCTGCGCTTAAGTCTGGATAAGCTTCTTGAATAGCTGCGCCTAGTTGACGCGCAAGAAATCCAACTGCTGGAACCTCGACAACTCCGTTTTTGCCACACCAAGAACACGCTTGTGTTTCTATGATGTACGTCTCATCTGTTAGTGCCATGCTGCATTCCTTTCGTCATTTGTTACTTATATATCTATTATATCAGGTAGATGCAGATATAAAAACCTAAGCTTCTTGAATAAAAGTATGAACGGTTCCACCGGAGTAGATATCGTGCTTAACTGCAATTTCTACAGCGCGCCGCAGAAGCTTCTCTGCAGCTTCTGGTGTTTTACACTTAACGTAGTTTAGAGCTTCTAGTGCGCCTAACGCTAAGTCTGAACCACTTCCAGCATAGTATATGTTGCGTTCTTCTCTATCCCATGAGTAATCTTCGTATATTGGATACAGAACTCCGCATATTGAAACAATAAATTCTGAGTCATGCGAAGCTGATTCACCGTCTTCTTTCATGTCGTAGCCAGCTTCAATAAACTTTGCACGCATCTCTGGTATAAACACTTTTGTAACGAAAGAGTCTAGATCTTTTTTCTGTGCAGCTGTTGGACGTGGGGCTATCCAACCAAATTGCATAATGTTAGAACCACGACCCGAACCAGCTCCAGCGATAAGAACTCCATTGTTTTCTACAACTTTGTGTGTTGCCATTTCAAGCATACGTCCGCCTTCTCCTGAAGAACGAGAATCGCACGCGATAGCTGTCCAACCATCACCTTGAATTGCAACAAGAGTAGTCAAGATCTTCCTCCAACAAAAGTGGTACTTCCCGGGCGTTAAGGAAACTATATCCTATGCGCCCGGGTTAGTAACCCTTATACTAGGTCAAGTATCTCGATTGGTGCAGTTACAAGAGCAGACTCGACTTCTCCGTCTAAACGAGTATGCGCGAATCTTCCTTTAGGAGTTTCTAGTCGAACTACAACCTTCTTCAACTTCTTACTAACAATAGTTGCTTTTTGACCAACCATGTAACGAGTAGCGGTAAGTTCATTAAATACTACCTTTTCTCCAACATGATAATCGTTTAATGTACGAGTCTTACGTGAAGCACTCATACGTGAATCTATAGCAGCTTTTACCTTGCCTAATGAAGAATCAAAAGATCCTGCCTCAATTTGAGCAATAAGAGTCTCTACGTCCATTTCCGTTCCTTTCGTCGTTTCGTCGTTTTCTTAGTACTATTATATCATAAAGTACAGAGAAAGTAAAATGTACTATATGTCCGTTTTGTCCTAAGCTAGCTCATCGTCATCATTGAAGTCATCTTCCCATAGATCACTTCGAAGAGCGTCTTCGTACACATCACCGCGCCAGGAGTTAGACCCGAAGGAAATGTCTTCTTCTATAAGCTTATCTAGACTCAGGACGGCAGTGTGCCCTTCAGCTTCAAACATAATGACTAGTTTTACGTCAGATGTATTCGCGTCATCGATTAGTGCTACTTTGAAAGGAGCGCCTGAGATTCCATTGCGATGATGTTCTACATCAATAATTTCTATTTTATGTGGATCAATCGACATTTGCTACTCCTTTAAAGTTTGGACTATGTCTCTTACTTATTTCATGTTCAGAGATATCATATCCTTGTTTCTTTAACCACTCTTTTGCAGTCGCCTCGTTCATGAACTGACCGAGCCATTTGTTAGAGATATTATTGAATACGTTTACCAAATCGTAGAGCGCCATGATTAAACTCGATTCTTTTCTTTGATTGGCGTATAACAAGAACTTTTTCCTGCATGTTTTATATACCCGTAACGAGCAAGACGGAAACGTAGAGCTCCATGCGTTACTCCAAGTCTCTTTGCAAGACGGTACAGCGTAACTTTCTCTACCGTATGAACGTAGTTGAGAAGAGACGTGTACTCTTCTGCTTCTTTTCGATACTGAGGATGGTCGTATCGTACTTGCTGTGCAAGAGGCTGAAGCTCTAGTAAACGACTTAGCGCTTGAGATGAAGGTTCAATGTACACAGGTGAATCTTTTACTTCGACTTCCTTTGTTGGGATCTCTGGTACTGGAAATTGATTTGGCATTCCCAGGATGCTAAGTACTTTTGATGGTCTGGCCTCGGCTTGCAGTTGTCGAACTCGCTCACGAGTAAGCCCGCATGCGGAGGCAATGCTTTGTAGCGTCCATCTTTGCATACGGAGAACCGCAATGTACGCTGCACGAGTTTCTTTATCAGTTATTTCTCTAAGCTTGTCGCTAGCATTTACTGGTAGTTTTTGCTCGTGGTATACTGGTTTAATTATCTTTGCCATTTTTCTAGTTCTCCTTAGTCAATTGATAGAGGGTTACATTTTGGAAGAGCATGGGTTCTCCATTCTAGGACAATTCTTTTTAGTACTGCGGAGTACTCTGCTGGGAGAAACTCAGAAGTTTTTTGCATGATGAATACGTCTACGCCTGTCTGCGCAATAGACTCTATGCATTTTTCGTGCGTCATACCGCATTCAACACAGTCATCTCTCACTGTAAACCCACCCATCGCAGTATCTGTCTTTTGTGCGTGGATGCCAGCCAGTAGTGTTAACGTGAAGGAATCTTTTCATAAATCTATGCGCACACTTGTGGCAAAGGCTGAACTCTAAGTTTTCAGGTTTGATAAACGCTGAGTCTACATATTCACCGTATCCACCTGAAACAGTAAGTCTGAGTAGATTATGGAATGTATTAAAATTTGGGTCTACAAGTGTGACTAGACCGCATTTGTCGCATATCACGTTGTTGTCTTTTCTTGCGCTGCATCTTTGATGCGCACCATAATGTCTGACGTCATATGAGCGAGACGGTAAAATCCTCCTTCTTGGTACCAGGTTTTTTCTTTACCTAGTGCGCGAAGAACCATTCCGATTTCTTTGTCATCTAGTTCGATGTGCATGCTGCGTCCTTTCGTCGTTGGTAATACTATTATATCATAGTTTACAGTTGAATGTACTCGTTTGCCCATACTGACATACTTGATTCATAAAGATTCTTATGATGACCGCAAAAGAACAATTCACCTATAGATCCTTTGATGTGCCACATTGCTCGAGCTACTCTGCACGAGTCACATGGAATCCAAATTTCGTACTTCTTCTCATCTGCAATCTGCTCGTCTGTTTGTTCGATCACAGTAGATTCCATTCTGTACCTCCGGTCCCATAGACAATTGTACTTAGTTATTTAATGAATGATTTTTAGTTTGTCTGTGCTGCAAGAGCTTTTCTGTTTGCGCAGGGGTAACAGATCTTTTCATAATAATCCATTACGCCAAGAATGAGTGAATCTACACCAGAGTAGACTATGTTTTCCTGTGTACCGCATATAAGACACTTATTCATTTAGCTATCCTAACTGTAGTTGTGGTTTTAGGTGAGCAGTTTTGGCACTTACTCAGGTGGGAATACTTTTTATGCAGAGTAGGCTAGTTCGTAGCCTTTGTCAATCTTTTCTTGAACTTTCAAGAATGCAGCCTGACGTGCATAAGCTTCATCAAAGAAGTTTTTAACTTCTTGTTGGCGATTGGTTTTTTCAGCCATTCCCCAGCTCGTGCGAACAATTGGTCCATCTACGATTACTTCGTAGATCTTCTTGCGTCCTTTGTCTCCGCGGGCGCCATCTGACTCCTTAAGGAGACACCATTTCTTTTGCATTTTATTCCTTCCGTCGTTTTGTCGTTTTGTCACCGTTTCCGATGATAGTACTATTATATCATGTATGTGTGAATAAGTACACTACTTACTTGTAGCACTTGAGAGCATCGCCCCAGCAGTAGCCATTTCCAACCCACCATAGATGTGTGGAAACTTCCCATAGTCCGAATAGAGCGAGTGCGGCAAAGATGCCAACTACGATGCGTCCTCTTTTAGTAAGCTTCATCTTCTATCCTTCCGTCGTTGTTAGTTTAATTATATCATACTTTAGATCTAAAGTAAACAATTGAATTGAATTGAAGTGAATTGAAGACGGCAGAAGAAGACATCAGATCAATTATATCATGTTTAATTATAAAAGTAAATACGCAGTGCGCGGCGTGCAGAGCAGAGGCCGCGCAGTGCGAGTGATTAGTTAGGGAAAGTGTCGACGTCGATTTGAGTTTCGAGGTTGTACGAAAGTTCGGCGAAGTTTGTGTAGAGAGCGTAGACGTTAGTTTCGAGCGGCACGAAGGTTTCGGTGTCGTCGAATTCGTCGAAGCCGGAGTGGCCGATGAAGTGGTCAAGATGTTCGGCAGGGATGTTCAGGATTTGGTAAGCGTTGTAGCCGGCAGAGACGGTGGCAACGAGTGTGATGGGTGAGCTAGGGAAGCGTTCGGCAAGAAATTGCAGAGCGACGGCGACGCAGAACGGTTTGTTCAGGTCGACGGGCGATGTTTCATAGAAAGCAAGTTGTTGGTAGTCGTAGCAGTTTTTGTTTTGCGTGAATTCGTTTGCGTTTTGCATGAAAGGCCCCAATCGGATTTTCGTATAACGTGTTTTGTTATTAGTTTAATTATATCATGTTTAATTATAAAAGCAAATACGCGAAAGGCCCAGCGTGAGCTGGGCCAGTCGCGACAGGTTAGCGATTCGCAGAAACGAAGTCGTTGACGGTAGGATAGTGCGAGAGACAGTTGGTCATGATGGATTGGGCGGGGGCCATGTCGAGGAACGAGATTGACGGCGTAGTTTGATTTTCGCAGTCGTCGAATTCGCAGTCGAAGTCAGCAGAATCGGCGATTTCGCAGTTATAGATTTCGCCGGCTTCGGAAGCGTCGATGTCGTTAAATACGAGCGGGTCGATTTCGAGTGTCATCGAGCGGGTCGAGATTTCGGTGATTTTGATTTGGGCCATGGTGCGCTCCTTTGTCGTGTGTCGTTATTAGTTTAATTATATCATGTTAATTATGTCTTGTAAATACGAAAAGCCAGAGCGTTTTTCCGCGCCCTGGCCTCTCGCAACAACTTACTTTATTTCACCATCTTCGTAATCCGGAAAAATCTCTTCGAGACTTTGGTAGAATTTTTCAGAAGGTGAAGCGGTAAGCTTAATCATTGGCCAACCATTCGCGCCATTCGCGCCATTCGCACTTTCTAAAACCTGAACTGAAATTACTCCATCGATTCCTAGGAGATTTTCGACTGTCTGGTCTAAGATAATTATATCAGGTTAATTATAAAAAGTACAGGATAGGCGCTTTGCTTCGCGCCTACCCCGTAGCTTTTAATTAGTCTTCTAACTCGATCTCAAGCTCTTCGATTTGTGCCTGAAGGTAGCTTCCAACAAGTTCCTTAACCATTGGGCCAACAATCGACCATACAGTTTCAAGGTCGCATGATTTCATATCTTCAAGCGAGAAATCTTCAAACTGAATTCGTGTATCGAATTCATAAACTGATGCGTAGTTTTCAAACCATCCGACAATCTCGCCGGCAACTTCGTTATTCTTGTTAACCATTTGAGTCTCCAATCAACTATTAACGTAACTCGTTAATAAGATAATTATAACATGGATCTATTATAAAGTACAATACAAAATGAAAGAAGCTGGTTACATGGATTGGAGTACACATAACCAGCTTCAAATCACTGGACGAAACAGTTTGCTCACCTAGGGTCTGATTCGCGCTTCACTTTTTGCGCAATACCGCATGTCGATTTTGCTGTACGGTTTTAATCCTAACTTCCCTAAGACTATATCGCTCTGTCTCTTTCCTAAGTCAAGTTACCCTGCGGTAACCGTCAGCTTATCGGGATTAGTGTCCCCATGGGATACCCTTATGCTCCAAGACTTAGTGAGCCCATTGGTACTATTATATCATGCCCGTCAGCCTTTTGGTGTAATTTTACCCCCTCCAGGCCGCTATTTAATTTTTTATTCCCAATCTGCAATGAACACAGCCTCAAAGTCGCCTATAGGTCTCTTTAACCCGATATGCGCCATCTCCAGATATCTGGTCACGTCAGCGTGCCGACGCGCTCTAAACTTAGAGATACGTTCGCCCGTGTAGACATCTCGTATTTCCCAGACGCCCGCTGATGCGTTCTTCTTTCTAGTCGCCGACATAGATGTGAACCTCGCCCGCTCTTGCCGATGCTAGCTTTGCCGCTAGCTCTTGGAGTTGAGTGACCCATGCCTGTGACAGTGGGTGGTTGTATCCGTCATCGTCCGGTGCACCCGTAACAACAATGTTGCCCATGATGACGTCCGTCATGCCGAATGCCTTCTCCCACAGGTGCGTGCCGATGATGTTTGGTTCCATACCGTTGATGAGCTTGCCCTCTTCGTTCACCCAGATGGTGAGGTCGTCCCGCAAGTCGACAGCTTGAATGAGTCCGCCTACCGCTTCCTGGAGTTGTGCAAGGCTATCCGTCTCGAGATCTAAGATCTCTGTCGTGAAGTCTGTGTTTACTCTTATCGCAGTAATCATTTGACAACTACCTTCTTTACTCGTGCAACAGGCTTAGTCTGTTTTACTGGACTCGCAGGCGTAGCTGCAACTACTTCCTTACGTTGAATCTTTACTTGGAATCGAGAGTGAAGCATCCAACCTGTAATCGCCCAGGCTGGCGGAAAGCCACCAGTGCCAATCACTGCTGACATAACAACTAGCGCATAGAACACTATGCTATTTTTATTTACTTTCTTTTTCACCATCTGTCCTTTCGTCTATCTCTTCAATGTCTATACCATCTTGGATTTCTTCACCTATAAGCACTCGATCTTCATCATTGAATTCTCCAGAAAAGAAAAGCTCCCTAGCTTGTTCTTCACTCTCAGCGGCAACGTTTATTGAATACCACTTTTCATAAGTGTACTTGATTGTATAAGTTTTCATGCTACCTCCACCTCTGGAAACCATTTCAACATTGTTTGAAGCAAGTGATCGTAGTCGCCTGCAGTCATTTCTGCAGTGAACGTCGAAACTTCGTCACCGCGCCCAAGCTTTTCTAATTCCCTACGCCCTGCTCCAATAATAGCGAAGGCATTACCATCTGTAAGTAGAATACCCATCAGACAGTCACCATCATTGACGTGTATGAGACTTCAAGAATCTCTTCGATTTCTTTCATAACTTGTCTATCTTGCTCATCGTAGTAGTCAACTGCTAAGTACTTCACTACTATTCCAGCTTCGGCGTACTCGACAGAGACTAGCTCTATATCCTCGCTACTGAAAAAGTCAAGATCGAGTTCTGCTCTCCAATTTTCTTTGATGTAGGTAACTGCAGTGTTGATGTTGTCGTACAGATAGTCATTTACTTTTACGATGTCCGAATTGTATAGAGTCATTTGATTAGTCCCTACTATTCAAGAAGTCTTCAATGGTGCTGTGAATCGCATCGTTGATGTCAGCGCCGAGCTTATCAAGCTCTTCTTGCGTAAATTCTACTGCATCTTCTTCTTGCATATAACCCCACATGTCCTTGAGTTGATCCAAGGTCAGACTTGAGTCATAGATTACTACGTCTTCTTTGTCTTTCATTTTCTATCCTTCCGTCGTTGGTATGGTTCAATTATATCAGGCAGTGAGGAATAAGTACAGGGTGCCTCAGCAGAGGCAGACCCCGGACTTTGATGAGACTGTAAAGCATTTTCCGCAGATTACCGGAGCTAGAGGAGCAGGCTTGTTAGATTTTTTGTGGTGGGTTACTGCACCAATGTTGATAAGTCTGGTTGATATTGAGTAGTAAGAGCGCCCTAAAGCTTTTGCGATCTCTTTTATAGACTTGCCAGAAGCTTTCATAAGTTCAAGTTTACGAGTTTCAGCCAAAGTCCATTCAGAGCCTATGTTGACTGCAGTCTCTAGGCTAAAGCCTTGAGCTTCCCGCATCCATACATTTGTGTTCATTCCAGTCCTTCCGTCGTTGTTAGTACTATTATAACATAGATCTATTATAAAATACAACACCTTCCGGAATTATTTTTTGTTTTCGAACTCCCAGTAGCTTTTTGCTAACTCATAGAACATTACTGCTAGCCCTGGAGTAACTTCGTACCCGCCTTCACAGTCGCCGTTTTCAATATCATCAGCCATACCTGGGTTTTCTTCTAAGTCTTCTTGCGAAAAAATGTAACCAGTGTCCGCTAAATTGAAAATCGCACCGGAACCTTCATGCGCAACATATATAGGTTTCATTATCCCACCTGCAGTAATTCGTTACAGAGACCGCAGTAGTAGGCGTCTCCAAGAATAGAGTCTTCGTCATACACTCTGAATATGTCAGGCTTGCCGTTGTGATAGTTTTCTCTACAGGTATCACACCCGTTGATGCAGTCTCCTGCGTGTATCGTAGTCGCCATGCCGTTGTCCTTCCGTCGTTGATAGGGTGGGCAGGAGGCCGGATCCGTATCTGGAACCCCCTGCACCACTAGTTAGTACTATTATATCAGGTTTATTGGATAGTCAGGCCTTAATTCAAGAACGTATTTGGTAGAGGCGTCAAGCCGCGCATACTGGTACCCGCGGTTGCCTTTAGAGAGTCCAACGATACGCCGCTCAGTGAACTCCAGAGCCCAGCAAACGCCGCCGCTGCGTTAGACGTCCCGTCCGTTACTGCGCTAGTTCCATTAAGGGCCGTGGTCTTGTATCGACCTAGCATGAAGAAATCGATCTCAGGGCCCATGTTTGTATAGTATGAGACAGGCTGAATAACACCATAACCTTTTAATTTGTATTCTGTGTCCGTCGCTCCTACCGCCACGACTTGTGGTATACAGGCTGGGTAGTCAACAGACTTACCCGCAAGGTTACCAGTCGCTGAAACTACTTGCACGCCCTTGTTATTAAGAGAAATGATAAGATCTTGCAAAGGCTTTTCTATTTGGCAGGCTCCACCTGATGACCGACCCATAGCAATAAGAACAGCAGACACGTTTAGCCGTTCAGAGTTATCGTTGACCCAGCTAAGAGCAAGAGCTATCGCCTTAGGTGTAAACGTAGTAGCAAACCCGTTGTTAGCCATGCCAACAATTCGAACAGGCACAATCTTCACCGCAGGGTTCTTTGCAATAACTACTGACGACATCTGTGACCCGTGACTAAACACTCTGTCAGTGGTTGAAGTCGGCACAACATTTGCGGAGCCTGGCCCGGTCATCTGCGCTGTGCCATTAGGGCACTTACCATACTCGATGAAGCAGGCTTCATCAATGATGTAGCTCTTAAGGAACCCGCTGGTATCCACGCCACTATCGATAATCACTACTGATTTTTCATTGGCCGCATGAGCAGGAGCTGCGAGTAACGCTGCTGCTGTAATAAAAGCGCCGATGACTGCTAGCTTTTTGTTTTTCATTTTGTCTCTTTTCATTTTGTCATTGTTTGTTTGTAAAAGTAACTGGTGCTGACGGGACACACGTCTGACGGAAGGGATTACCGCCAGCACCAGATCTGTTAGGCAGCCAGGCGACTGCCAATCTTTGATAGAGCAGTCGCAGCAGCTCTTCCGATTTCTAGAGCAGCATCTACTGGATCTGTGATGTCGCCCATTAGAACTGCTGAAGTTCCACGAATGATATCACGCGCATAGTTCAGACGGAAGCTTTCAGTAAATGGAAGCCACAACACTGCAACTCCACTAGCGTCACACTTCTTTATCCACTCTTTTGCTGCGGCTACCTCACTCTCAACGTAGCAACCATCACTCACAACTACAAGAAGACGAGCGCCAGTTCCATTGATAAGATTCAATGCACCATCAACAGCTTTGAATGCTTTGTTAAACTTTTCAGTTCCATCAGGGGCAGAGTACACATTAACTTGATCAAGGTGCTGTCCTGGCTTGAGTGTAGGGAACACGTCGTTTCCGTAATACACCATTGCACATCTACCTTGTACGCGACGCACTGCTTCCGACATTGCCCACGCAGTGACTGCCATTGGCTGCATTGCTTTGTTCATTGAACCAGAGATATCAACGATGACACCAACGTTTAGTGTTGGATCATCAGTGTGCTTACGCACTATTCGACGCCAAGGTTCCGCGCGCAACATTGATCCTTGCGCTTTGTACGCAGCATTCTGAACCATTGCGCGTGTGCGAAGATTACCTGGAGGAAGAATGCTCTTGATCTCCTTTTCATCACGCTCACGATACTTAGCTTTTTCTAGCATTTGAGCAATCTTCACCGCTGCTGCTCGTTCCTTAGGTTCTGGATTGCGAACCTCGCGAAGAGAAGATAGCGTCTTGCACGCTGCTATCGCAGCAGTATCCATACTGAAAACGTCATCAGCAGTCTTTTTATTTTCGCGCTGATCCTTAGCTGCCTTGTCTCTGTTGGTAACTATTTCTTTCCAATCTTCTTGTTGCTCTTGATCCTGTGCATCATCGTTTACTGATATAGCAATATTCTCTGAAGCTTCTTCCATTTCATCAAGAATTTCTTTAATGATTCCTTTAACAATCCAAGGCATACATTTTTCTGGCTCTTGCTCTCCTCTTTCTTTTGCAACTTCTGAAAGAATCTTATCCCACTCTTTTGCAAGAACGTACAAGTTAGTTGGATTGCGATGATCGTCGTGCATCTGGAATCGAAGCCACACGCTACGCAGTTTGCCGTACGTCTCTTCACCCAAGAACTCTAGAACAAGCTTCTTCACCTCAATGACATCATCCTCTTCTAGCGAACCTGCATCGATGCGTGCAAGAACGAGTCCTGCAATGCTACCAATTGCCCGAGTAGTGTTTGACTCTTCTAGATGTTCATTAATTTCTGAAAGAACTATGTCCATTGCACATGCGCGAAGAAATACTCGATTTGCTGGAAAGTTTTCTACTCCAAGCTTTTCAATGCGAGTTTCTTCTAGTAACGTAAGAGACTGATACTCTGAAGGAGTAAGTTCCTCTATAGCTTTAGAAAGATCAAATCGAGAGTACCGGGCGTGTAGCGCTTCATGGAAAATTGCTCCAGACGCTCTAGGATACTCGAACTGTGTGTTGCGCAAACGAATATCGCCAATTGACTCCGGGTTCATACCTGGACCAAAAGCTACGTTAACATTGACTTCGACTTCTGCCAATTGAGGGTTAAAACACGCTGGAGTTCGTCCACCAGCTCCTGGACCAACGTACGCGACAATATCCGTACGACCTGCCCAAATATTAACAAGGTCTCCTAGTTGAGCGCCAGCTTGCAGCCACTCCCTTGGAGTAACCTCTGCCCTTGTGGCAGAGACTTTGATGTGTCCCATTCTTTGTATCCTTCCGTCAGTGTAGTAGTAGTACTATTATATCAGGTAAGTAGGGCGGGTCGGGCTCGAACCGACGACGACCGGATTATGAGTCCGGGGCTCTAACCAACTGAGCTACCGCCCTTAAAGGAGAAGACTCTAGGCACCCAACCTAGAGCCTTTCCTTTTTTGCGAAGGGGATTAGATCTTCGCGGGACGGCACTCCTCGCCATAGACTCGTGTGAGAACATCCGCAACGACGGGGCGGTCCATCTCTGGAGCAGAGGCAATTAGGTTTGCGATTGCAAACTTCGTACCGAACGATTTAGAGATGTCGCGGAACGCGAGCAGCTCACGCATTTGTGGACACCAACTACACTCGCCAGCTG